>ERZ779855.777-NODE-777-length-25187-cov-11.572139_pt1 | contig 25187 bp, 19 predicted proteins | sample MGYA00511370_ERZ779855 | MGnify/ENA primary metagenome ERZ779855 (study PRJEB29588, sample SAMEA1967319) | human gut metagenome | biome: human gut; feature: human-associated habitat; material: faeces | place: Denmark | collected 2008/2010 ...
CCGCTACGTAGCCCCCTCAGCCCTTCGGGCAGCTCCCCCGATGGGGAGCCAAGAATGGTCTGCCGCTTAACTTAATAGCATTGCTTCTTCAAGGGGGACGCTCTTTACGCTTATTTCAATACTCGGTGGCGCTTCTGATTTTTATGCGCCGCCCCATCCCGTTGAACCCTCTGAACCTGTTGAACCCGCTCCCCCTCTTTCGCACGCAATCAAAAGGCGATACGCCCCACGAGCTAACCCTGAACCCTTTTGGAAAAGGAGCCGTACTAATGCTTTCTCTCATCGTTCGTTTTTGCACGAAATACATGTCCATCGGCGTCGTGCTGATCGGCATTTTCAGTATTTTCTGGCCGGAAGTGATGAAGCCATTCGCCCCGAAGATCCCGACGCTGCTCGGTATCATCATGTTCGGCATGGGCATGAGCCTCACCCCCGGTGATTTCAAGAATGTATTCAAGCAGCCGAAGAATGTAGCGATCGGCACGGTGCTGCAGTTCATCATCATGCCAGCCGCTGCTTTCGCACTGATTCATCTCTTCGCCCTTCCGCCGGAAATCGCGATCGGCGTCGTCCTGGTCGGCTGCTGCCCCGGCGGCACGGCTTCGAATGTCATTTCCTACATCGCCAAAGCCGACGTCGCTCTTTCTGTATCCATGACGATGGTGAATACCATCCTTGCGCCATTTGTCACGCCATTCCTGGTGTGGCTCATTGCCGGTGCCTGGGTCGATATCGATTTCATGTCCATGATGATGTCCATCGTGAAGATGGTGCTCCTGCCGCTGCTCATCGGTGTCGGCATCAACTATTTCTTCCCGCGTCAGGTGAAGAAGGTGAATACGATCATGCCGATGTTCTCAGCGCTGGTCGTCATCATCACGGTCGGCTGCGTGGTCTCCCTCTCCGGCCGCACCATCCTTGACAACGGCCTTGTGATCCTCGCCGTCGTCATCCTGCATAACCTCTGCGGCATGCTGCTCGGCCATGTCTGCGCCCGCCGCTTCGGTCTCAATAAGGCACAAACCCGCGCTATGACCATCGAGGTCGGCATGCAGAATTCCGGTCTGGCTTCCACGCTGGCTCTCATGTACTTCACAGCGGCCGGCGGCATCGCGGGCGCCATTTTCTCCGTCTGGCACAATGTGTCCGGCTCCCTCTTCGCCTCCTACTGTGTAGGCAAGGATGAAGAAGCGGGGAAGGAAAGCAAACTGTCTTCTGCTGTTGAATTGAAATAGTTTCCCACACGCAAAAAGAGATTCCGATTTTTCGGAATCTCTTTTTGCGTGATCATATTTCTGCTTTACTTCTTATTCTGAAAACAAATCATTGTCCTTCAATCGAATAAGCAAATCCCCCAACAAATTTCACGCTAAGTCAGGATGTAAACCATAGTGAGAATTCATTTCACTCACAATCTCAACATTTCCAAATCCTTTCTTTAGCAAGTTCAGAATATAAGCCGTTTCTTTATTTACAACATAGACATCTTCTCCACCATTTTTAAAAATCGCCAATTTCGTACCACTCATTTCTACAATTTCATAATCAACCAGTAATCTGCTTTTCGTCATTCTTTTTCACCTGCTCTTCAAATAAACGATAATATCTCCCTTTCTTTTTCATAAGTTCTTCATGAGAGCCATTTTCTTGCACGCTTCCTTCGTCAAGCACATAAATCTTGTCCGCTTTTCTAACAGAAGACAGCCGGTGCGAAATAATAATAACTACTTTGGTCCTTGATAATTCTCGTAACGTCTGTTGTACTATTTTCTCCGTTTCTGTATCCAACGCTGATGTAGCCTCATCAAAAATATAAATGCTCCCATTCTTCAACAAGGCCCTGGCTAAATTGATACGCTGCCGTTCACCACCAGACACCGTTGTTTCTAAGTTCCAAGCCTTCTCTTTTTGTTCAAATCTTTTTTGCATTTCCTGAATGCCCGTTCGAGCAATCACTTTAGAAACATCTTCATCACTCACACTTTCAGGCGCTTCATATAAAATATTTTCACGTAAAGTTCTATGAAATAGCGGCGCGTCTTGTGGGATATACGAAATTAGAGATCTCATCGACTGTCCGTTTATCTGGTTTACATCATTTCCATTCCATAGAATTTTCCCTTCCTCCACTTGATAAAGTCCAAGCAAAAGCTTGATAATAGTTGACTTTCCTGCTCCACTTTTCCCTACAATAGCGGTGATTTCCCCTGGTTTAAATGACATGGAAACTCCTTGGAGTATACGCTGATTGTTATAGCTGAATTTTACATTTTGCAGCTCAATTTTCCCTCTACTCTCCATCTGCCCCTTTTCATCATCAGAGGTCTTTCTCTCGGGAATATGTCGTTTCAACTCATCGACTCGCTCCATGGCACCTTCCCCAATTTTGAACAAAGGTATTAAGGGAACTGCCCCTACAAAAGCACTGCTCAATTTTTTATAAAACAGCAGGAATGCGGTGATTTCCCCTATCGTCATCTTTCCGTAATACATCGATACTCCGCCTAGAACAATGATAATCATATAGCTGGCATCTTCTGACATACGCGTGAGCAATGAACGAATATAGTTGATTTCGTCCCGTTTGTTCCAGGTACCATAATACTGTTTCAAGCATTCCTGAAAGCGCTGACTTTCTTCTTTTTCCTTTCCAGCTGCTTTAATAATCAAAATATTTTTCAAAACATCCTGTAGCTCACTCGAAGCAATAGCTCTTGCTTCATTATGCTCCTTATATAATTGTTTTAAGGGAAAATAAAAATTACTGAACAAATCCAGACATTTCAGCAGAATCGCACCAATTCCAAGCCATACATTTAAATAAAACATACAGGATAAAATAACAAATGATTCTGCAATGGCTAAAAGTCCTTCCACTAAATGATGAGGCATCATTCCTTCTAAGTTGAAAACATCATCAGTTTGCCTTGCCATAAGGTAGCCAACAGAAAACTGATTAAAAAATGCCAAAGGTGCTGATAAAATAGTCTGAAAAATTGAAAGTTGTATATTTTCCATTCCAGAGAGCATAGAGAATAAGCCGATCCGCATCTTCTCGTAACTTACTGCATATTTCAGAATAAAAATAGCGAGCCATAAAAGTCCAAACTGCCAAATTTCTGTTTTTACTTCATTTGACAAGAGCGCGTCCATTATATGTCCAGCCAACACGGGTTCCACTATATCTAAAACCATGTATATAATGCCTAATAGAGCCAAATAGAAAAAGAGTCGATAGGGATGCCTCAAATGCTGAACTATTTTCCTTATATTTCGGAATTTGGCTTCCATGGTCCCTCCACCATTCGTTTTAAAATATGTGCCCTATAGCAATCTCTATTTGAAGGTTTTCCCGAATTTCCATTCTCATACTTCAATTTAGGGTTACAAGCTGAGCAGAATTTACGATAACAGCAGCGATCACAAACCGTTTCAATATCTATATTTTTCCCTCTCTTTTCAAACATTTTTCCCAGCAACGTTCAAACCCAAGTTTTAAGGCATTGTACTTATTTGATCAGTGTTTCCCTAAACATAGGAGGTAAAACGACAAGGACACCTCCTCTACCCGATCCGCAGCACACGTCTCCCCTCTTCCCAGCCGCTCAGGTGGCGAAGGAAGAAGCGGGCGATGATGCCGGTGATGAAGACGGAAATCAGCGTGCCCTCACGGACCCCTTCGACAGAGCCGAGCTCCAGATAGGAGAGGCAGATGGCGAGTGTCACGAGGATCCCATCGTTTGCGATCTTGACCTTACCGAAGTCCAGGTGATAGGTGTCTGAAACGGTATAGACCAATCCCTCCCCCGGAAGCTTCAGGACGTCCGCGATGCCCTGAAGTGCCACCCCCAGAGAAACCATGGACGCACCGAGTAAGAGAATGATGAGCTTTTGCCAGTAAACGTCCGGCGTGATGTTTCCGAAAGCCTGCATACAGAGGTCGATGAAGGCAGCAAAAATCATCGTCATGGGCGCCTGTAGCAGTTGCACCTTCGGGAATTTCTTTTTCAATATCAGCATCTGTCCCAAAAGGAAGACCATATTGACCGCAAAGGTCGTCTCCCCGAACGTGAAGGGAAAAGTCTCGCTCATGACATAGGGCAAACTGGAGATCGGAGAAGTCCCGAGAAAGCTTTTCACCACCAGCACGATGCCGGCAGATTGGATCCATAAAGCCACTAAAAAAAGCAGCCAACGGCTGACAACAGACATGCTATTCCTCCTTGTAATATCGTCTATTGTACGGCGAAGACCGCTCGGGTGTCAAATGATTTAGGGTTCAGGTTGATGGGTTCAAGGTGCAGGGTTAGCCTGCGGGGCGGGTCGCCCTTTGATTCCGTTTGAAAGCCTCGCTTGAATGAGAAATTAGAAATGAGAAATGCGAAATGGTGGTGCGGTGCGAAAAATAATGAAGCACCGCAGAATTTTGATAGCGCTTCGCGCCGTCGTCATCGAAAGTGTTGTCGAGAGATCTCTCCTGCAGAACGGTCAGCTTGCTAATTGCGCTGTTTCAACTACCGCTTGCTTCTAATCCCTAGCCACCAGTCACCAGTCATTCCTAATCCCTAATCCCTAGCCACTCATCCCTGCTTTCAAACTTGTGGTGGCGGCTTCGCCGCGAATATATAGGGCGATGTCCGAAAGTTTCTTGGCTGGCAGGTTTCCCTTTTAGATTTTTCAAACATCGACCGCCTGACCGCAAACGAAAAAGATTCCTCCGCTTCGGTCGGAATGACGATACGAGATTACCGCTCCTCTAAAACTCCGCGACGCTTAGATCCTTCATTCCTAATTCGAGCAAAGATCTCATTCCCCATCAAAGGGCAGCACGCCCTCGAGACTAACCCTGAACCCTGAACCTCCAAATTATATCTCATCCTCGTCCTGAATATGCAGTTTCTTTCTCCAGTATCTCGAGTAGATCGCGCCGAGCGGATTGTGCGCAAGAAGTCTGTCTTTCACGACAAGAGATGTGACGGGGCCTACTGCATTCGATGTGAAGATCGTGTCATGTCCCACGCAAAGACCGCAGATGATATTGAGATCCACGCCTTTTTCTGCCAGAAACCTTGCCTGAAACTTCGGATTGCACATTGCTTCATGCTCCGCTTCCGGATGCACCTGCTTTAAGCCGAAGTTTTTCTTCGCAAAGGAACAGTTCTTGCAGCAGAGGGAGTAGACCTCGAAGCCCTGCTGTCGGAAGTATTTCACGATGTACCTGGCTTCTTCATGAAGACCGATGCAGAAGGCCAGGCCGAGCTTCTTGTAGCCCATCCGTTTGGCAAATTCAGCGGTCTCCTGCAGGCGGCAGATGTCGCTGTAGTATGTCCCTTCGACATAGGCCGCCGCCTCCATGATTTTCCGTTCTTCTTCGGTATAGGCCTTACGGATCTCCTCTTCTTTCACACCCGTACAATTCGCCCCACGGGTATAGCAGGCATGATGCGGGCAGTTTGCACAATCAGCTTTCATGATGGTTCCTCCTTTTGTTTTTACACCTGTCTCTATTATAGCGTATAGCGCAAAAAAGAAAGTTAGGGATTGGGGAGTGAATGGTAACTGGTGACTAGGGACTAGGGACTAGGGACTTGTGACTTGTGACTAGGGGGATGGAACGTCATTCACCATTCTCGCCCCTTCCTTTGGAAGGGGCAGTCGAGCGCAGCGAGACGGGTTGGTCGCGCGCTTGTTGAAAATACGGTTTCCCCCGTGTCGTCATCCCGAAAAAACAACACCTGTGTGCTGCCTCTTTCTACTTTCGCGCTTCCTTTATCGGTCTGCAAGGAGGATTTCTCGGCTTCGCTCGAAATGACAATACGCATAAAACGGCTTCCACCATTGTTCTTTCTCTTCCTTTCCGATACAATAAAGAAAATCGATTTCCCACTTGTTGTAAAAGGAGACCGCCTATGACTTCTTTCCTGCTCTTGACGGCCATTGTGATCTTTGCCTGTGTGTTTTTGAACCGTGTCTCGGACAAGCTCGGCATCCCTGTGCTTCTCGCCTTTATCCTGCTCGGTATGTTTTTCGGCTCGGATGGTCCCGTCAATATTGCTTTTGAAAACTACAACTTTGCCGAAGAGATCTGCTCGACCGCACTCATTTTCATCATGTTCTACGGGGGCTTCGGGACGAACTGGTCCATGGCAAAGCCTGTCGCCGCCCCTGCGATCGTGCTTTCGAGTGCGGGCGTCGTCGTGACAGCCCTTTTGACAGGCGGATTCATCCACTTCATCCTAGGCGAACCATGGCTCCTGAGCTTCCTCATGGGGTCGGTCATCGCCTCGACTGACGCTGCATCCGTCTTCTCCATCCTTCGTGCGAAAAGGCTGAATCTCAAGTATCACACCGCCTCGCTCCTGGAAGTAGAGAGCGGCAGTAACGATCCCGCCGCTTACATGATGACGATCATCTGCATTTCTCTCATGCATGGTTCCGCTGACCTTTGGGGGACACTCATGCTTCTCGCAGCGCAGATCGTTTTTGGGCTTGCCTTCGGCTTCGGCATCGCAGCCATCTCGAAGTGGGCGCTGAAAAAGACCGACTATCTCGCAGGCGGCTTCGACATGGTGCTTTTGACTGCCATCGCCATCTTCGCCTATGCCGCTCCCGCGATGCTGGATGGAAATGGCTACCTCTCCGCCTATATCGCCGGCATCATTTTAGGAAACAGCGATTTTCCCGGAAAGCGCTCGATCGTTCATTTCTTCAATGGCGCAACGAATCTCCTCTCCATGATGATCTTCTTCCTGCTAGGGCTTCTCTCCACGCCATCAAAGCTCCCTGAGATCGCATGGCCTGCCTTCCTCATCGCGCTCTTCCTGACCTTCGTGGCAAGGCCTCTCGGCGTCTTCGCTCTCCTTGCCCCTTTCAAAACCCCCGCTGCCGCAAGCGCTCTGATCTCCTTCGCAGGCCTTCGCGGCGCCTCTGCCATCGTCTTTGCCATCGTTGCTTATACGCAGGCGCCGGTGAATGACATCGTCTTCCATGTCACCTTCTTCATCGTTCTTCTTTCCATCCTCTTTCAGGGCGCGCTTCTGCCGCTCGCAGCGAAGAAGCTCTCTATGATCGATCATGAGAGCGATGTCATGAAATCCTTCACGGACTACACGGAAGAGATGCCGGTACAATTCATCCAGTTCACCCTGCCCGCGGGGCATGCGTGGTGCGGAAAGGCACTCTCAGAGATCGCATTCCCTCCTGAGACGCTCGCCATTCTTCTTTCCCGCGGCGCCGAGAAGATCATCCCGAATGGCGACACGAAACTCTCCGCCGGAGATACGCTCGTCCTTTCCGCTTTGAGCGTCGCTCCTGTCACAGGTCTTGCCCTCTCGGAGATCCATGTCACGAAGAAGAGCCGCTACTACCAGAAGAGCCTCTCCTCTCTCCGCCTCCCCCACGGTCATCTTGTCGTCCTCATCCTAAGACAGGGAGAAGTCATCATCCCGAAAGGAGATACCGTACTCGAAGCGGGAGACGTGATGGTGATGAATGGGAAAAACTAGTGACTGGTGACTGGTAGCTAGGGACTAGGAAATTCTCGCGAGCTGAGCAGACCCCTGGAGAGGGGTCGCGCCAAAGGCGCCGGATAGAGTGCCCCGCAGGGGCACAACTCTACGTAGCCGTCAGCGTCCCATCTGCGTGAATCGTTTTTCGGCTATCCCCAAGCAACCCACTGGCGTTAGGTTTCACCGGTTCTACAGGTTCTACAGGTTCAGCGGGGAAGGTGCGGCGCATAAAAATATAGAAGCGCCGCAGAGTTTTAGATAGCGCTTCGCGCCGTCGTCATTTCGAGCGTAGCCGAGATGACGATGCCGGAGAATCCCAGTCACTCCTAATCCCCAATCCCTAATCCCTAGCCACTCCTCCCTGCTTTCAAATTTTGAGGGAAAGAAATCCTCGCGAGCTGAGCAGACCCCTGGAGAGGAGTCGCGCCAAAGGCGCCGGATAGAGTGCCCCATAGGGCACAATTCTACGTAGTTGTCAGCGTCCCATCTGCGTGAATCGTTTTTCAGTGATCCTCAAGAGGCCTACTGATCGTTCTGCAGAAATCTGCCTCTTCGAGGCAATCTATCCCTGGCCTTCGGCCTGCCCCTTCTCCAAGGGGCGACGCATTTTGCGTGATTCCAATAATCCGCAGCGCTTTCATTGTATGATGTGCCGCACCACCATTCTTCATTTCTCATTTTCCTCCTTCTCCTCCAAATAAAAAAACGAACCCTTGCGGGTTCGTTTTTTTATTCAGCGATTACTGCTGGCTTTTCTTTACATTGGCGCTCTTATATCTAGCCTGACGGGAAAGAACCATCTTTCTCATACGGATGTTTTCCGGAGTGACTTCGACGAGTTCATCATCATTGATCCATTCGAGCGCCCCTTCCAGCGTGAACTTGCGGCATGGCGGCAGCTTGATGGCATCATCAGAGCCGGAGGCACGGGTGTTGGTCAGATGTTTCTTTTTGCATGGGTTGACATCCATATCCTGATCACGGGTATTTTCACCGATGATCATGCCTTCATAGACTTCGACGCCCGGTTCCAGGAAAAGTTCGCCACGGTCGAGGACGGAGTTCAGACCGTATGCGGTGGTGGTGCCGGATTCGAAAGCCACGAGGGAGCCTCTGGTTCTGCCCGGGATATCACCCTTGTATGGCGCATAGCCCTGGAAGACATGGTAGAGGATACCTGTGCCGCGGGTGGTGGTCAGGAGTTCATTACGGAAGCCGATGAGGCCGCGGGCCGGGATGGAGAATTCCATCTTCATATAGCCTGCGAGTTCTTCCATGGAGATCATTTCTGCTTTTCTCGGTCCAAGACCTTCCATGACAGCGCCCATGAATTCCTGCGGTACTTCGATGGTCAGACGTTCGAGCGGTTCGCACTTCTGTCCATTGATCTCCTTGAAAATAACCTGCGGCTTGGAGACTTCGAGTTCGAAGCCTTCACGGCGCATGGTCTCGATCAGGACGGAGAGGTGGAGCTCGCCGCGGCCGGAAACCTTGAATGCATCAGATGTTTCCGTGTCTTCTACACGAAGAGCCACGTTCGTTTCGATTTCCTTGTAGAGACGGGCACGGATATGGCGGGAAGTGACGAAGTCACCCTCACGGCCGGCAAATGGGCTCTTATTGACATGGAATACCATGGACAGGGTCGGTTCGTCGATGTGGATCGCCGGCAGTGCTTCCGGGTTCGTCGCATCAGCGACCGTTTCACCGATATTGATATCTTTGAAGCCAGCCATAGCGATGATGTCGCCGACCTTCGCTTCATCGACAGGCGTACGTTTCATGCCCTGCCAGTGGAAGAGCTGAGCGATATGGTCACTTCTGATCTTTTCGCCATCGGTGATAGCGACAGGCATCCCCTGCTTCGCGGTACCGCGGGTCACACGGCCGATAGCGACCTTGCCGAGGTAGTCATCTGCTTCGAGCGTGGTGACCATGACCTGCAGGCCGGCATCCGGTTCGCCTTCCGGGCATGGGATATACTTCAGGATCGCATCAAAGAGCGGGTCAAGGTTCTTGCCTTCATCATTCATGTGGAGCTTGGCGATGCCGCTTCTAGCCGATGCATAGAGCAGCGGGAAATCAAGCTGGTCATCGTCCGCATCGAGTTCCATGAAGAGCTCGAGGATCTCGCCTTCGACATCGGAAATACGCTGATCCGGACGGTCGATCTTATTGATGACGACGATCGGCTTAAGCTTATGTTCCAGCGCTTTTCTCAGGACGTACTTCGTCTGCGGCATCGGGCCTTCATGAGCATCGACGAGGAGCAGTACGCCATCGACCATGTTCAGGATACGTTCGACTTCGCCGCCGAAGTCCGCATGCCCTGGGGTGTCGACGATATTGATCTTCACACCGTCATGCATGACAGAGGTATTTTTCGCCAGGATCGTGATGCCGCGTTCACGTTCCAGTGGATTCGAGTCCATGACGCGTTCTGCGACCTTCTGGTTATCTCTGAAAATGTGGCTCTGCTTCAGCATGGCATCGACCAGAGTCGTCTTACCATGGTCGACGTGAGCGATGATGGCAATGTTGCGGATATCTTCTCTTTTCATTTCTTTCCTTTTCCCCCTCGGGCAACCTATTGCGCCTAGGCGCACTTTTTTGATGATGACTTCACGCTATGGTGAAGCCGTCAAGTTATCATATATTCGGAAATACAATTTATTATACCACGTATACGCAAGAGTGGGAAAATAATTTTTTCATAAAAAACGGGTAGGGGCAACGGGTTCAAAGGATTCAATGGGTTCAACGGGGAAGGTGCGGTGCTGCGCGCCGTTTTTTATGCGTACTTCTCATATTCTCGCCCCTTCCTTTGGAAGAGGCAGACGAGCGCAGCGAGACGGGGTTGGCTTCGCCTTGGTTGGACGGACTGGCGCCTTCTCTAGTCTCCCGCTGACCATCCATAAAAATTGTGGCGAAGCTGCCATCTTTCAGCCTCCCCCATGGAAGGAAGGCTGATGATATAGAGATGCCGCTTTCCCCATACTTTTCCAAAACCAAAACCGTGTAAAAAGAAAAAATTTCCCCGATATTATTTGATGGAGAGAGGAAAATCTTCCCGGGAGCCAAAAACTTATCTCCGTGTCCCCACGTGCACTGACCTATAGGAAGGGGACGGCGTGAATGAGCTGACAGCGGATCCGATATCCCTCCTCCCACCTGAAAGCGTGCTAGCCGCCGGAAGGTGAGTCAGACACAAACCACATAAAGACGCAGCATGGCGAAGAAGCATCCCATGCAGGATTCGCCTCGCGGGCAAACCCTAGAGCGAAGTTTAGCCGTACTTGTACGACATGAACCGTGAAATGCGCTGGTGCCAGATTGCAGGGAATGCCTCCATGGATCGCTATCTATCATGCTGCGTCTTTTGGCATGCAAAAAAGGCTTTGCCCGTTCGGGCAAGGCCTTTTATTGTCTTTCTTATACACCAAAGTGCGCATCCACACGTTCAGCGAGGCAACCATTTTTAGCGGCTTCTGCTGCGTCTTCCTGCACGAAGTGCGGATTGTTTTCTTTGAATCGTTCGTCAAATCCCATGATATAGTTTGTCGCGATAAGATAAATAATCCTCGTAGGTGCCATACCATAGACCTGATGCGCAAGGATATGGCGGATGCGCTCCTCGCTGTCTGGATAGAGCTTCTTCATCTTTTCACTCCGATAGAGGCGTTTCACGATTTCCGTGATGTAGAGCCCCGACTTCATGTAAAGATCCGCGAAGGTCGCCTTCGGGTCATCGAAGCAGCCCGGATTCTCCTCTTCGAGCTCATCCACCATTTTCTCCACGACCCAGCGCGGAGTGAAGATCTGGTTCGTCTGCTGCGGCGGGATATAGTCGAAGATATCCTCTTCCTGGCTTTCATCGAAGTAGTTGGCGAGCGCTTCCTTCTTATTCAGAAATTCCTGCACTGCGTCATTGAAGACTGTCTCGTCAAAAAGATGACCCTTGAAATGCTCGACCTTCCCCGTTTCCGGGTTCAGCCTGTCTCCGCCGTCGCGCAAGAAGCGGAATTCTTCTTCCGTGATATTTGTCACCTCATAGAATACGTCATCCTCCGTATAGTCATCGAGGTTCGCAAGCGTCAACTTCCGATCCCCGTACGCCATGAGAAAACTCGGGATCGCACGGGAGAAGCCACGCAGATGGTCGCGGATCGAGGTCTCGATGGACTTCTTCTCTTCCGCCGCCTTGTGCTCTTCCATCTGACGGACAAGCTCCGCCGGTTTCTCCTGGATGGTCTTCTTTACCGTTTCCTGAATACCCGTCTTCAGCTGATTGATGAGCCCATCCATCACTTCACCATAGCTGTCATGGGCTTCTGCGATTTTCTTCGCATCCCCCTCCGCTTCCTTGACCTTGCGATCCATATCCAGTTTGGCAAGATTCGCCCCTTGGATGAACTGGTCCTTCTTCTCTTCTACCTTCCCTTTGACATCGGAGCGGATGTCATTCTCCATGCGCTTCTGCCGCGCCTTGGTCGCACCATAGGTCGCCGCCACCTGGGGCACCAAATCGGAAATCAGGGTATCTGCCACCGCATCCGTCGCCGTATCGATCTTCCTCGTGATCTCCTCCACAGCATTCTCCGTCGCTGGTGTATGCTGCGCGACATCCTGCAATGGCTTTTCCACATCATCCGCAAGTTTTTCGTAAATCTTATCACCGAAAATATCCGGCGTCTTGCCGATGACGATGGACTCTACATCTTGATTTCCTTCTTCATCGAAAGGCTTATCTTCACTTCCAAGATCCTTCGCCCCATCGTCTTTCTTTTTCTGCTCTTCCTGCGCCGTCGGCAGCTTCTCGATGATCTCCTTGACCGCCGCCGGTGCGCCGAAGACATTGGAAATATTCTGGAAAAGGAAATTGGAAAGGAAACCGCGCCGCACGACTTCTGCGCTCTTGAGTTTTCTCGGGATGGAGAGTACCTTCGCTGCGTCGAGCTCCACCATCTCCCCATCGCTGTCCTCCCCGATGACCGGGAAGAAATTCAAAAGCCGCTTGATGTTCTGCCTGCGGTCATCCGCCGTCCCGCTGCCGCCCGCGGTATCCGAGAGCAGGTCATTCGCAAACTGGTCGAAGATGATAAGCGTCCGCGCCGGGTCGAAGTCGAAGACATACGCATTTTCCTTGCGATACATCTTTCCATCCTCGTCCTGAAAACGACACGGATTCTGCGCACGGAATGCCGCCTGCATGTACGACGACGGGCTTTCCAGATTACAAAGCATCAGCACCGCCGACCACTCCTTCACCGTCACCCCCACCGTCAGCTGTCCGACCGTGAGCGTGATGGTCTTATCGTGCGTCTTGATCGCCTGCTTCACGCGTTCATAGGCTTTGTCATTCGTCTCATCTTCCTCATCCTGTCGCCCATCGCCTACGGCCATGATGACTTCATAGTCCTTGAAGACCGGATCCTCTTTGAGAAGCTTCCGAAGCGCTCTAGCTGCCGCGACACGGTTCAGGTACCACATCGTATGCGCAAGCTCTTTCCGAAGCTCTGGCGTCGAGAAAGGATACTTCGCCCCCATCCGGAGCTGTACGAGAAATTTCCGCACTTCCTCCTTATGGACGAACTGTCCGCTCTCATTCACCGCGAAAAATTCATTGAGGTCGAAGGCATAGTCCGTCTTCCCTTCCTCCGACATATCTGCGCCCTGCGTGATCTTCTCCATGATCATAGGAGACATCTGATATGTCAGCATCGTGAGCTTCGGGAGATTCTCATACGGATTGTACCCATCCCCCGTCCAGGATGCCTTCGCCTCCTGCTCATCCGCATACGACCAGTTATACACCTGATCTTCTGCGAAATCACCGCGCGCAAGCTGCTTGAACGGCGTCCCCGAGAGATAGAGCGTGTGCACCTTCTTCATCTTGCCGAAAGCCCAATCCGTCTTCTTCGTATCCACACCTTCCTGCGACTCATCGACGATCACGAGGTCGAAAGAAAGATCCGCGATCCACTTCAGCTTGTCGATCCCATCTTTCGCAAAATAGGCCGAACCCTTCAGCCCCTGCAGCGACTCGAAAGCCACCATGCGATACGCTTTGTCCTCATTGAGGCACGCATTGACATACTCCTCATGAGAAAGCACGCCCGCCTTCCCCTTCAAAGCCTCCGTCTCCGACACGAAAAGGATCGGCTCCTGCCAGGCGATGAATTTGCGAAAATCCTCCAGCCAAGAATTGGCGATGCTCGGGCGATTCGTCACAATGAGCACATTCTGCGCCTGCATCTTCCGTACAAGATCATAGGCCGCGAGCGTCTTACCGAATCGCGGCTTCGCATTCCAGAGAAATTCCTTTCCACCCTTCTCGAAATACGCCTTCGCCCTCGCGACCGCCTCCGCCTGCTCGCGCCGAAGCGTGTAGGTCATCCCTTCCTTCGCCTTTGTCAGGTACCTTCGGCTGGCAAATTCAAAGAAATCCCGCTGCGAATCCCATCCGCTGATCTGGAACCACTCCGTTCCCTTCCTGCGAGAGATTTTTTTATTCGTTTCAAGGAAATGGTGGAAATCGTAGTCCTTGAAGAACTCTCCACTGTCATCCTTGTACCGAGCGAAATCGCTCCAGAGGATCTCATAGTCGAGCCCGGCGGTATGTGTCTGCTGCTCGACGCGCTTCTTCACGCCCTGCTCCGTGTAGCCGATCTTCGTCCAGCCGTCATTTTTCGGGTATCCCGGGGTGGTGTAGGCGTAAATCATGGGGGTGATCCGGGTGGCAGTGTGGATCATTTGGACTGCTTTCATTTTATTTCATCTCCTTTACATTTTTCTCAATAAAGGAGATTTCGTTCTCGTCAAGCCCGTACTTCGCGTAAAGCTGACGATCGATCTCGGGAATTGGTTTCGTCCAGTCGATGTCGGAGGCAGCAGTGAAGTCTTGGAGGGGGATAAGATCCCATGTGCCTTTCGTCATATTTTGCGTTATTTTCTTTATACTTAAAAGCGCTCTAAGGAACTTAGTCTTGATATATTTCAGCAACGCTCTTGCCTCAAACTCCGTATGTAATTGACCAACACTTAAAAAGGTGTCTGTAGTTCCAAATCCAGGTTTCAAAATTAGTGGAGATCCTAATACCTCGCCAAATGCACCTTTACCACTTGCTTTAGCAAGAACAACATTATAAGTATTTAAAAAGTCGTTTTTCATTAGATATACATCTCTAATATATCTATAAATCCTACCACTTTCCGTTCGTCCAAGTATCGCAACACTATCTTGCTGTTCATTCTCAGAAAAGACTTCTGGTATTCTTTGAAAAATATCAGATCCAATCATATTCCCATTTCCTTTTCCAAGTCTTTGCGCAGCCGTTGGTATATCATTAAATAAAGTGGTAGTAAACCTATACATTCCTCTAGAAGAAACAAATGTATTAAGCCGTTTTTTCTCTTTATCTTTTCTATCGACTTTTTTCATCACGTCTGTCATTTCCGAATAAGCCGTAAAAGTTCCAATGGCGCCATAGTTTACATTAGAATTTCTTATTGAAATTGTTACCCCCCCTTAATGTCTGTATTAGGAAATATTTTTGAGGCTACTGGTTCATAGAAAAGAACCTTAAAATGTTCATCATTTAATTTCTTTTTATTCCATTCCTTAGGTGTTTGACCAGCATTAAACAAAAACCTAGCTGGGGTAATAAGCTCAACCACTGAGGCAACCTTTTCAGCCTCATCCATGAAAGCATAATAAATAGGAGCCTGCCTATTATTATTCTCAATTTCCTCCTGATACGGCGGATTTCCCACAATATAATCAAACCTCATCCCACAAGACCTCGCTTTCACATCCTCATACGAAACACTCTGGCAATCACTTCTCCACGAATATACCCGGCACACCGGCTGGCCCACCGAAAGGAGCTGGCGAATATCTATATTCCCAAAGGAGAATAGATCCGCGCCCTCCGGATCCTCCGCGCAGTATGGGATGCGGCCAGAGAGTCCATCCATCTGCCAGAGATTCCACGCCACCTTATTTGTCATCTTTCGAAGGAAAGAGGCGGGCGCCGCCTCCTCCCACTTCGAGAAGTAATGCTCCATCACCGTCTTCATGATATTCACACGGGCGATCAAGAGATTGTCTCCCTGAAACTCATAGCCATACGTTGCTTCCACCGCGCGGAGTGCCCAGTGCTGCCAATCCTCTCTCGTCTCCGTAAAGTGCGAGATCGCAAGGAGCTTCCGATCAAGCAGTCCGCGACGGGAAGAAACTTCGATTTCTTCCCCCGTCGATACATCATAGCGCTCGGCCAGATAGGGTGCCTCTCCGCAGGTGATTTCCAGACGCCGGCTGTCCACATACCGCTGCCAGCGCGGTGTCTTATGTCCCTTCTTCTGCCAAAAGAGCGCATCCAAATCCTCCCACACGTCCGGCTCCATCTTTTCTACGCCGAACCAGTCTCGATCGAGCGCGTCATTCATGAAATCACAGACCCAGCGCGGCGTGAAGACTTCCCCATGCCGCCTCGTACGGCTCGACTGCTGCTCCGCCGCCTTCCGCGCACGCGTTTTCACAAGCGAAATCTCCGCAAGCTCGATTTCCCGCCCGCGTCCATACGCTTCGCCCTCCGTCTCATAGGCATCCGTAGCCCAGAGAATATGGCGTCCCGTGGTCTTGTCCGCGAGCAGCTTCTCCATGAGCCCCATCACAGAGAGCTCTCTGATATCCTTCTGTATATCGATCAAAGGCTCACCTCCTGTCTGTTTCTTACAGTATAGCATAAATAAGATCCACGTTCCTCACTTTGCATCCGCATCGCGGATGCAGCGGCGCTGCGCGCCGTCCATCACCCCTGCTCCCCACTTGCCCCTTCCTCTGGAAGGGGCTGCCGAGCGCAGCGAGGCGGGGGTGGCTTCCTTTTGGGGTGGCGAAGCCGCCGCTAAAAGTTTGAAGGAAGGGATTAGGGATTAGGAGATGCGAGTGACTAGTCACCAGCCACCAATCCCCTGATCTCCTTGGCATACTTGGAAAGCTGCCTTTGGATCCGTTGTTTCTTTCTTGTGATGGACGGGAGGCTGTCACCGGTGCGGGTGGATATCTCTTTTGGCGTCAGCCCCTGCATCCAAAGGAAAAAGACGGGCTTCTGCTTCTTTGTGAGACAGGCGAGGCGGGCGACTTCTTCGAGCGTGGCCTTCGCCTCGCCGTAGTCGTCACGGGAAGTGCCCTCGGGCTGGTCTTCTAGTGTGAGCTCTTCGTGGTCTTCACGTGTCATTTCCTTGCGGATGCGGTTCATCCGATACCATCTGAGACGGGGCGTGATGTAGCCGGCAAAGCTCGGATTCTTCTTCGGGTCGTAGCAGGCGGTCTGTTCTAAAAAATGAAGGATGAGCTCCTGCTCGAGGTCTTCGTAGGAAAGGCCTTGGCAGAAGTTCTGCCGGATGCTTCGGATGAGGGGCTGGTACTGCTTCAGCAGGGCTTCGGCGGCGTCTTTGTCCCCGTGCTGCCAGGCGAGTGCCCGGCAGATGTCTTTCTGATTCTGTTTTTCGTCGAACATGTGCGTTCTCTTTCCGGAGCGCGCTCTCTTTTGTATTTCCGGATGTATTCAGAATAGCAGAACATCTATTCTCTTTCCAATCGCCTTCGATGGCTGTAAGCGTCGCGTCACGGCATAAGAGATCCGCATAAGCAGAATGGGCGTTCTCTTTATGCGGATGAACCCGAAATACATGTCCGGGCATGTGGAGCTGTTTTTTGGCAGAGGGATAATGCTATAATATAATACATATAAAGGAGGTCTTTATCATGAACCATCCATTTCCGCTGAATGAAAAAGAGACAGCACTGCTCCGCCGGGAAGAGGAGCGGCGTGGTATCACGCTCGTCGAATGGCCGAGAAATCCGACGTATAATATGTGCTTTGCCTGCGGGACGGAGAATCCCATCGGTCTGCACCTGCATTTCTTCCCGCTGCCGCAGGGATGCCTCTCCCTCTTCACGCCTTCACGCGAGCATCAGAGCTACAATGACCGCATGCATGGCGGCCTCATCATGACACTGATGGATGAGGTGATGGGTAATTATCTCTTCCTGAAAGACGGTATTCCCGCCTATACGGGCAAGATGGAGAGCCGCTTCCGGCAGCCGATCCTGATCGGAGAGACGGTCCTCATCACCTGCGAGGAGGTCCGCCGGAAAGGGCATCTCATCGTCATGAGCGCGAAGATCACAAAAGAAGACGGGACGATCGCTGCCGAGGCGACGTCACATATGATGCTGGGGATGAAGGAGTGACTGGTCACTCCTCGCTGAAAGGAGGAGACCATGAACAGACGAATGCTTGTCGATACCTCGATGCTCTTTGTTTTTCTCCTGCTGCTGGACTACCGCTACGTCCACAATTTCGGTCACGAGATGCTGGCCCTTGTCTTTACCGCGCTCTTTCTTCTCCACACGATCTGGAATGCGAAGTGGTACCGTGCCCTCTTTCGTGGGCGCTGGCCAAAGCAGCGCATCGTCATGACCGGTATCGATCTGCTTCTGCTCTTCCTTTTCCTGGGCGTCATGCTGACGGGGCTCTCCTTCTCGCACACGATGCCGATTTTCAATATCCACCCGCCGCTCTGGGTGCATCGACTACACCGCATCTTCGGTTTTCTGATGCTCTTTGTAATGGGACTCCATCTCGGCATCCACTGGCAGGGGATCTGGGCGAAGATGAAACGGGCGATGCACATCCCCAATACCGCACCAGTCTCTTTTTTGAGCCACGCCGCAGCACTTATCCTTGCGGCAGCGGGTGTGTACAGCTCCTTCCTGTATGCACTGGGCAGCCGCCTCTTGCTCCTTCCTGTGCGCTCGCTGGCGCGTCCGCCTACGACGCTCTTTCTCTTCCTTGCCTGCCATCTCTCGATCGTGATCCTCTATACGGTCATCGGGTACTACGGATGGAAATGGGCGAGCAGAAGGTAGAAAAACCTGCTATCATCACCGATCAAAAAAGGAGCTGTGAAGAAATGAATCCTCATTTCTTCACAGCTCCTTTTTACTTTGCTTTCATTTGGTTCAGGGTTCAGGGTTCAAGGTTCAGGGCTCTCGTGGCGGCTTCGCCGCCTTTTTTAGAAGATGGTATTCTCGTATCGCAGCCTTCCCCTCTAGGGGAAGGTGCCCGAAAGGGGCGGATAGGGTGACTATGGCATGAAAGACAGCTGGGATAAGGTTTCCCGGTCACTCCTATGAGAGCTGCAAGTCCCCTCGCGGCAGATGGAACGCGAAAATGAGAGGATCGTTATTTCACAGCCCTTTTTTTGAACGCCCTCATTCTTAATCTGGCGTTCTCTAGTCCGCGAACAGATTATCGCGTATTCTTATAGCAGGAAGGAGGACGAAATGAATCAAAGCTACCTCTGCATCGACCTCAAGAGCTATTACGCCTCTGTCGAGTGCGTGGACCGGGGTCTGGATCCCTTCACGGCGAATCTGGTCGTGGCCGATCGGGCGCGGGGGATGGGCGCGCTCTGCCTCGCCGTCAGCCCCGCGCTGAAAGCACTCGGCGTCCGGAATCGCTGCCGCCTCTTCGAGATCCCGCGCGGTATCCCCTACCTCATCGCACCGCCGCGGATGCAGCACTACATGGACGTTTCTACCGAGATTTACAAGATCTACCTGAAATTTCTCGCACCGGAGGACATCTTCCCCTACTCCATCGATGAATGCTTCATGGATGTCACGCCCTACCTTGCCATGTATGCCAAGACGCCCACGGAAATGGCGATCTCCCTCATGAATCAGGTCTATCAAAGAACCGGCATCTGCGCGACCGCCGGCGTGGGGACGAATCTCTTCCTCGCCAAGATCGCAATGGATATCCTTGCTAAGCATGTCCCCTCACACATCGCCGTCTTGGACGAGACAGCCTTTCGGGAAATCATGTGGCATCACCGTCCCATCACCGACATCTGGCAGATCGCAGGCGGCACCGCGCGCCGTCTTGCCAAGATCGGCGTCTACGACCTATATGGCATCACGCGCATCTCTGAGGCGACGCTCTATCGCCTCTTTGGCAAAAATGCCGCCGCGCTCATCGACCATGCCTGGGGCCGTGAGCCCTGCACGCTGTCCGATATCCGTACCTATTCACCGAGATCCCGCTCGATCTCTGCCGGACAGATCCTCTTCGAGAACTATACCGCCGAAGACGCCCGCATCCTTCTCCATGAAATGGCAGAGACACTGATCCAGGAGCTTCTGGAAAAAGAACTGGTCACAAGGGAGATCAGCCTTCGCATCGGCTACGCAGGAGAAGAGCGCACCTCCTCTGGCGGAAGCCGCCGCCTGCCCAGCTGGACCGACATCCCCAGCCGCCTCCAGCATGCGTTCTCTGCGCTCTATGAGGCGAAAGTCCGCCGGGAGATCCCCATCCGCTCACTAAACCTCAGTCTGGGCCGTCTCGCGCCCGCAGGCGAAGGCTATGAGGAGACGAGCCTTTTTGGCGATGCCAAAACCGAGGCGAAGGAGCGCACCATCGAGAAGGTCATGATCGAGATCAAAAAAAAGCATGGCAAAAATGCCATGCTTCGCGGGATCGACTATATGCCCAAGGCGACGCTGCGCCTCAGAAATACACTGATAGGAGGTCACCATGCCTGATAGAAAAAGAGCCACACAGTTCATGCCGTTCAATGGCCTGCGCGGCTACGCCGAACAAGTGACGGCCGCCCAGATCCGGCAAGCCGCCCGAAGAGAGATCACCGAAGACCGCGCCCGCGCCCTGAACGACGCCCTGCTCGAGCTTGAGAAGGGCGACACCGTCGCCATCACCTATTTTACAGGAAATGGCTACGCCTGCACCCATACCACCATCGTCGAAGTCGATCCCGTCTATCGGAGACTTCGCACAGAAGACGGTATCATCCGCTTCAAGGATCTGTGGGATGTGGTGTGCGAGTGAACGGAACAGTTCAATCTGTACAAGGCTCTGTCAAGAATGGCGGCGGAGCCCCCGCCATTTCCCGATCAGGCAAGGCTTTCCCATGCAAGCTACGGGCGAGCCGCCCATGAATCTCTCCGCCAAGCAGTCTGTCCCCATCAAACAGATGCCCTCCGATATCCAGCTGATCGGTATACTGCCAGAGGAAGGCTTCGGGAAAGTCGCAGGTCCTTCCCCACTGCGCGCACCAAAAGGGCCAGCTGGAAGCTCTCTCCGGAAAGATCATCCGCGTCAGCCAGTCATAGCTCGCATAGACCCCGGCAAGATAGCCCGCACTCTTCAGAGAATCCACATACGCACCGCACATTGCTGTGATGCGCGAAGGCTCCACGAGCCCCCGCGCCGCCTTCCAGCCGTCTGCATCTTCCATGTCATACCAGACACCAAGCGGCAGCTTTTCCGGGGAAAGTCCGCAGTCTGCGAGGACATGTACGGTGAACCACGCCTCATCCTCCGCTGCCTTTGGCGTATCCGCGTAGCTGTAGTAGTAGACTCCGACCGGCAGTCCGGCGGCGAGTGCGCCATTGATATGCTCATAAAAGAGACGGTCCAGATGCCCTCGTCCCCAGCCGAGACGAATGATGGCGAAGGCGATCCCCGCCCGGCGAATCTCCGCCCAGTCGATCTCCCCATTGTGTTCCGATACATCGATGCCTGTATTGTACATAAGTTCTCCTTTTTGATACTAATAGTGACTAGGGATTAGGGATCAGGGATCAGGGAAATGCAATACCAGTCCACAATCACCAGCCACTAGCCACCAGTCCCTATCTTCCCCTCAGCTTTTTCAAAAGCTCTGTCATCGATGAGACACCGGCATCCGACAGGTTCTCAATGACGGAAAGTGCTTCCGTCGCGGCAAGGTAACTGACTACGATCCCTGCCATACCGCCCGTGGAGGCCCCCGCTTCCTGAAGGAGCGCATCGCTCACGATCCCCGCTGCCACGCAGAGATTGTAAAGGATGAGCTTCTCCGTCCCCCGCTTCTTCATGATCTCACTGGAGATCAGGCGCTGCCTGCGCGCCTCCCGGATGCCACAGACCGCCTCCAGAAAGGTCGGCTGTCTGCCGCAGGATACCAGATGCGCATGACTGATCGCGATCCAGCGTGTGAAACAGTCGAGGAAGATCAGAATGCCAAAAAGCAGGAGCATCGCCAGCTGTTTCTCAAGGGGCAGGAAAAGGACCCCACCCATCAGCTTCATGGGAAATCCATCCGTCAGCCGTTCAAGCATGTCATTCACCTCTCTTCACCTCCTTCTGTCTATATAGTGTTTTCGGAGATAAAAAAATTGTCATTTTCGCCAAATAAAAATGCACGACACATGTATCTGTGTCGTGCGTTTTTATTTGGAAATTCAGGGTCAGCCCGTGGGGCGTATCGCCCTTTGATGCGTACAAAAGAGGAGGGAGCGGATTTTATGGGGTCTATGGGGTCAGTGGGTAGGGCGGGGCGGTGCTCGAAGGTCTGCGGATAGCAGGTTTCCCATTTGGAAGTCCCAAACATCGACCGCCTGACCGCGAATGACAAAGATTTCTCGCTGTCGCTCGAAATGACAATACGAGGATCTGATGTCTCCTCATCAACAGCCACCAGTCACTCCTATTTTCCTAATGCTGCGAAGAGCATGTCGGTGAAAAGGCCGGCATCGGAATTGAGAGCGACTTTTGCCGTCACAGGATCTTTGCCTTTCTTCGTATTGTGGAAATCGGCCACCATACGCCCGTCGCAGAGGCCGCCTGCGATGTCGATGTCTACGTTCGCATCTGCGAGCTCAGTCACGACATTCTCATTGATGAGGTAGGCGATGGCGAGGGCATCGTGAATGGGGGCCATGTGGTTATCGTAGCGATAGAGCATCGCGCCGGCGACAGTCCCTGCCTGGTGACGGAGGGCATAGTTATGCTCCGATACATCATTGACCTTAAGGTTGTCGATGCGTTTCTGGACAAGAGCCGCTGCGACTTTCGCTTCCGGTGTACCGAGCTGCGCCAGCTCTTTGCATTTTTCTTCGGAGAGGCACGCGCGCCAGGTGGCATCGAGCGGAAGAATGACCTTCGGGATGGCCGAGTCCATGACGATCTTCGCCGCTTCGGGGTCTGCATAGAAATTGAATTCAGCCGCCGGACTGGCGTTCGCTCCGCAGTGTCCGCCGCCCATGATGACGAGCTGCTTGATCTTTCCTGCGATCTTCGGCTCTATGCGAAGAGCCATCGCAAGATTCGTCAGCGGGCCGACAGCTGCGACATAGATATCTCCTCCCGACTCCATCAGCGTCTTCACGAGATAGAAGACGGCATGTTCCTTCTCTGTCCGGATCTCGGCTTCGGGGAGCGGTAGAAAATCACCATGACAGTCATTGAGCGTCACGCGAGGAAGGCCTGGCTTTCTCCCCGGGATCTCATTGCAGATGATCGGTTCCTCACATCCGCGATAGACAGGAACGCTTGCTTTCATGAACTGTACCACACGCAGCGCATTCTCCGTGGTCTTTGGCACGATGCGGTTCCCGTTCACCGTAGTCACGCCGATGAGGTCGATGGCGTCCGATTTCATCGCCAGCATCATGGCAATGGCATCATCAGAGCCGGGATCGCAGTCAAGAATCACTTTTTTCGGAATCATAGTAGAATACCTCCTTGGAATAATATACGGGGTTCGGGGTTCACCCGTGGATTGTGGATGAAAGTTTCGCTCGAATGAGGAATTAGAAATGAGAAATTAGAAATGGAGGTGGCGGCTTCGCCGCGAATATATATGGGGCGATGCCCGAAGCAGTCATGCAAACACGAAAGTGCATTTTTTCACAACATGTGCACCTGAGCCGTCCCCCGTATCGTCATTTCGAGCGAAGTCGAGAAATCTTTCTTGCACTACGTTTTTCCGACATATGCATCCTGTGATTCACTGCCTGCCATAGAGATCCCTCGACTTCGCTCGGGATGACGATACACGCGAAACGCTATCAAAAATTGCGGCGAAGCCGCCACCTTCCCCGTTGAACCCAAAGAACCTGTTTGAACCTGCTGAACCCATTTCCTAATTACATCGTAAAGATGTACGATGCGATCATGTCGACGATGAGCATGACGAAAAGGAGCGGAGCGGTGCGTTTGGCAAGGCGTATCGGGGCAAGTCCAGCAGTCCCGGCGATCGCGATGAGGGCTCCGCAGACAGGAGACGAGGCTCGGCCGATGGAGGTCGCGAGTTCCATCGGGAGGAGCAGTGTCAGCGTCGGGACGCCGAGTTTCGCCGCGACGGCAGGCGTCAGCGGGCCGAAGGCGAAGAAAGGAGCCGCGCCGCTCCCCATGATGATGGCGAAGACATACGTGATCCCGGTCAGGATCGCCATGATGAGGAGTGTCGCTCCCTTCATGTCAGAGATCATATTCGTGAAGATCGTGATGCCGCCCAAGATCTTGATGCCTTCCGCAAAGACGGAGGCCGAAATGATGATCGCAACGACGGAGACGAAAACATTCGCCATGCCTTTGAAGATCTCTGCCATATCTGACGGGATCCGGCTCCTGTCTTTCCGGACGGTGAATTCACAGACGAAGGTCACGGCAAAGCCGATAAAATTGGCTGTGATGACATCGATCTTGATGGACGGCAGAAAATGCGCGGCAAAGACCAGCACCAGCGGGATGAGCGGCAGGAACACATAGAAAAAGGGGACCGACGGATCCTCGATTTCCTGTCCTCTCCCCAATTCGCCATCTGCATCGGCCAGGGCCGCATCCTTCCGGTCCATATAGCGGTAGTAAAAGGGAATGAGGAACGCCGTCACAAGGACGATGGAGAGCACGACTTTGTACTGGTAGCGCAGGAACATGTCGACGACATTCATCTCGGCGACATTCGCCATGAAGAGGGTGCTGCCGTCATTCGGGCCATAGTCAAGGCAGAGAAGTGCCAGCACAGAGGCCGCCGTGATGGGGCGGATCCCCAGCGCAATAAAGACGGGAAATACCGTCGCAAGCATCAGGACGGCCAGCGACGCCTGACTCGGCAGTACGAGCTTCAGGCACATACCGATGAGATAGAAGGCAGAGAGGATCAGATATTTGTCCGAGATCCCGCCCAAAAGCCGACTCGCGGTGAAAGCCAGCTTCGTCGAAGCGCCGATGTGCTTCATGTAGGTCGCATATCCGGTGACGACCATGATGAGCGTGCCGATGCCTGCGATGTTCTTCTTGAAGGTGGCGGTCAGAAATCCGAAGGTATCCAGAAAGACATTGCCCAAAGATCCCTTCGGCAGGATCGGTGTACCGGTGAGAAGGCTCGCCGTCATCAGGATCACCACACCGGATGCGAAGAATACAAAGATCGCATTGTACTTTTTCAGGATCAGCTTCGCCACGATCACGGCAAAGATGATGGTGAGTGCGATCAGAAACCATGAATACATACTTACTTCCTCCTTTGAAGCAAAAATTTTCCTCATTATAGCATAAGGGAAGGATCTCAGAAAGCAGAACTGATACCGGCTCGGCAGGCTGTCAGCTTCTATGGAAAAGCGGATCCGCTCTGCCTTTCCCCCCTTCCGCGAAATGACACTGCCGGGGCAACGGTCGATCGCCGGCTGTCTGCACTTCCCGTCTTTTGTCTCCTGATCCCACGCAAAAAACTCCCCCTTGCGGGAGAGTTTTTTCATTCAGCGGATGCTGAAATTATTTTGCGATCTTAGCTACAACGCCTGCGCCTACGGTACGGCCGCCTTCA
>ERZ779855.788-NODE-788-length-24876-cov-9.277306_pt1 | contig 24876 bp, 26 predicted proteins | sample MGYA00511370_ERZ779855 | MGnify/ENA primary metagenome ERZ779855 (study PRJEB29588, sample SAMEA1967319) | human gut metagenome | biome: human gut; feature: human-associated habitat; material: faeces | place: Denmark | collected 2008/2010 ...
AGAGGATGGCAGCAGCGGTGTGAAGGGAACGGTCATTGATGCGATCCGCGCCAACCAGCTGCAGGCAGACGTGATCTGCGCCTGCGGCCCCACCCCCATGCTGCGTGCCCTGAAAGCGTATGCCCAGGAGAACGGCATCGAGTGCTGGATTTCCATGGAAGAGCGCATGGCATGCGGTATCGGAGCCTGTCTTGCCTGCGTGTGCAAGTCAAAAGAAAAAGATGCACACAGTCACGTCAATAATACAAGAATTTGCAAGGACGGTCCGGTATTTGATGCGCAGACCGTAGAGATATAGGAGGAAAAGGATGAATCTGGCAGTAAATTTTGCGGGAGTATCAATGAAAAATCCCGTTACGACGGCATCCGGTACCTTTGGTTCTGGTGCAGAGTACGGAGAATATGTGGATCTGAACCGCTTGGGAGCTGTGACAACGAAAGGTGTGGCAAATGTACCTTGGCCCGGCAATCCAACACCGAGAGTGTGCGAGACTTATGGTGGTATGTTGAATGCGATCGGTTTGCAAAATCCGGGGATAGACGTATTTATTGAGCGTGATATTCCGTATTTGAAGCAGTATGATACCAATATCATTGTCAATGTGTGTGGTAAGACACCAGACGAATATATTGATGTTGTCAGACGTTTGGCAGAGGAAGATGTTGCACTGTTAGAAATTAACATTTCCTGCCCGAATGTCAAAGCGGGAGGCATTGCATTTGGTCAGGATCCGAAGCAGGTTGAGAAGATCACTGCACAGATTAAAGCAGTGGCAAAACAGCCTGTGATCATGAAATTAAGTCCAAACGTAACAGATATTACAGAGATGGCAAAGGCAGCGGAAGCAGGCGGAGCAGATGCAATCTCTTTGATCAATACGTTGACCGGGATGAAGATTGATATTAATCGTCGAACCTTTGCACTTGCCAATAAGACAGGAGGAATGTCCGGTCCGGCAGTGAAGCCGGTTGCGGTTCGCATGGTCTATCAGGCAGCACATGCTGTGAATATTCCGGTACTTGGAATGGGAGGGATCCGAACAGCAGAAGATGCGTTAGAGTTTATTATGGCGGGAGCTACAATGGTGGCAGTCGGTACCGCCAATTTCAATGAACCGGCGACAACAGTGCAGGTAATAGAAGGAATAGAACAGTTTATGCAGCAAAACGGCGTGAAAGACATTAATGAGTTGATAGGATGCGTAAAGTAGTATAAAGAAGCTGATTTTGGTGTTCAAATGGTGTAGAAACTAAAAACAGTTATACAGCAATATGGCGAAACGCCTATGAAAAGGAGGATTATCGTTAAGATGGAAGCATACAAGAAAGAATTTATCGAGTTTATGGTTGCAAGCGATGTATTGAAATTTGGGGAATTTACATTAAAAAGTGGTCGTAAATCTCCGTTTTTTATGAATGCGGGAGCTTATGTAACCGGTGCGCAGCTTAAAAAGCTGGGAGAGTATTATGCGAAGGCAATTCATGACAACTTCGGACTTGATTTTGACGTATTGTTTGGACCGGCTTACAAGGGAATTCCCCTTTCAGTAGCAACAACCATGGCGATCAGTGAATTATACGGAAAGGATATCCGTTACTGCTCAAACCGTAAGGAAGTGAAGGATCACGGAGACACCGGAATTTTATTAGGAAGTAAATTAAAGGATGGAGACCGCGTGGTTATGATCGAGGATGTTACCACCTCCGGCAAGTCCATTGAAGAGACCTTCCCGATTATTAAAGCACAGGCTGATGTGGAGATTAGGGGACTGATGGTTTCCTTAAATCGTATGGAACGCGGATTGTCGAGTGACAAGAGTGCTCTCCATGAGATTAAGGAGAAGTATGGTATTGATGCCAGAGCCATTGTCAATATGGATGAGGTCGTAGAGCATCTGTATAATCGTCCCTGCCAGGGTCAGGTTGTCATTGATGATGAAATAAAGAAAGCCATTGATGCATATTATAAGGAATATGGCGCACGCTAAGAGGTTATAAAATCAGAGGCCGCTATTTTGGAAAGGAGATTCCCCTATGGATGAGAAAGTATATAAGACGATGAACAACACCGGAGCCTGGAGTATTGCAGTAGGAGTCATTTCCCTGGTCGTAGGGCTTGCCTGTGGTGTAATGATGATTGTGAATGGAGCGAGACTGTTAAGCAGTAAGTCCAAAATAATCTTCTAAGGAAACAAAATGATGTGGAACAGAACAAAGGGATATATTTTCACCAATAAAGTTCATTCACAAAAAGGTATTATGTCGACCATATTAGGACTGCTTTCCCTGATCACCTTAGGGACAGCGGTCTATTTTTCGTATTTACATAAAGGAGAGCCATCGGTGCGGTATGCAACGGCGGCATTACTCGCCTCGGTGTTTATGGTGATCGGGCTGATTCTCGGAGTCCTTTCCTTAAGAGAACAGGAGAAGTTCTGGCTGTTCCGGATTCTGGGGATTGTGATGAACGTGCTTTCCTTTATTGTACTCAGTTTGATTTTATTTGCAGGAGCGTATATAGATTGAATTCGATGATCAAAGAACGCCTGGAACTGGCGGAGGAACGTATTACAGAAATTAAAAACGAGAGCAATGTCGGAAGCTTTTCCGGCTTTTTTGAAAAGACAGCAGCTTTTCTTATGCTGCTAATGAAACAGCGGGAGCTTGTAGAAAGCGGAGAGCTGTTCCGGTGGGAGCTTTTGCAGCTTCAGGAGAACAATCATGCGCTTTACGGGGATATCCTGCCGGAGCATTACGGTACAAGCTTTGGAAATCCGGAGTATTGTGCACAGGTTTTTGGAGAAGTGTATGGAAATATTCTGTGCTTTTTATATGGGGAACTTCGGGCCATGATTCCCTATACCTATGAGGGCAGGGATGAGGATCTTTTAAAGGGATTGGAATTATTCCTTGAAATTTACGGTTCTTTCCGGTGCAGCCTTGAAGAGACGGAGGAAACCAGGAAACAGGAAGGACAGTTCGATCTGCCAAAGCCGGAGCACTTAAAGGAATCCCTGTATTACTATATCAGTGATTATACCCGGGAAGCATACCATACAAAGATCCGGAACATGCTGGATGTTCATGCGGATTTTGCGAGGAAGATCATCGAGAAAGCAGACCTTTCCGATGTGAGATATCTGTATTACTTTGGAGAATATATTTCTGAAAACGAATTAAAGACGGCGGCTTACTTAAATACCCTTCCGGAAGAGATGATTGCGAAGATGGCAGACACCTATACGGAAGGCTACCGGATCGGCTTTGAAACAGGAAATAAGGATATTACGAAGAAAAAGATTGTAAACATCCGCTACAGTCTTGGTTTTGAACGGATGATCCGCAGGGCCGTGCAGAATTTCCGGAAGATCGGATTGGAAGCGACCATTTACCGGGCAACGACTTCGGTGCTGGAGGGCAGAGGGATGAGCCGGATCGGGTATTATGGCGGCATTCCGAATAAGCAGTATGATTTTGACCACAAGGACGATCAGGCACTTATATTGGATAAAGCACTTTTGCAGGTGCGGCTCGAAGCCCTGAGGGAAGCCTATGAGGAATATAAGGAGCAGGCAGGTACGTTTGGAGGTCCTGCGGTAGTGGAAGTATTCGGTGAAAGGTCGGTAGAGTTAGTCAGTCAGAAGCATGCACTGCATTTATCCAAAGAACAGCAGCAGATGCTGGTGGAATATGCAGCGTCAGCCGGTGAACTGCAGAACAATTACATTCACGGGGAAGAGCGGAGCTTTACAATTATTGCGTTCCCGGTGCCGGAGATTGCTTCGGGACAGGAGGATGGCAAAGAAGGTAAAGACCGGTATCCGGAGATTTTCAATGCGGTGATCCGGATCAATACCCTTGATTACCAGTTATATCAACGGATTCAGCAGAAGATCATTGATGTGCTCGATCAGGGCAAATATGTGATGGTAAAGGGAATGAACGGCAATCGTACCAATATGAAGGTGATGCTTCATACCCTGCAGAATCCGGACAAGGAAACGAATTTTGAGAACTGCGTGGCCGATGTGAATATTCCGGTTGGCGAAGTGTTTACCTCTCCGGTACTGACAGGAACAGAAGGAACCCTTCATGTAAGCCATGTTTATCTGGACGAGTTAGAGTATAAGGATCTGACCTTACGGTTTGAGGACGGCAGGGTGACGGATTACAGTTGTGCAAACTTTGCAGCCGAAGAAGAAAACCGGAAGCTGATTAAGGACAATATTCTGTTCCACCATGAGACACTTCCGATTGGGGAGTTTGCGATCGGAACGAACACGACCGCATTTGTGGCAGCAAGAAAATACCATATAGAGGATAAGCTGCCGATTCTGATTGCAGAGAAAACCGGTCCCCACTTTGCAGTAGGGGATACCTGCTATTCCCACAGCGAAGAGGTGCGCCTTTTTAATCCGGACGGAAAAGAGATTATTGCAAAGGACAACGAGTGCTCCATCAAACGTAAGGAGGACAGCCGCAAGGCCTACTTTAACTGTCATACGGATATTACGATTCCGTATGATGAACTGGGAGAGGTGAGCGTGGTGACCATGACAGAAGAAGTCATTCCGATCATCGAGGAAGGAAGATTTGTCCTTGCGGGCTGTGAGGAACTGAATGCTCCGTTTGATCAGGAAAGTATGGATTAAATACGAAAATATTTCGTTTTTCTTGCAATGAAGAGATAATTCGTATATGATTTAACTATTCAGAACCATGCAAAATTGCTTTCTGCGAATGCTTGCATTCAAGCAGAACAGCAATTTTATATGGCGAAGTAACCACATGAGGTAAACTTGAGTTGCGTCAGCAACGGTTTTACGAATGTGGTTCTGAATAGTTACTTTATGATGAGATAAGCGTCAATTACAGGAGGAAATAGAAATGCCAATGGTAGGAATTGTGATGGGCAGCGACTCAGACCTTAAGGTGATGAGCAGCGCGGCAGCAATGCTGGAAGAACTGGGGATCGAATATGAAATGAGAATTATTTCCGCTCATCGGGAACCGGATCTGTTAATTGAATGGACGAGAACGGCGAAGGACCGTGGAATTAAGGTAATGATCGCAGGTGCGGGCATGGCAGCAGCACTGCCGGGAATGTGTGCCGCATTATTCCCGCTTCCGGTAATCGGGGTTCCGCTTTCGGGTAAGAATCTTGAGGGAATGGATGCTGTGTTTTCCATTATGCAGATGCCTCCCGGAATTCCTGTTGCAACGGTTGCGATTGACGGAGCGAAGAATGCAGCTATTCTTGCAGCGAAAATGCTGGCAACCGGGGATGAGGAGCTGCTTGCGAAGATTGAGAGCTATACCGGGAACCTGAAGAAGCAGGTAGAGGCCAAGGACGCGAAGCTGCAGCAGGTTGGATATGCAAATTATTAAAGGATTTAATTAATGTTATGTTAACTACATGATGAAACAAGAAAAGGAGAACGACATGGATTATAAGACAGCCGGTGTGGATATCGAAGCAGGATATGAATCCGTAGAATTAATGAAAAAGTATGTGAAGGAAACGATGAGACCAGAGGTCCTTGGAGGACTGGGCGGCTTTTCGGGAGCCTTTTCCTTAAAGAATATTAAAGATATGGAGGATCCGGTATTATTGTCAGGAACTGACGGCTGTGGCACGAAGGTGAAGCTGGCGTTCTTAATGGACAAGCATGATACCATTGGAATTGATGCGGTTGCCATGTGTGTGAACGATGTAGCCTGTGCCGGTGGAGAATCCCTGTTTTTCCTTGATTATATTGCGTGTGGAAAGAACTATCCGGAGAAGATTGCCACGATCGTAAAGGGTGTTGCGGAAGGCTGTAAGAAGGCAGGAGCAGCCCTCATCGGTGGAGAAACCGCAGAGCATCCCGGACTGATGCCGGAGGATGAATACGATCTTGCAGGCTTTGCAGTCGGTGTGGCAGACCGTAAGGAGCTGATTACCGGAGCGGATATCAAGGCAGGTGATGTGTTAATCGGCATTGCTTCCTCCGGTGTACACAGCAATGGCTTTTCACTGGTTCGTAAGGTGTTTGAAATGACGAAGGAGTCTCTTACCACCTATTATGATGAGCTTGGTATGACCTTGGGAGAAGCGTTAATTACACCGACCAAAATCTATGTGAAGACCTTAAAGGCAATTAAGGATGCCGGTGTAACAGTAAAGGGCTGCAGCCATATTACCGGCGGCGGCTTCTATGAAAATATTCCCCGTATGCTTCCGGACGGTGTGCGTGCGCAGGTACAGAAGGACAGCTATCCGGTGCTTCCCATTTTTAAATTATTACAGAAGACCGGAAATATTGCAGAGCAGATGATGTACAATACCTTTAATATGGGACTTGGCATGGTGCTGGCAATTGATCCTGCCGATCAGGACAGGGTGCTTGCAGCAATCAAAGAGGCCGGAGAAGAAGGCTATGTGGTTGGAAATGTCATTGCCGGTGAAAAGGGTGTAGACTTATGTTAAGAGTTGGAATTCTTGCCGCAGGCGGCGGAACGAATCTGCAGGCCATTATTGATGCAGTGGAAAGCAGGAAAATTACAGATGTTGAGTTATGCTTTGTATTAAGTAATAAACCGGGTGTACGGGCTTTGGAGCGTGCGAGGACACATGGAATCAAACCGATCGTGGTGGATATGAAATCCTATGCGGATCGTGCGGAGTTTGAGAAGATGTTGATCGAAACGATTGATGCAGAAGCCCCGGATCTCATCGTTTTAGCAGGAATGATGATTATGATGCCGGTCGAGCTGGTACGGAAATATCATAACCGGATCATCAATGTGCATCCGGCACTGATTCCTTCCTTCTGCGGAAAGGGCTTTTATGGAATCCGTCCGCACGAGGCTGTTTTGAAAAGCGGTGTGAAGGTAACCGGCGCTACGGTGCATTTTGTGGATGAGGTATACGATCATGGTGCGATCATCATGCAGAAGGCGGTTTATGTGAAGAACGGTGATACGCCGGAGGAACTGCAGCACCGTGTGATGGAAGAAGCGGAATGGCAGATTCTGCCGAAGACCATTGATCTCATTGCACATGGCAGGGTAAAGGTAGAAAATGGAATCGCAGTCGTAGAAGAATAATCATTTTCCGGCTGCTTGGCTTACAGTTACGAAGAGGCAGAATTGCCATAATGGTTTACATAATGTGAAATCATAGGACAGGAAGACGGAGGAAGCTATGAAAGTATTGATCGTAGGCGGTGGCGGCAGAGAGCATGCCATTGCAACAAGTGTCGCAAAGAGCAGTAAAGTAGATAAAATTTATTGTGCACCCGGAAATGCGGGAATCGGTCTGATCGCGGAATGTGTACCGATCGGAGCAATGGAATTCGATAAAATTGTTGCATTTGCCAAAGAAAAGGAAATTGATCTGACGATTGTCGGGATGGATGATCCCCTTGTCGGTGGACTTGTTGACCGTCTCGAAGATGCCGGATTAAAAGCGTTCGGACCCCGTAAAAATGCAGCAATTCTGGAAGGAAGCAAGGCTTTTTCCAAGGATCTGATGAAGAAATACGGAATTCCGACGGCTGCCTATGAGAACTTTGACAATGCAGAGGATGCCCTCAACTATTTAAAGACTGCATCGTTCCCGATTGTATTAAAGGCAGACGGATTGGCACTTGGAAAGGGCGTACTGATCTGCAATACCTTAGAAGAGGCACAGGATGGTGTGAAATCCATCATGCTCGATAAGCAGTTCGGAACTGCCGGTAATCGTATGGTAATTGAAGAATTTATGACAGGAAGGGAAGTTTCCGTGCTCTCCTTTGTCGATGGAAAGACGATTAAAACCATGACCTCTGCACAGGATCACAAGCGTGCAGGAGACGGGGATACGGGATTAAATACCGGTGGTATGGGAACCTTTTCACCGAGCCCGTTCTATACGGAGGAAGTGGATGAATTCTGTAAGAAATACATTTATCAGGCAACCGTAGATGCCATGGCAGCAGAAGGAAGAGAGTTTAAGGGTATTATTTTCTTCGGACTGATGCTGACCCAAAAGGGACCGCGTGTGTTAGAGTACAATGCGCGTTTCGGAGATCCTGAGGCTCAGGTGGTGCTGCCACGTATGAAGAATGATCTGATCGAAGTAATGGAAGCCTGTATTAATGGCACGCTGGATCAGATTGATCTGCAGTTTGAGGATAACGCAGCAGTCTGTGTGGTACTTGCTTCTGACGGATATCCGGTCAGATATGAAAAGGGCTTCCTCATTCACGGACTGGAAAGGTTTGAAGGGCAGGATAATTATTTCTGCTTCCATGCAGGAACGAAACAGACTCCGGAAGGAATTGTAACAAACGGGGGACGTGTTCTTGGCATTACAGCAAAGGGTAAGGATTTAAAGGAAGCACGTAAGAATGCCTATGCGGCAACCGAATGGGTTTCCTTTGAAAATAAATATATGCGCCATGATATCGGAAAGGCAATTGACGAGGCGTAAATTGTTCGTGGTGTGGAAAGGGTAATTTATGAATGAGAAACGGCGGCTGGTGGCTTTGAATGGCTTTCTGCGGCCAACAATCTGCAAAGCCTGCGGAGGAATCCTTATCTATAAAGGATTGGGAGAATACCAGTGTGAGGATTGCAATGCATGTGAATATGATGACTACGGAAAGGTAAGATCGTACCTTGAAAAGCACCATGGAGCTAACGTGGCAGAAATTTCCTCGCAGACAGGGGTGTCACACAAGGCAATCCGTGATATGATTAAGGAAAATCGTTTTGAGCTTGTTGAAAGTAAAGGCGGTTATCTGCGGTGCGAGATCTGTGGAGAGAATATCCGCAGTGGAAGGCTTTGTCCGAAGTGCGAAGCGGCATATCACAAGCAGATTGAAGATGAGGCGCGCCAGCAGAGGAAAAACTATAAGCAGATGTCCGGATTCAGCGGCGAAAGGCCGGAGGGTGAGAGCGGACGAAGGCGTTTTGAAAGATAGTGAAAGAAAGGTACAGGATAATTATGAAAAAAGGGATTCTTGGATTTGCAGTTGCAATGATGGTTTTTGGACTTTCTACCATTTCCAGCCTTGCAGCAACGGGAACCGTAACGGCCGGAACAGCGAAAATCAGAGAGAAAGCAAGCACAGACAGCTCAGTGGTGGCATCGACCTCAAAGGGGGCTAAGATTGATATTGTCGGAGCAGAAAAGGACAGCTCCGGAACCGTATGGTATAAGGTGCCGGTAAGCGGTGGCTCTTATGGTTATGTAAGAAGCGATCTGGTAGAAACAAGTGATAAGATTGATGTGACAGACAATAGTTCATCCTCGTCCGCAGATGCTTCGACCTCTGCTTCAGCTTCCAAACCGGAAGCAACCGTGCCGACCGCAATTGGTGAGCAGGCAGCGACAGTAAAGTGTTCTTCGAATGTCAAGGTACGTGCAGGTGCATCCACGAAGCATGATGTAGTGACCAGTCTGCCTGATGGAACAGCAATTACCCTGATCGGAGAGGCAAATGATGCAGCAGGAAATAAATGGTATCAGTTAAGATGCGAATATAATGGGAAGACTGTAGAAGGATACATTCGTTCCGACCTGATTGCAATTGGTTCGAATGCTTCTGCCGCAAATGGAACAGATAGTACGGATGCAGCACAAGCGGATGGCTCAGAAGCAGTAGACGGAGCAGAGGTAACGGATGGATCCGAAGCAGAAAATCCGGATGAGGTGCAGGAAGGCGATGGGAGTGAAGAAGCACCGGAAGAACAGCCGGAGCCGGAGCACAATGATTATGAAGTGGTTTATATGACAGATACAGAGAATCCGGATACCGGAAAGTATTATCTGTACAATAACATTGATGGTACGATGGCAGATGTGGAGGTTTTATTTTCCTCTATTACGACAGCAAATGAGAATGTAGCGCGTCTGGAATCCGAGTCATCCCAGAAAAATATTGTTATCATTATTCTTGCAGTTGTGATCGTTCTTCTTTTCATCGGACTTACTATCCTGATCATCAAGCTGAGGGGTGCATATGAATATGATTATGATGAAGATGAGGAAGAAGACGAAGAAGAGTTCGATGAACCTGCTCCGAGAAGACGCAGACGTGATTATCAGGAAGATGAAGTAGAGGAACGGCCGCGCAGACAGGAGCGTGCAGGTAAGGCTTCAAGAGAAGAAGAAATGCGTCCGGCAAGGAGAGAGCGTGGACGCGAAGAAGCACCGGAAAGAGAAGGAAGACCTTCGCGTAACAGTAATCCGGAACGACAGGGACAGCCTGTGAGGAGACCTGTAGAAAATAACGAAGGAACGGTGAAGAAGGCGCCCCGGAAGGCACAGAACTTCCTGACCGATGACGATGAGTTTGAATTTGAATTCTTGAACATGGACGATAAAGACATATAAAAAACAAAAGGAATAGCATCTGCTATTCCTTTTATTCAAAAGAATGGATTATAAAAATGATAATTGAAATTGATTTTAACAGTGAGGAAGCTTTATATCTGCAGGTGCGCAACCAGATTATTCATGGAATCGCCACGCTGCAGCTTCAGGAGGGGGATGAGCTCCCTTCGGTGCGGCAGATGGCAGATGAAATCGGAATTAATATGCATACGGTGAACAAGGCCTATACGGTCTTAAAGCAGGAGGGCTTTATCCAGCTTGATCGTCGGAAGGGTGCAGTAATCAGCCTTGATATGGATAAGCTCAGGGAACTTCAAAGCATGCGGGAGCAGATGAAAGGAATCCTTGCAAAAGGAATTTGTAAGGGAATTTGTAAGGACGAGGTCTATGAACTCGTCAATGAGATATATCAGGAATATGGAGGAGAATAAACGTGTGGTCAGGTAGTTTTACAAAGAACGCGCAGGCGGCACTGACACTTGCAGAGAAAACGGCAGCCAGATTGCATACCGGTTATGTGGGTACAGAACATATTCTGGTGGGACTTCTTAAGGAAGAAAGTGGCGTAGCAGCCAAAATTCTGGAAGATAACGGTGCTGATGCAGATAAAATTCTGGAAATGATCCGGGATCTGATTGCTCCCGATGGGGAGACCGCCGTGAAAGAGCGGGGAATGTATTCACCGAGAGCACGGAGAGTACTGGAGGAGGCGTATGTGCAGGCTGAACGGTTTGGCGCAGACAGTGCCGGAACAGAGCATCTTCTGCTGGCCCTTTTGAAGGACCCGGACAATGCAGCGGTACGTCTCTTAAATACCCTTGGCATTTCGGTGCAGAAGGTTTATGTTGATACGCTGGTGGTTATGGGGGCAGATCCGGCGATTTACAAGGAGGATCTGCGGAATAAGAAGAATAATAACAGGAAGCAGCCCTCAACACTGGAACAGTACAGCAGGGATCTGACCGCGCTTGCTGCGCAGGGAAAGCTGGATCCGGTCATCGGAAGAGATATGGAGATTCAGCGTGTGATTGAGATCTTAAGCCGCAGGACGAAGAACAATCCGTGTCTCATTGGAGAGCCGGGGGTCGGAAAAACTGCCGTGGTAGAAGGGTTGGCCAACCGTATTGTGGAAGGCAATGTTCCGTTTACGATTCAGAATAAGCGGTTAATGACGCTGGACTTGTCCGGAATGGTTGCAGGCTCCAAGTATCGTGGAGAATTTGAAGAACGAATTAAGAGAGTCATCCGGGAGGTACAGGAGGATGGAGACATTATCCTGTTTCTGGATGAAATTCATACCATTATCGGGGCAGGCGGTGCCGAGGGAGCAATTGATGCTTCCAATATTCTGAAGCCGTCACTGGCAAGAGGGGAGCTGCAGCTTATTGGAGCAACGACCATTGCCGAGTATCACAAATATATTGAAAAGGATGCGGCCTTAGAGCGCAGATTCCAGCCGGTAAATGTGGAAGAACCGACAAAGGAGGAGGCTCTTTCCATCCTTCGTGGAATTGCGTGGAAATATGCACAGCATCATCGTGTGCAGATTACGGATGAAGCACTCATTGCTGCCGTGAATCTGTCAGAGCGTTATATCAATGACCGGAATCTGCCGGATAAGGCGATTGATCTGATTGATGAAGCCTCCGCAGCGGTACGTCTGCAGCACTCCAAAGCACCGGAGGGCTTACAGCAGCGAAGAGAAGAGCTTCTTGCACTGGATGCTGTTCTGGAAGAACAGCTAAAGGAAGGAAGACTTGAGGAAGCCGCAGAAACTAACAGGGAACAGGAAAAGCTTCTTAAGAAATATCAAAGAGAAGAAGATCGTTATCAGAAGAAGCAGGCCGAAAGCCGGATCGAAGTGACAGAAGGTGACATCGCAAAGGTGGTTTCTACCTGGACGAAGGTTCCGGTAAGTAAGCTGACAGAGAAGGAGAGCGACCGGTTGCTGCGCCTGGAAAAAGAGCTCCATAAGAGGGTTATCGGACAGGAAGAAGCAGTGTCCGCAGTGGCGCGTGCAATACGGCGGGGAAGAGTCGGATTGCAGGATCCGAACCGTCCGATAGGATCTTTCCTGTTTTTAGGACCTACCGGAGTCGGAAAGACCGAGCTTAGCAAGGCTCTTGCAGAAGCCATGTTTGGCACGGAAAACGCACTGATCCGTGTCGATATGTCCGAATATATGGAAGGTCATTCCGTATCGAAAATGATCGGTTCCCCTCCGGGATATGTCGGCTTTGAAGAAGGCGGACAGCTGAGTGAGAAGATCCGGAAGAATCCGTATTCGGTAGTGCTTTTTGATGAAATTGAAAAGGCACATCCTGATGTGTTTAATGTACTGCTTCAGGTATTGGATGATGGGCACATCACTGATTCCAAGGGACGTAAGGTCAGCTTTAAGAATACCGTACTGATTATGACCTCCAATGCCGGGGCTCAGAGAATCATTGCTCCGAAGAACTTAGGGTTCCTTACGGAAACAACCAGGGAGCAGGATTACGAGAAAATGAAGTCCGGAGTTATGGAAGAGGTAAGAAAGATCTTTAAACCGGAATTTATCAACCGTATTGATGATATTATTGTATTTAAGACACTGGAAAAGAAGGAAATGCTGGAGATCGTGCAGCTTCTCAGCAGTCATCTTTCGAAGCGGTGCGAGAAGGAAATGGAGTTAAAGCTTCATTTCAGCAATGCCTTAAAGGAGCATATTGTGGACAAATATGCGGACTACAAGATGGGTGCGAGACCATTAAAGAGAGCCATCCAGAACGTGATTGAGGATCCGCTTGCGGAGAAGATCCTTGCAGGTGAAATCCATGCCGGGGATCAGGTTACGATTGGTTTCCGAAAAGGACAGATTTCCTTTGACGTCAAAAACTAAATAGTTTATACTTACCATATATAGAACAGGTACGGCAAATGTACAATCAGGAGGAAATACAAATGGCTGTTGTAGAAGAATTACTTCGTGAAGAAAGTGATGGAACCATCAGCTTCGGCAATCATGAGCTGGCAGAAAAGAAGAAGCTTGAGGATTTTGAATACGAAGGTGATTTGTATAAGGTGAAGACCTTTCAGACGATGACGAAGCTTGAAAGAAATGGATTATTCGTATATGAATCGGTTCCTGGAACGAGCGTTTTTTACTTTAAGGAAACGACGGATAGTGTTGAATTTACAGTTTCCGGAAATGAAGATGCACAGATTACATTAGGCCTGTGCGAGGATACCGAATATGAGGTATTTGAGGACGGAAAGAGCAGAGGCAAGATGAAGACGAATCTCGGCGGTAAGCTGAATATCAGTGTAGAGCTTGAAAATGCAGAGGAAGTTCATATTAAAGTGATTCATTAAAGAGATAGTGTAACTATTCAGTACAGGTCGAAGCATTTACTGCCAAGGCCGTAAGAAAATGATTCAGTAATGCAAAATCCCATCGGCGAAGCCGATATGGAATGGATTTTGCATCGTAACAGTGAAGGTACTGAACAGTTACGAGATAGTTATATAAGATCAGAAGCGCTGTTTCACTGCTGAAACAGCGCTTTTTACTTCAAGGAAAGGATTTTATGGCAAAAGGAAAATCAACCATCTTTTTCTGCCAGAACTGTGGTTATGAATCGTCCAAATGGATGGGACAGTGCCCGGGATGCCGGGAATGGAACACTATGGTGGAGGAAACGGTAGTTACAGCAGGAAAAGGGAAAAGTACAAAGACTGCACATGAAAAGGCTGTTCCTGCTTCTTTTTCAGAAATTTCCCTGGAAAAGGAAGAACGGATGCAGACCCATATTGAAGAGTTGAACCGGGTTTTAGGAGGAGGACTTGTACCGGGTTCCCTTACTCTGGTCGGAGGAGATCCGGGGATTGGTAAGTCCACGCTGCTTTTACAGGTCTGCCGTGAAATGTCTGCAGACGGGCATAAGGTGCTGTATATCTCAGGAGAAGAGTCATTAAAGCAGATCAAGCTCCGTGCAAACCGGATCGGAGAATTCAGTGATAATATGCGGCTTTTATGTGAAACGAATCTGGAGATTATCGAAGAAACCTTAGAACGGGAGAAACCGGAAATTGTGGTCGTGGATTCGATCCAGACGATGTATCAGGAAAGCGTATCGGCAGCACCCGGAAGTGTTTCACAGGTAAGAGAAGCAACAGGAGTATTCCTGCGTCTTGCGAAGGGCTTCAATATTTCCATCCTGATTGTCGGTCATGTGACCAAGGAAGGAACGGTGGCAGGTCCGAGAGTGCTGGAGCATATGGTGGATACGGTGCTTTATTTTGAGGGGGACCGGCATGCGTCTTACCGGATTCTGCGCGGGGTGAAGAATCGTTTTGGCTCCACGAATGAAATTGGGGTATTTGAAATGGAAGCGGATGGACTGCACGAGGTAAAGAATCCTTCGGAATTCATGCTGAACGGTAAACCGGAGGAGGCAAGCGGATCCATCGTGGTCTGTTCAATGGAGGGAACGCGTCCGATCTTAATTGAAATTCAGGCACTCATATGTCACAGCAATTTCGGAATTCCAAGGAGGCAGGCAATCGGAACTGATTTTAACCGCGTAAATCTTTTGATGGCGGTATTGGAAAAGCGTCTGGGATTACAGATGGGGAACTGTGATGCGTATGTCAATATTGCAGGAGGAATCCGTATTTCGGAGCCTGCGATTGACTTGGGGATTGCACTTGCCATCATTTCCAGCTTTAAAAATAAGGTAATTGATGAAAAGACGATTGCCATGGGAGAGATCGGCTTGAGCGGAGAAGTGCGTGCCGTGAGCATGATTCCCGTGCGTGTACAGGAGGCAAAGAAGCTGGGCTTTACAACCTGCATCATTCCGGCCGTGTGTGTGGACAGTGTGAAGAATATCAGAGACATTACCATTCTGGGTGTAAAGAGTGTCGCAGATGCCATGCAGCTCATCTGAGGTTGGGGATAGGCAAAATATTACAAATGTGTTACAATATAATAATCTGAATGATGTTACGAAGGAGTAACGTATGGATAAGAAGAAATGGATTCGTCATCTGCCGCTTTATATCCTGGAACTGGTTGTGCTTGCAGCGGCCATCGGGGCATTATATTTTGTTATGCATGCAACGAAGGCTCAGAAGCAGCAGATCAAAGAAGGAGACATTGCTGTGAATGAAGAAATCAGGCAGCAGTTTCAGAATGATACAGAGGAAGATCAGGAGCAGGATCCGCAAAAACCTAATTTATCCGGAATATATCAGTTAGCCCTGTTCGGCGTGGATGCAAGGGATGGAAGCCTTGGAAAAGGCAACCGCAGTGACACGATCATGATCTGCTCCATTGATGCTGATACCCATGAGGTAAAGCTGATTTCCATTTATCGTGATACGTATCTGAATCTGGGAAATGACAGCTATAATAAATGTAATGCAGCCTATGCCAAGGGAGGTCCGGCACAGGCAATCAGCATGATTAATATGAATACGGATCTGTATATTACGGATTATGTGACGGTTGGCTTTGAGGGACTGATTAAGGCCGTGGACGCGCTGGGCGGCGTTGAACTGGAAGTTACCGAAAAGGAAATACCACATCTCAATAATTATCAGATCTGTATGGTCGGAACAAGCGAGGATGGTGTGAATTTTACAGCACAGGAGGATTCATATATACCGGTTACCGAACCGGGAGTCCAGACATTAAATGGTCTGCAGGCAACAGCATACTGCAGAATCCGTTATATCGGAGATGACTTCCAGAGAGCACAGAGACAGCGTGACCTGATTACGGCCATGATGGAAAAGTGTAAGACAGCATCCTTTAACGAGCTTCGTCTTGCCGCCGAAGCGGTGGTTCCCTATATCAGCACCTCACTTGATATTAATGATATTCTTACCATGCTCAGCGTAGTAGGAGATTATCAGGTGACCGTCAGCGATGGCTTTCCGTTTGCGGGAATGCGTAACGGTGGAACCAAGGGTGGTGTCGGAGCATTCGTGGTACCGGTTGACCTTAAAACGAACGTGGTGAAGCTTCATGAACTGCTTTATGATCAGCAGGATTACGAGCCCTCGGAAGAGGTAAAAGCATACAGTAAAATCATTAAAGAAGATACCGATGCATATTTGAAATATTAATCTTGACAAGGAAACCTTCTATAAGTTATAATAGCATTCGGTGGTTGAAACACCGGATAAATAGGGGCATAGTTCAAAGGTAGAACAGCGGTCTCCAAAACCGTCGATGTGGGTTCGATTCCTACTGCCCCTGCTTTAAAACCTTGGTATTTACCAGGGTTTTTCTATTTCATGTCAACTTTCGTGTTAACTTTTATTGATTTCCACGAAATGAGAATTCGTCATTTCCGTAATTTTTTCTGAATATCATCCATACTTCCTCTGTATATTTTTTGACTACGCTTGTACTGTTTGCTTTGGATGAGAACGAGTTATATACAATATACTGCCAAGACACATGTATTTGATACTAAGGGTAACGAGTTAACCGATCAGGAAACGGTTTATTACACCAAAGAGGGGCAGGATTACCGGAAAGAGGCGGACTGTATTGGGTGTGCCTGCAAAGAAAAAAGATTATAAAAGTAACCCATTCTGCTGTAATGGATATATCAAAGGATAAAAGGAATATTGAAGTGTACAAAATAGGCAAAATCGATAGAGAAATATATAAGTGTATAACTGAGGATATTAGAACGGATGAAGTCATAATAACCGACGAAAGAATAGAACACATTCGTGAACGTCGTGGAGATGAGTTTTATGCTAGATATAGCAGTCTGTTTGATGAAATTCTTCGAACTCCTGATTATATTTTTAGAGAGAAAAGAGAGCATACCGCATTAGTTTGTAAAAGAATTGTTGAGGATGAGAAGTATGTTAATCTTGTACTAAGGATTGCAATAGAAACGGACAATCCGGAGTATAAAAATTCAATTATTACAGCTATAGGCGAAAGCGAAAAACGATTTGCCCAACGCTTGAGAAATAATATAGTACTTTACAAAAATGAATCCTGACTTTCAGAGTTGAATTTAAAATATAGTGCTAAGCCAAGGGTTAAAACCTGTGGCTTAGCATTTTTTTAATTTCTCCATCGCTAAGAAAATAGGATGTCAAGGGCAGGTTGCAAAGGGTAGAAAAATCTTTTATAAACTCAGTTCCTCGTGATAGATTTATGTATTTTCGGTCAGATATTTTTGCGACTCTGAAATCACGAATGAATTCGAATAAATCTTCTGAGCAATAGTTGTTTTTTAGTATCTTAAACTGTAATAACCTCGTGAGTAAGACCGCAAGATAACAAATCAGAAAGTGCCCGACAATGGTATTCTCTTTTTGCAGATATACCGGTCTTGCATCAAGCTGTGATTTCATAATCCGGAAGGATTCTTCTATTCTCCAAAGATTATGATAAGCAGTATAGACCTCCCTGGCACCCATAGATATTTCGGATGTAACTAACATGTTGTATCCGGCAAGTTCCAGAGATTTTTTAATCAGTTCTTCATTCATGGTAACTTTGACTCTGCCATCTGTATCATTTCCTTTTTTGTCAACAGGTGTAAATATAACATATTTTGCAGAATCACCATACTCAGATTTCTTTGCCTGCGATGCTTTTAAAAGCCTTGCTTTTTCTACTTCTTTGTTGATTTCATAAATCTGTTTTTTTGCAAGTTTCGGATTAAAGGTTACAATTCTTTTCTCTGTGATTTTGTATTTCTTCAGAGAACCGGTTTCAGAATCGGTAAATTTGTATTCAAATTCATCAACGCACTCCTTTATACAATATAAAGTATTTCCTTCGGCATCTTTTACATCTTTGTAATCGTTAGGAAGCAGAACCCATACTTTTTCAGTTTCTGGAAGCTGTTTTACCGATTTTGAGAAGATATATCCATCGCCATTTTTCAGCGCATGGAAAATATTTTCAGCACAATTCAGCCCTTTATCAGCAATCTGGATGGTTCTGCCGGATACGGCGTTTCTTTTCTTTAAATCATCAATGACCTTACGCAGGACTGGCTTTTCACTCTGGTTTCCGGGAAACAGCTTCATGCCGATGGGGATCTGATTTGCATCAAGCAGGAGTCCCAGACCAACAATCGGTTCTTTTCTGTTTTCCTTGGAAGGTCCTTTTTTCCGGAAATCATCTTCCCTGTCGATCTCAAAGTAAAAGTTAGTGCAGTCAAAGTAAGTATGAGAGGTATCAAACGGATACATCTGCTGGATCTGATAATTGTAGATTTCGATGATCTTTTCGTATTCGCAGCCGATATACTCCAGCCCGTCATAGAGCTGGTTTAAAGAAAAATCGTAAGATTCAAAAAGCTTTGGAATCACTTCGTCATAAGTCTTTGATTTTGAACATGGCTGGACAAGCCTTGCGTAAACAAGGGCAGAGATCATGTCAAAAACATTAAAGCGGAAGTCAGTAGCAGTCTGCATAAGATCCATATATTTTTTAACAGACAGCTTGTCGTTGATGTTTTTCATCGGAAAATAGCCAATGAGTTTTTCCGGAGAATCATCTGAAATCTGCTTCGCTTTTTTTGCGCCTTTTGCAGCATTTGCTTCCTGGTTCAGTCTGATAACTTCTTCTTTGTAGAAGGAGATAGGATCGTCAATGCCCTTTGCCTGAAGCTCATGAACATAACCTAAAGCTTTAAAAGAGCGGTGAGCCCCGCCTTTCCTTTCCGGGTCATAAAAACTCTCGTAAATTTGAAGATATGTACCTTTTTTGTAGTTTGATTTTTTTAAGAAATAAGCCATAAAATGCACCCTCTTATAGTATAACACTATGGCACTATATATGCAAGAATAAAAAATAAAATTTGTCAATTTTTTTCAAACAACAAAAAAGCCAGCAAATATGCTGACTGGCAATAACTCTATATAGATTAAACTCTCAAAAAAATATAGTGCTAAATCCTAAAGACGGGGACGAGGCAAAGGACATTGCATTGTCATTGGAGCTTTTTGTAAATGGTTCACTTAATATCTTTAACCATCAGACAAATGTGGATGTGGATAACAGATTTACAGTCTATGGCATCAGGGATCTGGGTACAGAACTTAGTCCAATCACAATGCTTGTCATGATGGAGTCTATTCAGAACAGGATTGTTGAGAATGGCAAGAGAGGCAAGGCAACATGGCTCTATATTGATGAGTTTCACGTCCTGCTTAATTCCGAGTATTCTGCAAAATATCTGCAGCAGCTCTGGAAGAAAGTAAGAAAGCAGGGAGGACTTTGTACCGGTATCACGCAGAATGTCGTCGATCTGTTGCAGAACTATACAGCAACCACAATGCTTGCAAACTCTGAGTTTGTGGCACTCTTAAAACAGGCGAATACAGACAGTTCCAAGATGGCGGAAGTTATCGGGGTATCAGAGGCACAGCTAAGATTCGTAACCAATACTGCATCGGGAATGGGACTTATCAAGTGTGGCTCGGTGGTGATTCCGTTTGATAATCAGATTAGTAAGGATACAGATTTGTACAGGCTGTATAATACCAACATTCATGAGAAGATTGCGGAACAGAAGAAAAAAGAAGCAATGCTGCAGTGATAACAGATGAATTTTTATAGAATCTATAGTATAATCAAGAGGTCGGATGAATGTCCGACCTTGATGATAATAAATTAGATATTCCCTATTTTTAAGAAGAAAGCATATAAGATTCGATATGAAAAATAAATAAGGAAGCAGTTCTAAAATGTATCATTTGTACCGGAGAACATGTGGCTGGATTTTAAGATATGCTTATCGTACACTTTGACGAGAATATGTTGATTGGGGATGCAGCGGACCTGGATGCATTTATGGAAATGTATGGTGTGGAAGCAATTTCCAAGGAATATTTGTAATTAATAGGGAAAAGAAAATTTGAAGTTGTAAGGAGAAAGTATGTCAAGATTATTCAAGATTACCTGTATTTCAGTAATATGTTTTATAATGTTATCGGGGTGTTCATCTAGAGAAGAAAAAGTGGAGTTGATAGAAACAAATCAATTAGAACAATCAAAAACAGATGATAAAACAGAAGAAAAAGTGAGCGAGAGCAATGAGGAAGAAACACTTGATTTAAGTGGCAACTTTAATGGTATTACTGGTTGTGCAGTTTTATATAGTCCGTCAGAAAACAAGTATTCTCTGTACAATAAAGATATGGCAGAACAAGAAGTATCGCCATATTCAACTTTTAAAATTATCTCTACATTAATAGGACTACACAACGATATTATTAAAGATGAAACTTCCACTATGAACTATGATGGAACTCAATATCCAAATCCGGAATGGAACGAGAATTTGACTTTGCAAAAAGCATTTCAGACGTCTTGTATATGGTATTTTCATCAGATTATAAATAATGTGGGGGAACAAGAAGTAAAAAAAGAACTAAGTGAGTTGGAGTATGGTAATTGTGATGTTTCTGCATGGGAAGGAAGTAATATAAATCCATACAAAGAATTAAACGGATTTTGGCTAGGTTCATCTTTAAAAATATCGCCATATGAACAGGTAGAGGTTTTATCAAAAATTTTTGAAGGTAAAAGTTTCTATGATAGTCAGAATGTCGAAATATTAAAGAAAATTATGTTAATTGAAGATGAGCAAGAGAAAAAAGTATATGGGAAAACGGGTTCTGGCACAAATGGAGAAGCATGGTTTATAGGTTTTACTGAAAAGGGACAACAAAGAGAATATTTTGCTGTATATCTTGAAGATAGTTTGCAAAAAGAACGAGTTTCAAGTAGTCTTGCTCAAGAAATTGCTCTAAAAATAATAGAGTAAAGATATTTTATATTTAGAGGAAAGGGGAGTATAAATGGACGCAATAGGTTCATCAACAAAGTTAATGTGGTTTTTTGTTTTTATTTATTCATTTCCTATTCTATTGTTGATTTTGTCGGTAGCTATATGGTCTTACAAAAAGTTTAAACGATTTGCTTTTATATCGTATATTGCGGATACAACTTTAACTGTGCTTATTTTATTGGGGGATATTAGTAATTTGGTGTCAAGATTTATAAAAGGTACTCCTATGTATCATTTGAACTTATGGAATTTGTTTTTTCTGATTTTAAGTGTTATATTTATCATTATCAGCATTGGCTCTCGTTGTAAGAATAAAAAAATTAGTAATATTTTTATAAATATTACTACATTATTGTGTACTTTTGTTTGCGTTATTCAAATAAACACAATAAATGTGTAAGAATGATTAAACGTATTCAAGTTTACAGAACTGAATCAAAAGAGCTCGAAGGAGCTCTTTTTCCTTTTTTATAATAGTATCATTATGGTATAATAGAGACATTAAAATCAGAATTCTACGGAGGAAAATTGATGGGAAATTACCATGCAGAGATAGTAAATTTGAGTTTGAAAAATAAAAAGATGATTAAGGAATATGTAATTCTCAAATGTAGAAAACGATTTTGGGGATTGTGCAAGATTTATACGATTATAATACCTGAAAGGGATATTGATGATGCTGTAAATATGTTTCAAAGTAATTTGAGCACAGTTCTGAATAAAGAGTGGTACATTACATTTCATACTGCGGAAGAAGTAATAATTGTTTTTCGTGAAAAAGTGTTTAGAGTGTCAGGGAAAGGTATTATACCTGTATATCAAAAATGCGTCGACACATCCTGCGCAGAGGATAAACAGAAGTGGGATGAAGTTGTGGCATATGCAAAATCATTAGGAGTACCTGATGAACAATGCGATTTTCTGCCAGAAGATTTTGCAAAGATAGAATATTGATAAAATTTGAATTTGAAAGTAAGGTGATTTTGTTTGGAAAATTATATTGCGAGTTTAGAAAAAGAATTTTCTTTGATAGAAAATGGTTTTAAAGAGGAAGAAAAAAGAGCCTTATCCGATTATAGATCTAATGATAAAGAATTTGTCAAGAAGTTGGCGTTTTTAGCTTATAACTCAAATACCTATCAAGTAAGAATGTACGGTGTATTTCTTTTTGGATACTTATCAGAACAAAATGATATTTTGACATTTATGAGAGATGAAGTTTCTAAAGATGATAATTGGAGAGTTCAGGAAGTATTAGCAAAGGCATTTGATGAATTTTGCAAAAATACAGGATATGAAAAAGCACTTCCGATCATTGATGACTGGTTAGAAAATGATAATCCAAATACGAGGAGAGCAGTTACGGAAGGATTAAGAATATGGACAAGTAGACCATATTTCAAAGATAATCCGAATGAAGCAATTAGGCGGATTGTAGCCTTAAAAGAAGATCCGAGTGAATATGTTAGGAAATCAGTAGGTAATGCTTTAAGAGATATTAGTAAAAAATTTCCGGAGCTGATTAAAGATGAACTCAATAACTGGAAGTTAGAAAGCAAAGAAATAAATCAAGTATACAAACTGGCGAGTAAACTTATTAACTGATAAATCCCAGTAAGCCGGTGTGTTTAACGGAGAGACGAATTTGAAGTTTATGGAGGAATAAAGATGGATTGTTTAAGATGTAAAGAGGAAATGATTAAAGCAAAATTAAAAGGAGATGCAGTAGGTACGGTTGTTTATTTAACTAATAAGAAAAACGGTATCTTTGAGAATAAAAAGAATAGTACTGTTTCATGTTATGTATGTCCAAAATGTGGATATGTTGAATTGAATGCAGATAATGCGAAAAAATTGATTTGATAATTTCCACTTGAAACTTTCAGTAATACTGAGAAAATTAAAGAAAGTACAAAGCTCGCGAAGCTTTGAATTTAACGGAGGAAAAATAAAATGAGTAAAGCATATGAATTTTTGAAAGAATGTGGTGCATTTTTTGTATTGTCTATAAATGGTGACTATCCAGCAGGTAGACCTTTCGGTGCAGTAATGGAAGTTGGAGATGATTTATACTTATCTACAAATGACATGAACGATGCTCACAAACAAATGCGAGAAAATGAGCATATTCAGATTGTCGCAAAGAAAGCAGAATCAAGGGAATGGATTAGAATTACTGGTATAGCAACAGAATGTGATAATCAAGCGTTAAAGCAAAGAATGCTTGAAGAATGTCCTATTTTACAACAGAGATTTGGTGCGGTAGGAATGGAACATTTTATTATGTTCAAAGTAAAAGTAGAGAATGTAGAAATAAAGTAAAATTTCAGTTTCATGTTGCTTTTAATAATTGAATATTGAATGATTTTACATAGCCGTTAAGGAGTAATTTTTGCTCCCTAGCGGCTTATTTTATTTTTCAAAGTAGGAGGTGAGAAAATTGAAAATTAGAAAGGTTGATGACAAACCGATGGTCATTCACACCAAGGAGAAAGCCAAGATTCATGCCCACGAACCGAAGGGAGCCAAGATTAAGGGGAGTAACATCTATACAGTAGAGAGAGGTCCTAAGACAGCTGGTGCAAAGGTAACTGATACGGATAGAAAGAAGTCCTATCGCAAGAGTACCATTCATCAGTCGGAGCCGAAGAATAAGGGATTATCAAGATTCAAGCAAAACCTTAAGGAATCAAACACTTCCATCAAGACCAAGAACACGAATCTTCACATTGCAGGAAGAACTGGAGCACTTGTAGCCGGGGCAGTAACAGATCAGGTGGAAGGCGGTCAGGAGGTATCGCAGGCAGCATATCTTGCATATGAAGCAAGCCGCCCTGTTACCGGAACTGCTTCTAAGGGGGCTGCACTTTTCAGGAAAAAGGCGGCAGCCGAGGCAAAGAAGCGTATCAAGAAGGTAGAGGCAGGAAAGAAGCTGGCAAAAAAGACAGCAAAGAAAGCTGCCAAAGATACAGCCAAGACTGTAGCTAAAGAGACGGCAAAAGAAACAGCAAAGACTACTGCCAAGGTTGCAACGAAAACTGCTACAAAGGCAGCTGCTACGGCGGCAGGAACAGCGGTTGCACCGGGAGTAGGCACGGCAATCGGCATGGCAGCCGGATATGCGGCAGGTGTGTCCATAGAGGTCAAGGATGAAAAGATGACAAACCGGAGCAGGAAGATAAAGTTCTTTCTGGATAAGATGAAAGCACAGGAGAATCAGACGGATAGTGTGGCAAAGCTGGTAAAGGATCTGATTGTGCGAAAAGCGATTACCTGGGTAAAGGCAGCTGCACCGATTATCGGATTGGTGCTTTTATTACTTGTTCTTGTAGTTGCCATGATTGCGGTTCCGGTTATAGCGGTGATAGCAATCCTTTACAATTCTCCATTTGCTTTATTCCTGCCACCACTTGAATCAGGAGATACCGTGCAGACAGTAACGAGTGCCTATGTGCAGGAGTTTAACCGGGATGTGAACACGAAAGTGAATGAGCATACCGGATATGACCTTGGAGAGCTTGTCTATGTGGATTATGAAGGTATGGAAGAAAATCCAAGCAATTACTATGACATCATGGCAGTCTATATGGTCAAGCATGGTGTCGGAGATACTGCAACAGTCATCAGAAGCAGGAAAGACTCATATGATTGAGAGACTTCCTGTCGGAAAGTACACACTCAGAG
>ERZ779855.795-NODE-795-length-24697-cov-8.630590_pt1 | contig 24697 bp, 20 predicted proteins | sample MGYA00511370_ERZ779855 | MGnify/ENA primary metagenome ERZ779855 (study PRJEB29588, sample SAMEA1967319) | human gut metagenome | biome: human gut; feature: human-associated habitat; material: faeces | place: Denmark | collected 2008/2010 ...
ATAAGCTGCTGTGCCTGCTTTCCAAAAATGTGGGCAAGGTTCTGACCCACACCTATATTACACAACAGATTTGGGGCAGCAGTTGGGAAAACGATATTGCTTCTCTGCGGGTATTCATGGCAACTCTGCGCAAAAAATTAGAAAAAGGGAAAGATGGACAGCAATACATACAAACGCATATTGGCATCGGCTACCGGATGCTGCGGGTTGAGCAGGCAGATCCTTAAATTATCTTCTTTGTATACTACGATATGAGAGTCAGAAGTCACATCTTCTGTCCTTGAAGCGGCCGCTATTATTTTGTTATAATAGCGGCTGTTTCTCATCAAATAAATACGCATACTTCTTCATTTGGGAAAGAAGAATATCCCTTACCCGGTCTTTCTCTTCCTGAGAATATATACTGATTCCATCAAGCAGATCACTTACATCCTTTGCATGAAAATGAAACTTCAAATGATTTCCATATAGCTTTTCTGACAGATCAAGCTGCTCATCAAAATCCGCACTGATCGTTTTCGCCCGGACTTCTTTTATCTGAAGATATACATCTTTCCCCAACGGATAATCTAATGATGTATCCGCTAACAATCCTGCTCCATTGTCAAAAATCGGACTATAGGCAAATCTTCCGTCTTTATTCATCAGGATAGCAATATTATGGGTATGCCTGTCTTCATTCAGGAAAAAAGCATCCATTGTAAACAATTTATTCATATATACACCAAAGTCTGAAAGATTTGTAACACGCTCTACTTGTTCCACAAGAAAGATCAATCTTTTCTCAGGATCTGAAATCTTAAAAATGGACTGATAAAGACTCTGTCCAAAGAATGTCATAAATAATCTTTCCAGTGTAATCAACTGCCAGTCTTTTTCCAGAAAATCATTGCTCTTCACACCAGAATAAACAGCATCCTTATATCTGATCTGTTCAGGTTCATATAAAACAAACTCATCCTGTCGTAGGGATGACTTTAACAGGAGATGAGATATCATATATTCTGCAAGTCCCTCATATCCGGTATAGTCTGCCTTATACCATATTCCATTATTGTTCCATTTTAACTGATTTCCTTTGGAAGACTGTCTGTTATTCTGTCTTTCGTCCTGCTCAAAAAGCTCTACCATATCATTTCCTCATCTAACGTTCTATCCGTATCCAAAAATCATCCTCTGCCATTTTTCCTGCTGTCTTTTCTATAATCATCAGAGGATCATAAAATGGGAGATCCAGATCTTTTAATACCAGCTTCATTTTATCCCTGTTAGCCGGAAAACATCTGGATTCCAAAAAATCTTCATACATTTTGTAATCCGGATTCTCTACCTTTCCAAATGCCCTGAACATGAGATTATCGGTATAATTAATAATATGAACTTTTTGTTCCATTTCATTTACATCAATCAGTGTACAGGGCTTGTGCTGATACATATACCAGAGTCTGAGTGGATACACTCTTGGAGGAATCTGTAGCTGCTTTGGATAATCCGGATATTGCTCCAGCATGTGAAGCAGTAAAACCACCGGACCTTTTATAACCTCCTTACTGGTTTCCCAACGCTCTACCGTTGATTTTCCACAACAAATCAACTCTGCAAATTCCTTCTGTGTCAACTTCAAACGCTTACGTAAATCCTTAATATCCTCTGCAGTTGTATACTCAGGTATTGCAAATAATTTTTCTTTCATGTGTCCCTCCAAAAGAAAACCGTTAAAATAAGTGTTTTATTATTTATTTTGCACTCATTTTAATGGTTTTAAACATTTTTGTCAATATTATTCATATAGTTTCATTCAAAAATACCATATATTAAATCCACCGGAAATTCTTTGTATTTCATATATGATGAAAATTGCTTTGTCAGATATAATGTCTGACAAAGTAGTTTTTACCTGACAGAAAAAACTACAAGAACATAATAAAATAGGAGGATTTTTAACTCATGGAAAAATATGGATATATCTGGGTTTCTACTAAAGATCAGAACCCGGAAAGACAAAGTGCGGCTTTTGAAAAATACGGTATACGTTCTGAAAATGTGTATCTGGACAAGGCCTCCGGGAAAAATTTTGAAAGACCGGCCTACCAAAAGATGCTTAAGATGGTAAAAAAAGGCGATATTATTACTATAAAAAGCATAGACCGGCTTGGAAGAAATTATGGAGAAATACTGGATCAGTGGCGGTTTATTACAAAAGACCTGTCTGCGGGAATAGAAGTACTTGATATAATCATACTTTTTATATGATAATATCTTGAAATAATGATACTTTTGCAGAATACCTTATGTGAATAATAAAAATTTCGATTTTACTGACATAGTAAAGCAAGGAATTATTAATCTATATCTGGAAGATTCTATTCCTTCAAATGATTATCACCTAGATTTCGCAGATATTCTTCCACATTCTGATACGGAATCCCATCTACCACCCGGCTCTTCCCACGATAGAGAACAAACTTTCCGGTAATTGAACCATAGCGATGCTCCGTCTGGGCACATTTTTCTTCATTTACCAGATGACGATACTGTTGTGAGACAGCTTCTTCACTATGTTTAATCTCAAAAATTTGACAGGAACCAGCTTCCGGATCAAATACTACCATATCAAATTCACCTATAGGAAACTGCAGCACAAATACCTGTTTTTTGAGATTTGTCAGCTTGGTTTCCAACAGGACAATATCCTCCAACATCCGTCCTTTGATTTCAGTCAGAATACGTTCCTGTACAACAGTACGCTCTGCCAGAGACAGTGCACTAAATGTCTCATCCAACAACAGACTGCGGATCAGTTCATCTGCCTGTGCATAGCGTAGTCCGGGCTGTGCAATCACTGTACGGCTGGATTTTGTACTGACATCCGGCAAGTGTAACACATCAATCTCCCGCGTCAGATCCAACAAATCCAGATACTCTTTGATCTCCGCTACGTGAATATCGTCCAGTTCTATGGTCTGCTCAGCCTTATTGCGTATTTCCAGCAGCTTCCGCAGACTACTGGTCACAGCCACAAGATCAATACGATCAAGGATATCTGTGGGATTCTCACGATCCCGGCGTAGATTGCTGGCAGAAATACCAAGATCATGGGACTTCCAATCCTGTGTCAACACTTCCAGCGTAAAGCGATGGTTGATGTCTTCAACGACACGATTGATGGCACTGGTCAGTTCATTCTTATCATACAGATCCCGCAGATGACGGAAATGCCCCTCATACTGATAGCAGCGCAGGGAATGCTGGATATTGCGTGCAATAGCCGTGTCCACATATTCATCCGTTTTTTCCTTACTGGCAAATGTGGAGTTTTCATTGTAATGGATACCGCCCAGACTCATGGTACCACCATAACGGATATACTCGTCAATTCCATGAATACCAAGCACAGTTTCGAACTCCCGGTAAGGGATAAAGGTTGTGTGCAGCAGGACGCAGCGATCATAAAGCTGCTCATCTTCCGTAAAGAGAAAACCCAATGAGTCTGTACCAGAAAGTACGATTTTCATACCGCACGCTGCAAACACATCAGAGAACAATGCCGCACCCTCAATGAAATCTTCCATCAACGTTACCTCATCAAGAAATACATAACGAAAACCATGCGCCTCCAATATCTTGAGATCACGGTTCACATCTGCCAGTGTATCCTTTGCTGTGATCTGGATAAATGCTGCCTTAACCAGTTCTGTGTCTCTCATCTCCGCAAAAATCTGTCGGATCATGGTGGTTTTTCCTGTCCGGCGCAGACCGTAAAGAATGAATACTTTATCCTGTGGATCACCATAGACATAATCACACAATTGCTGGAAACACTCACGTCTGCGGTAGCCTCGGACAGATTTCGCGAAAGAACGCAGTGTTTCTCCGGTGCGGACATTGGTAGTAAACATGGAAGCATCCATAGATCTTGTTTTCGGCAACTGCTTTTTCAGCGCCTTCAAATCCTGATCCAGTTTCTTTCGCTGCTCGATCTGAGCATGAAAATTTTCCAATTCATCTACAGGTATATATTTCTCTTTCCGTTTTTTATCCTCTGTCCAACGATGATAGAAATATTCCTTCCCATTAACGGTTTTTTTCGTAATAGAGCCGGCAGGCAGATTGGAAATTTGCTGCTCCAGTTCCGCTACACGGTTCTGAATTTCGGATAATTCCATGGTACACCTTCCTTTAAATATTATTCTTTACAAAATTATACCCTATTATACCCATTATCTCAAGGGTATAATAAAATAAGATATGGTAATCTTTAATTATTTATTTAAGAAAAACGTTACAAAACACTATGTAAAAGTAAAGAAAAATGTTACGAATTATGTTACAACAATGAAAACCGGCCGTCTGAATCATCAGACAGCCGGTTTTCTTAGGTTTATGATTTTATTAAGAGTATTAAGAATATGACTAATTTATAATGCAGCAAGCTGCTTGCCAAGTGCTTTGCAGTTACTTACTGCTTCATCGTCCGGAGCTTCCTGGCAGATCACGCCTTCGCCACCGACAACGGTTGCACCGGCGCCGTTCATACGGTCTACCCAGTCACGCATCCATTCACCATCGCCCCATCCATAGGAGCCAAACAAACCAATTTTCTTTCCTGCTGCGAAGGTTTCAACCTCAGCAACAAAGGGTTCCATTTCACTTTCCTCTAAAACCTCAGCTCCCATTGCAGGACATCCTAATGCAAATACCGGCTGGTCCTTTAAAACGTCAGCGCTGACGCTTCCCACATAGGTTACTTCCGCTTCCTTACCGCCTTCGCGGATTCCTTCTGCAACAGCCTCTGCCATTGCCTGGGTATTTCCACCCTGTGTCCAGAAAATTACATATATCTTATCCATAATTCTGATTCCTTTCTTATTATTTTTAATTTGTAACTGTTCAGAGCCATGCAAATTATGGCAGTATGGACGATGAATGCTTGCATTCAAGGGAACATATGCCATGATTTATATGGCGAAGTAACTACATGAGCAAAACATAAGCTGTGAAACAGACTGAATGGCAGCGAAGCAGATATTTGGTTTGCAAAGCTCATGAACGACCAAATATCTGAGTAATATGAAGTTTTGGATGTGTGAGACGCTTGTCGAAGAAAGCATACATGAGATCAAAAGCTATGAGAGGGTATAGAAACAGATAAAAATTCATAATACCCACAAGAAAAGAGAAACAGGGGTATATAAGTCAGGAGGATGACACAAATGACAAGAGAAGAATATCAGAATCGTGTATTGGGATGCTTTGTAGGAAAGAATAGAATACCTGATGCAGCATTACATCGGGCATCTGGAGTGGCATGCAATAGCCAGAGAGGATGAGGAAAAGGGCTACAACGAAGGACCGATGGGCTTTGATGTTCCGTCCAATATGATGATCATTATTTACGGATTGCTTTTCGGAGAAGGAAGCTATGAGAAGGCCATGTGCACAGCCGTGAATTACGGTGAGGACACGGACTGTACTGCTGGAACCATTGCTGCCCTGTATGGAATGATGTATGGCAGGAGCGTTTTTGACGAAAAGTGGACGAAGCCGATTGGCAATAAGCTTGTTACGATCAGCATTGACCCTTTCCTGATGTATGGGAAGATTCCGAAGACGGTGGAGGAGCTGATCGAGCGGGTTACCGTTCTTTATGAGAAAGCACAGAAGGAATTCGGACTTGCCGAGTGGTCCGGGGATGTGGAAGATTTTTATGCAAAGCCGTATTTCCGGAATATTTACCGGGAAATGAACGTGGTACGCTTTGAATTCCCGGGGCTAAATATCCGTCTTGATTATTGCGGTGATCCGGTGATCCGCCGTGGCGAGCCCAAAAAGATTAAATTCATCCTTTCCAACAAATCAAAGTATGTGACTTCGGATCGTGTGAATGTGTATTTATATGCAAGAGAAGGCTGTGAGATTCTTCCGCAGAAGGAGCAGAATATTTTCTTAAGCATGGCACATATGGGTGACGGTATCCGGGAGCTGGAATACGAAATCATATAACAGTTTGTTCAGGCTGCGTAAGAACATGAGTCAGGAGTGAGCAGGCTCCTTTTGCCAAGTAAAACTTCAAATGAGCCTGTGAATCGTTACTGGAACGAGGTACGAATGAACAATAACGAAAAATATATCTGATTTCCGGCAACTTTTTTTCACGTCTTGACAATTATACCTTTCGTGGTGTACTTTAACATATATAAATAAGACAGACTACAAAAGGCATTGAGGAAGACAGTAGCCTTTTTCCAAACGTCAAAGAGAGCCGGGGAAGGTGAGAGCCGGTATTAGTAGGAAAAGGGGGAAGATCACTTCTGAGCCGTTTTGCTGAACCATCTGATCAATGATTGAATGTATGTGACAGACAGGCGCTGCTTCCATACAACTGTTTACAGAACAGTCATTTGTCAGAGCCAGTAGGTAAAACCGGAATCCTCCGTTATGGGAAGCCATATAAAACTATGAGTATGCTTATATAAGCCGAAAGCAGGGAGTATGTTGTAACAGGTGGTTGCGTGGTAATGATGCCTCGTCCTATTACAGGACGGGGCTTTTCATGTAGAGCACTTAATGAAAGCGAGCCAAAGGCGAAGCATGAATTTAGTGCGAACGGTACCTGTGCACTTAGCGAAGACGAGCCAAAGGAGAAGTCTGAGGTTAGTGCAGCAGGTAGATGTAGAGCATGTCCATTTAGTAAAAGTGAAAGCAAGCCAAAGGCACCGTTTGAACTTAGTGTAAACCATACCGGGACACTTAATGAAAGTAAATATAAAAAGAAAGGAATGTACTATGTATCAGAAAGTATCAACGAACCTGAACTTTGTGGACAGGGAAAAAGAAACGAAGAAATTCTGGGAAGAGAATGACATTTTCCGCAAAAGTATGGAGAACCGTAAGGAAGGACCGACCTATACCTTTTATGACGGACCTCCGACTGCAAACGGTAAGCCGCACATCGGACATGTGCTGACCCGTGTTATTAAGGATATGATCCCCAGATACCGTACCATGAAGGGATATATGGTACCCCGTAAGGCCGGCTGGGATACCCACGGGCTTCCGGTAGAGCTGGAAGTAGAAAAGCTCCTTGGCTTAAATGGCAAGGAACAGATTGAAGAATACGGAATGGAGCCCTTCATTAAGAAATGTAAGGAATCTGTATGGAAATATAAGGGAATGTGGGAGGACTTTTCAGGAACCGTTGGTTTCTGGGCGGATATGGAGAACCCTTACGTTACCTATGATGATAATTTTATTGAATCTGAATGGTGGGCGTTAAAGGAGATCTGGAATAAGGGACTTTTATATAAGGGCTTTAAGATCGTGCCGTACTGCCCTCGTTGCGGAACCCCTCTGTCCTCCGCAGAGGTTTCCCAGGGGTACAAGGCGGTTAAGGAACGCTCCGCAATCGTGCGTTTCAAGGCAGTAGGAGAGGATGCGTATTTCCTTGCATGGACGACTACTCCCTGGACACTTCCTTCTAACGTGGCTCTCTGCGTGAACCCGGATGAAACCTATGTGAAGGTAAAAGCTGCAGACGGTTATACGTACTATATGGCACAGGCTCTGCTTGACACCGTACTTGGCAGACTGGCAACAGAGGATAAGCCGGCTTATGAAATCCTTGAGACTTATAAGGGTAAGGATCTGGAACGCCGTGAATACGAACCGCTTTATGCCTGCGCAGGAGAATGTGCCGAAAAGCAGCACAAGAAAGGCTTCTTTATCACCTGCGATAACTATGTAACCATGACAGACGGTACCGGTATCGTTCACATCGCGCCTGCTTTTGGTGAAGACGATGCGAGAGTCGGCCGTGACTATGACCTTCCGTTTGTACAGTTCGTTGATGGCAAGGGATGCCTTACCGCAGAGACACCGTACGCCGGTAAGTTCGTGAAGGATGCCGATAAGGATGTCCTTGTCGATCTGGATAAAGAAGGAAAGCTTTTTGATGCACCGAAGTTTGAGCATGAATATCCGCACTGCTGGAGATGTGATACACCGCTTATTTACTATGCAAGAGAATCCTGGTATATCAAGGAAACCGCAGTAAGGGATGACTTGATCCGCAACAACAATACCGTAAACTGGATTCCGGAATCCATCGGTAAGGGACGGTTCGGCAACTGGCTTGAGAACATTCAGGACTGGGCGATTTCCCGTAACCGTTACTGGGGAACACCTCTTAACATCTGGGAATGTGAAGGCTGTGGACATCAGGAATGTATCGGAAGCCGTGATGAATTAGAGAAGCGTTCCGGCAATCCGGCTGCACAGACCGTAGAACTGCACAGACCTTATATTGATGAGATTACCATGGTTTGTCCGGACTGTGGTAAGACCATGAAGAGAGTACCGGAGGTTATTGACTGCTGGTTTGACTCCGGCGCAATGCCGTTTGCACAGCATCATTATCCGTTTGAAAACAAGGAGATCTTTGAGCAGCAGTTCCCGGCACAGTTTATTTCCGAGGCCGTTGACCAGACCCGTGGATGGTTCCATTCCCTGATGGCAGAATCCACCCTGCTGTTTAACAAAGCACCTTATGAAAATGTTATCGTTTTAGGCCACGTTCAGGATGAGAACGGACAGAAGATGAGCAAGAGTAAAGGAAATGCCGTAGATCCGTTCGATGCACTTGAAACCTATGGTGCAGATGCGATCCGCTGGTACTTCTATATTAACTCCGCACCATGGCTGCCGAACCGTTTCCATGGCAAGGCCGTTGTCGAAGGACAGCGTAAATTCATGGGAACTCTGTGGAATACTTACGCATTCTTTGTTCTTTATGCAAATATTGATAACTTTGATGCAACGAAGTATACCCTGGAATATGACAAGCTTCCGGTTATGGACAAGTGGCTTTTAAGCAAGCTGAATTCCATGATTATCGAAGTGGATGAGGATCTGGATCATTATAAGATTCCCGAAGCTGCAAGAGCACTGGAAAGCTTTGTGGATGATATGAGTAACTGGTATGTCAGAAGAAGCCGTGAGCGTTTCTGGGCAAAGGGCATGGAGCAGGATAAGATCAATGCCTACATGACACTTTATACCGCACTTGTTACGGTTGCCAAGTGCGCAGCTCCGATGATTCCGTTCATGACCGAGGACATTTATCAGAATCTGGTGCGCAGCATTGACAAGACCGCTCCGGAGAGTATTCATCTGTGTGACTTCCCGGTGGCAGACGAAAAGCTGATTGACAAGAAGCTTGAAGAGGATATGAAGGAGGTTCTGGATATCGTTGTTATGGGACGTGCGTGCCGTAATACCGCCAACATTAAGAACCGTCAGCCGATCGGCAGCATGTTCGTAAAAGCAGACCATGCGCTTACCGACTTCTATGTGAATATTATAGAAGATGAATTAAATGTTAAGAATGTAACCTTTACTGACGATGTCAGAGACTTCACCAGCTACACCTTCAAGCCGCAGCTTAAGACAGTTGGACCAAAATACGGCAAGCAGCTTGGCGGAATTAAGGAACACCTTTCCTCCTTAGATGGCAATGCGGCAATGGATGAGCTGAAAGAAAAGGGTGCACTTGTATTTGATGTTGCAGGAACAAAGGTAAGCCTTTCCGAAGAAGATCTTTTAATTGAAATGAGCCAGAAGGAAGGCTATGTGTCCGAAGCAGATAACTACATGACGGTTGTTCTGGATACCAACCTTACACCGGAGCTTATTGAAGAAGGCTTTGTATATGAAGTGATCAGTAAGATCCAGACCATGCGTAAGGATGCAGATTTTGAGGTAATGGATCATATCCGCGTTGCAATTAACGGCAATGAAAAAATTGCAGACATTGTCCGCAGGAATGAAGCAGCTATCGCACAGAAGGTACTGGCAGATGAAATTCTGGCGGATACGCCTCTTGAGATTTCCAGGGAATGGAATGTCAATGGGGAAAATGTCACAATTGGAGTTGCCAAAAACTAACATAAGGTTTAAAATATGGTAGGAAAGCGATTCGGCACATTGACGTGTACAAGTTTCAATGTGCCGAAGTGTTTGTAAAACTTAAGCTGTGAAACAGCGGTTTTATGAATGGAGTTCTGAATAGTTATAATATATGGATAATTATGAGAATAAACGTGAAAGGGAGAATGGAGGCTCAACATGGTAAAGAAGACAACACCGGCAACGCTGACCTTTGACAAAGAAATGTTCAAAAAGAATGTCATGTATAATGTGAAGACGTTATACCGTAAGACATTGGAGGAGGCAACTCCCCAGCAGATTTTTCAGGCAGTGGCTTATACAGTGAAGGACACGATTATTGACAACTGGCTGGAAACACAACAGGAATATGAAAAGAAAGACCCGAAGACGGTTTATTACCTTTCCATGGAATTTCTGATGGGTCGTGCACTTGGTAATGATCTGATTAATCTTCAGGAGTACAAACCGGTAAAGGAAGCCCTGGAAGAGTTGGGACTTGATCTTAACGTGATTGAGGATCAGGAGCCTGATGCTGCACTTGGTAATGGTGGTCTTGGAAGACTGGCAGCATGTTTCCTGGATTCCCTTGCAACCCTGGGCTATGCAGCATATGGTTGTGGTATCCGTTACCGTTATGGTATGTTCAAGCAGGAAATCCGTGATGGCTATCAGGTTGAGGTGCCGGATAACTGGTTAAAGGACGGTAATCCGTTCGAGCTGCGCAGACCGGAATATGCCAAGGAAGTTAAATTTGGCGGTTATGTCAATGTTCATGTGGATGAAAACGGCAGAAACAATTTTGTGCAGGAAGGCTATCAGAGTGTCCGTGCGATTCCTTATGATCTTCCGATCGTTGGATATGGCAACGGTATTGTGAACACACTTCGTATCTGGGATGCAGAAGCGGTAGACTGTTTCCAGCTGGATTCCTTTGATAAGGGAGATTACCAGAAGGCCGTTGAGCAGGAAAACCTTGCAAGAAACATTGTTGAGGTTCTTTATCCGAATGATAACCATTATGCAGGCAAGGAGCTGCGTTTGAAACAGCAGTACTTCTTCATCTCCGCTTCCGTGCAGGAGGCCGTTGACAAATATATGCGTAAGCATGATGATATTCATAAATTCTACGAGAAGGTAACCTTCCAGCTGAATGATACCCATCCGACGGTTGCCATCGCAGAATTAATGAGAATTCTCATGGATGAATATTATCTTACCTGGGATGAAGCATGGGCAGTCACTACAAAGACCTGTGCATACACCAACCATACCATCATGGCAGAGGCTTTGGAAAAATGGCCAATCGAGCTGTTCTCCAGACTTCTCCCCAGAATTTATCAGATTATTGAAGAGATCAACCGCAGATTTGTGGAACAGATCCAGCAGAAGTATCCGAATAATCCGGAGAAGATCCGTAAGATGGCAATCATTTATGATGGTCAGGTGAAGATGGCACACCTTGCAATCGTTGCAGGTTATTCCGTAAACGGTGTTGCGAAGCTCCATACCGAGATTTTAAAGAAGCAGGAGCTGAAAGACTTCTACGAGATGATGCCCCAGAAGTTTAACAACAAGACGAACGGCATCACTCAGAGAAGATTCCTTCTTCATGGAAACCCGCTGCTTGCAGACTGGGTAACCGCTCATGTGGGAAGCGACTGGATTACCGATCTTCCGAAGATCAACAAGCTGAAGGTTTATGCAGATGATGAGAAGGCACAGCAGGAGTTCATGAACATCAAGTATCAGAACAAGGTGCGTCTGGCTCAGTACATCTTAGAGCACAACGGTATCCAAGTCGATCCCCGCTCCATCTTCGATGTACAGGTTAAGAGACTTCATGAGTACAAGAGACAGCTTCTTAACATTTTACATGTCATGCATTTATACAACCAGCTGAAGGATAATCCGGAGATGGATTTCTATCCGAGAACCTTCATTTTTGGTGCAAAGGCAGCAGCCGGATACTACAATGCAAAGATGACCATTAAGCTCATCAATTCCGTTGCAGATGTTGTAAATAACGATCCTGCCATCAATGGCAAGATCAAGGTGGTTTTCATTGAAAACTATCGTGTATCCAACGCAGAGCTGATCTTCGCAGCAGCAGATGTTTCCGAGCAGATCTCTACAGCCAGCAAGGAAGCATCCGGTACCGGTAACATGAAGTTCATGTTAAACGGTGCATTAACCATCGGAACCATGGATGGTGCGAACGTGGAAATCGTGGAAGAGGTTGGTAAGGAGAACGCATTTATCTTCGGACTTTCCTCGGATGAAGTGATTAAGTACGAGAATTTTGGCGGATATGATCCGAACGAAATCTTCAATAATGATCCGGATGTGCGCAGAGTACTGATGCAGTTAATTAACGGTACCTACTCACCGAACGATCCGGACCGGTTCCGTACCCTGTACAACTCCCTGCTTAATACCTTAAGCACCGCGAAGGCAGATACCTACTTTATTCTGAAGGACTTCCGTTCCTATGCAGATGCACAGAAGCAGGTAGAAAAGGCATACCGCGATGAGAAGGGCTGGGCAAAGAGCGCCATCCTTAATGTTGCATGCAGCGGTAAGTTCACATCCGACAGAACCATTCAGGAATATGTGGATGAGATCTGGCATCTGGATAAGGTGGTATTACCGAAATAGATAGTAACTGATTTTCTTTAAGAGAGTCCCCATTGGTGAAACCGACGGGGACTTTTTGTAACAGTTTAGCCGTGCAGAAATGATGGTGTAAGATGACCGTGGGAGCCTGCTTACTAAGGGCAGTTTATGAATGGGCAAGGCTGAACAGTTATGATTTATAAAAGAAAATTCGGATAGAATATACAATGTGTTTTTGATATAATGTAATAAATGGAAAAAGACCAAATCCCGTACAGGTTGTAAAGGAGGGTTACTTATGTTAAAGGATTTTGTGAAAGCGGAGAAACCGCAGGATGAGGAATTGAAGCAGCGAATCAGGGAAGCCGGAGAGAAGCTGGCAGCTCAGCAGAATCAGATCAAGGAACATAAGATTCCGGTACTTGTTCTGATGGAGGGCTGGGGAACCGCAGGCAAGGGAAGTCTGATCGGAGAAGTGATTAAGTATCTGGATCCAAGATTTTTCAAGGTGGCTGCGATGAATGTCCCGACGGAAGAGGAGAAGAGAAAACCGTTCCTTTACCGGTATTTTCAGAAGATTCCGGAAGCCGGGAAGTTCATGTTTTTAGATACCGGCTGGATGGATGAGATTACCCGTCAGCGTCTTAACGGTGAAATGGATGATAAAGTTTATGAACAGCGTCTTGAGAGTGTCCGCAATTTTGAACGGCAGCTCACGGATAATGGTTATGTGGTATTGAAGTTTTTCTGTCATATCAGCGAAAAAGAGCAGAAAAAACGAATTCATGAATTAGAGGGAAGCATCGACACGAAGTGGCGGATCGGAGCCTATGATGAGTGGCAGAATAAGCACTATGAGAAGTGTCTGAAGGTCTATGACCGCTATATGGAAGAAACGAATCAGTCCTCGGCACCGTGGTATGTGGTGGACAGCAAGTCGCGGAAAGGGGCAGAGCTGCAGATTCTGGAGACACTGACGCAGGCGATTGATGTGGCATTACAGAACCGTGGTCAGGCTGTGCCGATTTTGCAGAACCGTTTTATCCTTAAGAAGATGCCGCTCCTTAAGGAAATTTCGTTGGATAAGACCATGACAGATGAAGAATATAAGAAGGATTTAAAGAAGCTGCAGCATCAGCTCCGGGATCTACACAACCGTCTTTACCGCAAAAAGGTGCCGGTCATTATTGCGTATGAAGGCTGGGATGCGGCAGGAAAGGGCGGAAATATCAAGCGGATCACGGAAGCGCTTGACCCAAGAGGGTATGAGGTTTGTCCGATTGCAAGCCCGGAGCCGCATGAGAAGGCGAGACATTATCTGTGGAGATTCTGGACCAGGCTTCCCAAGGACGGACATATTGCGATTTTTGACCGGACCTGGTACGGACGTGTGATGGTAGAACGTCTGGAAGGCTTTTGCAGTGAAAATGACTGGAAACGTGCCTATAATGAAATGAATGAGTTCGAGAAGGAGCTTCATGACTGGGGTGCCGTCATCATCAAATTCTGGGTGCAGATTGATAAGGATACCCAGCTGGAGCGGTTCAACGACCGTCAGAACACACCGGAAAAGCAGTGGAAGATTACGGAGGAGGACTGGAGAAACCGTGAGAAATGGGATCAGTACGAGGTGGCAGTCAATGAAATGATCCAGAAGACGAGTACGACCTTTGCACCATGGCACGTTCTGGAATCTGTGGATAAGAAGTACGCAAGAATCAAAGCACTGCGTATTGTGGTGGAAGAGCTGGAGAGAGCCCTGAAGTAATAAGGAGCATCTGGTGAACTGTCAAAAGCATAAACCACTGCTTTGACAGAAACAGGCCGGGAGAAAATGAAACAGAAGAAATGCAAGCAGAAAAACAGCTGGAAGAAATGCAGACAGAACAATACAGCATAGAAGAAATGCACACAGCAGACGTGGAAACAGTATAACAAAAATGGCTGGAGTAAATTGGCAGAAATGAAAATGACAGAAGAGGAACAGCATATAGATCTTCGGAAGATCCGGGAAACATTTGCAAAGGACCGTTTTGCGACAGAGAATGGAGCAATTATTGAAGAAGTAAGGGAGCATTATGCGAGGTGCAGTATTGAACTGACGGAGCGGCATTTTAATGCAGCCGGCGGTGTCATGGGTGGTGTGCACTTTGTGTTGGCAGACTTTACGTTTGCGGTTGCAACGAACTGGAACGGAATGGGGGTGGTGTCCTTAAGCTCCACGATCAGTTATCTCGGTGCCGTAAAAGGAAAGAAACTGATTGCGGAAGCAGAATGTGTCAAGGAAGGCAGGTCTACCGTTTATTACCGGGTGAATGTTACCGATGATTTGGGGAACCGGATTGCGGAAGTCGGAATTAACGGGTTCCGGAAAATTGCACAGTAACCGAACACCTTATGGATTTTGAGGCAAATACAAAATCAGTTGTCTTGTGACGGCAGATTATGTATAATCTATTTTATGGGAACTACAATGAGGTAAAGTAATGCAGACGAAAAGAACTGCGACAGTCTGAAATGCATTTACCGTAAAGTATTATATGGATCACGCATGAAGCTCCGGACAGAGAGCAGATCATGCCATTACAGGAGGAAAGAAATGGTATCTTTATTGGAAGGTGGCGCTTACCTGCTTCACGGAACCGAAATCATTCCCGATTCACCGGAAGCGGAAGCACAGATCAAGGCAAAGACAGGCAAAGAGATTTCCAAAGAGCAGGCGAAGAAGGAAACGATTGCATACGGAATTCTTGAAAATCACAATACGTCAGGAAATATGGATAAGCTGAAGATTAAGTTCGACAAGCTGACCAGCCATGACATTACATTTGTGGGAATTATTCAGACTGCACGTGCCTCAGGGCTTGAGAAGTTCCCGATACCATATGTTCTTACCAACTGTCATAATTCCCTTTGTGCAGTAGGAGGAACCATTAATGAGGATGACCACATGTTTGGTCTTACCTGTGCCAAAAAGTACGGCGGCGTTTATGTACCGCCTCATCAGGCTGTAATTCACCAGTTCGCGAGAGAAATGCTTGCAGGCGGCGGCAGAATGATCCTTGGATCCGATTCCCATACCCGTTACGGAGCACTTGGAACCATGGCAATGGGCGAAGGTGGCCCGGAGCTTGTAAAGCAGCTTTTGAACCAGACCTATGATATCAATATGCCGGGAGTGGTTGGTGTTTGTCTGACCGGAGAGCCGGTGAAGGGTGTTGGCCCCCAGGACGTGGCTCTTGCGATTATCGGAGCTGTTTTTGCCAACGGTTATGTAAAGAATAAAGTGATGGAATTTGTCGGCCCCGGTGTTTCATCCTTAAGCGCTGATTTCCGTATCGGAATTGATGTCATGACAACAGAGACAACCTGCCTTTCCTCCATCTGGAGAACCGACGATACCATTAAGGAATTCTATGAGATTCATGGAAGAAGTGAGGATTATAAAGAATTAAATCCGGGTGAAGTAACCTATTACGATGGAATGATTACGATCGATCTTGCAGACATCAGGCCGATGATTGCAATGCCGTTCCATCCAAGCAATACCTACACGATTGAAGAGCTGAACGCAAATCTTCAGGATATATTGAATGATGTAGAGAAGCGTGCAGCAGTTTCCCTTGACAATGCAGTACCTTATTCCTTAAAGGACAAGGTCGTAAACGGTAAATTCATGGTAGATCAGGGAATCATCGCCGGATGTGCCGGTGGCGGATTTGAAAACATCTGCGCTGCGGCAGATATTATGAGAGGCTCCTATATAGGATCTGATGAATTTACATTAAGTGTATATCCTGCGTCGATGCCGGTTTATATGGAACTGATTAAGAACGGATGTGCAGCAGCCTTGCTGGAGACCGGAGCCGTGTTAAAGACCGCATTCTGCGGACCCTGCTTTGGTGCAGGCGATACTCCGGCAAACAATGCATTCAGTATCCGCCATTCTACAAGAAACTTCCCGAACCGTGAAGGCTCGAAGCTGCAGAACGGACAGATTGCATCGGTTGCCCTGATGGATGCCAGATCCATTGCCGCAACGGCAGCAAATAAAGGTGTTCTTACTCCTGCAACGGATTTTGACGGAACAATTGGCAAATACAAGTATCATTTTGATTCCAATATTTATGCAAATAGAGTGTTTGACTCAAAGGGAGTGGCTGATCCCGGTGTTGAGATCCACTTTGGCCCCAACATCAAGGACTGGCCGGAGATGACCGCACTTCCGGAAAACCTCGTACTTCGTGTTGTATCCGAGATCCATGATCCGGTTACCACGACAGACGAACTTATTCCTTCCGGAGAAACCTCATCCTACCGTTCCAATCCGTTAGGCCTTGCGGAATTCACTCTTTCCCGTAAGGATCCTGCCTATGTAGGACTTGCCAAGGATATCCAGGTAGCACAGAAAGCATTAATGGAAGGAAAATGCGCCGCAGAAGCAAAGCCGGAATTAAAGCCGGTAATTGAGATGATCAAGAAGTCTTATCCGGATGTGAACCATAGCAATATCGGCTTCGGTTCTACCATCTTTGCAGTAAAGCCGGGAGACGGATCTGCCAGAGAGCAGGCGGCCTCCTGCCAGAAGGTACTTGGCGGCTGGGCCAACATTGCCAACGAATATGCAACCAAGCGTTACCGTTCCAACCTCATCAACTGGGGGATGTTACCGTTCCTGATCGAAGAAGGAGAGCTTCCTTTCCGGAATCTCGATTATCTGTTCTTCCCGGGAATCCGCACTGCCGTTAAAACAAAGGCAGACACCATCAAAGCATACAAGGTTGCCGAAGACGGACTCCACGAATTCACACTCCGCCTTGGAGAACTTACAGACGAAGAACGCCAGATCATCCTGAAAGGATGTCTGATTAACTACAACAGGATCTAGCTACAAGCCCTGTAAAATGAAGGAGCAACACATCGAAAGCTTGCTTTCTGATGTGCTGCTCTTTTATTTTATTCGGCGCCAGCCGAACCACGAGAGCCCGACAGGGCTCGAGTCGGACGGGGCTTGTAAGAGGATGAGCCCGACAGGGCTTGTAAAATATCTCATGGTCTGCAGGTCCTATTGTCATTTAGGGATATCTATGCTATTATTTTGGTGTACACACCAAAATGAAAAGGAGTGATTCCTATCGCACTTACAAGTGTCAGCCTTCCGGCAAAAAAACGTATTCTGACAGTCTGTGTCCGGCTTTTTCTGGAAAAGGGCTACAAGAAAACAACATTGGCTGAAATTATTGAAAAAGCGGATGTTTCCTACAGTTCCTTTCAGAACATTTTCCGGGCAAAGGATGGTGTTTTAAATGAACTGGTAGAGTTCATGTTCAGCAGTCAGTTTGGCGCAGCGAGACGGATTACGGGAGAGAAGCTGCCACCCGTATATGTTTATGCGGTAGAGACGGCAATCCAGATCACGCTGACGGAGCTCAATGAGAATCTGAGGGAGATCTATCTGGAGGCTTATACGCAGAAAGAGGCATCAGAATATATTTTCCGGGAAACAGCGAAGGAGCTGCAACGGATTTTCGGATCCTACCTGCCGGGTTTTAGCAGTCGTGATTTTTATGATATGGAAATCGGATCTGCAAGCATGATGCGTGGCTATATGGCATATCCTTGTGATGAAGAACTGACACTGGAGAAGAAGCTGCGGTTATTCCTTATGATGAGTTTGAAGGTGTACAACGTTCCGGAGTACGAGACGGAACAGATTGTTCAGTTTGTGGGGAGACTGGATATCCGATCAATTTCCGAACAGGTCATGCAGGAGCTGTTCAGGGAACTGGCAATGCACTTTGAATTTTCTCTTGCCAGGCTTGAACCAGGAAAGAAAGAGGAAAACAAATTTGTGAAGAGGAGAGCAACAGAATGAAGGATAGAACAAAGATAAGAACAGGAAAAAGAATTATGGCAGCCCTGCTGTCATTTGTAATGGTATTTGGAATCTTTTCCGGGATGAAGCTGGATGCAGAGGCGAGAGAGGGAAAAGTATACAAAATTGAAGACTTAAAGGATGGCACGGTTCTTTATAACGGGGATGTTATAGAGGTTCCGCAGACATTGGATACTGAAAAGGTTTTCATAATTAGGTATGGTAATGGCAGTAGGAAGATAACAGAAAAAACAACGCATAAAGAACCGGATGGTAAGATACGATATAGATATGTATTACCGATTTTGAACATAGAGGGTAAATTTTATAATACATTTTTGGTAAACTGGGGAAAGGAGGCGGCTTCTTGGTACAATAATTCAGCAATTTGCGTAATACTTAGCCAGACCACCTTTGAAGAAGAGAATGCAGAGACTCCTGCGCCTGTAATCTCCGATTCCCACACCTGCAACTTCCAATGGGTAACCACCATTGATCCGGAAGTTGGAATGGATGGTCTGGAGGAATATAAGTGTGTTGAGTGTGGAGCCGTACAGGAATCTCACCCGATCCCGGCAAGTGTGGCAGCAGTCAAAGACTTTTACGGAAAGGTGAAGGATGCTCCGGCAAATGGAACGGTTACCTATGATTCCGGAAAACTTTATACGATCAGTGATTATCTATTAAAGAAGATGTCTGAGAGAAGTGATGTGGCTGTGACGATCAATTTCGAGTATCAGAATGCAAAATATGAATTGACTTTCCCGGCAGGAACAGATTACACTCCTGTTTTAACGGACGAAGAGACCATGTACGGATACTTTGGTGTAGCTGCGAAGCTTGGACTTACGGTTGTGACGAAGTAGTTAGCCTGAAAATGTATTGACGTTACATCTTTTAGTAACGGTTCCGGCATTTATTGGTTTGGACGCGGCTTGCAGCGAGATTTTATCCTTTTTGTAATTCATGTCGATTTTTATGTAGTTCATGTAAGTTCGTCCAAATTTAAGAAGAAATCGTGTAGAATTACAGATGTTGAAATGTGAAAAATACATATTGAATTTATGGAGGATAGAAAGGATGAAGAGTAATACAGTAAGAACTGGAAAAAGAATCATGGCAGTGATGCTGTCGTTGATGATGGTGGCAGGTATATTTGCCGGAATGAAGCTGGATGTTAGGGCAGCAAACACATATACTGCAGGAAAAGACTTGATACAGGGACAATCTGTAAAAGAGAAAGATAAAATTGTTGTTCCAGGACCAAAGAGTGGGAAGCACGGTGTAGTCGTAGTCATTTCTGACCCGAGCGGTACAGGTCACTATTGGCAGAGTATGTGTAGTGGAGATACAAGTCAACAATTAGAAGGTTTTGTGCCTCCTAGCACTTGGGAAAACAAACAATATAATAATTATGTGGTAGAGAAATGCTGTTATGAAGAGGTTCCCGGTAACCTTAAGAGTATGAGATGGATCATTATCCTCAAGGCGGTAGATGAGGTATCGTGGAATGAATCTCAAAGTGGTGTAAGAGTTGTAGAAATTCCAAGTCATACCTGCAACTTCCAGTGGACAACGACCATAGACCCAACAACAGGGGCAGACGGTCTGGAAGAATACAAGTGTGTGTATTGTGGAGCTGTACAGGAATCGCATTCGATTCCGGCAGGTGTGGCAGTAGTCAAGGACTTCTACGGAAAGGTAAAGGATGCTCCGGCAAATGGAACAGTTACCTATGATTCCGGAAAGTTTTATACCATCAGCGATTATCTGTTAAAGAAAATGTCCGAGAGAAATGATGTCACTTTGACTGTTAATTTTGAGTATCAGAATGCGAAGTATGAACTGACCTTCCCGGCAGGAACAGACTTCACTCCTGTTTTGGCGGATGAAGAGACTATGTATGGATACTTTGGTGTAGCTGCGAAGCTTGGACTTACCGTGGCTGCGAAATAATTATATGAAATAATTGTAACTATTCAGCACAGGTCGAAGCATTTGCTGCTGAGACCGTAAGAATTTGATTCGGTAATGTAAAATCCCATCGGCGAAGCCGATTTGGAATGGATTTTGCATCGTAACTGTGAGGATAATGAACAGTTACGAATAATTTATATTAGATACAAATTATTTTAAATGGCAGGCTATCTGTGGGATAGGCTGCCACTTTCATTGTTTTGATCGATAGAAAGTCCGAATAAAATGTTATCAGCAAAAAATGGTTTAATTAGGAGCGATAGTAGGTTACAATAAGAATGATTCATCAAAAATGGTTGGAAGGAAGTAGAGCCTATGTTAAATGTTTTCTTTGGAGATATGAAAGATGCGATATATAATACATCTGCGTATTTTAAATATGATTATGAAGATAGCTGGATTGTCGATCCATTTGTAAAAAAAATGATTCAGGATGTGGATCAGTCTGCCGTGTTGGATAGTGGAGTGATTGACAGCCCGGTTCTGGGAAAAATTCCTCCGACGGGATTATCCGGAGGGGTAAAAACTCTGATTCTTGTAAAGTTTGAGAAAGATAAGGTATTTAATGCATCAACCTGTGGGGATAATTGTGCGAAATGGTTATTGCGTATTGCAGAGAATGAAGACAGAACCATTAATCTTCACCATTTAATGAATTTTGGAAAAGAACCATTTACAGTGCGTATTTTAAATACAAATCAGATTGTTGACGCTATGGATGAACTGGTATCAATAGCAGGAGAATTTGTATAACGGAGGGATTGGTTCAATGAGAGGAAAACATAGAATTATTGTTTCAACAAAACGATTGAAATATGATTTTGAACTTCGACGCAATCTGACCATTATCCGGGGAGACAGCGCAACAGGGAAAACAACGTTGGTAGATATGATCAGAGAATTTGTGAATAATCCATCGGGTACACCGGTTGATCTGGTATGTGACAAGGCCTGCTATGTGCTGGAAGGGGCTATGTGGAAAGAACAGCTATCAGGGATGTCTGACAGCATGGTATTTATTGATGAAGGAAATGAATTTATTAAAACGGTAGAATTTGCTCAGGAAATTCAGAAAACAGACAATTATTATGTTATTGTAACAAGAGAAGCATTACCGTCATTACCATATAGTATCGAAGAAATTTATGGAATCCGGACATCCGGAAAGTATGGAACCTTGAAACAAAGTTATCATGAATTGTATCAGATGTATGGTGTGGATTCCTATGAGAAACAAGTGAATCCAGATATTGTTATTACAGAGGACAGTAATTCTGGATACCAGTTTTTCAGTCGGGTATGTGAGGAAAATGACTTAGATTGTGAGTCCATGAATGGTAAATCCAATGTATTTCATTATCTCAATATACATAGAGATCAAAAAATACTTGTAATTGCAGATGGGGCGGCATTTGGTTCTGAAATTGACCGGGTTTTACAACTGATTGCTGGAAGAAAGAATGTTGCATTATATTTACCGGAATCATTTGAATGGTTAGTTTTATCGTCAGGAATTCTTAAGGATACCCTTGTAGATCAAATGTTGGAGAATCCGTCAGAAAGCATAGAGTGCAAGGATTATTTCAGCTGGGAAAGATTTTTTACAGCAATATTGACAGAAAGAACAAAGGGGACTTATCTGGCATATACGAAGAAAAGGCTTAATTCCGTATATTTGAATAGTGCCATTAAGGGAACAATTTTAGAACAAATGCCGTCATCAACCCTTCCCTTCCTGAAACTTCGCCATCCACACGGACACAACTCCACCTGTGAATAAGCACAGGAGATTGATGACGTAGCTTTTTAATGATGTGCTGAAGTTCTCAAAGGGGATGATCATGGCGGTTGCAGCCATAACAATTCCGACAATGGCGTGAAAGGCAATGGAGTAATGCTTTTTGAATAAAGAATTGATGAGGCGGGAGAGGACGAGAATGGTAATTCCGGCACCGATTCCACCGGGGATGAGAACGACAGTGGATAAGTGTCCGATTCCGTCAATGAATGGAGCATAAAGTCCGAGCGGCATAAGGAGCGTAGAAAAGCTCATGCCGGGTGCAATAATGCTTAACGCGAGACAGAAGCCGCAGAACAGATACCATTTGAAATCCGGAACGATGGTGATGGCGCAGCGCTGCAGACCGGTCAGCAGCGTAAAAATAAAGATGACCGCACAGAAAAAGGAAAGATAAGATCCTTTGGAACGTCCCTCTTTTCCGGCTTCTTCCCAGAGCGAGGGCAGCATTCCGATAATCAGACCGATGAAAAGGCATACAGAAGGATCCGGATACCGGTTTAAGAAGAAGGCAAGAACATTGGCAACGCCAAGAAAGCCGAGGAGATATCCCAGCAGATAAGGATACAGTTTGGGAAAATGGGTACGGAAGTTTTTCTTAGGATCGCCAAGCAGCTCCATAACGGGACGATATATGTCAAAGATCACACTTAAAACTCCACCGGAGATTCCGGGAAGTACCGCACCTAAGCCAATAAGGGCACCCTGTAACAGAGCCGGGAAAAAATTCTGATGTTTCATCAATTTAAACTCCTCTTGATTTCTATGAGTTCATAATAAAGCATAATTTCGTAACTATTCAGAGCCATGCAAATCATGCAATATGTACGGCGAATGCTTGCATTCGCAAGGACATATTCCATGATTTATATGACGAAGTAACTATATGATCAGCCTGGCAGCGATTGGTGTACTGTCACAATTTTGCAAATGGAATTCCGGACAGTTATAGTATATGATATATGGGCTGTAGATATGAGTTACGGTTCTGGCACACATCCGGAGCACACATCCGGAGTTCCCAGGAAGACTAAAGATTACCATAATTTCTCCGATATAAAAAGCAAGGGGATCAAATAGATTTCCCAGACAAGCCAATTGGTGTAGGCCGCACCAATGGCACAATAACGACAGACCACGGATGGTATTTTAGAAGGGATTCTGAAATAGCGTCCGTTTTTATTTGTCTGCTCTATTCTTTCGGGGGCAGGCAGGTAAATCATTTTTCGCGCAAAAAATGGGGCTGTTTATCTATATTACAAGGAGGTATGAATGAGAATCAATTCCGCTACAATAGGAATGGAATCCGAAAGAACTTATTCGGCAACACACGCACGGATGAGTCGTTTAACAAGATTTAGTGGTAAGCAGAGCATTATGGATGGATCCGGAACTCTGTTTGGCGGTTTTCTGCAGACCGATGGTGAAAATGCAGAGCAAAGTAAGGACAAGAAGGGTGTCGGGAACGAATCTCTTGCGGATATTCAGGGACGTATGACGAATACGCGGCTGAACAGTCAGGCGATCTCCGATATGGATGATATCCGTGAACAGATGCGGCAGCTCCGGGAATCCTGTCTGCGGTATCTGATGCAGATTTTCTTCCCGGATAAGTACAAGGCAGACAGCTTCGAGACGACTGAACAGACGGGAAATACGCAGCAGCCGGGAGTAACCACATTGCAGCCGCAGCTTGTCACGGTGAACAGTGTCCGTCTCACGAACCGGTACTATTTTGAAGAGTCCGAAAGTACATCCTTTACAACCAAAGGCACGGTAAAGACCGAGGACGGAAGAGAGATTGACTTCCATCTCAATCTGAATATGAGCCGCAGCTTCATGGAATACTACGAGGAAGAGATTGACTTTGAACAGCTTACACTTTGCGATCCTCTTGTGATTAACCTTGAGGGTAATGTGGCACAGGTGTCTGACCAGACCTTTTTCTTCGATATTGACTGTGATGGCGTAGAGGATGAAATCAGTAAATTGATTGCCGGAAGCGGATTCCTTGCTCTTGATCAAAACGGTGATGGTATCATCAACGATGGATCTGAGCTTTTCGGTACACAGTCCGGTAATGGTTTCGCAGACCTTGCACGGTATGATTCCGATGGAAACGGATTCATTGATGAAAATGATGAAATTTTCGACAGGCTGAAAATCTGGTGCATGGATGAGAACGGACAGCCGCACCTTTATTCCCTGAAGGAAAAGGGAGTGGGAGCAATCGGCCTTGCACACACCGGAACGCAGTACTCATTAACCAATGAAAATAATGAGACGAATGCAGTGATCCGCAGTACCGGATTTTTCCTGTTTGAGGATGGAAATGCCGGCTCGATCCAGCATGTGGACCTTGCCAAGCGCGAACAGGCCGTGTAGCCCAGGACCGACACCTTTTGTTACATAAAAATAATGTAACTATTCAGACCTCATTCGTAAAACCGCTGCTAACGCAGCTCAAGTTTTACTCATTGAGGTTACTT
>ERZ779855.803-NODE-803-length-24539-cov-8.083238_pt1 | contig 24539 bp, 15 predicted proteins | sample MGYA00511370_ERZ779855 | MGnify/ENA primary metagenome ERZ779855 (study PRJEB29588, sample SAMEA1967319) | human gut metagenome | biome: human gut; feature: human-associated habitat; material: faeces | place: Denmark | collected 2008/2010 ...
CTGCCGCTGGGGTCTGTCAGCAGGTCTTTCTGGTTGCTGGTGGCTATAAAGGAGGCGTAGCGTCTTATTTCCTGGATGGCGGTGCCGTAAGGCTTGCGCAGGTTTGCCACGGGTTTCTGCAGCAGATGCTTTAGAAAACCTTGCTGATTGACGCTGATTTGGTCGAATTCGTCGATGTTTATCAGGAAAAAGCGGCCGAGGCTCCGCTCTGCGTCCTGCTTGCTTTTGAAGTCGATACTGTCGGTATATCCGAAGCGCAGTTCGGGTGGCAGCAGGATGCGGCAGAAGGTACTTTTACGATAGCCTTGGGCTCCGACCAGTAGGGGAGACGTGTTGTTTCCATGCTGACGGTCGATGTTTTGCCAGTGCGCCGTCATGCTGAGAAACCAGCGGTAGAAGAGTTCCCGCCAGTACGGATTGTTGCAGGGGACGAGGTCGGCCAATGCGCGGATACGGTCCTTGCCGTCCCAATGTCCGGTGCTGTTCAGATATTCTTCGATGGGGTTGTACAAGGGAATGGCGTCCGAGTTGAGGTAGCGTGCCACATCTCTGTCCCATACGCTGATTCCTTCTTTCAGGGCATTCTGTCCGATACTGCTTCTTACCCGCTGGTCGGCAGGGCGGAAATGGAAGTGTATGGAGTCCCGTTGGCGGAATTCCAATTCTCCCAGCACGGTGTTCCAGCGGAACTCATAGCGTCTGTTCATGAATTCTTCCAGGCGGAAGGCGGTGATTTGGTCGCGGGTCATGCTGCTGCGGGTGCCGAAGCCTTTGCATTCGCGGTAGAGGTTGTGCAGGGTCATGCGCACCAGCTGTTCATCCGCTTCGCGGTAGTAGTGCATCATGACTTGACGTACTGCCTCTTCTTCGGGAATGCCGGCTTTGTAGCAATGCCTGGCAAGCAGGTAGAGCAGGGGGCGAAGGTCATCGCCCCGTTTCCAGTTTTCCAGCTCTTCGAAGGTACGGTTCAGGGCGGCTTCGAAGAGGATGGAGAAGGTTTGGGAGGCCGGATAGCCGGGGGCAATGCGCATCAGCGGGTTTGCTTCGGTCTGTTTCCGTTGGCCGAAGGTGGGCTCGTCGGGCACGGACAAAGGCTGTTCCAGACAGAAAGGGACGGCAGACGGATTGTAATAGGGACGGTCATCGAGCGTCATGCGGCAGCTTTGCTCCACGGCAGGTTCTTTCAGTGTGACGGGGTAGGGGAGCAGGGGCTGATAACAGTTTACGGCGAGCCGGTAGGCAGCGGTATGAAACAGCCTGATTTTTTCTTCCTGCCTGGGGCGCGAACCGTCGGGGGTGGCAAACAGTACCCATATTTTTACGCTTCGTCCGCTGCTTCCGCAAAAGGCGGCAAAAGTTTGTGGCAGCAGGGCCGCCTGGCGCTTTACTTGCTCCACTTCCACGGCATTGGCCAGGTGGTTGACTTCAATCTGTACCAGTCCGTTGTAGGTTTTCAGGTATCTTTCCCCCTCTTTGCTGCGGGCATATTCTGCGGCAGGGCAGATGCGTGGCAGTTTGTCTATGCAGGGGTAGTGTCCGTTGCTTCCGGTGATGTGGGGAATGAGGCTGCGCAAGGCGGATATGTGTCCGGCTTTGTTCTCGGTTTTCATCTTCTCCATCAAGGTGTCGCTGGGCCATGTGCTGAATGTCTCTTTGCCGGTTTCACGAGCGGTGCGTATAAGGGTAAGTTTCATGGGGTGCTTGCTGTATTAAAGTCCGCAAAGCTACTGAAAAATGACGGGACAGCCGAGGAAAAGTGGAATTATGATGAAACTTCTCATATTTATTCCGGCTGTACGTCGTAATCCGACTGGTTTTTCACGCCGACAATGTCTTGCTTCCTCACTTCGGTTGTTAATATGTGCTGCAACTGCTGTGAGGTCAGCGTCTCGGTGGGAGAGAACTCAGCCGACTTCATATAGCTTAAAATGGCATTGCGCAGCTGACCTCCTTCCGGAGTGTGGCGAATTGCTTCGAGGTTGCTCATACAAACCAATACCTTACCGTTGTCTACGGCAAATTCGAACAGCAAGCCTAACTTGTGGTTCCGTTCCACATTGTCTACTACTTGGATAAGCGGCTTGTATTCGTGGCGTGTAGCGTTCAGAATAAAGGGACGGGCATGGCGTACGATGCTCCACCATTGCCAGTTGCTATGGCACTCGGTGGGGAACTGCCGGAACAAGGGATGTTTCTCGTCCATCAGCAAGGAGAGGGTGCCCGGCGAAACTTCGCGGCCGGCGTTTTCCGAAATGCTTTTGAACATGGCATAGTTCCAGTAGTCAGGAGTAAAAAGTCCACCTACACTCTGTTCTTCAATGGCTTTGTGGTCGGGTATAAGCAGTATCTTCCCTCCTTGGCTCAGTCTCTTTCGCGCCTCGTCATCCAAGGACTGACAGATGAAGATGTCCGCTTCGCTTTCCGGTGTCCGGTCGGGGTATACCCATAAGTTATAATAGTTATGATAATTCCCGGTGGTCAGTGTCAGTCGCAATTGGGCAGGCTTGTCTATTTCGGTAAGGGTGCTTTTCAACTCGCCCACCTGCATTACTTTTCCTTGCTCTACATGGGCGGGGACTTTGCCTTCGCGAACAAAAGTTACGCTGTCACTCAGGCTTTCCAGACGCCAGCATAATGCATCAGACCATGGTTGCTCTTCGTAATTTGTCAGGGCGAGGCCTATGTTCAGCTCTTCTTTGTTGCTGTAACAGTAGGTGTCCATAAGCGCCAGCGGTACCACCGGAGCACAAAAGCCGCGGAATGTTTCGGGAGTGACAATGCCTTTGCTGTCCATGAAAGCATCCAGAATGCCTACCAGTGCCGAGCCTTGTCCGGGAAAGTCTTGAAGGTCGAGCATCTGGAATCCACCTAAACCGGCAGTGCGCAGGCCGTATTCAATATCAGCCTTGTAGCATTCGACGGCAAACCGGCCGGTGGCCTGATGGAATGCGTCAATCTGGTTCTGCAGTCCATTTTCATTGAGCCGGTCACGGAATATCTCCAAGTTATATGGATGCAATACGCCGGTGTATTTCTCCAACTCCTTGTAGTCGGGATAAATTTGGAACTGTCCGGTTTCGTGACTGATGACCGGTCGGGGAGATTTCGCTATGGCAGCAGTATAATCCGCACGGGTATTGGGACGGGTGTTGTTCAAGATACCTCCCTTTTCGGCATCGACAAAGGCAAACGAACTGCGTACGTGCGTTGTATAGCCTTCGCCTCCTCCTACCCGGCAGGTTGTCAGATAATCTTCACCGTCTATGGCACCTCCCCAACCCAGGAAGTTGTTGGAACCGAACGAATAGAGATGGCGGTTGTCATGTTTTCTGAATCCGTCCAGCCAATTGCGCATCAGGTCAACGTCGCCACCCAACTCGTTGCCCAGTCCCAACATGGTGAATGAGGGGTGATTGCCCATGTAGTCGAGGGTCATATAGGCTTCGTTCAGCAAGAAGTCATTCAGGCGATGGTTGTCCGGTGAAATGCTTCCCCATAAAGGCAACTCGGCCTGGAAATAGATACCCTCGATGTCGGCAGCGGCAAAAGCGGCGCGGGGCGGGGTGTAGGAATGGCAACGGTAGTAGTTGATGCCATAACTCTTGGCTGTCTGAAAAACTTTTCGCCAGGACTTTACATCCATCGGCGCATATCCGGTAAGTGGGAATACGCAAGCGTCGTGTTTGCCGCGCAAGAAGGTCTTGAAGCCGTTTATGGTGAACTGAGTACCTTCGGTGGCAAAGTCGCGCATACCGAAATCTGTTATTATATTGTCTTTACCCTCGTTTGTGGCAAGGGTCACGTTCAGTGCATAAAGTGTGGGGTGGAATTCGCTCCATGTCTGCATCCGGTTGCCCATGTCGAGCGTCAGTTCTATCTTATTTTCACCTTTGCTTAAGCCGACTTGTTTTTCCATGTCCAGTAACAGGTGTTCTTGTTGGGTGTTCCACGTCTTGGCAGAAAGGGTCACTACGCCCGATTGCTCCGAATCGCTGTATATGTTTACATGGATGCGGGCCTTTTTCTCCTTTACAGATGGGTAGACTTGTACCTGCTTGAGATAGGTGTGTGGGGTCGCTTCGATGTAGAAATCGCCCAGAATGCCGTTCCAGTTGGTTTGTGTGCCGTCGGTCCAGGCATGCGAGCTTTGGATTTCGGCTGGTACGGAGCTGGGGGAATTGTCAATGCGTATCTTTATATGGTGGCTGCCGGGTGCCAAGGCCGGCAGGCTATAGCAGTGAGGTGCATAGATATGTCCCAACGTGCCTATACTGTCTCCATCTATCCAGAGAGTGCTGGGTTTTGTACGCTCCATGAAAAGTATCAGGCGTTTCCCTTCCATCTGTACGGGAATTTCAACATCTTTTTCATATTCTACGATGCCGGAGTAGGGATAAGTCCGTGTCAACTGGGAGGTTACATTGGTGGGATGCCTGCCGTCTCCCAACTTGTTTTCATCCGTCGTACCGGGCAATGTGCAGTTCCCTAATGAACTGTTCCAATTTCCTGATAAATCGATTCGTTCTCTTATTGTCTGGAATTCTTTTTTGTCTGTACATGATGCCAGACATGCCAATAAGCATAATACAATGAAATTTCTCATAAACTACCTGTTTTTCATGGCCGGTGATTGATTGACCGGTTGCAAATATAGGGCATTGCTCCCGTCTCTCTGTATACAAAATGTTTCCAATTATGTGACGGGATGTTTTTTATTGCTATCTTCATGCTTGATATTAGTGTTGTTGAGTGTTCGTCATTATAACCAATCTTTTCACCATACGTCGTTACTCTATTGATTTTTCCGTGTGCTGCAACCGGTAAAAGTTTTTCTGTCTTTCAATCTTGTTCTGCAGTTCCTCTTCGGTGGGCATATAAAGCATGCATTTGGATACTGTTACTAAATTGGAAAAACGGCAATTTGTGTGGGCGTAAATCTTGGAAAAGTGGCATAAAGCAATTATCTCTGGAAAAATCGAACGAATGAGGGAAAATAATGATGGCGGCACTGGTGTTCAATGACTTATGAGGACTTATGATGAAAGCCTCGCCGAAGCAAAAGTGCAGGGAAATGAAAGGTAATGAGGGCGGACGGTTTTCAAATCATTACCCGATAAAGAGGTAAGTTTATAGGTCGTTGGAGTTTATTTCTACTCTCTGCCACATTCTGCATAACAATGTACAACTCGCTGATAACTAATTTTGTAACCAAAAAAAGATTAGATTATGCGAAGTACATTTAAGGTGCTGTTCTACGTGAACGGAAGCAAGGAGAAAAACGGTATTGTTCCCATTATGGGACGAGTGACAATCAACGGCTCAGTAGCTCAATTCAGTTGCAAGCAGAGCATCCACAAAGACCTTTGGGATGTGAAAGGCAACCGAGCAAAAGGCAAGAGCAAAGAATCGAGAGACATCAATTTGGCTTTGGATAATATCAAAGCACAAATCATCAAGCACTATCAGCGCATTTCAGACCGTGAGGCGTTTGTAACTGCCGAAATGGTACGCAATGCCTATCAAGGTATAGGTACGGAGTATGAAACCCTGCTCCGAGCATTTGACAAGGAGAATGAAGCCTTTGCCAAAAGAGTTGGCAAAGACCGCTCATTGAGTACATATCAGAAGTATCTCACCGTAAGAAAATATCTTGCAGAGTTTATCAAGGTGCATTACAAGCGTACAGATATTGCAATGAATGAACTTACCGAGGATTTCATTCGTGATTATTGCTTGTATCTGAGAAACGAAGTCGGACTGGCTCAATCCTCGGTGTGGATATACTCCATACCGTTGAAACATATTGTAACCACAGCCCATTATAATGGTAAGATAGCAAGAAACCCGTTTGCCCAATATAAGGTTGACCCCGACCACAAGGAACGAGGCTTCTTGACGGAGGAGGAATTGCAAGCCTTTACTACTGTTGAATTGAACAACCCCGATTTGGAGTTGGCAAGAGATTTATTCGTGTTTGGTTGTTGGACGGGTATATCTTTCATTGACATTAAGAACCTGACAACTGAGAATATCACTATGTTGGGTGGTTCACCGTGGATAGTATCGAAGCGACAAAAGACAGGTGTATCGTTCCAAATCAAGCTGATGGATATTCCTATGCAGATTATCAAGCGATATGAGCCATACCGAATAGGCAACAATCTTTTCAATATGGGTAGTCACGATGTGATAAACAGACGCATCAAGGAGGTTGCCAAGATATGCGGTATCGAGAAGCGAACCTCCTTTCACCTAAGTCGGCACACATTCGCAGTCTTAGCCTTGAACTATGGTATGCCGATAGAGAGCGTGAGCAAGATTCTCGGACATACGAACATTACAACAACTCAACGCTATGCAAAAGTGACCAATATCAAACTCGAACACGATATATCAATGTTTGAGAGCAGGGTTAGCGGAAGATTTGCCATTTAAGATATATAACTATGGAACGAGCAATCATAACAATCAGCGAAAGTGGCAGAGTGCATATTCCAAGCATTGATGTATGGATGTCTGAAATGGAGTTAGTGGAGTTGTTCGGGGTGATAGTCCCGACACTCCGAACCGCTATCAGAGCGATATATAAGAGTGGAACACTATCGGGGCAGTAGAAATTTAGTGGGGATATCCATATATCTTTGCCAGCCTAAAAAGAAAAAACTTTCTGTCTGCCACTCCATGCAAGTTTGCCCTAAAGAGTTTGATTTTTGCATTGAACGACTCTGCTGCGGCGTTTGATGCCCTGTTGTTGTAGAAGTTCAGAATGTCATCATAGTGTTCGTAGAATGTAGCCGCAATGACATTGAACGACTTTATCCTTGACTCATCCACTTTGTTATACCATCGGGCCATGCTTAGCCTTGCAGCATCCTTGATGGTGTTTTTGGCGAATATCATCCTTAAGGAATGTGCCAGTCCATAAGCCATTTGGATGTCAGGATATTCCTTAAACAGTATTTCCGCCCTTTCCTTTTGTTTTTCCGTCCACTTTTCCGCGGATTTAAACAAGAGGTATCTGCTTCTGGCAAGCAGTTCGGGGCGTGTGTCACCGTTGGGAAAGCGGAATGGGGTGTATGGCTTCCCCGCGTGCTTGCATTCCTCCATTCCATCATTGCTTTCCTGTAGTGCGTCCCAACGATGGGCTATGCGGATTTCCTGTACGGCATCACAGGCGAGTTTCTGTATATGGAAGCGGTCTATGACGCGCCTGGCCTTTGGGAATGCAATGGTGACAATCCTGCGCATGGAATCGGACAGGTCAAGGGTCACTTCCTCCACGGCTTCACGGGCTTTCTCGCCTATGTGTTTGAGCACCTGTATGACATCCTCCGATTTGGTTCCTGCGACAGCTGCCACAAGGCTTTCCGCACGGGTATGACGGTCACGGTTGGTGACAAAAGTGTATAACTCCCCATTAGACAGGGACGATTCGTCTATTGCTAAATGCGGGCCAATGTTCGCGGGGAACAAAATCCATTTCTCCGCATGACACAGCTGCTCCCAATCCCTGAAACCGCTGAGCGTTTCCTTGTACTGTTTCTCGAAAGTATGTCCGTCTATATGGTAGAATTCCTCAAGCGTATGGCAGGTCACCGGGGACGTCTCCATACGTTTCTTTTAAAAAAACACCAAATTCTTTGGAGTAACGGGTGCCTTTACAAACGACATCAAGGTCGATGGGAATACTGAAGCTCTTACCTGTGCGAATATCAGTCCAACGACGGCGGCGGATGCGCAGAACAACCTTGTGGTCACGGATGGGAAAATCAGTGACGCTTACCGCTTCCATGAAGCCTTTGGATTCAAAGTGCACATCATCGGATAATGCAGGAGGCATCCGTTCATCAAGATGAATGTGTATCTCCGTTGAAGTCTGTTCAACAAGCACTACTGAAAAATAATTGAGTATTTCAGAGGGAAGCACGATACGAGCCAACACCTCCAATTGATTTGTTTCCATGAGGCAAAGGTCGGAAATTCGGGCGAGAATAGGAAACGAGAATCCCCACTAAATTTCTACTGCCCCGTGATATCTTCATGCTCTCAAAAAAGATCAAGAACTTTTCAAAAAAGACGACGACCTTTTTAAAAAAGAACAGGAACTTTTTTAAAAACGTCTTGGTCTTTTTTATTGTTACCAATGCATCGTAAACCGTCATTCTGTGGAGGTACAGACCTTTCATGCGTACTTTTTGCGGGGAAAAAGCCTAAAACACCCTACTTTATATCAAGTCGAAACGATCTATAAGAAAATGGTATGTGGCTGAAAACAAGTAATTTATGTGGAAATATACTTCAAAACATTGTGAGAGTATGAGAGCATGAATGAGAGCAATTTTTTTTATCCTTACTACATAAACCGTTAATAATAAACCTGTTATATATGCAGTGAGGGCATGAGGGTATACATGGCTCGAACTTTTCTTTGGAATATGCAAAACGGCTATATTCCACGATATAGGAATATATGCCGTTTTGATAGAGGGGAAATTTTTTATGGTATATAATTCCAATAATCCATATTTGTAATGATTTGAACTATAATTTTACGATCTCCTTCTCGTATTTCGTTGGGAGCATTCTGAGATGCATACGATATTTTTGCGCCCACTCCTTTTGCTTTTAACATTTTATTGGGAACTCCTTTCTTTATAAGTGCATTGACTACAGCGTCTGCACGTTTTTGGGATAGATCCATATTGTATTGTGATGATCCTTTTGCATCAGTACATCCTGTGATGAGATATTTTTTGCTTGTGTCTGTCAGCATAATTTGAGCTATTTCATCAATGATAGTAGCTGCTTTAGGAGTTATTTCTGTTTTATCAAACTCAAAATAGATATTGTTGAATAAATCACATAAAACATTGGGCTGGCTTGGAGTTTCTACAATTTGTTTCATGATTATAGGTTTTTCTATAACTTTTTCTATGATTTTTTCCACATATTGAATTTCCGGTTTGACTTTTAGGGATTTACCACCAATGCGCCACATCAATCGAATGCTTCCTTGCCATGAATTGGCTATATGTTTGTATGGCATGATGAGGTAGTCTCCTTGGAGTCCTATGCCAATGTTGTCATTAAGCCACATATTCACGCCTATTCCCAATGAAATAGGGATAAGATTTTGTTTATCTTTCCCTTCTTTAGTATAATCATTTGACAGATTCCATCCCATCTCCTCACTGTTGAATTCTTCCATCCCCTTATAGTTGATCTTAAAATTCTTGTACATATAGTTGGCTCCCATCCGTAGGAAAGGATCAATATAATTTGAATGGAGATATTCACCTAGACGCCACTGTAAACCGATTCCTGCCATACCTAGCCATCTTGATTCTTTACCGTTACGGACAGGATCGGAACTGTAGTCTAATGTTCCTTGTAAATCTAGATAAAAATGAGAGTTAAGTTCACGAGCAAAATATAGATTTCCTCCAAAAATAAAATCTTTTTTATTAGTACCTACAGTGTAACCGCCTTTATTATTAGTATGGAAATTAATGACATTAAAACGTGTCATTTGAAGTCCGGTTGCGCCTATACCTATTTCCCATGCTTTTTTATTATTATCGGCTGCTCCATTCTTTGCATTTTGTTGTGCATTTATAGGTAAACCGAAACATAATACTGAGGTAAAGCATAGTATGAGATGGATTTTATGTATATATATTTTCTTCATATTTTTATTCTTCATAGATAACTTGTACTTCGGGCAACTCATAAGAGCTGCTATAGTTTTCAATAATAAATGTTTTTTCATCCTTTCCTTTTCGGAGATAACCTTGATAATATCTATAGAAATATGAACTGTTGCCACTGTCAATGTATATGGATGAATTTAAAAATGGTGCGAATACTTTGAACGTTGGAACTTCTGCAGAAGATCTGTTATTAGAACTTGATGCTTCTTGTGAGCCAGCTGTTGAGGTATATCTGAATGTGATATATGCCATTTTAAGTTTGCTGGCTTCTTCTTCAGTATATGCTATCGGTTCTACATAGTCCATTCCATTTTCTTTAACGACACGTGTGGTCGATGATTTGTAAATTCTTGTAAAGTCTATTTTTGAAAAATCCAATTCACCTTCAGCAGATGAGAAACTGGGTGCTTCTCCATTGGATATTATTTTTAATTTTAATGTTTTTAGCGTAGGTCCCATTTGATAAGGAGCTAATAAACAAACACCATTCCATTGGAAAGTTTCTCCATAATAAGGTTCTCTAGCTTTTACAGTGTAATAAACGTCACTTCCATCCCAATATTCAGATTGATTGTTTTTGAATTTTCCGGGATTTTCTTGAATGAACCGATAGGTATAAATATAGTAATAATATCCTCCATTATTTGAACTATAACTTTGGTTTGAATATAGTTTTTTGTCTGGCAAAATACTGTTGGGATTATTTTTGTCAGAGACTCTATATGCGTCTAAATTCCTTGAACCACTATTAGGTAAATAAGAAGGGATATTTTGCCATTGGTCTTCCGGATTAACTTTTCGTTGTATATAGAAATATAGATACTGATAATCGTATAATGAATTTGAATTATCGCGGAGGATCATTCTCATGCGTACTCTATTAGGAACATATGTGTTTTTAGCGGATTCTTGCGGCAACTTTCCGGCTAGGGTTACTTCTTTTACCGTTCCCCAGCGTAAGTTTATGTCTTGTATTTCGGGTAAATCTTCTTTAGGTACAATAAACTCTCCGTTTTCATTGGTAATGTAAGTTTTTTCCGCATTGATACCCGGCATGCCTTTTACTTGAGCTTTTGGTGCGATTTGTCCAGTTTCATCATATACTTTATAGAGTACACCTCCATCAGTTGTGCGTACATATTCACCATATTCTGATTGAGAATATTGTGCAATAACATTAGGTATACCCTTAATGATGGTAACTTCTGTTCCCGGTTTTCCTGGTTCTCCGGGTTTGCCGTCTTTGCCATCTTCTCCGTCTTTGCCATCTTTCCCGTGTAGATAGTCATAAAAATCCTTTAACGTATTTTTTTCACAGTCCCATACTCCACCATTTTTGTGGTCAATAAGTGCATCTGTTGTACCGCAAAATTTAGCTAAGTCATTTTTCCACAGTTCATGTGCTGATAAACCATTGCTTCCGTTTATTCCGTCTTTACCAGCTAAATAATTGAAAAAATCATATTCTGAAACTTTGTCAGAAGGCCATTTTTGTCCTGGATTTTTAGGATCATTCATATTGCCTGTTCCTACAGTTTCTTTCCATAGTTCATAAGCGGATTTTCCATTGTTACCATTTGTTCCACTGAGGTAAGTGTAAAAATCTGCCATTGTAATTTTATCTTTGGACCATGCTGAATTATTTTTGTCTTTGATTTTATCATTTTTGACGTCATTTACCCATAATTCGTATGCAGATGCTCCGTTAACTCCTTTTTCTCCTTGAGCTTTTATTCTTGTATCAGTAGTACCTATCCACCAATTTCCGTTATTACCTATATGGGGAGATACGCCATCATCTCCTTTCTCTCCTTGAGCTTTTATTCCTGTATCGGTGGTGCCTATCCACCAGTTCCCATTTTTTATCACCGGGGTAAGTCCGTCCGCTCCTTTATCACCTTGTTCTCCTTTGGGACCTTGCACTGCAATCCCTGTATTGGATGTGCCTATCCACCAGTATCCGTCTTTAATGAAAGGGGTTAATCCATCGCTTCCTTTTTCTCCTTGAGCTTTTATTTTTGTATCGGATGTATTGATCCACCAGTTTCCATTAGGACCAATATAAGGGGATGTTCCGTCTTTACCATTTTCTCCTTTTTGACCTTGAGCCGGAAAATTTGTATCACGATTGCCAATATACCAATTACCATTTTCACCAACATGTGGAGTAATACCATTTTCACCATCTTTCCCTTTTAAATATAAAAAGAAATGTTCCATTGTTGTTTGGTCTTTGGGCCAATTTATATTGCCGCCAGCAACAGATTGTTTCCATAATTCATAGGCGGAAAATCCGTCTTTGCCATTAATTCCATCCTTTCCATCTTTGCCGATAGCTTTGATTTTTGTATCTTTATTGCCGATATACCAATTCCCATTTTCGCCAATATGAGGTGATTCTCCGTCTCTTCCGCTAAGAAAATCCCAAAAATCGGCTTCTGTATTTTTTGAAGAAGGCCAAATGAGCGAAGGGTCATGAGGGTTGGTGACATTACCTTGGGTGATCAGGATTTTCCATTGATCGTATGCAGACATTCCATCTTTTCCTTTGTCTCCTTTTTCTCCTTTAATATAAACTAAAAAGTCTGCTAAATCAACTTGGGTGGAAGGCCAGTTTATATGACCGGTTTCAACTTCTTCTTTCCATATCTCATAAGCGGATTTGCCATTGGTTCCCTGAGGACCTTGGGGTAATTCAAAATCAATACTGCTGCACGAGAAAAAAAATGTGCAAAGTAGCACTGATAATACATAAATTTTGCATTTCTTCTTTGTATACATGACTGTAAATTATTAAAAATGAATTGTTCTTTGTTGTTACATATTGGATAAACTCCGTTCTGCTTTATTGAATATTGTATCGTTGGGGGGCATGCAATTTTATATTTTAGGTTATTCTGCTGTGTGCGATTTACATTATAATAATATTCACATTTTATTTGGGTGCAAAGTTCTATATTTGGTACTAAAAAGAAGTTGCGTATTTAAAAGATTTGTTTGCATATAATCAGTTCTTTCTTTTATATCTGCATAAAAAGGTTTCCTATTTTTCTAAATGTTCGTTTTGGGATAGTTTTAAATGGTAGATGCTTTATATGATTTTACAGAGGGGTATATGTGATAAGTTTTCCATATATTGATGGTGGATTATGATTAGGTTTTGTGATATTTGTTATTATAGATGTATAGAAACTCTTAAAATAGATCCATATACCGAGATCAGGAAACAAACTTATTATTAGCTTTAGTGTGTATGATGGAGATAACTATATTCATAATCTTTAGGATGCGGGATGTTTGTTTAATCGTTTGCAGAAACTGAATATGTTTCAAGAGAAGGTGTATCTCTTGATTCTTCTCCTTTTTTACGTATTTCGTTAGGAGTAGCTCCGATATTTCTTTTACAGTAGGTTGTAAAATGGGAGAAAGTCTTGAAATGATAGTCCAGCATTATTTGTTTGATGGGTAAAGTACTTTTTTTTAATTTGAATTCAATTTCATAAGATGTTTGTTTTTGTAACCATTGATATGGTGTATCTCCATGGAAGTTTTTTTTGAATAACTGTGTGAAAACAGTATCATTATATCCACATAAAACAGCTAGTTCTTTGGCTGTTCTGCAAGCTTTGTAATGTGTCATGACGGATACGAAGAATTGAAGGTCGTTAGATAGCGCATCACGGAAAATGGAGGCAATTTCATTCTTCTTATAGCAAATTTTAAATAATGAGAACAATTCATATTCTTTGGCTCGATGTAAGTCGGGAATTTCTGTTCCATTTTTCATGTAATCGACCAGCAAATCTAAGTAGGAACGCATTAACGGATAAATGGGAAGGACTTCTACCGGTTTTACTTCTTCGATGGATATATCTTGCAGATACTCTATTGTTCTGCTATGTAGATAAGGAGCCACAATATTACATGCATGAATGACAAGTTGTACTTCATCCATTGCCTTGATTTTACATTGATGCAGGCTGCTGATGAAGAAAAATTCATTCTGCATTGCCATCAGAGGCATGGATTCTATATGATCTCTGAATAGGCATAATGATCCTTTTAGAACAAAACAAACTTGAAATTCATGGGTTTCGTTCAAGTTTTGGATAATCTCTCCTTTACTTATATGAAGACACCTGAATTGGCTGAATCTGGATAGCGCAAGAGGATCACGGTATAAATTCTTTAGTAAAAATAGCATTTCCATACATTATAAACATTTTAAGATAAAAAAAGTTTTGATACATCTATCCCGGACAAATATAACTTGATATTTAAAATGTTTTAAAGCTATAGGAGGAATATGCAACTAAATCATTGCTAATATGAAATTGAATCTTCTGTTTAAGAAAGAGTTTATCAACATATGAAATTATAAGGTATTTAAGGCCGGATGCTTTGGATGGTAGCTTATAAAGTGGAAGATGTTTACTGATTTTTTTTATGAGTGAATGTAAATAAGTGATTTGGAATGGAGATAAATCTAAGGATCTTTTTCTTATTGCAATGAACAATAAGGAAATTACAAATAAAAATCCGAATATAAGGCCGCTCATGTGATACTGATTACTAAGTATCGATTATATAAGTATTCCCCATCTTCGGGAGTATGGTTCAAAGTACAAAGCAACCATTGGCATAATGGATTATTTGTGTCGTGGGAACAATAGAAGTAAATAAGGAATGACGGACTACCTATAAGTAGGGTAAGTACTGTCAGAATCTCTATTGTTCTATGATGAAGTGTCTTGTTCACAGGCATTTCATGATGTGTCAATTTAATCATGCTTGCTTTTTTTACAAAATTGGTTATAGAAATACATACTGATAATACCTATTAATGGTGATAATTTTCGGCTTTATACCTAAAAATAAGTACTCATGTATTTTATGATGTATATGATTATCAGTAATAAAACCCCAATTTTTAGGTATTGTGTACTCTTGGTGGCAAGGGTAACTTTGCAACAAATTTGAAAACATAAAATAATAACTATTAATCAATAAAACTAAAGTATTATGAAATTGAAAAACTTTTTAGCGATGATGGCTATTGCATTGTGTGCAGTAGCATGTAGTGACAATGATGATAAAAAGGAAGATACCGTGATTCCGGCTCAGGAGGTTGCTGGTATTTACAATGGAACATTATCACTCTCAGTATCAGGAAATGATCAAGGAACGTCAGACAGTCAGGTGAAAATTACTGCGGAAGAAGGGGGAACTGTTCAAGTTCTTCTAGTTGGCGGTGCTGGTGAAGGAATGATGTCATTGCCGGATATTGCTATACCTGGAATTAAAGTGCATACCTCCGATAATGTCACTTATATTTTGCCGGAAAGTGCTGTTGATGTAACTGTTGGTTCTGTAAAATATACAGGAAGTTTACAAGGAACGATTAAGGATGAAAAGGCTGATCTGATCTTTACACTAAAGCCGGGAGCCATGCCTATGGCTATTACTGCGACTTTTGTAGGCACTAAATAGCATGAAAAGATATCTCTCTATTATAACCATACTGGGAATGATGCTTTTGCCATTCTCGGCATGTGATGGTATTTTGGAAGGAATATATGATAGTCCTGCTGCTTCGGATAGTAATGAATTGGGTTTTATAAGAACAGACCCTTCTACCCATTCGGGTACTATTTATATTGATGCTACTGATTATAGACGTTGGACTTTTATCGATTTCCATACACAAAAAGTAGATTCTGTAAATGTGACGGATTCTGAACAGAAAGAACCGGAGGAATGGGATATTGCTGTTCATCGTTATGATGTTAAAACCAATGCTGGAGCAGTATTGGAAACCGGTTTCACAGGTTTTTCTGCTTTACGGAATGCGGATGCGATGCCCGAAGGAGCCTATGTGGAGGATGTTTGGACTACCGCTAAGATAGCCATTGATATGTCAGGTATGATGGATGGTAATATTGTTTATATGGAATCCTATTATAATGAAGAACTATCCAAATGGTTGAATGTTGATAAAAGTAATATGCCACCTACCTATACTCTTTCAAACAAGGTTTATATGGTAAAGCTGAAAGATGGAACTTATGCGGCTGTTCGTCTCACAAATTATATGAATGCTAGTGGTGTAAAAGGCTTCATGACTATTGATTATATTTATCCGTTTGAATTGTAAACCGACATACGATATGCATAGACTACTCAGAAACGTGTGCTTGATACTGTGTTGGCTGATGGCGGTATCAGTATCAGCACAACGAATTATTTCGGGAACTGTATTTGATGAAAATAAAGAACCTCTGACGGGAGCAACAGTTTCCGTAAAAGAAAAAGTAACTTTGGGAACCACTACGGATACACAGGGAAAATACATGTTGAAATTACCCGATAATAGAGAATATACTCTACAGGTTTCATACATGGGGTATATCTCGCAGACTCATAAAGTGTCTGTCAGTAAAACAGGTAAAGTTGATTTTATACTGAAAGAAGATGCTGTAAATATGGAAACTGTAGTTGTAACGGGAACCCGTACTCCGAAACTCCTGAAAGATGTTCCCATTGTAACTCGTGTCATTACTGCCGATGAAATAAAAAAAGTAGATGCTACCCATATTGGAGATTTACTTCAGGCAGAACTGCCGGGAATTGAATTCTCTTATTCCATGGACCAGCAAGTTTCTCTCAATATGCAAGGATTTGGTGGAAATGCTGTACTTTTTCTGGTTGATGGTGAGCGTCTGGCAGGTGAGACTTTGGATAATATAGACTACAACCGATTGAATATGAGCAATGTGGAGCGTATTGAAATTGTAAAAGGTGCGGCTTCTTCACTCTATGGTTCGAATGCGGTAGGAGGAGTGGTAAACATCATAAGTAAAGTGCCTGCGGAGCCTTGGACTGTGAATCTCAATGGACGTTACGGGGCTTATAATGAGCAGCGTTATGGAGGAACAATAGGTTTCAATGTTGGAAAATTCAATAGTGTGACTAATGTACAGCATACCCAAGTAGATGAAAAAGATTTGGCAGATGGAAAAACAAATGAGGAAACGGAGGATTGGGCATTTAAAAAGGTGTATGGTGATAAAACTTGGAATTTCAAAGAACGTTTGGTCTATACTGCTAATGACCATCTGAAACTGACGGCACGTGCCGGATATTTTTTTCGTGAACGTGAGAAGTCACAGACTAGTAAAGACCGTTATCGAGACTTCAGTGGTGGGGTGAAAGGAAATTATGTATTGGATAAAGATAAGGATCTGGAAATAGCTTATTCTTTCGACCAGTATGATAAGAGCGACTACTTGCCGCAAGACGCTAATGATGTACGTGATTATAGTAATGTACAACATTCGGTTCATACTTTTTATAATCATACTTTTGTCGGTAAGCATATTCTCACCGTGGGTGGTGATTATATGCGTGATTATTTAATGTCCTATCAGTTTGCCAATAATGGAAGTAAACATCAGTATACAGTGGACGGCTTTGCACAGTTTGACTGGAACCCGACGAAATATTTCAATGTCATCACAGGATTACGTTTTGATTATTATTCAGATTCCGATATTAATCATTTCTCTCCCAAATTAGGACTGATGTATAAAATAGGAAACTGTTCATTGAGAGGTTCCTATGCCGGTGGTTTCCGAGCTCCTACTTTGAAAGAAATGTATATGAATTTTGATATGGCAAGTATTTTTATGATTTATGGTAATCCTGACTTGAAGCCTGAAACCAGCCATAATTTTTCTCTTTCGGCAGAATATATGAAAGGTCGTTATAATTTGACGGTGACAGGTTTCTATAATGTAGTTGATAATCGTATCACTACGGCGTGGAGTGAGGCGTTGAAAGGGCAGGTATATACCAATATATCAAATATCAGGATATCCGGTGCCGAGGCAAATGCTTCCGTCAAATATCCTTGTGGACTGTCGGCACGTTTATCTTACGCCTATACACATGAGAATATAAAGAAAGGGCAACCTGTCATTTCAAGTACTCGCCCGCATACGGCTACTGTCCGTCTTGAGTATGACAAGCATTGGAAGAACTATGCGTTTAATGTTGCTTTGAACGGACGCTTTCTGTCCAAGGTGAATACGGAGGAATATACTTCGAACACTTCTTATGAAGAAACTGAGAAAGTGACTTATCCGGCGTATACAATGTGGAAGCTTACGTTGTCTCAGAAAGTATGGAAAGGTGTTGATATGACTTTGGCGGTAGACAACCTGTTTAATTATGTCCCTTTCCGTTATTATAATAATTCGCCTGCTACTAAAGGAACAACTTTTTCAGCCGGTTTGTCATTGGATATAGAACAATTGTTCAAATGAAATTTGGCTGCTAATACTAAATAAACTATGTGATTTAAATAAAGATATGAAGAAGAAACAATTATTGATTGGCGGAGGGATAGCAGTCATCTTGCTGCTTTTGTTTGGTGTATGGAATCTTTGGTTCAGTGCAACTAAAGTGGCTTTCATCAACTATCAGGTAATCAGTTTAGGGCAGATATCTAAAGCTAATGACAATTCATTTATTAAAATCAGTGAACTGAGCACAGATGATCTGAACCGATTGGCCGGTTATGATATGGTATTTATCAATGCCATGGGATTAAGGATTACTGAAGAGCAACGTGCGCAAATACAAAAGGCAGCCGATGGTGGTCTGCCGGTATTGACTACTGCCGCTACCAATCCTGCAAACAAGATTATTTCATTGGATTCCATCCAAGCGGATACATTGAAACATTATCTGTCTAATGGAGGACGTCGTAACTATCGCAGTATGCTGAATTATGTGCGTGTGCATATTGATAAAAAACTATTCTCTGTGTCTGAACCGGAAGCCGTAATGAAACGTGCCGATGATGTGCTTTATCACATGGATCCAAAGAAACCCGAAGACGAAGAGTTGGGTTTCAATACGGTAGCCGGATACAATACTTTTCTGCAACATAACGGCTTGTGGAAAGAGAATGCTCCGCGTATTATTGTGACCGGTCCGATGGGTGAACCTTCCGGGCTTATTGCTAAATTGGAGGAAACTGGCAATATGGTTTATCCTATACGTTCCATGCGTTCTTTTATTCAGAACCATGGAATTGATTCTGTCCGTCCGTCTGCTATTATCAATATGGCGCATGGACGTATGGGTGAACCTATTGTAGATTATCTGGCGAAACAGAATATACCGCTTTTCTCTCCATTGAATGTAAATCGCTTGGTAGAGGAGTGGGAGAGGGACAAGATGGGGATGAATGGCGGCTTTATGTCACAAAGTATTGTTACTCCCGAGATAGATGGAGCTATCCGTCCGTTCGCTCTTTTTGGACATTATAAGGATGAGGAGGGTTTGCAACACGCTTATGCTATTCCAGAACGCTTGGAAACTTTTGTAGAAACAGTTAATAACTATATTGCTCTGCAGCGTAAACCCAATAGTGAGAAACGCGTTGCTATTTATTATTATAAAGGTCCTGGTCAGAATGCACTGACTGCGGGTGGTATGGAAGTGGTTCCTTCACTTTATAACTTGTTGCAGCGTATGAAACGCGAGGGCTACAAGGTGGACGGTTTGCCTACCTCTTCGAAAGAATTGGAACAGATGATACAATCTCAAGGAGCCGTATTTGGTTCGTATGCCGAAGGAGCTTTTGATCGGTTTATGGAAACCGGCAAGCCCGAACTCATAACAAAAGAACAATATGAGAGTTGGATAAAGAAATCCATTCGTCCTGAAATGTATGCCGAAGTAATAGCTGCCAATGGTGAATTTCCCGGAGCATATATGACTACTTCCGACGGCCGTTTAGGAGTAGCTCGTTTGCAATTTGGAAATGTGGTGCTCTTGCCACAGAATGCGGCCGGTAGTGGGGATAATGCATTTAAAGTAGTACATGGAACCAATGCAGCTCCTCCACATACTTATATTGCTTCTTATCTGTGGACACAATTCGGATTTAAAGCTGATGCGTTGATTCATTTCGGTACTCATGGCAGTTTAGAGTTCACTCCGCGCAAACAAGTTGCTTTGTGCAGCAATGACTGGTCCGACCGTCTGGTAGGTGCATTACCTCATTTTTATATTTATTCCATCGGCAATGTAGGTGAAGGGATGATTGCTAAGCGTCGTTCGTATGCAGGATTGCAATCTTATCTTACTCCACCTTTTATGGAAAGTAGTGTCCGCACCATTTATCGTGAACTGACTGAGGCTGTCAAAACATACAATAATTTACTTCCGGCCGATGGGCAGGCTGTACTGTCTACCGGAAATAAAGACGCTTTGAACCGTGCTTCATTGGCGGTAAAGAAACTCACGGTGAAACTGGGCATCCATCGTGAATTGGAATTGGATAGTCTTCTTACTGTTCCTTATGCCGAGGAAGATATTCAGCGTATAGAAAATTTTGCAGAGGAACTGGCAAATGAGAAGATTACAGGTCAGCTGTATACGATGGGGATTCCTTATGAACCCATTCGTATTACTTCCAGTGTGTATGCTATGGCTACCGAGCCGATAGCCTATAGTCTGTTGGCATTAGATAAACTACGTAATCGTGCGGACGGACAGGTAGAGAAACATCGCACTCTTTTTACTCAGCGTTATTTAGAACCTGCACGTGATTTGGTCACTCGTCTGTTGGCTGATCCATCGTTGGCTTCTGATGAATTGATTTGCCGTATTACTGGCATTACTTCCGATGAACTTGCTAAAGCACATGAAATCAATAAATCCCGTAATACTTCTCAAGGCATGATGGCCATGATGATGGCATTAGCTGAAGAAGCTCCGGCTGAGGCTAAAACACATGCTGATATGGGCAGTGGAATAATGCAGGCTGACCAAAGCGGATGTTCGAAAAGGAATAGCATATCCGGGTCTATGAAAGAGAAAATGAAGGAAATAGCGAAAGGTATGAATCCTGAGAAAGCTATGGAACTTGCAAAAAAAATGGGTGCAAGCCCTGAAGCTTTAAAGAAAATGGAAACAGGAATGTACAAGAGCCGTGCTGTAGGTATGAATACACTGGCCAAAGATACGGTTACAATGAAAACAACTTCTCGAGGAAAACGTGAAAAAGCGGATAGTGATAAATTCGGAGGCATGGAAGCGATGATGAAAGCTATGATGTCCAAGAAAAAAGAATATTCTAAAGAGGAGATGAATTTTGCTTTGGCTGTCGTGGAAGTAGAACGTACCTTGAAGAATGTGGGCAATTATAAGAGTGCTCTTTTGGAAAGTCCGGAAAGAGAATTGACCTCTATGGTGAATGCGTTGAACGGAGGATATACGCAGCCTTCACCGGGTGGTGATCCCATCGCCAATCCTAATACATTACCTACAGGACGAAATCTTTTCGCTATCAATGCTGAAGAAACTCCGTCGGAATCTGCATGGGAAAAAGGAAAACAATTGGCTGACAACACTATTGAAATGTATCGCCGTCGTCATAATGACTCTGTTCCTCGTAAAGTAAGTTATACATTATGGAGTGGAGAATTTATAGAAACCGGCGGTGCTACTATTGCACAGGTGCTTTATATGCTGGGTGTAGAGCCTGTTCGTGATACGTTTGGGCGTGTGACGGATCTTCGTCTGATTCCTTCTGCTGAATTAGGCCGTCCTCGTATTGATGTGGTAGTGCAGACTAGCGGGCAGTTGCGAGATATTGCCGCTTCACGTCTGTTTCTTATTAATCGTGCCGTAGAGATGGCTGCCAATGCTAGAGAAGATCAATTTGAAAATCAAGTAGCAGCAGGTGTTGTGGAAGCTGAACGTGTATTAATAGAAAAAGGTCTGACTCCAAAAGAGGCCCGTGAAATGTCTACTTTCCGTGTGTTCGGAGGAGTGAATGGTAATTATGGTACGGGTATACAAAGTATGGTGCAATCTGGTGACCGTTGGGAAAGTGAAAAGGAAATCGCCGATGTTTATTTGAATAATATGGGTGCTTTTTATGGTAGTGAAAAGAATTGGGAAACTGTTCGCCAATTTGCTTTGGAAGCTGCTTTGACACGTACGGATGCGGTTATTCAGCCACGTCAAAGCAATACATGGGGTGCATTAAGTCTGGATCATGTGTATGAGTTTATGGGAGGTATGAATCTTGCTGTCCGTAATGTGACCGGTAAAGATCCTGATGCGTATCTGAGCGACTATCGTAACCGTAACAATGCCCGTATGCAAGAGGTGAAAGAAGCTATTGGTATAGAGAGCCGTACCACAATATTCAATCCTGCTTATATTAAGGAAAAAATGAAAGGGGAGGCCGGCGCAGCTAATACTTTTGCTGAGATTGTGCAAAATACGTATGGTTGGAATGTCATGAAACCTCAGGCTGTTGATAAGGAAATGTGGAATGAGATATATGATGTGTATGTAAAGGATAAATTTAACTTGGGAGTGCAGGATTATTTTGAAAAGCAGAACCCTGCCGCTTTGGAAGAAATGACTGCGGTAATGATGGAAACTATCCGTAAAGGAATGTGGCAGGCTAGCGGGCAACAGATAGCGGATATTGCCAAACTACATACCGATTTGGTGAATAAATATAAACCGTCTTGTTCTGGTTTTGTTTGTGATAATGCTAAATTACGTCAGTTCATAGCTTCTAAAACGGATGCACAGACTGCATCCCGGTATAAGGAAAACATCAGTCAGATACGTGAAGTTGCTGCTTCAAAAGAGCAAAAGGGTATGGTGATGAAAAAAGAAGAGATGAATACAGTCGGTACGGAACAACAGACGAATACGGTAAGCAATACTGTTGTTTGTGTTGTAGTGGTGGCTGCAGTTCTTGTTTTAATTGTATTGGTGCGTTGTCGCCGTAAAAAAATGCAGGAATAACAGGCTATGGAAACAGTTGTAGTTGTTCTTATGATATTGGTCTGTTTCAATTTTATGATGAAACAGACATTTCGTAAACGAGGATCGGTTGCAGCAATAGCTGTTGTAGCCACCCTCTTTGTGGGACTGATGTGGCCATATGCTATTCAGCAGTCTAAGACACAGATTGCTGATTGGTTGGCAAATGTCCAATTGATGCTTGACACTTCGGTGGTGCTTACAGTGGAAGTTGCCTTACAGATGGCTTTTTGTATGTTGGCTGTTCATGTGCTTACTACAGGGCCTGTTAAGAAACGTACTCTTTTGGCTTACCGTGCTTTACGTTGGTTTCCGGGGATTTTGATATTTCCTGTCTTGTTTAGCGGATTAGTATATCTTATCTTCTCTTTTCCGGGTGTTTCCTTTTCTCTTGTCGCATGGAGTATGGCGGCAGGTGTATTGATATTGATTTCTGCAGGCACATTGTTTCTTCGTTATCTTTTGCCGGAAAAGGAATTACGGTTGGAGCTATTGTTCCTCACTAATGCATTGACCGCCATATTGGGAATTATTGCTACTGTAAATGGTCGTACCGCCGTAACAGGTGTAAGCGAGGTGGATTGGGGGGCATTGACCGGCTTGATAATTATGCTGGCAGGTGGAGGACTCATTGGATTGGTTATATATAAATATAGACGAATAAAAACAAACATTTAAAACTTACTGACATTATGAATCTTATATCAGACATTCTGTTTTGGATTTCGAACGGACTTTTAGTCCCTGTTGTTGTATTGCTTATTATTCTTTTCATCCGTTCGCTATTATTGATAGGCAGTTTTTTCGGGCAGTATCTGGCTATTCGGCGTACGGATGCGTTGTTGCGTCAACAGCTTGATACACTGACTATAGATACTTTGCCCGAATTGGAAGGCAAACTTCCTGTGAAGTCGAACTCGTTAGTCATTGCGTATATCCGTCGGGTGTTGGAGTCAAAAGACCGTCCGGCACATGTGCAGCGCCTGTTGGCTGATTTTGAAATTACTGCTGATAAGGATTTGGCTATTTCAAAAACATTGACCAAGATGGGACCGATGCTTGGATTGATGGGTACATTGATTCCAATGGGACCTGCTTTGGTGGGACTTTCTACTGGTGATATCGCTTCTATGGCGTATAATATGCAGGTCGCTTTTGCTACGACTGTAGTTGGTCTGTTTTCTAGTGCTATCGGTTTCATAACCCAGCAGGTGAAGCAACGCTGGTATTTACAGGATATGACTAATCTGGAATTCCTTTCTGAATTGCTCACTGAAAAACGTACAGCTTGAGATGAAACGTAATTTATTAAGAAAAGAGGAGGATAGTGACCCGATGAGCGTGGTCAGCAATCTGTTTGATGTGGCGATGGTGTTTGCTGTAGCGTTAATGGTGGCCTTGGTTACCCGTTATAATATGACTGAAATGTTTAGTCAGGAAGATTTTACGATGGTGAAGAATCCGGGTAAGGAAAACATGGAAATCATAACCAAGGAAGGGCAGAAGATTAACCGTTATACCCCTTCTGAGGATCAGGATGTCAAAAGCGGCAAGAAAGGAAAAAAGGTGGGTATTGCCTATGAATTGGATAATGGAGAAATCATTTATGTACCCGAAGAATAAACTTGTATAAAGGAAAGGGAGGATAAAGTTAAAACTAGAACTTGCCATTTTATATAGCCGAACAGAATTTATTTGAGAAATATAGGGCAAATAAAGTAACTTGACTTCGTGAGCCAAGTAAGTTAAGTGAAAGTGTCAAGTAAGTTAAGTTACTTGCCCAATGCACTTAAGTTACTTTTGAAGCTATCGGGGATTCATCCATCCTATTTTCCACAAGTTAATTCTGTTCGGCTTTTAGTTTGAAGTACCTTTATTACATACATATGTGTGGTCCGATATATATATATCTCAAGTTTCGCAAGTACTCAAATAATGTAATAAAAAAAGGCTAAAGAGTTTGAT
>ERZ779855.808-NODE-808-length-24389-cov-17.855757_pt1 | contig 24389 bp, 20 predicted proteins | sample MGYA00511370_ERZ779855 | MGnify/ENA primary metagenome ERZ779855 (study PRJEB29588, sample SAMEA1967319) | human gut metagenome | biome: human gut; feature: human-associated habitat; material: faeces | place: Denmark | collected 2008/2010 ...
GTTGAGTGCGTAATGGTATGGGCACTGAAAATACCAGCCGCAAATTCTTGATACAGGGCACCTCTTTTAATGCAGGTAAGTGAAGTATGCAACCTTAACCTTTATAAAAGCGAAAAGAGTTGCATAGATTTTGAAAAGAAGTGTCTGAAAACAACCAAAAGCAGAAATTTCTCTCGAAAGAGTTGCATTTGCCCCATGATTTTCTCTAATAAGGGCTGATAATCGGGCAAAAATGCAACCCTATAAGACAAATCAAGTAAAAAGCGTTGTTTTGGCTCGATGTTGCGCTTAAGTCGCCCCGATTGTGCCAAAAATTTGTTGTCAATCGATTTGGAATTCCAGTAATACAAAAAAATTCCAACAAATATTTATCACAAAGACTTCTTACAAACCTCCTGCAAACAGCACTTCTCACAATAAGCTTTTCTTGCGGTACATACTTCTCTGCCATGATTAACAAGGCGGTGGCAGAAGTCGCTTCCCTTCTCGCCGGGAATGATTTTCCAGAGAGCCATCTCTACCTTCTTCGGGTCTTTGATGCCGTCCACGAGTCCCATCCGGTTTGTAAGGCGGATGCAGTGTGTATCGGTAACAATTGCCGGCTTTCCAAAAACATCGCCCATAATCAGGTTGGCGCTCTTTCGTCCGACACCGGGGAGTTTTAGCAATTTGTCAAAGTCATCCGGCACCTGTCCGTTATATTGTTCTACAAGCGTAGTCATGCATTTATGAATATCTCTCGCCTTGCTTTTACCAAGTCCGCACGGCTTCACAATCTCTTCGATTTCTTCCGGTGTGGCGGCGGCAAGTGCTGCCGGTGACGGATACTTGGCAAATAAATCTTTCACCACAACATTCACTCGGGCGTCCGTACACTGTGCCGCCAAACGCACGCTGACAAGCAGTTTCCATGCCTGATCGTAATCCAGAGTGCATCCGGCATCCGGGTATTCCTTTTTCAGACGTTCTATAATTTCTAATGCACGTTGTTTTTTTGTCATATACTTCTTACTTTTACTCTTTATTTATGGTAAGGTTCGTGCTGAATGATCCGGAATGCACGGTAGATCTGTTCGCACAGGATCACTCGCATCAACTGATGAGGAAATGTCATTTTGGAAAAGCTTAAGGCCAGATCCGCTCTTTTACAGACACTTGGATGCAAACCAAGCGATCCGCCAATGACAAAGCAGATATGGCTTTTTCCTCTGACAGTGCAATCTTCAATCCATGCCGCAAATTCTTCGGAAGAAAAGTTTTTACCGGCAATCTCCAGCGTAACGATCAGGGCATCCTGTGGCAGTTTCGCCAGGATCCTTGCCCCTTCTTTTTCACGGATCTGATCTTCCAGAGACGCACTGGCTCCATCCGGTGTCATTTCATCCGTCACTTCGATGATATTTAACTTCGTATAACGCCCCAGACGTTTGCTGTATTCTTCTATGGCGTCCCGGAAAAATTTCTCCTTGATCTTCCCTACACATACGATGGATATTTTGATCATTCTTCTGCTCCGTTTGTATCCGGGAAGATCTGTTCATAGATCTTTGTGTCAATAAGGTTCTCCAGCATCTGCTGATCCAGATTCATAAACTGATGATTCATCTGGCTGCGGATTACTTCGAATCTCTTGTAATAAAGAGCCTCTTCCGGTGTATCTGCAGCATTTTCAATCTGAGCGTCAATTTTTTCCGCCGTCAGATTTTCTTCACTCCACTTCAGAAGAGTATCCACCAGAGAGTTCTCGGACTCTGCCTTTTTCTCAAAAAGCTTTGCATTCCGCATGGATACCACGCCCATGACAATGAACAGAATGAAAACAGCACTCATCACTCCGTAGAACATATAGGGGTTGCCGATGTTCAAAGGAAGTACGCCGGTAATTCCCAGGATCATGACAAGCATTCCGAGGATTCCCACCACCAGCAGTACCCAGGCAGAGGAACGATTCTCCTCTGCTTTGGCTCCACTGTTCATATAAGTAAGTCCACCCTGGGCGGAAGCTGTTTTCAGCAGTTCTCCGGGATTGACTTTCTCCGATGCTTCTTCTGTCTCCGGCATCAGGAATTCATCTACCGCAGCCTCTTCCTCAGCAGCATTTTCCGTCCGCTCTTTTTCCTGCTGTTCCAGAAATACCCGGGCAATCGTCTTCGCCTGTTTTTCCTCTTTTGCATCTACAAACAGTTCATAGACCTGCTCCGCCTCATCGAAGGAAAGTTTGCTCTTGCGGATCCCATTGTATGTAAGGAAGTCTTTCAGTTTCTCCATTTCGTCCTGTTCACCGAACAGCACGGAAGTCCAGTCCGTCAGTTCTTCCTCGCTTACCAGCGTTTCTCCGCAATCGGGACATACGGTGATTCCTTCCCGATATTCGTTTTTACATTTCGGACACCATGCCATATACCAACACCATCCTTAATACTCGTAATCCAGGCAGGCTCTGTTGCCTGCCACGGATCCAATATATTCCTTTGCTGCCAGATGATCCGGATGCACCTGATAGGCAGCCAGCGCCTCAGTATCTGTAAACTCAGAGATCAGAGCCACATCCCGGTTGCTGCTGTCCAGTTCATTGATGATCACTTCCACCTTTACGGCACCGGGAACCTTCTCTTTGATAGGCTCCAGTAACTCCTTGATCTTCCCGGCGGTCTCTTTCTTTTCCTGTTTTGTCAAATTGCCTTCCAGACTCCACATAACAATATGTCTTACCATGTAATCCTCCATTCCATCCTGTCTGTGGACAGGATCCGGGGTGTTTATTTTGTACTCAGATATTCGTCAATGCCTTTGGCAGCAGCTTTTCCTGCGCCCATGGCAAGAATAACGGTCGCTGCTCCGGTTACCGCATCTCCGCCGGCATAGACACCTTCCTTTGTGGTCTTACCATTGTTCTCGTCCGCAATGATGCACTTCCACTTGTTGGTATCCAGTCCCTTGGTTGTAGAAGAGATCAGAGGATTCGGGGAAGTACCCAGAGACATGATCACGGTATCCAGTTCCATCACGAATTCAGATCCCGGGACCTCTACGGGACGGCGTCTGCCGCTCTCATCGGGCTCACCCAGTTCCATGCGGATGCACTTCATACCGGTCACCCATCCCTTATCATCGGAAAGAATCTCAGTAGGATTGGTCAGCAGATCAAAGATGATGCCTTCCTCTTTTGCATGATGTACTTCTTCCACTCTGGCAGGCAGCTCCTCTTCGCTTCTACGGTATACAATGTGTACCTCCGCACCCAGACGAAGTGCGGTTCTTGCTGCATCCATCGCCACGTTACCGCCGCCGACAACGGCTACCTTCTTACCATGCATGATAGGAGTTCTGGAGTTGGGATCAAAAGCCTTCATCAGGTTGCTTCTGGTCAGGTACTCGTTGGCAGAGAAGACACCGTTGGCATTCTCACCGGGGATACCCATGAACTTCGGCAGTCCGGCACCGGAACCGATGAATACAGCCTGAAAACCTTCCTCATCCATCAGCTGGTCGATGGTCACGGATTTACCTACCACCACGTTAGTCTCAATATGAACGCCGAGAGATTTTACATTCTCGATTTCTTTTGCCACAACACCGGTCTTGGGAAGACGGAACTCGGGAATACCGTATACCAGTACACCGCCTGCCTCATGCAGTGCTTCGAAAATGGTCACATCATATCCCAGCTTTGCCAGATCTCCGGCACAGGTAAGACCAGCAGGGCCGGAACCGATCACAGCTACCTTCTTACCGTTCTTCTGTGCTGCGGGAGTGGGCTTGATGCCATTCTCTCTTGCCCAGTCAGCCACAAAACGCTCCAGCTTACCGATGGAGATCGGATCTCCCTTGAAGCCACGGATACATTTTCCTTCACACTGGCTTTCCTGAGGGCATACACGGCCGCAGACAGCGGGAAGGGCGCTGGATTCACTGATAATACGATAAGCCTCTTCAATGTTGCCGTTCTTCACCTGTTCAATGAACTGTGGAATCTGGATTGCTACGGGGCAGCCCTTTACACACTGTGCATTTTTACAGTTAATGCAGCGGGAAGCCTCTTCCATTGCTTCTTCTTTGTTATATCCGAGACAAACCTCTTTGAAATTGGTAGCACGTTCCTTCGCATCCTGCTCTCTGACAGGAATTCTCTTTAATACATCCATTTTATTTTAACCATGCCTTTCTGATTTATCGTGTTCAAACTTTTGTATGACTACTGGCAGTTGCCGCAGCCACCGTGATGGGTATCTCCCTCTTCCAGGGCCAGCATTGCACGTCCTTCTGCAGTCTTGTAGATCTGCTGACGTCTCATTGCCTCATCAAAGTTTACTTCATGTCCATCGAACTCCGGTCCGTCTACACAGGCGAACTTTACCTTGCCGCCGACAGTTACACGGCATGCGCCGCACATTCCCGTACCGTCTACCATAATAGGATTCAGACTGACAACTGTGGGAATCTCCAGTTCTTTGGTTAAGAGACACACGAATTTCATCATGATCATAGGACCGATGGCAATACACAGATCGTACTTTTTACCTTCTGCCACCAGATCCTTGATGGTCTGGGTTACCATACCACTTCTTCCATAGGAGCCGTCATCGGTGGTTACATACAGATTTCCTGCGACAGCTTCCATCTCCTTCTCCAGGATCAGAAGATCTTTGGTCTTGCTTCCCACGATAACATCTGCAGCAACGCCATGCTCATGCAGCCATTTTACCTGGGGATATACCGGTGCCGCACCGACACCACCAGCCACGAAGAGGATCTTCTTTGCCTTTACCTCATCCAGAGGCTGTTCTACCAGCTCGGAAGGACATCCCAGAGGACCTACGAAATCATGGAAGTATTCTCCCTCGGAAAGCTGTGCCATCAGTTTTGTACCGGCACCAACGGTCTGGAACACAATGGTTACTGTTCCTTTTTCTCTGTTGTAATCACAGATAGTCAGAGGGATACGCTCACTCTCGCTATCCATTCTTACGATGACAAACTGACCGGGTTCACAGGTCTTTGCCACTCTGTCTGCTTCTACCTCCATAAGATAGATGTTGGTTGTCAGCTCCTGTTTTTTTACGATCTTATACATTTCTCTTTTTCCGTCCCTTCTGTTAGGATTATATATCTAAACGATCACCAAGCGTATAATGGCGGCCGCTTTCGTCGGTCTGCAATTTGTACAGTTCCCGGGTATAGGCATTTACGGCGAACAGATTCCCCGTCTTTGTGACTGTCCCATCTTCTCCCCGGTAGATCTCGGCAACAACATAGAAATCATCTATCTTGTTGATGTTCGTCACATACTGATACTGATAGAGATATGCCGCAGCGGATTCATCAAAGCTTCCGGATGCTTCCGTTATTTTACCACTTTCTATGGCATAATTCACTACTTTTGTCACGGCATCCTCCGGCATAAACTCCGTGTTCATGACCAGATTGTAGCTTTTCTCCACGATCTCGCTCTTTCTTCCTTCCGCAATGCGGATAAACCGGAAGACTGATTTGCCAAGAGGCATGGGGATCGGTCCATTATACACCGTGGAATTCTGCGTAGGATCGGAATCATCCGTTGTGTAATAAACATCATATCCGTCGGTCACCTCGATATTGATTGGGAATTCATAATCCCCACTGACCGCCGTTACCTCCGGAGCACTCAGTTCCTCGATCTCAATATGGTAATTTTTGGTAACCACTGGACTACTGATCCCATTCTCATTGATGTAGACGGCTTTGATACAGTAATCACCGCTCTCTAAAAGGATGGGTGCCGTATACAGCAGACTGTGTTCTCCCGGTTCGGTTTCGTCGGTAGTATAGTAGATCTTACCACTTCCGAAAGTTGTCAGTTTCAAAGGCTGGAGGCTGGTATAATATCCCTCCTGCAGACTGAATTCCGGTTCCATTGCCATATAGCTCTGGTATTTACTCATAATATTTACATTACCACAGTTCAACAACAGATCATTAATGGTCTTATAATCTTCCCTGGCCGCATAGATGGCGATCAGCTTTCCATAAGCACTTTCCAGTTGTTCGGAAGTAGCTGCGGCATCCGCAACAATCTCCCGAAGCAGATATTCATATTCCATTTTGTTGTTCTTCTGAAAATAAATATCCGCCAGTTCAAATTTTAAGGTGATGTTCTCCGGATCGATTTCCAGCGCACGTTCATAACAGGTGATCGCCGGATCGTATTCCCCGGAAGCTACATACTCTCTCGCACTCTTTATCTGATATTCAGCGGAATGATAGTGGGAATAAGAGATTCCGAAACCGGTACATACCACCGCTACTACCGCAAGCACCAGGATCAGCACAATGAATTTCCAGCGAAAGGGATGTTTTGCCGTATTTTCCAGCGGTTCTTCATCCCAGTCCTGCAATTCCGTCATGCTCTGCTGTGCATCCTGATCGTCCGTGGCATCTTCTTCCGGTGTCATTTCCCTGGCAATATCATGCAGAGTCTGCTCCATATTGTATTCAATTTCCGGTTCAAAATCGGGAACAATATGGATATCCTCCCCACAGTGCTCGCAGTAAAGCGTACCTTCTTTCATTTCCGCCCCGCAATTCGGACACTTCATATAATTATCCTCTTACTGCCTGCAAGGATACCGATTCCAGGCAGTTATTCATCAGCATAGCTATGGTCATAGGACCTACGCCGCCGGGAACCGGAGTAATGGCGCTGCATACAGGCTCCACACTGTCAAAGTCCACATCACCGCACAACTTGTTTTCTTCGTTGCGGTGAATTCCCACGTCAATGACAACCGCACCCTCTTTTACATATTCTGCCGTGATCATCTTCGGCTTGCCGACAGCCACCACCAGAATATCCGCTCTTTTGGTTACTTCTTTCAGATCTTTGGTACGGCTGTGAGCCACCGTCACCGTACCGTTCTCCCGAAGCAGCAACAATGCCATGGGCTTGCCGACGATATTACTTCTGCCTACCACCACACACTCTTTTCCGGCGATCTCAATACCGGAACGCTTCAGCAGCTGTATGACTCCTGCAGGAGTACAGGACACAAAGCCCGGCTTGCCGATGCAGAGTGCACCGACATTCTGGGGATGAAATCCGTCTACATCCTTTAAAGGAGAAATGGAATCCAGTACCTTTTCTTCGTCAATATGTTTCGGTAACGGCAGCTGCACCAGAATGCCGTTGACATCGGTTCTGTCATTTAATTCCCGGATCAGCTCCAGTAATTTTTTCTCTGTTGTCTCCTCTGGAAGTTCATATGCCAGAGACCGGATACCTACATATTCGCAGGCCTTTTTCTTGTTGCGGACATATACGGAAGATGCGGGATCCGCACCTACCTGGATCACCGCCAGCGTTACTTCGCAGCCCTGCTCTTTTAACCCTGCGACTTTTTCTTTGACTTCATCTTTAATCTGTGCGGAAATAACTTTTCCATCTATTAACTGTGCCATGAGACACTTTCCTCCTTACTAGAACAAGCCTACGATCCTGCCGCTGTCATCCACATCGATATTGTAAGCAGCTGGAGCCTTGGGCAGGCCTGGCATGGTCATGACCGCACCGGTGAGCACTACAACAAAACCGGCACCGGCAGACACATAGACCTCTCTTACATTCAATTCAAAACCGGAAGGTCTTCCCAGTAACGTAGGATCATCTGACAGAGAATACTGGTTCTTTGCCATACATACCGGCAGATCACCAAAGCCAAGTTCCGTCAGTCTCTTTAACTGTTTTGCTGCCGCCGGAGCAAACACTACATCAGACGCTCCGTAGATCTCCTGCGCGATCTTTTTGATCTTATCCTGAAGAGACAGTTCATTTTCATATAAAACATGGAAGTGGTTCTCTTTTTCGTCGATTGCTTTTAATACTTTCTCAGCCAGAGCGATTCCACCCTCTCCGCCTTTCTCCCACACTTCGGAGAGTGCGAACTCACAGCCTCTTGTCTCACAGAATTCTCTGACATAAGCGGTCTCCGCCTCACTGTCGGTGATAAAAGAGTTCAGGGTAACCACTACAGGCACACCATATTTCTGAAGATTCTCAATATGTTTCTCCAGATTCACAATACCTTTTTTCAACGCTTCCAGATTCTCTGCTCCCAGATCCGCCTTTGCAACGCCACCGTTGTATTTCAGTGCACGGATGGTTGCTACCAGTACCACTGCATCAGGAGTAAGTCCTGCCTTACGACATTTGATATCGAAAAATTTCTCTGCTCCCAGATCCGCACCGAAGCCGGCTTCCGTGATGCAATAGTCTGCCATCTTCATGGCTGCCTTAGTAGCTCTGACGGAGTTACATCCGTGAGCGATGTTGGCAAACGGACCTCCGTGTACCAATGCGGGAGTATGCTCTAAGGTCTGGATCAGATTGGGCTTGATGGCATCCTTTAACAGTGCTGCCATGGCACCGACTGCTTTCAGCTGGCCGGCGGTCACCGGCTCACCCTGATAGTTGTAAGCCACAACGATTCTGGACAGGCGCTCCTTCAGATCCTTCATATCGTCTGCCAGACACAGGATCGCCATGATCTCACTGGCTACGGTAATGACAAAATGATCCTCTCTGACAAAGCCGTCTGTCTTGTTGCCAAGTCCTACCACAATATTACGAAGGACTCTGTCATTCATGTCCTCACATCGCTTCCACACAATCTGTCGGGTATCGATGCCCAGATCATTGCCCTGCTGGATATGATTGTCCAGCAGCGCAGCCAACAGGTTGTTGGCAGAGGTGATGGCATGAAAATCACCGGTAAAATGCAGATTCAGTTCATCCATAGGCACTACCTGTGCATAGCCGCCGCCGGCAGCTCCACCTTTGATACCAAAGCAGGGGCCTAAGGACGGCTCTCTGAGCGCAATTACAGCCTTTTTGCCCATTCTGCCGAAAGCTTCTCCCAGCCCAACAGTGGTCGTGGTCTTACCCTCTCCTGCAGGAGTTGGGTTGATAGCTGTTACCAGAATCAGTTTTCCATTGGGACGATCCTGGATCTTACGTAAAAATTCTTCGGAAAGCTTTGCCTTGTATTTTCCGTAAAGTTCCAGGTCATCTGCTTCAATGCCAATACTTTCAGCCACTTTGGTGATGGGCTCCATTACCGCTTCCTGTGCGATTTCAATATCTGTTTTCATGTCCTTTTTCCCTCCGTTTATTCAGACAGTCTCGAACGAATGTCAGATTTCCTCCAACAGCTGTTCGAACTGTTCCATGCTCATAAGTACTTTTCTGGGTTTAGTGCCTTCTTCTTCACCTACCACGCCGTATTCGCAAAGCTGATCCATGATTCTGGCAGCACGGTTGAAACCGATTTTCAACACACGCTGCAACATGCCGATGCTGGCCTTGTCTTTATCAATAATAAACCTTGCGGCCTCCTCAAAATATTCGTCTCTGTCGTTACCGCCACCAGAGCCGCTTCCGGAGGAACCACCTGACGAGCCGATATTTTTGATCTTCTCTTCAATATCTTCTGCATAGTTGCTATAGGTATTGCCCAGTGCCTGGTTCTTGAGATAATCCACCACATCGGATACTTCCTTGTCGGACACAAAAGCACCCTGTACTCTGGCCGGTTTGGAATAACCCTGCGGGTAGAATAACATATCGCCTTTACCAAGCAATTTCTCCGCACCGTTCATATCCAGGATCGTTCGTGAATCCACACCGCTGGATACGGAGAATGCCACACGACTGGGCATATTGGCCTTGATCAGTCCGGTGATGACATCCACACTGGGTCGCTGGGTAGCGATGATCAGATGGATACCTGCGGCTCTGGCCAACTGTGCCAGACGACAGATAGATTCCTCCACTTCGCCGGGGCATACCATCATCAGATCCGCCAGCTCGTCCACGATAATGACGATCTGCGGCATCTTCTTCGGTGCTTCCTCTCCTTCCGGAACAGGCATAGTCTCTATTTTCTTGTTATACCCCTTCAGATCACGGACATTATAATCGGCAAACTTCCGATAACGGTCTTCCATCTCACTGACGCCCCAGTGCAATGCAGCAGATGCTTTCTTGGGATCTGTCACTACCGGGATCAGCAGATGAGGAATGCCGTTATAGACACTCAGTTCCACGACCTTCGGATCCACCATGATCAGTTTCACATCATCCGGATGCGCCTTGTACAAAATACTCATGATCAGCGTATTAATGCATACGGACTTACCGGAACCGGTAGCTCCGGCGATCAGCATATGAGGCATCTTGGCAATATCCGCCACCACAGTCTTGCCCGCGATATCCTTACCTACGGCAAATGCAATATTGGAATTAAACTCCTGAAACTCTTTGCTCTCTAACAGATCCCGGAGTGCTACTGTCATGTTCTCTTTGTTCGGGACTTCGATACCGATAGCTGCCTTTCCGGGGATCGGTGCCTCAATACGAATATCCGTTGCCGCCAGATTCAGCTTGATATCATCTGCCAGGCCTACGATCTTGGATACCTTTACGCCCTGTTCCGGCTGTAGTTCATAGCGGGTAACACTGGGACCCTGGCTGATATCGGTAATCGTTACCTTTACACCGAAAGTATTTAACGTCTGCTGCAAGCGCATGGCGGTCTCTTTCAATTCTCTGGAGGAATCTCCGGTAGCTGCCTTTCCCTTCTGTAACAGACTCAGAGGCGGAATCCGGTATTCTGCCGGAGGCTGTTTGGCCGCTTTCGCAATATCCTTATGTATCTGATCCTCTGCCGGAGAATTACCCTTTGGCGGCTCCGGTGCCGTGATTTTCGGTCGTATGTGGCTTTCCGCCGTTGCTGTCTCTGCAGGTTCCCGCACGACAGGCTCAGGCTCCGGGATATCTTCCTTGTGAATCCGGATAGATTCCGCCTGAGGTGTCAGGAGTGCTGCCTCCTCCTGCCAGGATTCTCTGCGTTCAAAAGGTTTTTTGAAGGTAGCAGCACTGGTCACTTCCTCCACGGGGATCTCCTCGTAAGGTTCTTCTGCTGCGGCCTCCTGCATGGTCACCTGATGCATTCCCGTTACCTTGATCTTATCAAAATCGCTGGAGGTCACTCTGGTCTCTTCCACAACAGGAATCTCCTGTGCATCCTCTTCATAAACGATCTCATGAATATCTTCCCGTCTTCCCACAGGCTGTGCCTCCTGCTTTTTCAGGGAAGTGTCCATCATAACACCGCTGACTTTTTTCTCTCTGCGGGGAATGGCGTTTAAGATCTGCTCATTCTCTTTCTCTTCCGCACGGAGTCTGCGCTCTTCCTCACGGATCCGTCGTTCCTCTTCCCGGATACGACGGGCTTCCTCTCTCTGGGAATTACGTTCCTCCTGTTCCTGTCTGCGGATCTGTGCATTTTCCCGTCTGCGCACTGCATCCTCTCTGGACAGTTCCCGGATCCGGTCACCACCGTTTCGCATGCTGTTTAAGAAAGAACGCTCCGTTACCAGGATCAGACTGATCATAGAACACAATAAGACCACCAGAACCGTTCCTACCGTCTCCAGATAATGCAGCAACAGATAGCAGATACTTCCTGCCAGAATACCTCCGCCCTTTTTACCGGTACTGCAGTTTGTATATAACAGTTTGATATCATACTGTTCCATAGAGCCGGCAGTCCTGGCGATCAGATCACAGATCACACCGAGCATCAGAAACAATACGACACCTGCAATCATTTTGCGTACAGCGGTAGGGTTCCCCTCATTGGCGAACCAGAAAGCCACAGCCAGAAATATCACAATAGGTGCTATATATGCAGTAAATCCAAAGATACCGAATAAGACCCCGCTGATCGCATTGCCGACCGGGCCGATAATACCAAAATTACAACAAAATAATATCACCATTACCACAAACAAAACGATCAGACCGATCTCATGGAACAGTTCACTGTCCTGTGCTGTTCTCTGCACCTGCCTGCTGCGGCTGTTTGTGGTACTTTTTCTCGTCCTATTGGAAGATGATGTTCTTTTGCCTGATGAAGATGCCATGTCATCATACTCCTAACTTCATTATAGTCATAATTAGAAGTATATCATTTTTCCATGGCCTTGTCATCCCTTTTTCTGTTCCCTTCGATCATCTTCCGAAGCCTGCAGATGGCCCGGTCGATACCTCCCACTTCGTCAATAATACCGTGGTTCACCGCTTCTTCTCCCACCAGAATGCTTCCCACATCCTTCGTTAAGAATCCGGTCTCCATCATGAGTTCTTCCAGTTTTGTCCGGCTGATTTTACAGTGTTTGCATACAAAGCCCGTGATCCGGTCCTGGATCAGTTTAAAATATTCAAAGGTCTGGGGCACACCGATCACCATGCCATTCATTCTTACCGGATGTATCACCATGGTTCCAGTGGGTACGATGAAGGAATAGTCACAACTCACCGCAATAGGCACCCCGATGGAATGACTGCCACCCAGCACCAGGGATACGGTGGGTTTGCTTAAAGATGCCAGCATCTCTGCAATAGCCAGTCCCGCCTCCACATCTCCGCCCATGGTATTTAAAAGTACCAGCACACCGCCAATTTCTTCACTGTCTTCGATGGCTGCCAGTTGTGGCAGGATATGCTCATATTTCGTAGTCTTCGAATTACCGGAGAGATTATCATGCCCTTCGATTTCACCGATAATGGTCAGCAGATGGATCTTTTCCCCGGATGCCGCATCCGACAGCGTCAGTTGTCCCGTTTTTTCAATTCTTTCGTCTCTGTGTTCTTCCGCCTCGGTCTTCGGCGCTTCATTCTTGTTCTGATTGTTATCTTTCTGATTCTGCATGGCCTGTTTCCTCCCAGTTTCAATGATTTTATGATTTTGAAAATTTAAATAACAAAAAAAGACGACACAAAGGCATTCCACCTCTCGTATCGTCTTTTAGTATGTCCGTCAATCCAACATTTCATTAGGAAACCAACAGATTTTTAATGATCAAAATCATCGTCATCCGCTACCGGATAATCAAAATCACTGTCATCGTCATTATCCAGCTTATAATCCAGTACCTTAGGCACATGCTTTTTCGGCAGGGGCAGTGGATTTTCGATCAGCTGTATTTTTTCCGTTTCTACAGGTTCTTCCTGGAAATCCGCTGGCTCTTCCTCCGGGAATTCCTCGGTCTCCAGGTCTTGTACTTTCAGTCGGCGTTTTGTGGATGCAGCTCCCACAGGAACTGCATCAACGGTCTCAGGCAGCACCCCTTTGACTTCCCGCAGCAGTTCCATTTCGTACGGTAGAACCGCCTGTACTCCTGCGCCGGCAGCCACTGCCAATAACAGATACAATAACGTAAGTCCCGGCATATCTTCACTCAGCATTCCGCAGCCGTTTAAGATTCCAAGTGCCAGCGCCAGAGCAATCCACACGGACTGTCTCTCGTGTTCTTTCCTGCACCAGTAACTGAATGCGCCGCATGCAAGGATTGTAACCATAACGGCAACTATAATGACCGCGGCCACCTTATCAGGCACATATGTGTGAACTGCCGGCTGTTCATAGAGAGCGATCCATGTGAATCTTCCCGGGGAAAAGACTTTCCACCATGCCAGAAGTATATTTCCCATCTGCTTTCCGCTGCCCACGGCATCCAGAGCGATGCAGACAAAAAATGCCACCACTGTACCAAATAATCCCAATGCTCCGGCACAGATTCTGCGCATCCATTTTACCTGTTGCTTTGTCTCCAGAAAAAGTGCAGAAAACACTACGAGTAGCAAGAGCAGTCCTGCGACATCCAGGTAGCCCAAAATTCCTATAACAATACCGCTTAAGAAAAATCCACCCACGGAACGGATACTGGGGGTGTCTCCCCGCCCCCTGAAACGATCCAGTGCTTCCACGCACACACACAGACCAATCATCCACAATAACTGATATAACGGTTCCGGTCCCAGAATCACTGATCCAGACAGAACAGGGCATAACATCCAGTACGCAAGAGATACCACTGCAGCCACCATACCGGTCAGTTTCCGTACCGCAAAATATAAAAAGATTCCGGTCAGGATCTGCAGCACAATCTGCAATACCAGCGCCGCTGTCATTTTATTACCCAAAAATACCAACAGCCCGTGCAGCACCTGCAGATAAAAGTATACCGCACCGTGTACCACCTGAGGAATCCGCGTGGTCTCGGTGACTTTCACCGCATCGAACCAGATGTTACCGGCCGCCCCGGAGATATCGTACTGCATACTCTCTCTTACACGAAGTGTGATTCCCACAGCAATCAGAGCTACTACAGCCAGTCCCTCGATAATCAGTTTCACCTGCCCTGAGCCTTCACCGTTTTGTGCCCATTTTACCCACAGAAATCTATGTAACAGAAAAACAACCAGCCCTGTCATCGCAAGCCATACACCTGCGATAACAAGGCCGATTGGGCGGGAACCACCTTCCGGCAGGAGCATGACCATTGTCGTGCCCACCAGTACGGTTCCCGCTGTCAATGCATAAATGAACCACAATATAACACTTAAAATGCCTTTTTTATAATTCATTATTTCAGTACCTTTTCGATGTTATATCTGGGACGATGTTTTACCTCAATGTAAATCTTGCCGATATACTGGCCCACCAGTCCGATGGCCATCAACTGAATACCGCCCAGGAACCAGATGGACAGGATCAGGGAAGTCCAGCCCGGTACCACATGTCCGGTACAATAAGAGATCAGCGCATAAATAGCTGCCAGAAGGCTTAAGGCCACAATGATCATACCGGCACCCAGGATCATACTGATAGGCTTCACACTGAAGGAAGAAATACCGTTGAATGCCAGTGCAAGCATCTTCTTCAGAGGATACTTGGACTCACCGGCCACTCTTTCCTTACGGTCATAGTATACACAGTCCGTCTGATAACCGATCAAAGGCATCATACCTCTTAAGAACAGATTGGTCTCCTGATACTTGGAGAACTGTTCTACCGCGCGCTTGGACATCAGTCGGAAATCCGCATGATTGTAAACAGTCTTGACCCCCATCATTTCCATGACTTTATAAAATCCCTGCGCCGTGGTACGTTTGAAGAAAGTATCGGTCTTACGCTCCTTACGGACACCGTATACGATATCACAGCCGTTGTGGAACTTATCGATCATTTCCTCGATCACAGCTACATCATCCTGCAGATCTGCATCAATGGAAACCGTCACATCAGACAGATCCATGGCAGTGATTAGTCCGGCAGTCAGTGCGAACTGATGTCCCACATTGCCGGCCAGCTTTACACCGCATACCTGCACCGGATGTGCCTGATGCTCTTCTTCGATCAGCTCCCAGGTACGATCCTTACTGCCATCATTTACAAACAGAATAAAACTGTCTTCCGCGATCTTTCCCTTATGGATCAGATCATCCAGCACACCCCTCAGTGCCTCGGAAGCAATCTTTAACACCTCTTCTTCATTATAACAAGGAACTACAATTGCAAGTTTCTCCATGCTGTTACCCCTAACCTTTCAATTTATTCGTCCCAGTTATGATATACTGCCTGAACGTCATCATCATCTTCCAGCAGTTCCAGGGTTCTCTGTAAGTTCTTCACTGCAGTCTCATCGGTCAGTGTTACATAATTCTGGGGAATCATGGTAACTTCTGCACTGATCATGGGAATTCCGGCATCTTCCAGAGCCTTGCGTACCTCTTCGAAGTTATCGGGATCAGTCAGGATCTCGAAGCTGTCATCCTCTTCGGAGAAATCTTCCGCTCCGGCATCCAGAGCGGTCATCATCAGATCGTCCGCTTCCATATCACATTCTTCCTTGTCCACGATGATCTGTCCCTTCTTATCGAACATAAAGGATACACATCCGGGAGTACCTACATTACCCTGTCCCTTGGTGAATGCGCTTCTTACGTTGGCAGCGGTACGGTTGGTGTTGTCGGTAAGTGCATCTACGATGATGGCGATACCGTTGGGGCCGTAACCTTCGTAAGTCACATACTTATAGTTTACATTGCCCACATCTCCGGCTGCCTTCTTGATACCGCGCTCGATGGTATCGTTGGGCATGTTGTTGGCTTTTGCCTTGGCAATAACGGTTGCCAGTTTGAAATTGTTGGCGGGATCGGGACCGCCCTCTTTTACAGCGACTGCGATCTCACGGCCGATAATGGTAAAAATCTTACCCTTTGCAGCATCGTTCTTTTCTTTTTTATGCTTAATATTAGCAAATTTGGAATGTCCTGACATTTTTGTTACTCCTTTGAACTTAAAGTTTCTTTCTCTTTGTATGCGTAGTCTTTACGCAATAACGCTCTTTCTATCATAGCATTATTTTCTTTTTTCTTCAAGCACTGATTGTCCGTCTTCTGCATTCTGCGGTGTTTTTTCCTCCGGAAGCTTCCGGACCAACACACTTCCTATCATTTTTTTGACCACGGAAAGGATTTTAAAGTTGTATCCCTTATAGTCCACATCGAACTGCTCGTCCGGTTCCGGGATCCGGTCCAGTCTGGAGATCAGGAAACCGTTCAAAGTCTCGAATTCTTCCTCGTCGAAGGTAATACCCAGAAGCTCTTCCACTTCCTTTAACGGAGTCTTGCCTTCCATGACATATTCGCCCTTGCCACGGTTCTTGATGTATTCCTGATCCTCATCATACTCATCCATGATATTGCCGACGATCTCCTCCAGAATATCCTCCATGGCGATCAGTCCGTCGGTCTGTCCGTATTCGTCTACCACAATGGCCATCTGCAGCTTCTGGGACTGCATTTCCTTGAACAGTTCATCGATATTTTTCGTCTGCGGCACAAAATAAGGCTCTCTGAGCAGCCCGTCCAGTTTTGCGATAGGCAGGTCCAGCTTGTCATCACTGATATGGAACCGCATGGCATCCTTCAGATGCAGGATACCGATGATATGATCAATATTCTCCTCATACACAGGGTAACGGCTGTTCTTGCCTCCCAGCATGGAAGCAATGGCATCTTTCAGTTTCGTCTCACCATCAATGGCCACGATACTTCCACGATGTGTCATGATATCCTGGGCTTCCTTGTCTCCGTATTCGAAAATGTTGGAGATCATCTCCGCCTCACTGGCCTGAATGACACCCTGCTCATGACCTTCCTGCACCATATTGATGATCTCTTCCTCGGTCACATCATTTTCATCCGTATTGTTGCGGACACCGAAGAGGAACAGGATTCCCTTGGCTGTCAGATTCACCAGCCCCGTCAAGGGTGCCAGCAGTCTGGTGATAATATAAATCGGGTCAATACAGGCATACGCCCACTTCTCCGGCTGTCTGGATGCCATTTTCCGGGGAATCAGCACACCGAAAGTCAACAGGATATAGATCATGGCAATAAAAGACAATACCGTGGCAATCCCTGAAAGCACTCCCGTAGGCACATTCTCCAGAGACATGCCCCCCACATTGATCACATGAAGTCCCTTGTCAATGGTCTGCAGCCAGATATTCAGATAAAAAGCTCCCATTAAAATATTGATCAGCGTAATAACCAGCTGTACCGTATTGATATAGATCCCCGGACGGCTGATCATTTCACTCAGCCGCATGGACCGGCGATCCTTTTCTTCCTCTGCTTTATGTAGGATCTCCTTTTCATTCAGATTGTCGATGGCGGCATCAAATCCATAGAAAAACATATCCACCAGCAACAGCAGGAAAAAGAGAAAAATGGCCACAGGCCCACTCATGTCCATATTTTATTTCATCCTTTCGTATTTTATCCTATTTTCGGATACACTATGCATCGGGCTATGTATCCAGCTCCAGGCTGACTTTCAGTGCCCGGTTCACTCTCCGCATAATGTCTCCGTCCAGATGGCATACCTTATCTTTCAGCCTCTTTTTATCGATGGTGCGCAACTGTTCCAGCAGCACTACGGAATCTTTATCCATATCGTAGCGGCGGGCATTCAGTTCAATATGCGTAGGCAGCTTCGCCTTGTTCATCTTTGAGGTGATTGCAGCGCAGATCACGGTGGGACTGTGTTTGTTCCCCACATCGTTCTGGATGATCAGCACCGGCCGGATGCCGCCCTGCTCCGAGCCGATGACCGGTCTCAAATCTGCGTAATAGATATCTCCTCTTCTCATTTCTACTCCTTCATCAGCGATTTAACATAAGTATTGCCGATTCTTCCGGAGTTATACGAACACTTTAGATCCGTCAGAAATTTTCAAAATAATCTTTTACTTCTGTGATCTCACCATTTCGACGGTAGACTCTGGGAATTCGTTTTCCCAGTGTGCAGACAAACTCATAATTGAATCTACCGGAAAGTTCTCCCAGTTCTTCCGCCGTGATCCGCTCCTGACCATCCGCGCCAAGGAGCGTCACCTTGTCGCCCTCCATGGCTCCGGGAATTCCGGAAATATCCACCATGAACTGGTCCATGCAGACCCTTCCGAGGATGGGGGCCTTTTTCCCGTGGATCAGCACGTAGCCTTTTCCCGACAGGCTTCTGGGATACCCGTCTCCATATCCTACAGGGATGGTGGCTACTCTGGTATCTTTTGTTGCGGTAAACAATCCACCGTAGCTGACACTCTGCCCCGCATGGATCGTCTTGCAGTAAATGATATGACTGTAGAGAGACATTGCAGCCCGCAGAGGTACAATATCCTTACTTACTTCTTCGGAAGGATATAAACCGTAGGTCGTGATTCCCGCCCGTACCATATCCATGTTGGCCTGGGGCATTTCCAGAATTGCCGCACTGTTAGAACAATGCTTTACCGGAATCTCCAGTCCCAGTTCCGACTGTATTCTATCAATAAAATTCTGAAACAGTTCCAGCTGATGGTTGGCAGAAGTCTTATCCGCTTCATCCGATTTTGCAAAGTGGGTAAAGATACCTTCCACTTCCAGTCCGGGATGTTCCATGACAAATTTTACAAAATCCAGCCCTTCGTCATCCGGAGTGATACCGATCCTTCCCATGCCGGTATCCACTTTGATATGCACTTTGGCTTTCTTACCGGCCTTTGCTGCGGCCTCTGCCAGCTCTTCCACGGTATCCCTGCGATACACTGCCGGGCGGATCTCTTCCCGGATCATTTCCTCATAACAATAAGGAAAAGTATATCCCAGGATCAGGATCGGTTTCTTCACACCGGCTTCCCTGAGGACATGTGCCTCCTCGTAGGTAGCTGCCGCATAGCCGAACATAAAATCCACATCCTCCAGCATTCTGGCAATGGGAACACCGCCGTGTCCGTAACCGTCCGTCTTTATGACCGCCAGTATCTTCGTCTCCGGGGCAATATTTTCCTTCATATGGATCATATTCTCCCAAATGGCATCCAGATCTATTTCCGCCCATACTCGTTGGTAGGAATTCATCTTTTCCTGTAGTTTACTTATCATTTCTTCACACTTTCTTTCTCATCATAGTCTTTCATCAGGCAATCCGCAATATCTCCCGCCATTACCCCATACTCCGTATGGAGCTTTGCCGCCAGCTCACCGGCTCTGCCATGGAGATACACACCGTTAACAGCTGCATCAATTGCATTCATACCCTGAGCTAAAAGTCCCAGGATCACACCCGTCAGGACATCTCCGCTGCCCGCAGTGGCCATACCGCTGTTGCCTGTAGTATTCAGATAAAATTCTCCCTGTTCTTTACATACAATCGTTCTTGCATCCTTGGCAACCGCCACACCGTGAAACCGTTCTGCCAGTTCTCTGCCACACTCCGGAAGCTCCTTCTTGCATTCCGGGATGGTCTTCGCAAGCAGTCTGGACAATTCTCCCACATGTGGAGTCAGAATGATAATTCTGCCTTCTGCCCCCTGGGTACGCAGCTTCTCTGCCAATTCCTTACCGTTTTCTTCCGCCAGAAGATTCAGTGCATCCGCATCCATCACTAATGGTTTTCTGCTCTTTTCCACTACTTTTTTCAGGCATTCCAGTGCCTGTTCCTCTCTGCCGATGCCGGGACCGACAGCAATAACATCCGCCCATTCCATGCTCTCGGACAGCTGTCTGCAGGATCCGTATAAAGCCTCCGGAATTCCCTGCTGTAAGATCTGCCGGTTCTCCTCTGCGGTGATTACTTTTACCATACCGGCTCCGGTACGATACGCCGCTCTTGCCGCCAGGATTGCTGCTCCGGCCATGCCGTTGCTCCCAGCCACCAGCAAAGCTTTGCCGAAGGTTCCCTTATTCCCGGAGGATGTTCTGTCCGGCAGATGCTGTTCACAGCTGTCATAAGTATACATCTCCGGGCTCCGTCCCAGAAAGCTCTCCGGTCCGATCCCCACATTTGCAATGTGTACCTGCCCGGCATAATCGGTTCCCGGATACATTACAAGGCCTCTCTTGCAGAAACCAAAAGTAATCGTTGCATCTGCCAGGAAAGCACAACCAAGCACCCGTCCGGTGTCCGAGCAGATCCCACTGGGAACATCCAGTGCCAGCTTAAATCCTTCCGCCACATTCATCTCTTCTACGGCTTCCGCATAGATGCCTTCCACCGGGCGGCTCAATCCTACACCGAACAAGGCATCTACAATCACATTATATTCATCTGCCTGCGTATTACTGTCTGTCTTCACCGGAAAATGTTGCAGGGTCTGCCACTGGCTCTTCCATTGCTCTGTGGCTTTCTCCGGATCTCCCACAAGTCGTACCGCTACCGTATAACCGTCCGCCGCAAGAAGTCTCGCCAAAGCCAGACCGTCTCCTCCGTTATTTCCCATACCAGCAAAAATGAGCACTTTTGTCCGTTCCTTCACGGCATCAAAGCGCTCTTTCAGAAAATCCTCCGCAGCCAGAGCCGCTCTTTCCATCAGAACCGGCCCCGGGATGCCGAGGTACTCTATGGTATTTTTATCGTATTGCTTCATTTCCTGTGCAGTTACCAGATATCTCATACTATTTTTGCTCCGGATTATATTTCATGTCAAACAGATTGACCACTTCTGCACCAAAAATATCATGCATGTAGTTGTAGATCTCCTGATTCTGCTGTTCCATCTGCTGTTTTTCGATCAGACGTTTTTTCAGTTCGATACGGATCGCACCCACCCACTCCGCAGTCTCTTTGATCTGTTTGTCATTATCCTTCATAATATCATAGCAGCAGTCCATAGTAAACATCATAAGCTGAAGATTTATTCTTTCGATCTCTCTGGGGATATCTTTTAACTCATCTTCGTATGCTTCCAGCTTCTCATTGCATTCCCCGATCAGGCGCTTATGATCCTCGATCTGTTTGTTCAGCTTACTGTTTTCGCCCTGCTGTTCCGCCTCATCCACCATAGGAACGATCTCTTTCATCAGCTTCTTTTTCAGATTCCGGATATCCTTCGACTCGGTATTGAGCTTACCTTGTCGTTTCAACAGCTGATTCAGGGCATCTTCCGTTTCTTTTAGCGGAACGGAACCGGTCTTATTCAACAACCGATACCATTTATTATCCAGGGTGAGTACGGGCAGATGCTTTCCCGTCAATGCATTTTTGAAAGCAGCCTGTCGGTCCTGTGCATTTTCTTCTGCGTTACCGTTGCCCATAATATCACTCCTTTGATGCCTTACTTCATGTTGTATTATTTCTCGGTGCGCTGAAATTCATAAAAGCGGCTGCTTCGCATCCGTCATCGCCTTGCGACTTTTCCTTTTATTCATTTTCAGACACTCCGCCTATGAAATAAGCAATCATACGCTTGCTTATTTCATGTCTGAACTGTAACGGTTAATATTATAGGATAGCTTCATTAAGCTGTCGGACAGATGCACGTTCTCCACCTGAATTCCCTCGGGAACATTCAGATCCACATGAGCGAAATTCCAGATAGCACGGATCCCGTTAGCCACCAGCTTATCTGCCACTTCCACAGCACTGGTCTTGGGAATCGTCAGCACAGCGATATCGATGTCATTCTCCCGGATAAAGGATTCCAGCTGATCCATTGGCATGACCTTCACACCGCGGACATCCTTACCCACCAGTTCCGGGTTCGCATCGAACATTCCCTTGAAGATAAATCCACGACGTTCGAAGTTCATATAATTGCCCAGCGCTCTTCCCAGATTGCCGGCTCCAATGATGACGAAATTATGCTGCTTATCCAGTCCTAAGATCTTACCGATCTCACGATACAGAGATTCTACATTATATCCATAGCCCTGCTGGCCGAAACCGCCGAAATTATTAAAATCCTGACGTATCTGGGATGCGGTCACCTTCATCAGTCCGGAAAGTTCCTGCGAAGAGATACGTTCCACCCCTTCATCCTTCAATTCCCCCAAATATCGAAAGTATCTGGGCAGTCTGCCAATCACAGCCTGTGAAATTTCTTTTACTTCCAATACTTTCACCTCCGTTTTTTTTAGTATACACCATATGTTAAAAACTTGTCAATGAATTGACAGGTTTTCTTCTTTTCGTTACAATGAAATTTAAAAAGCCCGGTCTTTGTGGGCTGGAAATAAAGGATACTTACTACCATGATATTATCTTGTCAGAATATTTCAAAAGCATTTGTAGAAAATCAGGTATTGAAAAATGTCTCTTTTCATATAGAGGATCATGAAAAAGCTGCCATCGTGGGCATCAACGGTGCCGGGAAAACGACACTGCTCCGCATCATCGTAGGGGAAATGACTCCCGATGACGGGCAGGTGGTTCTGGCGAGGGACAAGACCCTGGGATACCTTGCACAGAACAGCACTGTGGACACCTCTCACACCATTTACGAAGAACTGTTATCTGTCAAGGCGGATCTGCTGCGCCTGGAGGAAAAGATCCGGGAATGCGAAAACAATATGAAGCATGCCGAAGGAGATGCGCTGGAAGACCTTATGAAGCAGTACACCTCTCTCACCCATGCTTTCGAGACCGGCGGCGGCTATCTCTACCGCAGTGAGCTGGTCGGTGTGTTAAAGGGACTGGGATTCACCGAAGATGAATTCTCCAAGCCGGTTGCCACACTCTCTGGCGGTCAGAAGACCCGTGTGGCGTTAGGACGGCTTCTGTTACAGAACCCTGATCTCATCATCCTGGACGAGCCGACGAACCACTTAGATATGAATTCCATCGCCTGGCTGGAGACTTATCTGTTGAATTACAAGGGAGCCGTTCTCATCGTTTCCCACGACCGGTATTTTCTGGACCGGATTGCCGGAAAAGTCATCGAGATCGACCAGTCCAAGGCTACGACTTTTATGGGAAATTATTCCGATTATGCCGTAAAAAAGGAACAGTTGCGCGTTGCTGCCTGGAATGCCTATATGAACCAGCAGCGTGAGATCAAACATCAGGAAGAGGTCATCGAAAAATTAAAATCCTTCAACCGGGAAAAGTCCATCAAACGGGCGGAAAGCCGGGAGAAAATGCTGGACAAGATCGAGGTCATCGAAAAACCTTCCGAGGTCCGCACGGATATGAAGCTGACTCTGACGCCCCGGATCTTAAGCGGCAATGATGTGCTGACTGTGGAGCATCTGTCCAAAAGCTTTGACTCCCATAAGCTCTTCACGGATGTCAATTTCGAAATCAAACGCGGCGAACACGTGGCGATCATCGGTGATAATGGCAGCGGCAAGACCACTCTGCTTAAGATCTTAAACGGTCTCATTCCTGCAGATCAGGGTACCTTCCGCTTAGGTTCCAATGTAGAGATCGGCTATTACGATCAGGAGCATCATGTCCTGCACAGTGAAAAGACATTGTTTGAAGAGATCTCCGACGATTATCCCTACCTGAACAATACCCAGATCCGCAATGTACTGGCGGCTTTCCTCTTCACTGGGGAGGATGTGTTCAAGCGCATCAGTGATCTGAGCGGCGGTGAGCGCGGACGCGTGTCTCTCGCCAAGCTGGTACTCTCCAACGCAAACTTCCTCATCCTCGATGAGCCAACGAACCATCTGGACATTATGTCCAAGGAAATATTGGAAGATGCCCTGAACGGTTACGAAGGTACCATATTGTATGTCTCCCATGACCGTTACTTCATCAATCGTACCGCCCACAGGATCCTGGATCTGACGGAAGGACAGTTTGTCAATTATGTGGGAAATTATGACTATTATCTGGAAAAACACGATACTGTGATGGCTGCCACCCTGACCAGTGCCCCACAGAGTGCGGATGCGGATAACGCAGATGCCGCCAAGACTGTAGAATCCGAAGTTAAGCTGGACTGGAAAGCCCAGAAAGAAGAACAGGCACGACTCCGCAAGAAAGAAAACGACCTGAAAAAATGCGAAGAACAGATTGCCAGACTGGAAGCCCGTGTCTCCGAGATTGACACCGAAATGTCCGATCCCGCCATCGGCACCCAGGTGGCAAAGCTTCAGGAGCTGTCCAAAGAGCAGGCAGCCTGCCAGGAGCAGCTGGAAAAATTATATGAACAGTGGGAAGAACTGGCAGAGTAAATTGAGAGTTAGTGAAATACATTGGCAAAATCCACGAACTCCCGGAGCATGCGATACA
>ERZ779855.836-NODE-836-length-23711-cov-346.947328_pt1 | contig 23711 bp, 16 predicted proteins | sample MGYA00511370_ERZ779855 | MGnify/ENA primary metagenome ERZ779855 (study PRJEB29588, sample SAMEA1967319) | human gut metagenome | biome: human gut; feature: human-associated habitat; material: faeces | place: Denmark | collected 2008/2010 ...
AAATGCTCAATTCAGTTGTTTGCTTCCCTAATTAAGTTTTCGGACGGCCTCCCCCGTTCATTTTTTTTTCTTACTTTTGCCCCCAGAAAATGCGAACTATCATGTAAACGGTTAATTTTTATAATTACCTATTTATATAGTAAAAGCGAAAAAAATAGACTTAACTAAACTCTTTTAATAGATGGTGAAACGATTAATTTTAGCTACAGTGTTACTCATATTTGTATCGCTAGCTAATTATGCGCAAAACACGGGAGTCAAGTCCAACCTCTTATATTGGGCTACTACAACTCCTAATCTCGGTGTCGAGACTGCCTTAGGCAAGAAGCATACCGCTCAGGTATTCTTTGGCTTCAATCCTTGGAAACAGTCCGGTGGCGACCAGTCAAGCCTCCGTCATTGGCTTTTGCAACCAGAATACCGTTACTGGTTCTGTCAGAGCTTCAATGGCTGGTTCTTGGGTGTTCATGCCATGGGCGGACAGTTTAATGCAGGAGGAGTGAAGTTACCCCTTGGCATTTTCAAATCTCTACGCGACCATCGTTACGAAGGATGGTATGTAGGTGGTGGTGTGACCGCTGGTTATCAATGGCCTCTTTCCAAGCACTGGAACCTGGAAACCTCTGTAGGTTTTGGATATGACTATATCCAGTACGACAAGTTCAAGTGCGGTGCCTGTGGCGAGAAGGAGAAGTCATCTCATGACAACTACGTGGGTCCTACCAAGGCAGCCATTTCTCTTATTTATATGTTGTAACTCATTAAACATAATCTATGAGTATGAAAGATTTTAAGAACTACATATTATTATTCAGCTCTCTTTTGATGGCTATGCCTCTTGCAGCCCAGGATTGCAAGAGTCTCAAGTTGGCTTCCGATAAGATAAAGGTATCTAATGTTCAGATGTCTCACCACAATGACCTCATTACGGTTGCGATGGATCTGAATCTCGATTCCCTGAATCTCCCAACCAACAACCAGCTTGTATATACTCCGATGATCAAGCATAAGGGTGAGCTGCTCAAGATGCCGGAGATTGTTATCAACGGCAGAAGACAGCAGATTATGTATGATCGTGGAGTAGGAAAGAAACAGTTGCAGCTTTCACCTGAAGCATTGGTGGTGAAGCGAAACAATAAGAAGCAGCAGACTGTGAAGTATCTTGCCTCAGTACCTCTTTCTTCTAAGGAAAGAAACTACGATCTCGATATTCACGAAGATCTCTGTGGTTGTGGTGATCTGCAGGATGGTACTGATTTTACCATCACTCGCCGTCGCCAGCCGGTCGCTTCCTTCGTCCGTCCGGAGGTAGAGGCGGTTAAGGTTCGCCATCTGGATAAGCGCGCCTATATCGATTTCCCTGTAGACCGCATAGAGCTGCATCCTGATTACCGCCGCAATCCTGAACAGTTGGATAGCATTATCCGTACCATCAATGCCTTGAAGGAAGATAAGAACCTCGAAGTGAGTGGCATCAACATTCATGGTTATGCATCCCCTGAGAGTCCTTATACTCACAATGATTATCTGGCAAAGAACCGTGCCAAGACGCTTACCGATTATGTCCGCCGCATGGTAAAGTTGCCAAACAGTCTCTTTACGGTTTCTTCTACTCCAGAGGATTGGGACGGACTGATTGCTTATATTAAAGGTAGTAACCTGGAGCATAAGAGTGCCATTCTGGCGATTATTGATGATAAGAGTTTGAATCCTGATGCCCGCGAGTTGAAGATCAAGAAGCAGTATCCTTCACAGTATCGCTTTATGCTTGATACCTGGTATCCGGCACTCCGCCATTCCGACTACCACATTACTTATAAGGTGAAACCTTTCGATGTGGAAGAGGCAAAGGAGATTATCAAGACCAAGCCACAGCAGTTGAGTCAGGAGGAAATGTTCCTGGTAGCCCAGACTTACGAGCCAGGCAGCAAGGAGTTTAATGACGTGATGGAAGTAGCAGTCCGCATGTTCCCTGAGAACGAGACAGCGAATCTGAATGCAGCCATTACCCGTTTGAATGCCGGTGATGCAGATGGTGCGAAATCTTATCTCGATAAGGCAGGAACCAGTCCGAATGCCCAGAATGCCCGAGGCGTTTATGAGATACTGAAGGGCAACGAGAAGCAAGCTCGTTATTATCTGGAGCAGGCTGCCAAGGCTGGTATTGCTTCTGCAAAAGAAAATTTACAGAATCTATAAAGTTATACATACTGTCTGTTTAGGATAAGATAGCTATTCCTTAGAGCCAGGGCACTGCCCTGGCTTGGGACAGTCTCCTGAACCAGGCAAAACCGTTCTAAGTACAACTTTATAAAGTACCTCAAATATAACGTATTAGATGAATTGTAAACCAAACATATATAAATGTAACATAGTTTGATTTTTAAGAGCGGTTATAAGTAAAGATATAAAATATTAATAACAACAATAAAAAGTTACAAGATGAAGAAAACTTTATTATTTTCCGTTGCATTAGCGGGGCTGATGCTCGGTTCTTGTTCTAGCAGTGATGATCTGAATGGTGGAGGTAACAACACTGGTTCTAATCAGAGTGTTGATGGCTATGTTTCGCTTTCATTGAATTTGCCAACCCGTAGTGGTTCTATGAGTCGTGCAGAAAACGACAATTTTAATGATGGACTTGTTGATGAGTATGCTGTTAAAAATGGTACCTTGATTCTGTTTGAAGGTGCAAATGAGGCAGATGCGACATTTGCTGGAGCTTACAAGTTGGAGAATTTGAGTATGAACTTGGTTGGAACTACTACTGATAATATTACAACCACAACCAAAATTACCCAAAAAATCAAGAATGGCTTAAGTGATGGTTCTAAAAATTTTTATGCTATTGTTGTATTGAATAACAATGGAACACTTGCTGTTGATGGTACTAATGCTACTTTGAAGGTAAATGATGTAGATTTTCCTCCAACTAAGAAAATCTCAGATTTGCAAAAATTGGAATTGACCAAGGATGCTTCTGCCTTTAAAACAACTGGTTTCTTGATGATGAATGCTCCTTTAGCAAATAAAGCAGGTGGTGCTCTTGACCCTTCTAGTGCAACCATCAGTGTTGCTTCTAAGATAGATAAGGATCATATCTACGCTACAGAGGCTTTGGCTAAGGCTAATTCTTCCGCAACTATTTATGTAGAGCGTGCATTGGCTAAGGTAGATGTTACTGCTTCAAAACCTACAGGTAATTTGGATGATGCTCCAACAGTACCATATTCTGTTGAGGGTTGGGTATTGGATAATACCAATAAGAAAACCTATTATTTGAGAAATACTTTAAATTCTTCAGATTGGCTCTCATTGAAGACTACATCAAATGTTCCTACAAAGCCTTATCGTTTTGTCGGTGATGATCCAACGGAAGCTGCGGGTAGTTTGTATCGTACCTATTGGGCACAAGACCCTAACTATTCTGTTAAACCAACAGACTTGACTGCCGATTTCAATACGATAGGCAATCAGAAACCTGCTGCCTTGAAAAGCCTTAGTGATCATGACTATTGCTTAGAAAATACATTCACAGTAGGTCAACAGAAGCAAGATGTAACTACACGTGTCATTGTTGCTGCTAAGATCGGTTCTGGTTCTACTTTCTATGTCGTTAATGATAACGAGAAGGATCTTCTCGATGCGGACGGTATGAAGAAGGCTGTTAAGAGCGCATTCTATAACAATACAGAAGTACAAGAATGGATTAAAAAAGATTTGAAAACTGGTGAGACTATTGGTGAAAGCGATTTGGATGTTGCTGATATTACCAGCGCAGGTAACAACAAGCCGACTATTACCATAAATGCTTCAAGTGCAAGCAAATATACCACTGGTACAGTTCCTGTAGCTGATACTAAAATTAAGGCAATAATGGATGGTATCAAGGTTGCTACTTATGAAAAAGGTATTTCATATTATCCTGTAAGAATTAAGCATTTTGGTGATGAATTGACTCCATGGAAGAGTACAGAGACTCCAAAACCTACTGTAAGCGACGGTGCCTATCCTGATGCTAACCAGGCAGGAAACTATCTTGGACGTTATGGTGTACTCCGTAATAACTGGTATAGTATTGATGTTAAAGGTATCAAGAAACTTGGTTCCCCTGTAGTTCCTGAGGTTACTGGTGATACAGATGATGAATTGGCTGCTTATATCTCAGTTAAGATCAACGTCCTTTCATGGGCTAAGCGTACACAGGGTGCAACTCTCGGTGAGTAATATAAAACGATAAATATAGAAAACTATAATTGATTAGCGATATGATAGCGCAGAAGATAAATAAATGGTTGAAGGGTGTCATGGCAGCTGCCATGACCCTGGCCGTCGCAACCTCATGTCACGATATGTGGCACCAGGACTACAGCGACTGCCCTAATGGTGTATATGTGAAGTTTAAGTATGATTACAACCTCCAGCGTGCCGACATGTTCAACGACCATGTTGGACAGGTAACGCTGTATGTATTCGACGAGAACGGAAACTATATAACCCAACAGACCGAGACGAATTCTGCGCTATCATCGCCTCTCAAAGACCCAAATTATGTGATGCACGTCGAGAACCTGCAGCCAGGTAAATATCAGTTCCTTGCCCTTGCCGGACAGAATGCATACGCCGATCAGTTAACTTCAGGTCGTGCCAAGTTCGTTCGTACCGCTCCATCGGCTACAGGAGATAAGATGCAGACACTGGAAGTGAATCTCGACCATGAAAATAGGGGAGAGTATGATGAGGTTGTCAACAACAGCCTTCCTCTCGATACCCTCTGGCATGGTAAGCTGCTGGAGGCAGTAGAGGTATCATCCTCAAAACCTTCTTATGCAACCATCCCTCTGGTGCGTGATACCAAGAAGATCAACGTAGCGCTTCGTGACCTTGATTCTCCACAGGATATGGATGTCAACGACTACACGATGACCATCGAAGACCATAATGCCCGCATCCTTTGGGATAACTCTCTCGATGAGAGCCGTAAACTCATTTATACCCCTCATGCTACATGGAATACGGTAGATGAGACAGAGCAGGGCAAGATAGCCCATGCAGACTTTATGACTTCCCGCATTCTGAAGCACGAAGATTACAACCTGGATGGCCGACTCCTGATTAAGAGTAAGGAGACCGGAAATACGGTAGTCAATGTAGACTTGCCAGACCTCTTGAGCCGTCTTCGCACCAGCGAGGAGTACAGTTACAGTGCACAGGAATTCCTAGACCGTGCCTACGATTACAAACTTCAGTTCTTTATCCAGGGTGGCAAGCTCAAGTATTGCTACATCACCATCAGCGTGAATGTACTGAGTTGGAGCAAGCGCATCCAGTTTGAAGAACTCGGAAAATAAGTTCTACCAGGCTTCATAGTAAGTCTATATAAATAAAGATAGTGTATGTTAAAGATGAAAACGATAATCCGCTCATTGCTAGCCCTTATGCTGGTGATGTCGTTCGCATCCTGTGCGAGCGACAACACTTGCGACTTGCCTATTGCGAATGATAATAGCAAAGTGTTTTTATCCGTTTCTATAAACGTAGCTGGTGAGGACTCACGAACAACAAGAGCGGAAGATAATACTTTTGAACCGAATCCTAATGGTGGAGAACATGGTAATGGCGATCTTAAAGGAGAAACTTATGAGCAAACAGTAAGTAATATGTCTATGCTGTTCTTTCATTCAGACAAGACAGATTTAACAGATGGCGAAGCTACCATAGATCGTGTAATCTATTTCCCAACTGTAACTCCTGATGGCAAACGTACCATACCAGTTGAGGTTGATCCGAAGTTTTTGAAAGATACCAATCTTCGTTTCTTGGTCATCGCTAATGTTGGGGACTTATCAGATTATCGTGGTCGTAAGTTATCCGAAGTGCGAGATCAGTTGATTACTGATGTTTTTAATCGAACCGATGATGCTACGTATACAAAAAAAGGAGAATTAAGCGGCTTTTCAGCATTCGTGATGTCTTCACGTGGACAGAGTTCTTTAACTGAGAAAACCGGTAGTGGAACAGAAACTGATCCTTATCTTTTTGACCATGAGATAGAGCGTTTGGCTGCAAGAATAGACATCATGCCACATACTGAACTTTATGAGCCTGATAAAAAAACTGGTCTCTGCAAATATTGCTATAATGTTAAGCAGGGTACTGATATAATTGGTGGTTTTGTACTGGAGTATGTCCGTCCTTATAATATAATGGATTCTAAGGAATATGTCTTTAAACGTACGGCCAAGAATGCTTCGTTGGATGATTTGCAATACCTCGGTGAGGAAACGGAAGATGCTTTAAAAAACAGTACTAATTACGTGGTGGATCCAACATCTCAAGATAAGAGTAAGGCATCTTATAGATATCCAAAGAATACAGTGGAGTATTGGGCAAATGATACTTATGATGATTTCTATAGAACACATAATGCAGGTAAGACCCATACGAATTCTACAGGTGGAAAGGCGGCTGCTTTCAATCCGGAAACCGACTATTATATTCTCGATTACGTAAAAGAGAATACATCTTTCGATAATGATGAGCAATATGCAACAGGGCTTGTCTTTAAGGGAAAGTATTATGAAGCTGATGACTGGGATGCAGTAAATGCGGAACCGAAGACAGATCATGAATCGAAAGGAAAAGACAAGGCTTACACCTATGTCATTCGCCATAGCGACCCTACGGGTAATGGTACAACTAGAGATAAAATGCATTACGGCATAGTCCGCAATAACATTTATCGAGTTCGTATCGATGGAATTACAGGAAAGGGACCGGATGGATTGAAGGTAACCCTCAACGTGAGAAAATGGGCAACCTATACTCACGAGGAGACAACAATGTAAAAACAAATAGATAAACAGAAAGTATAGTTTGAAATTAAACTTTCAGAGAAAATGAAAACGATGAAAACGATACATACGGCATTGATTCTGATGGTGCTAGCCTTTTTATCGGCTTGCTCCACAGATTGTGCTGACCCTATATTGGGAGGCAGTGGAGGCGATAACCCAGGCGACAAGGTTACCGTCCACATGACTCTTTCTACAGCTCCTTCTTCTGGAACCAGAGCTACAAAGTTAACATGGGAAGATGGCGTAGAGGCGGAAAACATGAAGAGTTGGGTAGTAGCCTTTGTGAAAGACAACAAGGTTGTTTCTTATGCAGAGAATACGAATGTATCGGCAGATAAACGAATCCAGGATGATGTCATTATCAAGAATCTTGTCAAGGGTGAAACCTATCAGGTTTATTCCTTCGCCAATCTTACAGCTACAGAACTAGGCATTTCCAAAGATGCAGCCGTCAGTTTCGACAGCAAGAACTGGAAGATGAATGGTAATGGCTTCGATGTTACCACAGGCATTCCAATGAGTAATAAGCAGGAAATAACGATAGATGCTACAGGTAATCCAACCCAAAAAGATCTTTGGGTAGTAAGAATGCTGGCAAAGGTTACATTAAAGTTTAAGAATCCAAGTAAAACGGATTTGGTAATCAATGATATTACTATCAGCGATATTACAAAGAACAGTAATAAGAATGGAGATAAGGAGAATATCAAACTGCTGCCAAATCATACCGATGCAGATCATGAACAGGTGGTATGTTCCCCGAATCTGGTAGAGCAGGCAGCAACAGAGAGTTATACATATAAGTTGCCTTCGCCAAAGACGATAAAGTCAGGTGTAACCGATTATAAGGCAGAGAATGAAATTTCATTCTATGTAAATGAAAGTGCAGCGGGCAATACTTCCAAGTATTTCATCATCAATCTGAATACTTCAGCAGGAGTCAAGCGTTACGCCCTGTTCAAGGATTGGACAACGATAGCTCGCAACGACCATCACATTCTCCCAATCTCATTAGATGATTACAAGTTGAAGTTTGATGTTCAGTCCTTCACAGCCATCGGCCTCTATCCATCCATAAGAGATAACGGAACCACTCTTTCCTATACCTGTTATTACCCGGAAGAGGAATTCCATATCCAGCCAAAGGTAGTAAAGGGTGATGACACCGATGTGTCTGGAACCATCGACTATAACAATGTAAAATGGGAGTTAATCCCCGAAGGTATGGCAGATGCCGCTGCTGCCGAAACGAATGCCAAGCTGGTTTTTAAAACCCTTCCATCATGGAATACAACCACTGGCTATTTTGAAGGTATCTTCAATGATGACAATGCCGACAAGCAGAGCGCCCTCTATCAGGTCACCGTTCCTGTGCCTGGTGTCGCAGGAAAAGAGCTTATATATAAGATACTTTTCACCAAGGATTTGAGAAGCTATGCTGCTCGTAAATATACGAGACAGAGTTATAGATATAAATAGAATAATATACTAATATTAAAAAACATTGAAGCTTATGTTTAAGTCTAAGATTTTTAATAGTGTAATGAGATATATGTTGGTAGCAATGCTTGCATTGCTGCCAAATGCTATATGGGCAGGTGATAATTATATGAATAATGTCTTTCTGACTGATGTGAACCGCGTGTCTATTGATATGCAAAGTATCTTGGGTGGTAATGATAATAAGGCAAAATATAATTATATTGAGTTTTATTTTCTTGACAAGTCTGATGCTATTGTAGATTTAAGTAACATTAAACTCGGTTTGTGGAATAGTGAATCAAATGATGCAAATCCGGATTTTAATGAAAGTGGCTTTAAGAAAACCGAGAATTATTATCTTTTTTACAAAGAGAAAAATGGTTGGGGATGCGAAAATTTGTTTAGGTTTAAGATAAATACTACTAATGTAGATCTCTCTGGTTATAAGTTTGTAGTAAAGGCTTCTAATACGAATAATTTTGAAACAGATAAGACAACGGCAGATGTTACATATACTTATCAGCTTTATTCTCAGAGAGATATTGATGCTGTAACTTTCACCAAGGCAAAAGATCCTACTTTGGTGAAATCTGCTTATGCTTTAAAAGAAGGAAACAAATGTATCTTCAGTGGTGCTTCTATATATGATGAGATTAAATCTATCTTGGGTGTTTCGTCTAAAGAAGATATTAAGGACTTCTATATACGTTGGACTATAAAACATACAGATAACACCAAAGTAGATAATCTTATTGTCTCTTCAGAAAAAATAAAGAAGCGTAATGATTTTGACTATATTTACTTTAATAATACCGGTTCCTCAATTCAAGCAAAAGACTTGGATGTTACCTTAGAGTTGCCTAGTGGTGAGTCTTGGGATAACATAAAATTATCTTTTGTTATTTCCAAAAATGTCTCTGAATTGACTGCTAAATATGGTGTTGTTGAGAAGGAGCCAACTTTGAATGCATTGTATAATATTACGTTGGAAACAAAGTACAACATGCCTTTCAAACATTATGTAGGCCATGCTAATACTGCATTTGACGAAAATGGCAAGCAGCAGACTGCAGAATGGGAGTACTATGTCTATGTGAAAGATACTAATGAGCAAGTAGAGTTAGTGCTGCCATTCGACAAATATGAAAATGGAATAGGATCGGGAACGCCACTTGAGCCACGAGGTTATTTCAGATGGTATGATTTTAAAACAGATAAAGCTAATGATAAGTTAAGTCCAGTTACAGGGACCGGAGCATCAACTCTTCTGAATCATATAAAATCAGAGGGTAAAGACTATGGCCTGTTTGCTTTCAATATTCCTCAAGACCCTGTTAGTAAGAATGTTGGTGTTACATATACTGCACCTGCAGGAGCTTCGTCTGAAGGATGGATTGGTGAAGATATTGCCTGTGATGTGAGCCGTTATATTGATGGTTTGGATGCTACAAAAACTTATCTTGTACATGAGCCTACGCTCTCTATCAGATACATTTTTCATATCCGTTCTGCCAAGCAATTAGCAAACGATATTATGAATACGGCTATTGGTAAAAATCCGCAAAGAGCAGGTTATAGAACTTATGAGGATGGTAAGTATATAACAGTTGGTATGAAGGATGCAAGTTCTACTGTGACCCTTCGACTGGATTTGTCTGATGCTACAAAATATTATTTTCATCCATTAGCTGATGGTGTATATAAGCAAGATGGAGCTTCTTTTGGTTTCACTAAACGAGTATATTATGTAGATGAAAAGTACAAACTCGTAGAATCCAACTTCGATAAAAATAAATTATGCAAGGCAACTAAGATTGAATGGTGGGCGTATGATAAGACCAAAACTTATTGTCGTAACCTGGGGACAGAGACTAATCGTTTCTTTGATTTGTCGATGGGAAATCTCAATGGCAGTTGGATGCCTGCATCTATGACAGGGTCTGATAAGAATTTTTCATTTAACTATGGAGATCCTGTATTCATAGTTGCATATGCAATGGATGATGACGGAAACCGTTGCCCTATTGCCAACTTTGATGTTCGATTCATGAATAATCATCCGATGACTAAAGAGGAGATCGTTAAAAATGGATTGAATAACAGACTTATTAGTTATCTTGACGAGCACTATAAAATGGCTACTAAGCCTATTACATTTGATGACGATGATGTAGAACAGACTTTGGCTGCTCCTACAAGTCCGGATGACAACCAGGACCGATTGCCATCTAAATGGGATCGCCGTGCTTATAGTTTCGTATATCGTGATCTGATTGACTACGATGCTACTTATTATGGTTTGAATAAAATCGGTCATTCTCCACTTCATGGAGATTATTGCTTGTATAAATCTGCCAATGTTAATGGTATTTCCGGGAATGGTGAGTCACTTAAAGATGGATATCTTTGGTGGCAAAGTGGAATGTTACATGATAGGACTTATGAGATAACCAATGGATCTCAGTATGGCCACTTCCTCTATGTGGATGCATCAGACGAAAGTAGAAAAATCGCCGCTGCAGATTTCACGGCAGATCTCTGTACAGGACAGCAACTTATCTTCACAGCGGGTGTTGCTGACATGACTAAAGCGGATACTAGGCCACAGATTATGTTTAAACTATTTGGTGTTAAAAGAAATGTCAATGATGATATTGTTGAAAAACACCTGATACATAGTTTTGCGTCTGGTGATTTTAAGACTAATGTAGAAAAATTGCAAACAACAACTTGGTACCAGGTATATGGTAAGATTACTTTGCAAAAAGAGTCAAATGTAGAGCAGTATTCAGATTTCCGACTGGAGATTGATAATTACTGTAACAATACTGATGGTGCCGACTATGCCGTAGATGATATCCGTATGTATCTTGCACCTGCTAAGGTCCAGGTGATTCAGGAAAAACCGGCATGTGGTGGCGCTACAACTGGAACCATCAAACTGAAGATACGTGCTATCCACGAGACCTTGAATGCGATTTTGGGACATAAAGATACAAAGATCTATTTCAGATTTGTGGGTGAAGATGGAAAGCCTGTAACAGGCGATGGATTTTATTCTTATAGCTTGAAGGATAAAACGAAAAACAAAATAACGAAAGTTGAAGGTACGGAATATGGTACTGTTGATGTATACGATAAAGAGGAAACCTGTAAGAACTTTGAAATCGATGGTACTAATATGATTGAGCAAGATAGTGAAGGTGAAACCTATATTGTTATCAGCAATAAAGACTATCCCCTTGAAGTGGGGAAGAAGTATTACGTATCTGTATCTACTGGCAATCCTGCTGAAGACAAGGCTAATTGGGGCACACCTGCTGAAGTCTGCTCGGTATATAGTAACTGGTTTGAAATGATTAGCCAGACTCCTATCATTACAGATGTCAAAGGTAATGTCGTAACGGATTATAAAATTCCTTGCGATCAAGCTGGCAACTATGATGTGAAAATCAAGGGACAGTTGACTACAACCGATCCTAATAGTGGCGGTAAGATAACATTGGATAATGTGGAGTTCTTCTGGTATATTAATGATCCTGCTGTAGCTTCCAACAAGCTGAACGAAACAGCCAGCAACACAATCACTATCAGCAAGGAAAAGCTTCCTTTGGGTGAAACACATAAAATCTTTATGTTGCCAAAAGGAACTGAGAATTCAGATGGTTATATTCCATACGAAATCAATGGTAAGACCTATCTGTTGTGTTCTGCTGCAACACCCGTCCAATTGCGTGTCATGAAGGATGGACCGCAGCTTAACTTCGGATTCAACGATGTGGATTATCCATTCAAGGCTTCTGATTATGAGGCATCGCTTCGCATCGGTTTGCCACAGCTGAAGAAGTTGAAGAATACAGGGTTCCTGGAGATTCCTCTTCATAGTGCTACTATGGGTGATGGAAATGCTATCACTTCGCCACTTACCTTTGTCGATGATAGTGGCACTTCTGCAGTTACTTCAGATAAGGTAATGGTAGCATACACGAATGACCCGTTATGGACAACTGCCATGCTGAATACCCAGGTTGCCACATTGCAGAGTACAGAGTTGCCGGCTATAGATAAAACGACTCAGGCTACCCTCAATATCAAGTTCTCTGATGCAGCAGTAGAGAAATTCCACGAGGGCTACTGGTATGAACTCAGATTTGCCTTCGAGCAGAGAACAGTTTCTGAGGGAACTACCAACTGCCCTGGCGAGTCTTATCTCAAGGTGAAGATTGTACCGGAGTTCATTACCTGGACTCCTACTGCCGATGGCGGAATGAATGCCAACTGGAATAATGATGATAACTGGCATCGCTCATCTTCTACAGAATTGTATGATGATAAGTATACAGATTATCTGGCTTATGGAAGCAGTATGTCGGGTACGCCAACTTCTGCAAAGGATATTCCTACTCAGAACAGCTATGTGCCAATGAAGTTTACCAAGGTAACCATCGGCAATCTGAATGGTTTGCCATTCCCTGACCTCGGTAATGTGGTTTACCGTAGCACCAATAAGATTGCTACCAAGCTGACCAATGGAAAGGGTAATGAAGCTACGAAGTATATCCAGTATGATATTATGACTTACTGGGATGAAGCAGCTGCTGATAAGGGATTGGAAGCAGGTAATCTGAAGTGCGAGAAGTTCTATGGCAATACCTGTCATCAGATTTACTTCAAACCTCAGGGCGAGCTTCGCGACCAGTGCTATCTGATATATGACAAGGCTTGGGTAGAGAAGGAGCTGGTGCCTAACAGGTGGTACACCATGGCTTCACCTCTGCAGTATATCTACGCCGGTGATATGTATGTGCCAGCAAAGGATGGACGACAGGAAACTAAGGCGTTTACGGATATCAAGTTTGATGATAAGGTGTATAGCCGAAGCAAGTATCCGGTTTATCAGAGAGCCTGGATGAAGAGCGATGTGATGGAAATCTCTCCTAAGGGAGATTATCCTGCATCTCATTACCCAAGTGTAGCTGCTCCAGAAAATGTTGATATGAATCTCGGCTACTGGAGCCACGTATATAATAAGGTGGATGAGAGCTATGCCGATGCCGCAGACGGAACCTTCGGTGGTTTCTCTATCAAGGCGGGTAATGCGCTCTTGCCGAAGAGACCTACAGATGGTACTCCATTGCCAAATGCGATTCTCCGTTTGCCAAAGGAAGATAAGGAATACCAGTACTTCGATTATACAGGCTCAAAGCCTTCTTCAAGCAAGATGCCGGTTGCGAAGAATGCTGGCCATGGCAAGCTCCTCGTTGCTTTCAATAACGACGAGAAGCATCTCGCAGAGAAAACTCAGAGTTTAGGAACTGATAATAACAGCGGATTCTATCTCGTTGCCAATCCATATACCTGTTCTATCTCGATGGCTAAGTTCTTCGAGGCCAATACTGGTTTGCAGAAAGCTATTTGGATTGTAGAGAATGGTGAGGTAAAGGCGATTTCCAATGAAGAATTGGATAAGAAAAACTACGCTATCCAGCCTACCCAGTCGTTCTTTGTTAAGAAGAATACTGGCGCTGCTATTAGAGAAGTAAGATTCACTTCTACGATGTGTGTTGACCGCACCATTACTCCTGGCCTGCTGATGGCATCTGACTATGTCAAGAGCATTGAAGCAACGACAGAGAATTCCAACGGCCAGACGTCTAGGGCACGCATTGCTTTGCGTCCGGAGGCTTCTGCCGACTATGATGACCAGGAGGATGTGGATCTCTTGTATGATCAGAACCTCAAGGATATTCCGCAGGTTTATACCGTTGCCGGAAACGAGGCGGTGGCTGTGAATGCAGTTCCTGAGTTGTCCTGGATTCCGCTCGGCATCGTGAGCCAGCAGGCTGAAGAGGTTTTACTTACTCTGAAGGGTGTGAACAAGCTCGATGCTCCAGTTTATCTCTATGATGCTGCATCGGCAAGCTTTACAGAAGTTCATGAAGGCGAGGCTGTGAAGGTGAAGGCGGGTGACCACGGAAGATACTTCCTCACCCAGACCCGTACTTCAACCGGCATCGACCGCATGGAGGCTGAAGAGCAGAGTGCACCGGTGAAGGTTTACTCACCAGCTGCAGGCATGATTGTTGTTTCTGCCTTGGGTAGTGAGAAGCTCGACAGGGTTCAGGTATTTACATTGGATGGCAAGATGGTTCACAGTTATCAGTTGCCTGACAAGCAGAGAATGATTCTGCGAGTTACATCCGGCATTTACATCGTGAAGGCATCTACCCAGTCCTGTGCTCAGGCTAAAGGTCAGAAGATTTCAGTAAGATAGTATATTCTAGTTTTTAAATATCATTTAATAAACCTTTTATACCCACATTATCTGATACCTTACTATATATAGGGGCATCTTTGTTTCTTTCGTAGAGACGAAGGTGTCCCTATCATTTTTATTATTTTTTTTAACACGCATAATTTGCTAGTTTCCAACAATTATCTTATATTTGCAAAGAGTTTCTGTGTCTCTTATGTAGAGATTCAGATGAACAATATCAAAAAACGAACTTGATTCGCATGATGAAAGAGACAAATATACACTCACAGGTAACGTCCACTATTGCAGGGGACGACGGCGAAGCCGTGGCAAAAAGTGAACAAAACGCTAAGAAAAAGGTTCCGGAAAAGCCTAATGAAGGGCTTGAAAAACCTGATGATGCAGGATGGTATGTGGCTGTAGTGAGAGTGAATTGTGAAACGAGAATAGCTGATTCTATACGAATCAATCTTAATCACAATCATGTTTGGTTTGATTACTGGATTCCCAAGGTAAAAGTAGTTTATATAGACAAACGTTCCAATAAGCGAAAAGTGAAAGAAAAGCTATTTCTTTCCACCTTTATCTTTTGCAATGTTTCTCCGAGACAACTTGACAAAATCCGCTTCCGTTCGGATGTGTATAAGATGCTGACGATGCCAGGTCAAAGGAAAATATATCAAATTCCCGACCAGGTTGTTGCCAACTATCGATATTTTGTAGAGAATGATGAAGAGCCTGTCACTGCTGCCCCTGTTCCTTTGAAGAAAGGAATCAAAGTGCGAGTGGTAGCAGGTAGCATGAAAGGTGTGGAAGCATACGTACAGAGCTATAATGGCAAGAAAGCCGTCATCGGCAGTGAAATCAAGTATATCAGTGGTGCAACGCTTACGATAAGTAGAAATTTACTCGAAGTCGTTGAAGAAGATTAAGTCGTAGAATGATCTTGTTGCATAAAAAAACTATGAGTTATCTGAGTAAAATGTTATAGTAAGTTATAGCAAAGCGGTCCCATCCCGCACAACCATGGCGAGGGCTTTGATGCCCCGCCAACCTTATAGCGTAGCGGTTCTGAGCACCGGAGGGCGGTTACATCCTTCCTCCTGAGGTTTCTGTCCCCTACAAGGGGAACCGAAGGGGTCGTAAAGACTATTGAGGAAGGCTTGGTTAGAGGTGGAGCTCTCCTTGCAGGAGAGACGGAGAGGTAGAAAAATCAGCACAAATGGAAAAGCGAATGCGTGATGACTATCGCCGAGAACCGGTAAGGAAGCAGAATCATTTTGTGTATTGTGATGTTTAGCCCTAAGCCAAGTATAGGTTAATAAATGCATTTTTTCTCTTAATTCCTTGGTGATTACGAAAGAAAGTCGTAAATTTGCAGACAAAGATTAAAATAAAGGAGAATGTATTATGTTGATAAGTAATGTATCACAAGATAGAACCATTCCTTATTGGGATGAAATCAGGAATTTAAGCATTGAGGATAAATATTCCTTGATAGCTAAAATTGAGTCTTCTTTGGGCGATGTTGATATAAGTGAGTCGACTAATTCGATTCATGGGATACCACGTGAGGTGATGATTGCGGCTGCAGAATATGCTCTGAAGGAAAATAGAGCAGGTCGCTGCATTCCAAATTCGCAAGTTGAGTCTTTTATCAAAGCAAAAAGAGGATGGAAGTAGTTTGGTCTGACTTGGCTTTGACGCAGTTAGATGAAGTCATGGACTATGTGGAAGAACATTTTGGCTTATTAACCTCTCAAAAAGTTCTCCATAATATCTTGGAAAAGACAGATGAACTGGCTCAATATTCCACACATGGCATATATGATGCTCGCTACACTTCGTGGGTATGTGGTCAGGATATGGTTATACGCCACTTGTTGTTAGCTCCAAACCGTGTCTATTATTTGATAGATGGCGAGCAAATTGTAATTATGGGGATAGTTCATGTCAAGCGGTCTCCGCAAGCCGTAACTTCCATGATCAAACGCTTTTTAGAAGAATATGACAAATAGGTAAGTCTTCAGAAAATTGATGCTGTCAGCAACTGTTCGGAAATTCCGAACAGTTAGTAAAGAAGGCAATCGTATGATTACACGTAATATGGATTACTCCGCCATAACCCTGATGGGCACCTCCCCAGAAGTAATCCTATCAAAAGTAGAATAAAACAATATTCCTCATTCGAGTGGCGACAAGTGCAGAGCGATACTGCAATGAGGAGCAAAAATAACTTTTTTCAAAAACTGATAGGTGTAACTACTTGTAATATAGTGGTGACATTGTATTGGTGATATATAAAAAGTTGACTATGGTTAGTGTTTTGCGTACAAATTATTTGCGTACAGTACCAAAGTTGATTTTGTTCTTAACATCATATTCACCTTTGTTTGTATGTATAATAGTTAGACAGCTATATTATAACCGTTCCTATTTAAATTTTGCAGGTTTTGACAAGACGAGTATCCTGTGCTTGCTACATAAATTCGGCTTGTCTATACTCTTGGGGCTCTTACTTGTTTTAGTGACATTAGGAACTATGCTCTTTTTAAAGATACTTCGTTCTAGTTCCAAAAATGGCAATAATGTTACGGTTAAGAGTATTTCAAATAAAAATGCAGAATCTATAGGCTATATAGCAACTTATATCATACCATTTCTCTTTCAGAGTTTTGACGAGCTAGGCGACATAATACCATTATTGATACTCTTGATTATTATTTATAGGATATATGTCACTTCAAGTCTGCTTTTAGTAAATCCTGTCTTAAATTGCAAATACTCTTTGTTTGAGATGGAATACGAAGAACAGGGACAACGAAAGCAAGGTCTCATGATTTCTCCATATAGAGATATCTATGAAAGTGATAATATTAAGATATACAATATTGGTTATAAATTGTTTTATGTTAATAAAATAAACAAGAAATGAATTTAGAGGAATTGTTGAATTTAATAGCTTCGACCAGCGTTGATGATACGAAGTTGTTTTTTATAACAAGAGCACTTAAGCCTAACATGAAGCGTAAGGCAAGAGCGCATGAAAAATATCTTTATCATGTTTTCCAAGTTGATAACGATGAGGATTTAAGAGAATATATTTATGAGACATCAATAAGTCAACTGAAATCTATAGTTGACAAAAACTATGAGATGGTTGACTATGATGTTTTGAATGATGATACAGAAAATCTATTTTCATATCCGATACAGAATAAGGTGTTTTCTTTTCAAGATGTTGTTACCAACCAATTGCAAAGAGATGTTCCAAAGATAAAAAGTATTCGTGATTTGGAAAATGATGAGGTAAAATTATGGGCCTATTGTGTCGGTTTCGAAGATGTACAAACTGGCGAATGGGTTTATACATTTCGTAAGATGCAAGCCAGTTCTGTAGCCATCGATACACGAGAGGCTAATCTCAAAGCAAAATTCTTAGCTTGGTTTAATCCAGAAAGCTTAATGCTTCAACAGTTAAAGGGTGATGCATTAACTCTGGATAAACAGATAGACTGCGTATTCTATAAAGACATATTCTATGTGATTAAGAAATTTAACTTTGAACAGATGATGGGATTGCAAGAGGAATATGCAGAAAAGGCTAAGATTATAGCAGAAGAAATGGAGGGAACAAATACTTTTTCTGGCATAGAAAAGCTAAAATCCGTCATTGAAACCAAACCTTCTGTACATAAAAAACTTGTAAAAATAGGAATGCTTGGCACCTATAAAAATGTGACAGCAAAAGATATTCGTCAAATGAAACGAGTTTGCAAACAGCATGGTGATACTTTAAAGATTATAGATGATAAAATCTGTATGGAAGAAGAAGCAGATGTTGATGTTGTGTTGAAGATGTTTGGCGATTATTACAAGCAAGGTGAAGTTTCAGGAAAGTCGTATGGTACTTTTTCTGGTAAGGAATTGAAAAAATAGATGAGGTGAAGGAGTGATTAGCAATACTTCATTCTAAAAGATAATGCAATCGAGCGCAATGAAAGCTGCTTTCAAATTGCCGAGTGCAGCTTATCTTCTGCAAAACGATAATAAAATAACTTTTTTCAAAAACAGATACGTGTAACTACTTGTAAAATAGTGGGGACGCTGTATTGGTGATATACAATAATCGGGCAATTTGTTTCATGTAACTGATAAAAATAAATATTATGGATAAATATGAATTGACAACTTTATGGCAAAATACATTGGGCTTGAAAAATCAAACTAATGGTTATCAAGAACAAGTAGATTTTTTGCGACAAGCATATTATTCATTAAGGCAAAAGGCACAGCTTTTTGCTTCAGAAATAAATCGAAGCTTACCCTCATTTACAATTCATGATATATCACATGCTGATGCTTTGTGGGGGATTGCCTCAATGATACTTTCCTCTAATGAAAATCTAAATCCAGCGGAAGGGTTTGTTTTGGGTGCTGCTTTCTTGATTCATGACTTGGGAATGGGAATCGTTGCTTATCAAGAGGGCATCGAAGAGTTGAAGAAAACAGCATTGTGGCAGGATACCTATAAAGCATTGGAACGCAAGACTCTAGGATCTTTAGAGAAAAAAGATTTAGAGCGATGGGCTTTAGAGTCAACCCTAAGAGATTTGCATGCGCAAAAAGCAGAGACGTTACCACTGGCTTCTTGGAAAGATAATTTGGGCAACCAGATGTTTTTATTGGAGGATTCCGATTTGAGAAACTCTTATGGAGACATCATTGGAAAAATAGCGGCAAGTCATGGAACTACGATTGATAGAATGATGCACCTATTAGGTACGGATTTGATAGGTGCTCCAGGATTTTTACCTTCACATTGGACGATAGACCCGATAAAATTAGGTTGTTTGATGCGTGCTGTTGATGCAATTGATGTAGATGACAGCAGAGCACCAAGTCTCCTCTTTACTTTAAGAAAACCAAGTGGAATTTCAAAAGAACATTGGACATTCCAAAATAAGTTGAATCAGCCTACAGTAAAAGGAAGTAGAATACTATTTACTTCAAAATCTCCTTTTGGTATAGAGGAAAGTGACAGTTGGTGGCTTTGCTTTGATACATTGCGCATGATAGATAGCGAACTGAAAAGTGTTGATTCTTTCTTGTCTGACTTAGGAAGAACCACATTTGGTGTCAATGGTGTTGCTTACATAGATACCCCATCTCGTCTTACAGAGTCTGTAAAGGTCGTTGGTTGGAAGCCAGTAGATACCACGATTAATGTTTCAAATGTTCCCAAGCTAGTGGCTACGTTGGGAGGCAAAGAGTTATATGGTAAAAATTATAAAGTTCCGCTGAGAGAATTAATACAAAATGCCTCAGATGCAATACGGGCAAGAAGAATATTGGATGATGATGATTCTTTTGATGGAAAAATCCGAGTTAAGTTTGGAGAAGATGCTAATGGCACGTATATCGAAATTTCGGATAATGGAGTAGGCATGTCTTCTTTGGTTATGACTCAATCTTTGTTGGATTTTGGTCAATCTTTTTGGGGAACAAATCTTATGCATAAGGAGTTTCCTCTGTTGGAAGCAAAAGGTTACAGTTCAACAGGAAAGTATGGAATAGGCTTCTTCTCTGTATTTATGCTTGGTTCTAAAGTGCAGGTTATATCACGTAAATACTTGTTGGGTAGGGAGCAGACACATGTGTTGGATTTTATGCATGGACTCGACTCCAGGCCAATCCTACGTTGTGCAAATCCTGATGAATATATAAAGGATGGTGGCACTATAGTTCGTGTTTGGATAGAAAAAGGTATAAAGAAAAGTCTTCTTTATGATCGTTTTTTGGAAAAGCAGATTCCTCTTTCTGAAATATTGGAACGATTGTGTCCAAGCCTTGATTGTAATCTTTATGTTGAGTCTGAAACAACGCCAGTCATATCACGCAATGATTGGATAACTATGGACTCTAAGGAGTTACTGTTAAGAATACATGGAAAGTCTAGATGTGCGGTAGCCAATGATCAACAATCAAAATTGTTAGAGTTATTGGCGAAAAACATGAGGACAGTTACGGATTCAAAAGGCCATATTGTAGCAAGAGCTTCTTTATATTTAGATAAGGATTACCATTTTCATGGGCATTTAGATTTATGTGATGGTATGATTACGATAGGAGGTCTAAATGCTGGTGTTATTCGTGGTATCGTTGGAATCGTTAAGGGATATAGTATTAATGCATCTCGAAATTATGGTATGCCGATAGTTTCTTATTCAGAAATATCCAAATGGGCAACAGAACAGTCTCAAGTGTTGGCTGATTCGTGGTTGGATGGTAATATACAAATGCATTGTGCAACAATAGTCCAACAGTTAGGGGGATGTACCGGTGACTTGAAATGTTTTGAATACCGAGGTGGCTATATCTCTTGTAATGAACTGGTTTCTTATATCAAAAATGAAAACATAGATGAATGTATCTTATTATCAGATGCAGCTGTATCTGTAGAGTTTAGGCGTAGAAACGACAATCGTGTGTTTATAGCAAATCCAAATGTGTTTTGGGGAGAAGCTGGTATTGTTTCAATATTATGCAATGTATTGGATTTTGAATATTCCTTGAGGTGGCCAAATAGGGAAAGAGCATTAGAGGCATCGATGTCAAATTTGTTTATTGCAAAATTAGCGGAAGCATGGGATACTGATGTTGATACTGTAAAAGCAAATGCAAAAATCTCTACAGACGATGTGAAATATAATGCGGTTATTGGTACCTTTGGTGATCAAGATGCCAATTATGATTTTGCTGATATTTTTAAAAGACCAAATTAAGTTAAACAGAGTATAGCATTATGTCCTCTCAATCAGATAACAACAAGCGAAAAACGGAGAATACGTTACTTCTTTACTTCCGAATGCTCTTTATGATGGTTGTGTCGCTATACACGAGCCGAGTCATACTGAATGTGTTGGGAGTGGAAGACTTTGGAATATTATAACTAGGAAAAACACAATATCATGATAAAAAATTTCAAAGATATAAAAATAGCAGTAGCCGGTACCGGCTACGTCGGTCTGAGCATAGCAACCCTGTTATCTCAGCACCATCATGTAACAGCAGTAGATATAATCCCAAAGAAGGTGTAGAAATTCAACAATAAGATTTCTCCTATCTAGGACCATTACATAGAAAAGTATATGGTAGAGTAGCCAACATCGTGGTGACACCATCCGATGCCCTGGTCATTAATACCACGGAGTATCAGCGAGTGCTCAGCAAGGCATTGAGCTATACTTCCGATAAGAACGCCATCGTTACCATCGGTATTAAGCCAAGCCGCCCAGAAACAGGCTATGACTATATCGCCGCAGCGTAGGCAAGGACATCCGATAGTATGAATGCAACAACTGCGTAGTTCATGCTGCCGATGAAAGTAAGGTGGTAATTCAAGGCTTGGATGGCTATATCGTAGCTGAGAAGAAAGGACAACTGTTAGTTTGCTCTTTGAAAGAGAAGCAGAGGATTAAGAAGTTTGGAATATAGTGTAAATTGTTATTTATGAATAAAATATATTTTGATGAAGCTGGTTATACTGGCGCAGACTTAACGAATGTGCCTCAACCATATTTTGCATTGGCCTCGGTTCGTTTTACGGAAGAAGAACTTGCTACTATACGAAATGATATAGGCTTGGATGCCTATGAAACGGAAATGCATTTTAAAAAGATGCATACTAATTGGGAAGGAAGGAACTTGCTGGATAAGTTGTTTTCTCATCCTCTTCTAGATAAAAAACATATAAAAACAGGTATTGCTCTAAAGAGATTCTGTATATATGCTCAAATTGTTGATACAATTATTGAGACATTCTTTTATAGTAGAGGTATAGATTTATATGAAAATCAAAATAACAATAAATTAGCAAATTTCCTTTATGCTTTTTCTATTCTCCATAAAAATCAAGAGTTAGTATCCAATTTTGAGAAAGCTTTTGTGGAAATGTTACGTAAACACAGCCAAGATGCAGTTGTGAAGTTTTATCAATCTGTAGATTTATTGATAAATGATTCGGCAACGACCGATAGCTTTAAAGAATTGTTATCTGTGATTCCTTCAACAATCGAAACGGTTCAAGATGCGTTGGTAAAAAATAATCCATTTTATTTGGATAATACGTTGCCCTTATTTGTGGCATTGGTTGAAAAATGGTATACTGACACAAAAGCTAAAGATGATATAATATTTGATAATTCTAAACCTATAGCTTTTCAAAAAGACTTGATTGAAAAGTTAAGAGACATGCCTGTTGATGAAACAGAAGTGGGTTATGGTGATAGAAGACATGTGTTTCCTTTACCTATAGGTAATATTCAGTTAGCAAGTTCTACTGATTATTTGGGGATACAAATTGCTGATACTGTAGCGAGTGCAATTGTTTTTATATTGACAAATAAGAATGATAAACTTCAAAAATATCAGCAACAGTTAAAAGGTTTTGATGTCTTCCGAGAAACTGATGTACCATTAACTCCCTCGACAAAAGAATATTTATTTAAAAATATAGATACATCATCAGATGTTAACCCTTTGGATTTTATTTGTGAACACTTACAATAGTAGAGTAAATGTCAAATCCAACATCTGATAATAACAAGAGAATAGCAAAGAATACTTTGCTTCTGTATTTCCAAATGCTGTTCTTTGTAGTTGTGTATGGTAGTTTATGAGACGATGTATATAGCAAGGATGTTGAAATATCAGAGAATATTATGAGCGAGGAATAATACAATGAATTGCTGAAAGCCTATACCAAGGAAGCTTTGGCAAGCATGATAAAGGCTGATATACGCAATAGGTTTCCTGAACCTTATGCAAGTATTTATTGCCAACAATTTGAAAATTTCAAAAATGTTGCAGATTTCTTGGAATTTGCAGCAAAGTTAATGAGGAGATAACAATATATTTATTGCTAGTCTTTGTTTTTCTCAGACTTGTGTAAATAAGCATTAAACTTATGCACATAGTATCGTTATCCCCAGGCGGTCCCATCCCGCACAATATGGCGAAGACCTTTGATGGTCCGCCAACCTTATAGCGTAGCGGTTCTGAGCACCGAGTAGGGCGGTTTCCTTCTTCTCGCCTGAGGAGAGAAGACCGAGATG
>ERZ779855.858-NODE-858-length-23163-cov-7.285659_pt1 | contig 23163 bp, 48 predicted proteins | sample MGYA00511370_ERZ779855 | MGnify/ENA primary metagenome ERZ779855 (study PRJEB29588, sample SAMEA1967319) | human gut metagenome | biome: human gut; feature: human-associated habitat; material: faeces | place: Denmark | collected 2008/2010 ...
AAATTTTCTGTGCCTGCATTAATGCGGGCGGAAGCCCGGACAATCTTGACAGTTTCAAATCAGGAGAAAATGCCGCAGAGTTTAATATCTTAGTGTGCTTATTCATGGTCGTGTTAAAGCCGACGCACGGCATGCCGAGCTTGCGAAATTCATTTACTGGCAGCTCGCCAAGGCCGTTAGTTTCGATGACAGTGTGCGAAATATTGAGAATTTTATTAATTTCTAACAATTCGGCCGTACAATCATACCAAGCCTTTTCAAAACAAAATCCTGTTAAGACGAAATCACTCAAATTGCGCCCACCGCACACAACCGCCGTAAAGTCTCGGCCTTTATGTGAGGGGTCAATCCAACATATTGTTTCTTTTGCAGCAAAATCCACTTCCTTAACTAGACTAAATGGCATTTTCAAGCTGTCCATGATGTTTAGGAAATAAGACGCCTGTATAGAAAATTCATCAACACCGGCCAGCCGCTGCGCGTCTAGGTCGGGGTCTAATTCTGGAATAGTCCCATACGGCATGAGCCGAGTGTTTACAATCTCCCGCAAACTCTGATAAAGGTCTAGTTTGTGGACAGGCTGCCCGACAATCCCAACATTCATGGTTAATTTGCAGACTTCTTCGTACGTTTTTTTGACTGTAAGCCGTTCGGCCTCACTGTCATCTTTGGGCGTAATTGGGTCTTCCATAATGACTAAATCTGGATGACGGCCGCGTAAACCTGTACATTTTACGCCCAACCCCTCAAGATTTGAGTCTTTTCCGACACACCCCTCCGTCCGTAGAATAACTTCGCTTTTGTTTTTGAATTTTACTCCAGCGCGCAGTAATACTTCTCGCACTTCCTTAATGATAGCCTGCGCGCGGGACAGTTCCTTTGCAATCAACAGAACTTTAAAATTTGGATTATTCAAAATCGCTTCGGCGCAGCCCATAATCACAGCGTAGTCGGTTTTTCCGTAACCGCGAGAACCAAGCAGTAAATGCACACCCGGCGTTTTTATTAGATAATCTTTCATTTCGACTTGTGCCGGATATGGCCGCGGATAGCCGGCCAAATTGCACAAATCATAGAAATTTAGCACCTTTTGCAACTTCTCGCCAAAATCAAAACTTAAATCAAAATTAAAATCAAAATTCATTTTGTCTAAAATCCGATTATTAATAATCTTTTGTTTCGACTTTTCCCGGGATACTATACAAAATTTTCGTTAAATGTCGACAAAATTACCTTTTAAACAGCTCCGCAAATCCCTGAACCATTTCTTTTAATTCAAAAACCTCCATTTCCCCAAGCCGGCTATCCAGTTCGATTAGCGCGTCTTTAAATAGACGCTCAAAGAGCAGCTTGGTGTCGATTGCGCGCAAATCCTCATCTGTCTCGTTTATAATCTCCGCAACCATCCGGCCGGCAACCTCCTGCCTTTTCTTGTCTTTTTTCGCTTGGTTTGTCTTTAAATTCTGGCTTGGCTTTGAGCGACTCTGTTCATCTGCGATTTGTTTGCATAATTTGTTGACGCAGGGCAGGGAAATTTTTAACAAGGCCGCAATCGTGCGCTGGTTGGTTATCCCTTGTTTTATTAGCGCGCGAACCTTGTTTAAATTTTTCTCTGTTCTTTTTTGCATTTTCAAACACTTACAGCGTTTTTTTTGTTAAACTTTTTAATATTTCTTATTATTGTTTTTTTTTACGCATGGTGTCAATAAAAAATCCCTTGCGGGCTTAATACCTTATGTCGCTTTTTATTCGCTCGTCGTTCAACATCAAACAAATCATCAAGGTTTACTTTGCTTTTGCCAAGATAGTTATATGTGAGTTCCACATCTAAAAATAGCCAAGACTCCTCAAATTCTTTACCGTCTTTTTTAATGCACAAAGGGTGGAAATATCCCGACACTCCAATAACAATCATTTTTTGTCCGTTACACTCCCACACATCTCCGACTTCTGGCTTTTCTTTACTCATTTATAAAATCCTCCGTTTTCAACAATACCTTTTAGAAAAACATATCCCGCCCAAGCACAAAATAGGATAAAAATTATTGCCGGAATCCCGATAATCAAGCCGATTGTCCATAATACCCAAACTGGAATAGAAAAAATCATCTTACACCTACTTTCTTACCCTAAATTTCTTTTTGCCCTTCCACACTTATTGCATATTTTGCAAAACTTACTATCTAGCCTCATCAAATCCGCGCAGCGCGAGCACCAGCGCACGTTGCAAAAACCTAGCCAGCAAAGCAAACGTCTAATCATCTTAAAGCCCTCCCAAATAAATACGCAGCAAAAAAGCACATGACAGTAGTAATAACGTCTGACAGGTTTTCTCCAATTTCAATCATTTCAGCACCTCGGTTATTCTGGTTAAAAGTTTGTGGAAATTATCTATTGACACAATATCTTGGTTAATAAACTCTTCGTGTATTTTTTCTTTGCATTTTTTAAGCACACCGAGGAGTTCATCGTTACAATCACACATTAAGCCAAGCGCTTCCCTTCCTCTTTTTATTTCTTCTCTAGCTTCAATTAACTGCTTTTCCAAAGCGTTATTTTTTCCAATTTCCCATTCAACCCTGTCATTTAGCTTTTCGACCTTTTCGGTAAGTTCAACAAAATGGTCGTAATCGCAAGGGGCAAGTATTTTTACATACTCACACCTTTCAGGAGAATAAAAACACCCATCTAAACCGAATAAATACCCATATTCGTCGACCCTTGCAGGCTCTATTTTTTCATTGCCTAAATCCGCCCACCAAATACTTTTTTCATTAAGTTTCCCCGCTTTCCAGTCATCCGTTAAGCTCATCGTCCACCTCTTCAATATCAGGAAGCTCTGCCATATAGCATTTATTCATCATGTAATCGCACTCGATTTGAGCATAAATGCCGCTTAAATCATTATCGCATATGCTCCCCACAGGGATTTTTTGTCCTTTAGCCCAATTCAAAAAGCACTCGCAAGCCTCAGCATATCCTACGCAATAAGCCTTAACAAGGCGTGGTTCGTCTTGATGTCGGCAAGTAAAACACTGGCAATCTGTTTTTATTGTCATCTCTTTACCTCAAACAAATCTTTAATACTGGCTTTGCTCTTGCCAATATATTTAGCTTTGTCCACAAAAATATCTAAATAATACCAGCAACCGGTTACACATCCCTTTTTGTTCATATCATAACAATAAATCATCTTTCCAAATTTATCCTCTGAAAATTTACCTATGTGCAAAATCAAGCCGTCATTTTCCCATACATCGCCAACCTCTGGTTCTAATGCACTCATTTTGTTAGCTCCTTAATCTCAACATCATACCAACCCTCATCTTCGGCTTCAGCTTGTGCTTGCCAAGCCTCGAGGTATGTTTCGGCTTTAGCATAAATAGCAAGTTCCATTTCATCGCAATACCTGCCAACAATTTTATATTTTTTTTCATCCAAAGTCATTTCAGCACCTCTTTTATTCTGGTTAAAAGCAAAGTCGCTTCATCTGCGTTTTTAGTGAAATATGTATCAACGTCTGATAAATATTCTTTGCACTCTTTCAGCAACTGGCGGAGCTGTTTGTTTTTCTCCGTGGCTGCCTTTCCCTCATTAAGCAGCTTTCCAATTATCATGTCCCCTTTGTCGACTTCTCTTTTAAGTCGTATAATCTCTTGATAAACTGCCTCATAATCCCCGAACTCATCAACCAAGGCTTGACCGTGCGCTATGTCTACCGCCTGCTTACTTTCCAACAATTTGTAGTTATTGGTTAGATTTTCGACATCTTTTTCAAGTCCTTTGACCTTTTCGGTAAGTTCAACAAAATGGTCGTAATCGCAAATAGCTAAGACTTTAATTTCTTGTTTACCATTTGGAAAATAACAAGTCCCATTACCACAAAAACTAAAAGCGTTGTTACTATATAAACGTGCCGGGTATACTTTCTTTTTTCCAGCCACTCTTACAAAATAATTTTTGTTTTTCTTCAACTTTCCAGCTTTCCAGTCATCCGTTAAGCTCATCGCCCATCTCCTCAATTTTCATTTCAGAAAAGACTTCCGGCTCTATGTCGCTAATTCCACCCATCGTTTCCATATACTCTTCTTTTTTTTCGGCACACATTTCATTTAAGTACACCCACTTTTTACACCAATTTTGTAAATGTGTTTTTCTTGGATATGCTTTATCAGAAAATCCAAAATAATAAACATATCCATCAAAATAAAACCCGATATGATTTTGGTTTCCCAAAATATATCCATTAACTTTCGGTTCATCCGTATTGTCATAAATTTTCATTTTTTTCATCCTAAAATAGTTAAAGAGTTAAAAATTACAAAGCTAGCACCGGGCGAACGTAGTAATTGTAGTCCTTATTGTGGCCGTACAAACCGTAACTGCCGTTAAGGAAAGAGTTCCACGCCCATTCGAGGTCGTCCTCCGACGAAGACCAATACCAGTCTCTTTTAAGCGGCTCCCCGCCGGCTCGAACGAGTTCCCGGTTTACATCGTTGAAATTCTCAGCAATCGCCATCCATTCTTCTTTTGTTGGGACGCCTACTTTTACGGCGTCATACCAATTCATAGGCTCCAGCTCATCCCGCAAAGCTAAATAAATAACTCGACCGTTTATTTGGGCGGCGCGGACGCCTACCGGTTTGCCGTTTTTCTTAACAATCATAACTCTGAATTTTGTCATTTGTTTTCTCCTTATCGTAAAAATTGAATTATGAAATAGAGCGGCATAAACGCGCAGGCAAAGCCGCAAAACCAATAGAAAAAATTTTCAAGCATTTCTTAAATCTTTCAAAAATTGTTTTACTTCTTCATATTCTTGAAGCGTCAGGTACAAAAGGCGGCCGCGAAGTCCTTTTTTTAAAAGCTTTGCGCGGTAGTTTTTCATGGCTTTTCGGGAAATCTCCCGTTTCTTTTCAAGCTTTTCATCTTTTTCAGACATTTTCAATTATCCTTTCAAGTTCAATTAGAGCTTCGTTTTTTTCATTTCCAAAGATTTGGCGGAGTTCTTCCGCCAAATCCTGTTTTGCTTCTTCGAGAGCTTCGTTTTGGTCGACGAAAATATAATCGTCGACGTCGTAAGTTAAACTGTCTTGATTATAATATCTTTTGGCGTTTACTTTCAAAAGTTCAAGCTGACGGTCATAAAGCTCCGCGGCAATTCCTGATTTTATATTATCCATATTAACCTACCCAGTTGATAATTACCTTATAGCCGGCATACGCCTTTTTAGCGTTCTGCTCGAACCATTTTTTGGTCGAAGCCGGGTATATGATTGAGTTTTCTTTTGACGCGGTGTTGCTATCGTCCAATTCGCGATAGTATCCCGAAATCTTACTAGCAAATACGAATTTATATTTTTTCATGGTTTTTACTCCTTTTGGTTAACTTATACTAGTAATATAATATAAGTCGGATAACTTGTCAATAGGTTTTTTCATAAATTGTATATTTTTTTTTCAACGAGATTGAGTACATGTCCAAAAAACTATATGGTATTCGGATTTTTCCTTTTTCGACGCAAAAAATAAAAGCACCTTTTTCCGGCCGAAACTTGATAATTCCGCATGTTCGCAAGCTGCTTGAATAAACTATATCGTTTGCGTATATCTTTTTTTGGTCGACATCCAGTCGCCCAGAAAAAAAATCAACGATGAAAAACTTCTTTTTTCTCCTGTCGGTTGTGTTACAAGTTATATTTCCTCGGTATAATTCGCCACCTTGGCCTAAAAAATACCCGCCAGACGGGAAGCCAACAAACTTTTGCCGACTTCCCAGCCGATTAAATTCGGCCACCCTAAAATCCACCGCCTAAAATCCTAATTTCACGAATTTCTTTTAAGCATTTTTCAAGGTTGCCGCTGTTTTTCCAAAAAAACAACGCGACTTCTTCTGGCTCGGTTACACCCATGCAGCGTAAAAAATACCTTTCGTTGCCGCACAAATGTAACATCTGATGGCATTTTGGGCATAATGGCAGCGTAAATCTGTCATCATTTTTAGTTGCCATGCCTTTGGATTTTACTTTGGGAATTAAAAAATCTTCCTCGCCCACTTTTTTGGGCAGATATTCCGGGCGGACGCGTAAAAGATGATGATGTGTTGGATTTTGACAGCCACATCGCAAGCAAATGAGGCTGTCGATAAACTTCAAATGTGATTTCATTCATTTTCCCCTAAAATAGTTAACAATTCAGCAAAAGACTGTGGAAAATCTTCATCTTTAAAAAACAGATTTCGGACGTCCACTTTTTCCAACCAAGCTTTATTGTAGCCATATTCATTTAAATAATTCTTAAATATCTCAATCCCTTTTTCGATTTGGCCGCGCGCTAGGCGGTACATATCGGGACAATGTTCATCATCGAATAACTTTACTTCGGCCTGCGGACAATTTTTATTGATGAAAACCACACCGGGCAAAATATCTTCGATTTCCCGCCAGTCTTTCCAAAACTCCAGCTGCGGCGGGGTGCCAAAAACCTGTTTTTCTGTAAAACCCTTGGCAGCTCTCGCGGCTTCCCGATAAAAACAGAGTTGAATGAAAGTTTTGTATTTAAAAAAGTACTTTTTGCACCAGTCGGAAAAATTTTGACCCTGCGCACAGACTGTTTTTAAATCCCACATCTGGATAGATTTCAAATAGTCAATTCTGGCTTTGCAGGCGACGCCGCGATACTCGAATAATATGCTTACCTCTGGATGTCCCTGCTTAAAAATTTCACTATCAAGAACTTGACCCGGATTTCCCAGATACAAAAGCGAATTTGCTATTTTTTCTGCTAAGTCGGCTTTGATGATTTGTTTTTTTTGACCTTGTGCCCATGCCCAATAGGCCGAGCTTTTCCGGCTCATTTTAGCAACGCTATCAGGCTCGACAACATACCTATTTGCGAACTCATCCGGCTCTAAAATTAAAGTGTGGTAGATTTTTCCCTCAAAAAAAGCTGGCGTTTTCTTTTCTTCAAAAAGCGGATTGAGCCGGCTGCTAAACCAATATTCCGTCGGACTTTTTAGCAATGCCGAAATTCCGGTAAAATCTAGACGCTGCTCGGCAAAATAGACGTCTTCGGGCAGATTAAAATAAATTCCATTTTCCATTATTTTTTTACTCCTGTTGTTGTTAACAAGATTATTAATAATCATTTTTTTATTAAAGTCAACACCTAAATTTATATTTATTGTATTGACAACGTATATTTATGTGATATATGTGTTTTTGTCATTAACAATTTATGGAGTAAAAAAATGTCAAATTTAATTAACCCCGTTGAAATCAAAGCGCGTGAATTTCTTTTGAAAATCAGAGCTTCGGAAATTGCAAACGAGGGGGATAACCTAAAAGCTTGCGAAATGTTAAAAAATATTAACGTTTATACAAAAACGGTAAAATCTTTGAAAGCCGAGGAAGAAAAACCGGTTAAGTCTGCCCTAAAAGAAATTTCTGATAAATACAAAAATGCGCTGGATTTTCTAACCGAAGCAGAAAAGATTTTACGGTCGAAGATTGCCGATTATGCCGAACTCAAGCTTGAAAAGCTCAATTTGATAGCTTCTGCTGCGCAAAAGACGGCCGAAGAAGAAGCGTTGCGCAAACTTGATGAATTGCAGGCTTTGCGCGAAAGTGCCGGGCAATATGATGAGGTTACGCAAGCCGCAATTATTTCATCTATCGACAGCAAAGTAAACGCTGTTATTGATAATTCCGAAATCAAGATTGATAACACTCTTGGTAATTCTGCCACGTCATTTCGTAAATATATCACTTTCAAAATTGTTGACATTCAGAAAGTTCCGGCCGAATTTCTGTCGGTTGATACCAAGGCTGTAAACACGGCCATCCGAAACGGCGTTCGGGAAATTCCGGGATTGGAAATTGTTGAAAAATTAACCCCAGTTGTCAAATAGGAAAAATATCATGACAAAACAGCAATATTGTATACGAGTTGAACCGCAAACTATGGAAGCTTTAAATTCAATTGCCATGCTCGAAAATCGAACGCGAAGCAATTTGATTGAATTTATCCTACTCGAATTTATTCAATTTTATCGTGAAAAATATACACTTGACTTTTTGTCTGAAAAATTCGATAATATAGGTTACTCCTAAAGATGTTAACCATGTAAAAACCCCACCTTAAAAAAGTGGGGTTTTTACTTATTGAGCTTCATGCAGCTCTTTTAGGCAATCCAGCGCTTGACCGTAAGTCACAACTGAATAAATACAGTTGTTTTTTGTTTTTACCTGTTTAGCTGCGCAGCCACTTAACCACATCAGCAGAAATAGCATAATTAAGACAATCGCAATCTTGCGGCTGCGGCTCTGCGCATTTTTCCCGGCGCACAGCGATTTTTTTTTGAGTAATAACAGATTTATCATCCTTTATCTTCCTTTCGCTTTCTACGGTCGAAAAATATACCTCCTGCGCAATTCTTTTTTCTTTTTCATTCATCCACAGATTAAAAAAAACGATATTGCCGGCGGCAAGTATCCCTAACGCCCATTTTAAAGCCATCCCAGAACTCCGATAAACAATTTAACAGCTGCGTCATATTGCCCATTTGCGACTAAAATTCCGGCCACGGCCAAAATGAACAGCACAATTTGCCATGCTCTTTTTTTACTTATTTTCATTCTACACCGCAATAGAAAAGGTGCCGGCCGATTTGCAAATCAGGGTTTCTGCCTTTTGCCCAAGCCGGATGGACGCCGTCGACGCAGTAGTGACAGGCGCCGCAAACAATATCTTTGTAAACACCCGCGACATACTTTTCCGCGACGTCTATACATTCGCAAAAAGCTTTGTCACTTTCTGAAATTCTGTTAATTAAGTCAAAATTGGGGTCGTCTTCGTTCCAGCATGAAAATTGGTGGTATTTCGAACCTTTCACACAAAACTGGCAGGTTTCTGCGATGGTGTTGCCTGCGAACCATTTTCCAGACTTGTAACGATTTAAAATCACGGACGCCACTGCTCGCTTGCCAATTTCCTCTTCGCCTCGCGCCTCGCCGTAAATCGTGCGGGCAAGAATGTCAACATCTTTACTTCTATACATCTTACAGCCTTTCTGAAATTTCTACAAAAATTATAAATATTTCTAGTAAAAAAATCAATAAGAAAAAGACTGCCCATCTCATTTCACACCTGCAAGTAAATTGATATTCCTAGATAAAAACCAAAAATCCACTCGCCCCAGTTCCATCCGGATTTTCCCAAAGTGTAGATTTTTTCAAGTAACCCACCAAGCCAATAACACACGCCCATCGCAAGGCCGGCCGACATCAGTGCAAAACTTCCAAAATACAAACCCCAAATAAATGTTACGATTAACCCCGATAGGGTAGTGCCGCAAAAGCCAAACAATTTTGGGCATTCATAAAGCCAGACGGTTTTATTTTTAAAATTAATTCGGCATGCGTAGAGTAAATTGTCAATTAATTCACATTCTCGGTATTGTACAAGGTTTGGGTTAAGCTTTCCACCCTCAAGCAACCTACCAATGTACAAACCCCAACCATAGAGTTGATAACTTACATAACAAGCTACAAAGCCAATGATGGCTTTTTCGATGTCGTTAAAATGCAAATATCCGCAAATTCCGAAATAAACGGCATACCAAATTTTGTTTGCTGGTATGTATTTTTTCAAAAGGCCACCGCGCACCCGCCATAAAAAAGCCGATAACATTGTTTACCTCCAATAATCAAAAATTTTGTGTTCAGGAATGGCGTTTTGCTTCGATTTCGCAAGCTCAATTTTATAGGTCAACACTTCCTGCTGCTCGCGCTGCCAGTCGATAAAATTTTGCCCGCTCGGCGTATAGCACAAGGCAGGCGTAATATTTGGGTTTGGGGCTTTATCCGGGCGGTAAATAAAAATGTTCAATTCTTGGCTCCATGCTTTAAACCCTCTGAAATGAGGTTGGTTTTTATCAATTGCAAATCGGTTGAAATTCCAATCAGTTGCCGATTAATGTCCGCAAGAGTTTGCGCGGTTTCGCTTTCAATGCGAGCTTGGTTAAGCTCACATTTATCAATTCTACTTTTCAGGTCGTGAATGTCCGAAGTGTTTACGAGCTGCTGGTTATAAAAAAGAAAACAGCTGTAAAGAAAAGCACCGCCAATTATTATCAGTCGGTAATTGTGGGTAACTTTTCTTGCCAGCTGTTCAATTTCTCTTGTCATGCGTAACCTGTGATTTCTTTGATTTTTTTACATCCTCAAGCATGTTTTTTATCCTTTTTTGTTAACTCTATTAAAATCATATATGCCTGATTATATGTTTGTCAATATGTTTCGCATAATAAATATTATGAATAGTACGACAGGTTTATCCGCTGGCTACTATAAATTTCCGTCAGGCCTTATTTTGCAGTGGGGTGTTTACTCACAACTTATAACAAAAGGAGATTTAACCGCAACCGTTACACTTCCTGTAGCTTATTCAAGTAATTTTGTTGTTGTTGTTGCGCGACGCAATAATATTGACACTGATTCATCTGAACAATTTCTACATTGGTTTGTTGATAATTTATCTCAATTTAAATTTGGCGCAGATAATTATAGAAATGATTATAAAGGATTTTTTTGGCTAACTGTAGGGTATTAATACCCGACCGCAAACCAGTAAAAAGATATGTTTATGCCATACCCATTACCGTCAACAGTTCGAAAAACACAATCTGATAATGTCGCTTTTTTGACATTAATGTTGAAATTTTGACCGTTCGGCGCATAAGGTAAGGTTAGCACGTTGGCCAAGTGACTGGGAAAAGCAACCGGCCAAACAACAGTTTTTTCTGAGGATGTTGAGGTAGAAACAAAATAACCAAATTGAATTAAAAACCTAACCCCGTTACTGGTTTGTAACCAAATCCCGCTTTTAAAGGTGTCCAAAATTGCATTATTCATAATATTTGTTAACAGAAAGGAAATAAAATGTTTTACGGAAAACACAAAGTTGATGGAAGTTTCGGATTTTTTGTCGACACGGAAAATTGCACGAAAGCTGTTGAGCTTTCTGATGATGAATATTTAAATCTGCTAAAAGCTCAAGAAAACGGCAAGCAGATTATTCCGGGTAAGAATGGCCGGCCGACTGCGGTTGACCCTGAAAGCCTGCTTACTGCGGATGAGAAAAAAGAGCGCGCGGCCGCTGCCGTGAGGGCTAGCCGCGACGCTCTTCTTTTGAAGACAGATATTTTAATGCTCGCAGATTGTTTTGAAAATTTATCCGATGAGGATAAGAAAAATTATAAGAATTACCGTCAGTACTTGCGGGATATTCCGCAAAATCCCGATTTCCCAAATGTCGAAGTTTTAACTTTCGACGATTGGCTCTAATTCTCGGATTTCTTCCCGGGCAGCCTCGCGTTGTTTGATTACGTCCGCGTATTCTTCGGGCGAGGCGGCTCCCTCAGCCAACTTCATGCAGATATAGTCTGTATCTTGCAAGAATTTTTTAAGTTCCATAGTTCTGATTTTTGCCCGGTGCTCTGGCGGCTCAACCGGCGCGCGGCCAATCGGGTAATAGTTCCCATCCCAAGCTTTTTCACATTTCATCAGCGAGTACCCGAGGTTTTCCCACATCGGCGTTAATTCCGTTTCGGCCTCAACCACAGAAAGCCTATAGTTTTCATCTTCAATTTTAGCAATTCTCAACATTTTTTACACCTTTGTCTTAAACACAAATAAAATTACTCTGCCGGTGGCGTTTGTGGTTTGCACGACATCGCCGCTGTCAACTAAATAAGTCACACAATAATAGTCAGTAGCGTAACCATTGCCTGACCCATAAATCATCTGAAAGCCATTAATTGTCACATAACCAGTTGCGTTATTATGTGAGCTTTCTATGAAAAGCAAACCCGGCGCGTCTACAGTAAAAACCGCGTTTACCGGCTTTGAAATACCCGCCCAATTGGGATAGCCCGAAGCTTTGTTTTGCATAATATTTATTATGCGAGTTGTTTCTTTTGACACCGCGTTACAAGTCGGGTATTGGCTGTCGCTTTTCGTGAGTGTGGTTGACTTATTGCTCAAACTCTCAAGGTACTGCTTCATGTACTCCATTATTTGATTTGCGGTTACACTGCCGGTCGCGCCGCCGGTGGATGCTGCAAAAGCGTTGCTGTCCTCCACTTGTGGAAGACGTTCCAGCTCATTGATTGTTTTTATCTGGTCTATTGCCATTTTTTTAATTCTCCTGCCTCGGGTTTTCCTGTTTATAGGTAAATTCAAGAAATGTTCCGGCATTTGTCATTTCTTGCAAAATATTAGCCAGCTGCCGGTTTGAAAACCGAGCCACCAGCGCAGCGAAACCCAGATACTCGCCGGCCTCGGTTGTGATATAAAACTGTTTTTGTTCGTCTACCCAAACAAAATATTCGACATAACGCGCGATGATGTCAATTTTTATGTGCAATGGATTGATTTTGTCAATGGTAATTGTAGCATTTGAGCCAAATATACTATACAAAATCTCGCAATAAGCATTGACCGAACCAATTGTTTGTTCGGCCTCAAGTATTTTGTAAAATGTCGCGACAAATAATGATTTTTCCATAATGTTGTAAATTGGCACGATTTGTTTTTCATAGAGAACCTTACCAAGGTATTTAGTCTTGTAGGCATTTTCGTAATATGCAAACAAATCATCCATCGTTGGCTTAAGCACCTGCAAAAAGGTCGTAAGAAACCTATTAGCGTTTTTATCGTTTTCTGTAAATTTCTGATATGGATAAACTTGATTACTCATCTACTATCTCGGTTGAAACGTTGCCTAAAACGATTTTTTGATTGTACAAACTTTTATAGACAGCGTCGGTAAAACTTCCCCCGCCGACTTGATAGGTTACTGATAGGTCGGCTGCCCATGTCAAATCATCTTTACACAAATAAGAATTTGGCTCAAAATCAAATCCCAACCGGTACGCAGCATTAAACTTTTCCGTGAATAAGTTACTTACGACGTTCTCCGTGGGGATAAAGTCGCGGGAGTTTCTGGACACTGTTGCGACGATTTTCACATTTACGGTCACAGTTTCCGGGATTTCAAAAGCAATATCGAACTCTTGCCCGTTTACTCCAACAAAGACGCCCGTTTCGGTGCCATTGTATGCCAATCCAGCCGTTGCGCAGGTGCCTATTACGTCAATAATATTCTGTTTGAGGGTGGCGTAATCCGCTGCGCTTTTGTCGACATCACAAGCAATGTAGCACTTTCCGCGGTCATCGATTTGTTTAATAGGCATGACCGAGGCAATGACGTTGAGTTTGTTAGCTAGCTCATTCATGATACCATTGGGCGAGCTTTTGGGATACTGGATAGTTTTGTTGATATAGGCAATATAATCTTGTATTTTGGCAGCGATGGAACTAATACCGTTTTCAACGCCCAAAATGAGCTGAACGCCCGGATAATAAAGTTTATGTAAATTAGTGCCGATGAAAGTTTCGGGCGTGTAGCTGGTTTTGTAATTTGTGTTAACCGCGTCAACCAAATCCGACAAAATATCTTCATTCGTGCGCGGGCTGTAGCCATTTTCGATGTCAAAACTCATTGTGCAACCAACCCCTCAATTTTTTCTTCTGAAATAACGTAGTTAAAAATACTTTCAAAAGTTTCCGCTTGTTCTTGCAGATTTGTGACTGTTATCCCATTGTCAGTCATTTTCTGAATAGAATAAGCTTTGAACGTTTCTGTTTGGATTATGACGTCGGGGTCGATAAATCTTTTCAAATCAATCCCGAATGCTTGATTGTAGTATAACGTACCCTCTTGTGTAGTCAAGAGATTTGCGCCTTTGTAAACTATCGTATCATTAAAATACGGCATGCCGTCGTCGTCAAATTCAACATCAATCATTTTATCATTGTCCTAAAAACAGCAAGTTGTGCCTGAACTACCTGAACCTCTGCCAGCGTTGCTGCGATACTGGCATAATATGTTTCTGAAACGATTTCGCCACCGGCGTTTGCTGGTAAAATACCGGTTGTTAATGTTGTCAAAAGGCTTGTAATTTTCATGAGTGTATCACTAACATACCCCGCTAGCTCTTTCATATCTGGAGATGTGTTGGGAATATATACCGCGTTTTCTTTGTCAAAAATAACGACGCCGGTACTTGCGCCACCCTCGCCGATAACTTCAACGTTTGTCACTGGCAACTTATCAACCGTGACAGCTCCGGCCAAACACTGCGCGTCTAAAACTTCCGTCAAAATAAACCTCCTAACACTCCGCTACTATAGTAAAACTGTTCAATTTTGTACATGTTATGAACCATATCCCAAAAAGCTAGAAATCCACTAATTCGGCGCTGGTTTTTATCCAAATAATACGCTTGCGGTAGTTCATCCGAGCTTATAAAAAGCCCCTCGCCATAATCAAGTAACCCCCAAATTCCAAGCGACGATGTAACCGTCCCCAACGAAATATTGTAGGCTAAGTTGTTCCTCCTAAATATCTCTTCGCGTTTTCCCGCATAATTCATAATCATCGGCAAGCCGCTAACAATGTGTCCAGCCCAAACATATTCAGGGAAACTAGCGAGCTTCGGAAAAGTATAGGCGTCGCCGATTGATGTCAGTTCTTCATTTAATTCCTGCCAGTTGAAAAGCTCGCCGACACTTTCCGGGTAAAAATAATAAAAACCGTTTAGACATTCAATCTTCATCGGGCAGTTCTCCCCACCACACATTGCGGTCATCATCTATCCAAACGGCATTCTTTTTGGCAACATATGGATTTACGCCGTTTATTCCCGGAAAAATTAATTCGCCGTTTATTAAAACGCCGTAATCTATCCACTTGCAAATCATCATCGACATTTTGCCGAGATACTGGAAATTAAGCTCGTAATATGCCTGTGGAACGCCGAGAGCGTCGAAGTCATTTAAGTTTGCTACTTTGTAACCGTCAATCTTCATTTTCTACCCCAGCACATCAATCACGTTGTCGACTTTATCGAGAATTTCTCCGGCCAGCTGCTTTGACGGCACGGAACAAAACGACATTTCAACTTGATACATATTTGTGTTATCAACCGTTGTTTTTTTGAAGTTTCCCAGATAACCCTTAAGCATGAAACTGCTATCGTAATAAACAGTTATGTAATATGGCATACTTGTCGGGTCTTTCCCGTCAATTAATTCGTAGGCTTTGCCGGCCATACTCAAAAGGGTGGTCGCAACGGCGTTGTCTTTCAAAACTCTAAAGGAAATATCCAAGCTCTGAATAACTTGCCGCTGGAAAGTTAAGCCGCCAATTGTCTGCAATTCGATTTTTACATTATCTGTAGTGTTATCAGACATTACACCTGTAGTCGCTTCGTCCAGATAAATTGGCACCGGAAGAGGTACGCCAATGTCGCCAACCGACACAACCGAGGGAAATGTAAAGATAATTACTGGACTTTCTCCGCCAATCATTCGTAAATACTCCCGGTTACCCTATTATATTCTTCTTCCGTTATCTTGCCTGCCCGAAGCTGCCTATCAGCAGCCGCCTGCGATTGCAGCTGGCCGAATATCTTTTGCAGCCAGCTTACAGACTTATTCACGCCGGTCGCTACATTCTGCTGAACGGTTAGCATGGCTTTGTTGACTTCAGCAGTAGTTTTGTAATTTTGCAAAAGCTCATTCGTGTAGGCGTCTTCAGCCATTCTATACTGTGCTTGTTCCGCGACAGCTCCGCCCCGCAAAATCTGGCCGCGAGTTTGCAGATTTGTATACTCCCTTTTAACCTCTTCAATCATCTGCTCGCGGCTGGCCGCAATTCCGCGCGTGATAGCCTCATTAAATTTATTATTGTCAATTCCGGCAAAAGCCTTTTGGCCTAAATCGGTCAAGTCAACGGCGAGAAGTTTATTGACGTCTTGCGCGCCGGCCTGTCCGAATACGGATTCAGACACGAGTTGTCGCGTCCGCGGGTCAGCTGCTTGAAGAGAAGAAAGCACTTGCAGAAACGTCTGCGCGTCTGCCGACTGCCCGCGGAACTGGTTGAGGGGTGTATTAAACCCCCGATTGGTCTTATTCAAAGTTTGCCTGAATGCAGAGAAAAGACTGTCGAAATCTTTTACTCCGGCAATTTGTGACAATCTGGACAGCCGCCAATATTCCGAGGGAAGTAGATTTTGCGCGGCCGCCTGCGATTGAATGTCTTTGTATTTTTCCAGAGTTTCATCAATGGCAGTGTTCATTTTATCGATGTCGTTTAGCACCGAATAAACAGCACCAGCGACAAGTCCAGAAATTGATAGCCTTTTTAGGCCTTTTTTTAAGGCGCTGCCGAATTTATTTGCAACACGGGTAAAGCGGCCGTTTAATTCAGCTTCCATTTGCTTGGCGTCTTGCTGGTCTAGCGTCGCCTTAACTTTTATGAGATATTCGCCTGCCATGTTGCCCCGTCCAAAAACGCCTTATTCAAAACTTCCTCTAAACTAAAATCACTTCTTGATTTTATTATATCACTGAAAGCCGCAGGTAAGTCAATAGAGTAGTTTTTTATTTTTTTCAGCTGTGCGTCTGTTAAAAAAAAACTTTGATTTTAACGATAGCCATGCACACATCAATAATAATTGCAAAAAGCTCTTCAATTTCAAGATTTGCAAGATTTGATTTTCCGTAGGGGACACCGTTTGGGTCTTTTGCGAACAAGCACAAGGCCAGTATTTCGTTTTCGTCAATCCCCGCAAAATAGAGAGCCGTTTTTAACGTTTCGCGCTGTTCTTTTTCTCCCATCGCAGAAAATCTTTTTAGAAATTCCGTGTAAGTTTCCTTTGGCTGCCGAAATTCAGGCAGCATAAAGTACGAGAACAAGAGGGTTTGCAATGCTTTAAACGCATACAAACCCTTTACGCCTTTTATTTCCGATACATCAACCATTATTTCAAATTCGGTTTAAGATTAAACGTTTCGAACGTCAAGGTCACGTTGTAGGTTTCTTCTCCCTCAACAATGTCCTGCTGGCGCGGGAACTCCTGCAAAATACAGTCGTTTCCGATGTAGCTCTCGCCGGTCGCGCTATCGATACAATACACGGTCATCGGTGTTTCGTCTTCATACGCGTTTTGAAGAATGGTAAGCATTGCGCCGCTTAACCCTACCGTGTTAATAGCAATTTCGTCGGCCTGTTTGGAGTTTTCCATATAGACAAAGCCGACTTTGTTTTTGGAGTTGGCGCCTCTGGTTTTGTGTTTCCGGCCGTTTTTGGTTACGGTTACACTGTCAACATCTTCAAAATCATATTTGACATTGTTGATAATCACGCCATTTTCAGAATGCCATAACTGTATCATTTTTTAAGCTCCCTGTGTCAAAACCGCGTTCAGGCGCCAAGTTGCTTTTGGCAACGGCGCGGTAATATCAGCATTCATTACAAAATCGCTGCTGCCAACCGATACTGTAACAGTGATTTCGCCAATCTGTCCAGTTTCGGTATACTCATCGGCAATACCCTGTAAATAATCCTGCAATAGTGTCGCTTCGGCGGTGGTGTAGTCTGGTTTATTCAGGTTAAGCCAGGTAAGCGCCGCACCCTGCAATTTTACAACAATTTCTTCTGATACATAGGGCGCATGGATAGCAACGGCTTTATTGTTCTGACCGCCGACACAGAAGAACGCCAGTCTATTGCCAAATTCTTTTGAAGTAAGAACAAAGTTTGCGCGCAACGTAAAAAGAGCGTCGGCAGTTTCGTAGGAAGTAATATCATCAGAATTTTCCATACTGATGTACTGCTGGCTACTCCAAATAGTATTTGCGCTATTAAGCAGCGAACCAAATGCTTGATACATGTTTTTTCCCTCGCCGGCGGCTTTCTGATAGAAAAACGAATGATTTTCTATTTTATTCTGCGCCTCAACCAGCGCATTGTCATTCGAAGCACCACCAACTACGCCGCGGTAGCCCTCGGGAAGCTTCAAGCTTTTAAGCGCAGCGTCTTCAAATTTTGGATCAATTAATATTGTGAAAACTTCCAAATCTTCAAGCCCGGTAATGTCTGCAGCCGACAAGTTTAAGTCAGCCAGAGGCAGCGCGTAGAATGACGTCAAACCGCCAGTTTTTAACATCATCGGCGCAGTAACATCAGTAATTGCGGCCAAATCACTCTCCGTGTTAATCTTTACGACAGTTTTTGGAATTTCCGCCGATTTCTGCGGTACCACAACAAGCACATTATGCAGATATTCTGTGCTCGGCTCAGGGATTGGAGCAACTTTCGTTACTCTCATTACATAATTTAACAAAACGTCATCCATTGGTTAGCCTTTCAATAATTTTGTAAAAAAAGTTTTAATCGAAAATCCCTTTGTTTTCTTAGACGGGTCATAATCCATATTTACCCGATAAATAAAACCTATCTCTGTTTGATTAAAATAACTTTCCATGTCAGGATATTTTACATTTTCCTCTTTGTCAAACAGCAAAATGCGGTCTGCAATTTCTTTTAGTGTGGATGTCCGCGAAGCTTCCCATAATTTGTCTTTTAGAAATCCCGTTTTGTAGGCGGGGCTTACTCCCCACATTCCGAGGGTGCCGCGAACTCTGAAATGCTGTTGGCTGTGACGGATATTTTGCCAAACGTTAGAAACGTCAACATACAAAGCCCCTTGCTCCCAGCCGCTTTCAACGCTGGCAAAAAGAACTTTTTTAACGCCATAAATTTTGCGCAAATCAGCTTCTAACTGTTTTTTATACACGGCCGGTTAACCTCGCTTTTACATTTTTAAACAACTGTCCAGTTCGCATAAGAAGTTTGTTAAATCCCTTTTCTTTGGCCGTCTTCTGCGAGTTGCGGCCATAATCTCCGCGAAGAATTGGGTTTCTAACCACAGCCTGCATGGCGTTCTCAATGCGGCGCCGGTTGTCTTTTCCGTTCAGGATGTCAACCATGAAGTTAACAACCCAAATCAAATCTTTATTTTTCTTTAAAAGAAAAGGACGGCGTAACCATTTAAACAGCTCGTCCATCTCCGCCGCTACCTTATTCAAAGTCCCATCAGGCTTACTGCCATGTCTCAAAAGATTTAGGCCGGCATATTGGTACCATGACTTTGCATAAACTGGCTTTCCGTTTTTTGTACCGATTTTTCTCTTGAGAACCTCAAAATGCGGCTTATTCTGCAAAATACCAACATCGAATTTAAACTTGCTGATTTCGCCGCTAATAAACTTGTCTAATCCTTTACCCTCAATTATTTTCCGGCCGGCTCTCATAACCCACACCCCAGAAAAACGTTGTTGGGAATTTTTTTCTTTAAATCCACATCTACCCCGTGAAATTTCGCATAATAATTCAGGCGTTCAACATCATTTCCCGCAGCGCCCCGTTTATTCAAGATTTCAGAAAGCGAGTTATATGCGTCAACCTCGGTGTCATGCGGCTTACACCACAAAATACGCTCTTCGGTCGGCGTGAGCAAAGAAAGATTTAATTCTGCTAAAATTGAATTTGCCCAATCAATAAGCTCGCTTTCCGTCATCTTAAAACTCCTACTTCGATTTCAAGCGGGTACCGGCAGCGGATTTGATAGTAATCGGCTGTTCAATGCCGGCGCCTTTTTCCTCAATATCCACCATGGTAGAGCCGAGTTCAAAGTTACCCCAAAAATACTTGTCTTCCGGATTATAACCGTTCTCCGACATAATCGGCAGGCGGGTATAGTTCAGGGTTACCAAATCCTGTGAAAAGACCTTAAAGCCCATTGAGTTTCCGGTCAAAACGATTTCGGGAATTACTACAAACGTAGCTTCCGGCCATTCCTTTTCAATGATTTCGCGGATGGTCGCGCCGTTATAAGTAATTTTGTCAAGCAGACGAACCAGCTGACCGCCGTAGACGTAAACAAGTACGTTGGTCGAAGCCGTGTATTCGCGAACCTGCTGCTTCAGGCCAGAAATTACATCAACCACCTGATTAGCCAGTACCATGATGTCGGCCGTAGCGTCAAGCTCAACACTGTCATTGACAACGTTATTGACGTCATCAGTCGTCAGGATACCGTTGTTCAGCCCGTCTCCATAAAGGGTAATGGTGTCAAAAATCATGGAGTAACCACGAATAATTTTTGACACCAGTTCGGGAATTCGGTTGAAATTAAAGTTATAAACAGACTGCGTAATTTTCGCGCCTTTTACATACTTGTTAAAAACTTTCTGCGTTTCGTTGGCTTTAATTGCGGAAACTTCTGTCTGTCCCATCGTCAAATTTTGCGCGACGATGTTGTCACGTTCGACGTCCAGACGTTTAAAGATGACTTTAACGTCATTCGTCATATCGTGTTTAACCTGGCGGGCAATTGCCAGAGAGATTGGAGAATAGGAAAGCTGCACAGCTCTCAAATATTCTTCGGTAGTCTTAAGCGACGTAATTACATCAGTAGCCATTGATTATCCTCCCGGAGCCGCTACAACTTCCAAAACGCCCATCGGGGTAGGCATATCAATACAAACTGCGTTGTAGAGATTTCCATCGGAAGCCATACATTTAACAACAGCCACATCTTTTGCAAATGTAGCGTTAATTTTTAAGAAGTTCTGCGTGTTTTTTTCGGTAAACACCCCTGTGTTGGGGTCGACATATACCGGAGCAAAAGCGGTCGGCGCTGCGTCTTCCGGACACTGAACGTAAATTTTACGTCCACTAGCCACGACATCGCCAGCTGCCAAACCCTGCCGGCCAGCAATGCCGGTGGGGTTATGTCCACTAGTCAAGAGTTTCATGCCGTCGTTTGTCTCGTAAACAGCCAGTCCCTCAAGGACTTTTTCGGCGTATTTTCTTGAGACAATCTGGTCGGCGTTTCCCCTCTCGTAGGGCGTAGCAAGAATTTTCGTCATCTTTTAACCTTTTCTGAAAATTTTTCCCTGTTCAAGGAACCTTTGTTCAAAGGCGCTATTCTCGGCCGCGCCATGTCCGCCGTTATTCTGGAGCTGCTCGGCTTTGCGCGATAAAATTTTATATTCGGCGCCAACTTCAACAATACTCCAAAATCTTTTCGACTGCGCTTCCTTTTCACGTTCAGTAAAACTGTTGAAGCGCGCAACTTCCGCCTGAATGCTCTGCGGGAGTTTTTCAACATTTTCCTTATATTTAACAAAAGCCTCAATAATACCTTTTCTAATGGCATTAGCCTTTTCACTGGAATTTTTAAAGTTTCTTTCTTCGGCCGTCTTGATAATATTTTCGGTCTCATCCGGCAGAATGTTTTTGTTTTTGGAAACAAATTCGGAAATCGAAAGATTGAATTTAATAGCGTCTTCGATTTCCGCAGTTTCCTCTTTTTCTTTTTTTTCATTTTCAAGACGCTTGATGGCTTCGTCCGCTATGCTTTCCTTTTTTTCTTCTTTTTTACCAACAAGAGCCTCAAACTGTTCTTTTGTCAGCGTCACCGTTGCCGGCGTTTCCTGCTTATTATCTTCTTCGTTTTCCATGCTTCTTCTCTTTGACAATTTTAGTTAAAGTACTATTTACTTCTTTAGTCTTATCTTTTTTTATCAATTTTTCAAGCTTATTTTTTTGCTCGTCTGTTAAAAAGTCATTTTCAAGCGGATTTGCGCCAAGGAAATACGCGCCGCATTTGCAACCGTAATCTTCATTTGGAAACTCGCCATCGCCAACTTTTCGAATTTCGCCATACAAAAGCTGGTGCTGCGGCCGCGGCTCTTTTGAAGAAGACGGCAACCAGATATAATACTCGCCTTTATGATCATCCTTTAATCGCTGGCTTTCGGAATAAACAACAAGATTTTCGACACGCGATTTTAAAAGCTTTTCATTATTGACGGCTTTCTTTTCGGGGTTTTTGACCTCTTCATCTTCAATCTTTTTTTCTTTTTCGCGATAAAACTTAATTGTTCTGGCGTAGCTATCTTTTAGCTCCTGTTCGTCAAGCTCGGCAGCAGTTACCAGCGCACGCAGAAAAGTCCGCTTAATTGAGAAATTTTTTCCCAACAGCCTTTCTTTAAAAAATCCTGCGGGCAAAACCCTTTTCAGATATGCTGCCGGTAACCACAGATTTTCAATCATTTTCGCCTAGTACATAATTAACAAATCTTTCCAGCTGCTCGTTTGAGACAGCTTCCGAGCTTTCCAAATACGGAATTACTTTAGCCAACTCCGCCGTTTTCCGGTAGTTTTCGGTTACAAATTCAAGGTTGATTTTATAAAGCCCATCACAGCACGGCTTAAAAATCGAATAGAAAAATACTTTGATACCGTTTTCGTCGGCCACTAATTCGGCTTCGCCCGTCGAGTTCATGCCGTTTCGAATAATTCCGGTAATAAAGCTGGTAGATACGCCAAGCTCGCCAGCAATAAGCTGACCGTAAAATTCAATCGCGTTTTCGATTGGGTCGGCGTCAACTTCGGGAAGTTTTAAATCATCGTCTTTCGAAATCAGAACGGCACGGCCGGCGAGAACGCTGTCAACAACTTCCTTGGCTTGGTCTTTCCATTCAGTATTGGAATTATTTGCTTGTGTTTCGCGGAGTTTGTCGGCCTTAAATTGAATGGCGCGGGATAATCCGAGCTGCGCATACGCTGAAAGTAAAGCTGAGTAAAGCAAATTCAGATATTCGGCAATTATCTTTGATTTGTAATAAAGTTCGAAGTTGACATAAATCCCTTTATCCGATTTGGTTTTCTCTTTGTAATCTTCATAAATCTCATTGAAAGCCTCGCCCAGCGCCTCTTTTGCGACATTAGTCGTGCGATCATACGAAATCGCCATTGTCCGGCGTTCCGCCATAGCAACCGACAAAAGCCGGATAACTCCGCGTGTGTTCAGCGGGTCTAAGGCTTCGTAATTATTCCAAAGCGTCCGAGCCATATCCTCAGGAAAGCCGCGGCTGCGGTTGTAACACTGCGTAAGTAGATTTTCATAAATACTGATTAGCTTAAAAATTATGAAATCTCTACGACATAAGCCAAACGGGAAAACTTCCGGCAACCGAATAACGTCATTCATCGTCTGCTTACGATTTCCCCAGAAACTAAAAACTCCAGACATTAAAGGCCTCTCACATAACAAATTAAACTTGCAACACTATCCGGCGCGTCATCATGTTTAGAATTGTATTCGTAATTTTTCGTTTGTTCAATAAAAATTTTCTGTGCCTGCATTAATGCGGGCGGAAGCCCGGACAATCTTGACAGTTT
>ERZ779855.859-NODE-859-length-23160-cov-20.468124_pt1 | contig 23160 bp, 18 predicted proteins | sample MGYA00511370_ERZ779855 | MGnify/ENA primary metagenome ERZ779855 (study PRJEB29588, sample SAMEA1967319) | human gut metagenome | biome: human gut; feature: human-associated habitat; material: faeces | place: Denmark | collected 2008/2010 ...
GTTTTATGAACCCTTATATAAGTGCGCCCAAAAATCTACTTTATTTTTCACTCTTCCTCCTATATAACAAAGGCGTTCTCCTGCCCGTTTATTGTAACAAAAGAACGCCGTTTTGTGTATGATCTTTTACAGAGTTACACCCTGTTTGAAAATAGCCATATCATGGAAGCCTGCTGCTTCACTGCATACCTGTTTGCCGGAAGCAGTCTCCACTACCAGATCAAACAAAGCCTTGGTCTCCTCTTCCATGGTCTTATCCTCTACCAGTACGCCGGCATTGAAATCGATCCAATTGGACTTTTTGCCTGCCAGACGGGAGTTGGTAGCGATCTTCATGGTAGGAACCGGAGATGCGAAAGGAGTTCCACGTCCTGTGGTAAACAGTACGATATGTGCTCCTGCGGCTGCCAGTGCGGTAGCTGCTACCAGATCGTTGCCCGGTGCGGACAAAAGGTTCAGTCCCGGAGTCTTCACCGTATCACCATACTGCAATACACCCTTGACCAGAGCACTTCCGGACTTCTGGGTACATCCCAGAGACTTGTCCTCCAGAGTGGAGATACCTCCCTTTTTGTTGCCCGGAGAAGGATTCTCGTAAATAGTCTGATTGTGACTCTTGAAATAATTCTTGAAGTCATTGATCAGATCTACGGTCTGGTGGAACAGTTCCTCGTTGGCACAACGGTTCATCAGAATGGTCTCTGCACCGAACATCTCGGGAACCTCGGTCAGGATGGTGGTACCGCCCTTGGAGATCAGCAGGTCGGAGAAACGTCCTACCAGAGGGTTTGCGGTAATACCGGACAGTCCGTCACTGCCGCCGCACTTCATACCGATGACCAGCTTGCTTACGCTGATGGGCTCTCTCTCGAACTTGGAAGCATAATCAATCAGGCCCTTGATCACCTCTACGGAATCTGCGATTTCATCCTCGTGCTCCTGACATACCAGGAATTTCACACGGTTCTCATCATAATCGCCAATGTATGGCTTTAATACATCAATGTTGCTGTTCTCACAGCCCAGTCCCAGTACCAGAACACCACCTGCATTGGGATGATTGATCAGGTCTGCCAGAATCTTACGGGTATGCTCCTGGTCATCACCCATCTGGGAACAACCATAGGGATGAGGGAATGCGATAACCTCTTCCACACTGCCCTTAACGAATGCATTGGCCTGCTTTGCAATGGCGGTTGCCACGTTGTTGACACAGCCAACGGTGGGGATGACCCAGATCTCGTTACGAACACCTACTTTGCCGTCCGGACGGTTGAAGCCCATAAAAGTCACATCTTCCGTCTTCTTCTCCTCTACCGGAGTGGGGTTGTAGGTGTACTCCAGCAGATCGCCCAGAGCGGTCTTTACATTATGAGTATGGATCCAGCTGCCCTCTGCGATGTTCTCCTTGGCATTACCGATACGGTAACCGTATTTGATGACCTCGCCGCCTTCCGGAATATCAAAAATAGCCATCTTATGTCCTGCGGGGATCTCCTCTCTGGCGGTAACGGTCTTCTGACCGTCACCTACAGAGACTGTGATCTTCTCACCGGCAGGAATCGTATTTAATGCTACGACTACATTATCATTGTCATTAATTTTTAAGAAATCTTGCATAATGCTGCCCTCATGCCATTTGCCTTAATATCATCCAGGTATGCTACAACTGCATCGGTCAGTCCGGGAACCTTGTTCAGATCCTGGCCGAAGAAGTCTTCATTACCAAGGAAGGAAGTTACGAAAGTCTTGGTGTCCTTCTCACAATTTGCTGCGAAGAACTCCAGAACTGCTTTGTCATCCATGATGTTGTATTCCTGACCGTCTCTATGACCGATCAGAGCCTTATCGCGGATCTCGGTGCCATGGTAGAATGCCATCAGTGCTGCAATGGAGAATGTCAGATGAGCGGGAAGCTTACCGGTCTTCTCAACATAGCCTAACAGACTGGGCATACATCTTGCTCTCCACTTGGATACGGAATTTAAGGAGATAGCAAGCAGTGCATGATCTACATAAGGATTGTCGAAACGGTTTACAACCTCACCTGCAAACTGCTTCAGTTCCTCCTCAGGCAGAGACAGGGTAGGGATTACTTCGTCATAAATGGTCTTCAGCATGAAGTTACGGATATCGTCATCATGCATGGACTGTCTTACGATGTCGTTGCCGCACAGGTAAGAAGCCAGTACGAAAGAGGTATGCGCACCGTTCAGGATACGAACCTTTCTCTGCTTATAAGGCTTCTGATTGTCAGTGAAGATAACAGGAAGTCCTGCATCGGGAAGAGGGAACTCCTTGCTGATGTCCTTAGCGGATTCGATAACCCACAGAGCAAACGGCTCACCGGTTACCATGATGTGGTCTTCGTAACCCAGCTTCTCCCATTCTTCCTTCTCGGTAGCACGGGGATAACCGGTAATGATACGGTCTACCAGAGTAGAAGTGAATACACATGCCTCATCTACCCACTTCTTGAACTCATCGCCCAGTCCCCACAGCTCGATCAGCTGCATTACGCACTTCTTCAGCATAATACCGTTGTCATCGATCAGCTCTACGGGAAGCATTACCAGACCCTTGCTCATATCACCCTTGAAGGTCTCGAATCTGTGATATAAGAACTTGGTCAGCTTGCCGGGGAAAGTCTTGGGAGGCTCTAATTCAAACTTATCGGTATCATCATATACGATACCTGCCTCGGTGGTGTTGGATACTACGAAACGTAAGGTATCGATCTCGGCAAGTCCCATGTACTTGTCATATTCATTATAAGTGTCTACAGCATCTGCAACACTGGTTACGATTCTATTAATAATCTTGGCTTCACCGTTCACATTACCGCGAAGGGATACAGTATACTGGCAGTCCTGCTTGTGGAACATATCCAGGTTACCGAACTCGATGGGTTTGATCAGAACGATGTCTCCATCGAACTTTCCCTGCTCGTTAGCGATGTCGATCATGTAATCTACGAATCCACGTAAGAAATTACCCTCGCCGAACTGTACCACCTTGATAGGTCTTTCCTTTTTACCGGTCTTTGCCTTGTTTAAGATATCCATTTTGTCCTCCATTCTACGCTTAGCGTATCCTATCTGCACCGTCTTACGGCACTCTATTACCTGCACTTACTTTCCCCGGCACGCCTTACGAACGAATCTGTTACACCGCCCGGGGCATTGTCTTTGGTCTGAATTGTAGGAAGTTTATGTAAGTACTTTCATGATTCATTTTACTTCAAAAAAATGGTTTCGTCAATCACCAAAAAAAGAAAGTTTTATTTTCGTGAAACTACCGATTTTATCAGCAATATTTCGCTTTGATAAATTTTTGGCATATGAGAAGTTGAAAAAGTATCTTGAAAAAAGAGAAGTCTTTCGTTATAATTCAGATATAGCTTTTTTATGTAACTACTTACATTTTTCTTACATATCTTTTTACACACTGTTACATAGAAGCAGAGAGGAAGCCACAGATGACAATTTACGATATTTCTGAAAAGGCCGGTGTCTCTATTGCTACTGTTTCCCGCGTACTCAACGGAAGCAACAATGTAAGCGAGAAAACCAAGAAAAAAGTGCTGGATGTGATCAACCAGTACGAGTACACTCCCAACGCATTCGCCAGGGGATTAGGTCTCAACACCATGAAGACCATCGGTATCATGTGTGCCGACAGTTCGGATCCGTACCTTGCCAAAGCGATCTACTATATTGAGCAGAAGCTTCGGGCCAACGGTTACGACAGCATCCTGTGCTGTACCGGTTATGATCTGGATACCAAAGCAAGTTCCATGAACCTTCTGATCACGAAAAAAGTGGACGGCATTATATTAGTAGGTTCCAACTTTATCTACGAGAAGGAAGATGACAACAAATACATCCTCGACGCTGCCGGACAGGTGCCTGTGATGCTGTTGAATGCAGCCATGGACGCTCCCAATGTTTACAGCATCGTATCGGATGATTTTACTTCCATGTATGATGCCACCATGGAAATGATCCGTTCCGGAGTGGAAGACATCCTGTACTTCTACAACTCCACTTCTTACAGTGGTAAGAAAAAGCTGGCCGGTTACCGTGCCGCCATGGAGGAAAAAGGACTTCTGACCAACGGAAGCTTCCTGCAGCTCTATCAGGGATCTCATGAAGATATTCCCGCTATGGCAGACCAGCTGCTGAAGCTGCATGCAAAGGGAATCACCTTCCACGGTGTCATTGCTGCTGACGATTCTCTGGCACTGGGTGCTCTGAAATATGCCCGTGAAATGAAGCTGCGGATTCCGGAGGATCTGGCTATCATCGGTTATAATAATTCCATGCTGGTGAACTGCTGCGATCCGGAGCTGACCAGTATCGACAATAAGCTGGAAACACTCTGCCAGCATCTGATCACAACGCTGATGGGCGTTCTGGGCGGAAGCGAGATGCCGAAGAAGACTGTATTCTCCGGTGAACTGGTAAAACGCGGTACCACAAAGTAGCTTGTGGGCACATATAGGCATTTGTTTATGACAGCACGGGGGAGCTGCAAATCACCCCTTTTCTATATTTATCACTATAGTCGCCGGATCCCTACCGGATCTGACTCATATGAACATGGAGGATTTTTAAAATGAAAGCATTTATGGACAAGGACTTTCTGTTAGAGACCGAGACCGCCAAAAAGCTGTTCCACGACTACGCAGAAAAAACACCGATTCTGGACTACCATTGCCATATCAATCCCAAGGAGATTGCTGAGGATCGTCAGTTCGACAACATCACTCAGGTATGGCTGGGCGGCGATCACTACAAGTGGCGTTTCATGCGTTCTTGCGGTGTGGACGAAAAGTACATCACCGGTGACGCTTCCGATTACGAGAAGTTCTGCAAATGGGCTGAGTGCCTGGGCAAGGCTATCGGCAACCCCCTGTTCCACTGGAGCCATCTGGAACTACAGAGATACTTCGGTTACAATGGCGTTCTGAACAAAAACACCGCTGACGAAGTATGGAACCTGTGCAACGAAAAACTGCAGCAGCCTTCCATGAGCGTTCGTAATCTGATCAAGCAGAGCAATGTTACCCTGATCTGCACCACCGATGATCCTATTGATTCTCTGGAGTGGCACAAGAAGCTGGCTGCAGATGATACTTTCGATGTAAAGGTTCTGCCCGCATGGAGACCTGACAAAGCTATGAACATCGAGAAGCCCGATTATCTGGATTATCTGGAGAAGCTGGCTGCTGCTGCAGGCATGACCGAGATCAACTCCTTCGCAAGCTTAAAGGAAGCTCTGAAGAACCGTATGGCATTCTTCGCATCCATGGGTTGTAACGTATCTGACCATGCTCTGGAGTATGTAATGTACTATCCCGCTTCCGACGATGAGCTGGAAGAGATCTTCTTAAAGAGACTGAACAAAATGGTTCTGACCAAGGAAGAGGAACTGAAGTTCAAGACCGCATTCATGCTGTTCGTAGGCAAGGAATATCACAAGCTTGACTGGGCTATGCAGCTGCATTACGGTTGTAAGCGTGACAACAATACTCTGATGTTCGAGAAGCTGGGGCCCGATACCGGTTACGACTGCATCAACAACTACGCTCCTTCCGCACAGATGGCTGACTTCCTGAACGCTCTGATTGTAACCGACGAGCTGCCCAGAACTGTCATCTACAGCCTGAATCCCAACGACAACCAGGCCATCGGTACCATCCTCGGATGCTTCCAGGATTCCACCGCTGTTGCCAAGATCCAGCAGGGTTCCGCTTGGTGGTTCAACGATCACAAGACCGGTATGCAGGATCAGATGATCTCCCTGGCTAACCTGGGCAACCTGTCCGGATTCGTTGGAATGCTGACCGATTCCAGAAGCTTCCTGTCCTACACCAGACACGAGTACTTCCGTCGTATCCTGTGCAACCTGATCGGTAACTGGGTAGAGAGTGGTGAATTCCCTGCAGATTACGATACTCTGTCCGAGATCGTAACCGATATCTCCTACAACAACGCTAAGAGATATTTCAAGTTCCCTCTGGCATAAGAATTTTAAGAATAATGCAATCCCCCGGTCATTCTACATGGCCGGGGGATTTTTATGTATACAGAGAGTTAGTGAAATACCGCCCGTGACAAGAAATATGATGTTGAAGCGGTAAATACGGGAATGTTGACGTATATTTTTTTAATATTTACCTCCACGAACGCCCACGGTGAACGGAACATCCTTCCTCGATGTAAGGTCTCCGGGTGTGAATTTTCTAGCGAAAAGTGAGTAGCGGTTCTAATCCGCACGGGCACGGCTCTAGGCGACATCCATGTCGCCGGCCGCCTGTCGCGAACGTCCTGTTCGCTCCACCCTGATTTCAGCACTTTTCGAGAAAATGTCAACACCCTCCGACAAACATCTTTGGAAGAACATTCCGTTCACCATGGGCGTTCTGTTCTTTCTCATAATATCTACAAATAGGTCTTTCTGATGTTTTGGTGGTAAAGGCAGCAAAATAACAAATTCCGTACAAAAAAACTTCAAATTAAGCTTTTTTTGTACGGAATTCATTTTTTATGATTTTAACGAAAATGGTATCTTAGAATAGGACAAAATCCCTTGTTTTTGTATTTTTTCTGCATAAAATAGCGTTTTTGATACAAACGAAGACTTCAGGAGCGGCAGAATACCCTCATGCAAATGTTTGTCGGAGAGTGTTGATATTTTCTTAAGCAGTGGTGAGAAACCAGGGTGGAGCAAACAGGACGTTTGCGACAGGCGGACGTTGCCATGGATGGCAACTGGAGCCGTGCCCGTGCGGATTAAAAACACTTTATCCACTGTTTTAGAAAATTCACACTCGGAGACCTTACATCTGCATGAGGGTATTTGCCGCTTCGGAAGTTCGTCCGGATTAGAACAGCATTTACTCATTACCGCTTGGTATCGCCGTCTTCGGCATCCTCTTCTGTGGTAATGGCAAAAGCGATATTGGTGGCATGGTCTGCTACTCTCTCCAGTCCGGATACGATATCGGAGAAGATCATGCCGGCTTCGGGAGAACACTCTCCCTTGGTCAGACGCTCTACATGTTTCTTCTGCAGTTCGCGTTCCTTCTCGTCTACCTGATCCTCCAGAGTAACAATCTCCTGCATATGGGATTCATCGCTCTTGGCAAACATTTCTACAGCATAACGGATGATCTTGTTGACCATTTCCAACATATCTCCCAGTTCCTTCTGGGCTTCCTTACTGATGGAAACGCCTTCTTCCTTACGCTGTCTGGCAGCATCCGCCACGTTCTCCGCATGGTCACCGATACGCTCGATATCGTTCACCACATGGAACAGGGCACCCAGACTGTTCAAGTCCTCGATGGGCAGCGTGGTCTGGTTGATCTTCACCAGATAATCCGTGATGGCATGATTCAGGAAGTTGATATTTTTCTCTACCTCGTAGACCTCCTCAATGTCCTCTTCATCCAGCGTGATCAGGGCATTCATGGCACGGTTTAAGTTCTCCTCTGCCAGAGAAGCCATACGCTCCAGCTCCTTGATAACTTCTACCACTGCGGTAGCAGGGTTGAACACCACTTTGTCGCCGATGTATTTTAACTGATAGCTCTCTCTGTAACCAACCTTCTGATCCTCGCCGGGTACGATCAGGTAAGTCATCTTGACCAGCCAGCCGGTGAACGGGAACAGCATAATTACCTGTGCAATCTTGATCAGCGTATGTGCATTTGCTACGAACCGGCCGTTGTCCGCAGAGATAGACTTGATCAGTTCCACAATCTGGTCTCCTGCCACAAACAGGGCAATGTAGATAATAACCGTACCGATGATATTGAACAGCAGATGGATCAGTGCTGCTCTCTTTGCATCCTTTTTACCGGTCATGGAAGCTAACATTGCGGTAGCGCAGGCACCGATATTACATCCCAGGATAATGTACAGCGTAATAGGCAGCGGCAGCAGATCCTGATTAGCTAACAGCAATACAATGCTGACCGTTACGGAGGAGCTCTGAATAATCGCAGTCAGGGCAAATCCCATCAATGTGGCTAAGAACGGGTTCTTCAGAGACATCAGCAGATTGACCACCTGTGGCTCATTCTTCATGTTCGCCATAGCCTGGGACATGGTGCTCAGGCCTACGAACAGGATACCGAAACCAACGACCACTTCTGCCACCTTACGGACTTTTTCTTTCTTCGTAAACATCATCACGACCACACCGACTAACAGAATTAACGGTGCTATCTTGGACAAATTAAACGATACCAGCTGCGAAGTGATGGTTGTACCGATGTTGGCACCCAGAATAACCCCGGCCGCCTGATACAGATTCATCAGACCGGAGTTTACAAAGCTGACGACCATGACCGTACATGCCGAAGAGGACTGGATGATACCGGTAAAAATAATACCGACGATCATACCCATGAAACGGTTCGTGGTAAAGATTTCCAGAATACGACGAAGTCTGGCACCTGCTACCTTCTCGATGGAATCACTCATCAGTTCCATTCCGAATAAAAACAGTCCCAGACCTCCTGCCATTGTCAATATTGTTCCAAAGCTCATTTTTAATCCCTCAATCTCTCTTGATTCTCTTCCGAAAAACCAAAACAATAATTTTCAAATTTATTCTTATATAAACAATCCAAAATATATTTTACGAGATAGAATAAAAACTTGCAATGTAAATTTTACTTTTCTTTTACTTTTCTTTACAAAACTTTACGCAATTTCTACCGTGTTTGCGTAAAACAGCTGTTTTTCCTACGCATTTCGACCATCCGCAATATCCCGGTCCAGCTGCTCCTTAAGTTCCTCCAGCGATCCAAATCTGCGTTCCGGGCGCCGAAATCTTTTCAAAGCCACCTCGATCTCCTGCCCGTAGATGTCCTGGTCAAAATCATACAGATAAGATTCCACCCCCATCACTTTTTCAGAAGAAACCGTGGGTTTGGTTCCCACATTGCTGATGGCCTTATAGACCTTTCCATTATGGCGCACCGCCGCATAGTAAACTCCGTTGGGCGGCAGAAGTTTGCCTGCGGGAGGCAGCAGATTCACCGTTGGAAATCCCAGGGTATGTCCGATATGATTGCCATGCTCCACTGCTCCCACCAGTGTATAAGGCATTCCCAGCATCTCTTCGGCCTCTTCCATCCGGCCCTCTTCCACCAGCTTGCGGATGTAAGTGGAACTGACTTCGATGCCGTTCACTTCGATCTTCTCTATGGTCTGGACGCAAAAGCCCAGATGCGGCGCCATTCTCTCCAGAAGTTCGGCATTTCCTGCGCCGTTCTTGCCAAAAGACAGATCCTCGCCTGCCGCCACAAACCGGGTATTCATCTGTTTGGCCAGAATCTCTGTTGCAAAACACTCTGGCTCTGTGGCTGCAGTCTCCTTCGTAAGAGGAAACTCGATCAGAGTGTCGATTCCCAGACGTTCAAACAGGCGTCTTTTTTCCTCTCTGGTAGTCAGTTCTTTACCGTCAGACAGGCCGAACAGCACTGCCGGTGTAGGGTCAAAGGTGAACACGCACGCCGCCAGCCCGTATTTTTTTCGGCCAAGAATCTCTTCCAAAAGTCTCCTGTGGCCCAGATGGACTCCGTCGAATTTACCGATGGCTACTGCTGTATCTTTTTCCAGATAAAAGTCTGTTGTTCCTGCAATGATTTCCAAGTCTATTTCCTGCTTTCTGTATTACTTGGGAAGACCTTCACGGGCTTGTACCATTCCTTCGTTTCATCATACGCATAAATGCCCACGAAGCTGTCATCCTCTCTGTAGATGCGCACCCACTCTCCTGCCGGATGTGTGGTCTGTTCCACAGTCTGTCCCGGATAAAAAGCATTCCCGTTATCGATCAGTTTCCGCCACTTTTCCTCCACATGCAACATGGGAAAATCCGAAAAAATACGGTCTGTGGGAAGCAGTGCTTCCTCCAGCCTCTCCGTGTCCCGAAGTTCCTGCAGCTGTGCAAGTGTCAGGGCATCTGCCAGCCGGAATTCCCCGACTCTGGTGCGAACGAGGCTCTGCATGGTGCCGCCGCAGCGCAGTTTTTCCCCAATATCGGCACAGAGACTGCGGATATAGGTTCCCTTGGAACATTCCACGCGGAATTTTACCACGGGAAACTTTATTTCCAGAATCTCAATCGCCGGCAGATCCACATGTCTTGCCTGCCGTTCCACTTCTTTGCCCGCTCTGGCCAGCTCATAGAGCTTTTTCCCATTGACCTTCAGTGCAGAATACATGGGTGGGATCTGGTCATAGCCGCCGACAAAACCGGCGATCACTTCACGTACCTGTGCTTCACTCACCGCCACTTCCCGCTCTTCCAGAACGGTTCCCGTGATATCCTGGGTATCTGTGATCTGTCCCAGCAGAAGTTCTGCCACATATTCCTTGGTCCTGTCCGTCAGCATTTCACATGCTCTGGTAGCATTCCCCAGACATACAGGAAGCACACCGGTAGCCTGTGGATCCAGTGTACCTGTGTGCCCTATCTTTTTCTGCCGGCAGATCCCGCGAAGCTTGGCTACCACATCATGGGAGGTAAAGCCCGCTTCCTTATATACATTGATGATGCCGTCCATTAACCCTGTTCTCCCCGCAGTTGTTTGTCGATGTGCAGTGACAAATTGTTGACACAATCATGGAAGGTTCCCTTCATAGTGCAGCCTGCGGCACGTACATGTCCGCCGCCTCCGAAGAAAGATGCCACCTTCGCCACATCTACTTTCTCATTGGAACGCATGCTGACCTTGTACTCCAGTACGTTGGTCTCATACATGAAAATCGCACAGTCCACGCCCTTGATATTGCGCAACTGGTTCACAATGCCGTCCAGATCTCCCGGTACCGCATTGTAGAATTCCATGGTCTTGCGGTCCACCATGCTCACGATGCAGCGTCCGTCCATGAAACGAATGCTCTCCATCAGAGCTCTGCCCATGATCTGGGTCTGCAGATAGGTCTTCTGGTAAAAGCTTTCCTCGATCAGCTTCGGGAAATTGAATCCGAAGGAGATCAGAAACGCTGCTGCCTGCAGCGTCTCCGGTGTCGTATTGGAATACTGGAATACACCGGTATCATGGATGATGCCGGTATACAGTGCTTCCGCAATATCCTTGTCAATAAGTTCCGCATCCATAATGTGATACAGCACCTCACAGGCACTTCCCACTTCCGGACGGACCAGATTCACATCACCGCAACCGGAATTGCTGATGTGATGATCAATGTTGATCTTCTTTTTCGCATTCTGGAAATACGTCTCCGCATCTCCCAGACGATCCCCACTGCAATCCAGCGCAAAATACACATCAAAAGGCTCCTGCACGGGACATTCGGTCTGAATCTCATCGTATCCCTTCAGATAGGAAAACTCTTCGGACGGCTTCTGCAGATATACGGTAACTTCCGCTTCGGGAAGGAGTTTACGCAGATACATCTGTAAGGAAAGACATACACCCACACAGTCTCCATCCGGACGAATATGTCCGCTGATGCCGATCTTTTTCGCACTCAGACATTCTTCACGCAAATCCATTACTCGTCACCTTCCTCTGTTTCTTCCGTATCTTCCACCACTTCATTTTCCGGCTTCTGTGCCTGTTCATCCGCTGCAATGACCTCATCGATCTTGTGGGACATATTGACACCGTATTCAATGGACTGATCCATCACAAAAGTGATATCCGGAGTATTACGCAGATTGATGGTACGAGCCAGTTCTCTGCGGATAAAGCCTTCGGCGCTCTTCAGTCCCTGCAGGGTAGACTTTCTGACTTCCTCGTCTCCCAGCACGCTGATCCATGCCTTACAGCTCTTCAGATCCGGTGCCACTTCCACAGCGACCACACTGGTCCAGGGACTGATCCGGGGGTCCTTGAGACCGCCCCGGATGATCTCTGCCAGAACGCGCTGTACTTCCCCGTTGATACGGGTATTTTTCACACTATTCTTTCTCATTCTTATTCCTTCTTAATTCTTTCCTGCGGGTATCGTAGACGTCTTGGCGAGCATCCGCGAACAGAATGCGTTTCGCGTAACCCCGTTGAAAAACGTCGGCACTTGAATCTTGCAAGCAAAGCGCAGGAAGATTCTTAGTGTCCGCTACGTTTTTTGCAGAGCGCGAGCGTGGGTAAGCGGAATGCATCTGCGAACGGATGCGTTCTAGTAACCTACCGTGGTACTTCCACCATGATATATGCTTCTACGATATCCAGCTCCTGCATCTTGTCAAAGCCTTCGAATACGAGACCACACTCATATCCGGCCTTAACTTCCTTCACATCATCCTTGAATCTCTTCAAGGAAGCCAGGTTGCCTTCGAAGATCTGCTCGCCCTCACGGGTGATACGAACCTTACAGCCTCTCTGGAACACACCGTCCAGAACATAGGAACCTGCGATGTTACCGATAGCGGATGCCTTGAAGATCTGACGAACCTCTGCATGACCGATAACCTTCTCCTCGTATACGGGATCCAGCATACCCTTCATGGCAGCTTCCACATCCTCGATAGCCTGGTAGATGACCTTGTACAGACGTACATCCACGCCCTCTCTCTCTGCGGTTGCCTTGGCAGTCGCATCGGGACGAACGTTGAATCCGATGATGATTGCGTTGGACGCACTTGCCAAAGATACGTCGGACTCATTGATGGCACCTACGCCGCCGTGGATACATTTAACTACTACTTCTTCGTTGGACAGCTTCATCAGGGACTGTTTTACAGCCTCGACACTACCCTGTACGTCAGCCTTGACGATCAGGTTCAGTTCCTTCAGATTACCCTCCTGGATCTGGCTGAACAGATCATCCAGGGACATTCTGCCCTTGGTCTCTTCCAGCATCTTTTCCTTGTTCTGTGCCAGATAGGTCTCCGCATAGGATTTTGCTGTCTTATCATTATCATGTGCCAGGAATACTTCACCTGCACTGGGAACATCGGACAGGCCCAGGATTTCTACAGGGGTAGACGGTCCTGCTTCTTTTACTCTGCGTCCCTTATCATCGATCATGGCTCTTACCTTACCGTGTGCCACGCCTGCGGAAATGAAATCTCCCACATGCAGGGTACCCTTCTGTACCAGTACGGTAGCCACGGGACCGCGTCCCTTATCCAGCTCTGCCTCGATGACCAGACCTCTTGCTTTTCTCTTGGGGTTGGCCTTGAGTTCCATGATATCTGCGGTCAGCAGGATCATGTCAAGCAGCTGGTCGATACCTTCTCCGCTCTTCGCAGATACCGGTGCAAATACGGTACTTCCGCCCCAATCCTCGGGGATCAGCTCGTACTCTGCCAGCTCCTGTTTTACACGGTCAATGTTGGCTGAGGGCTTATCGATCTTGTTCACTGCTACGATGATCTCCACACCTGCTGCCTTTGCATGGTTGATCGCCTCTACGGTCTGGGGCATTACGCCGTCGTCCGCTGCTACTACCAGGATAGCAATATCGGTCGCATTGGCACCACGCATACGCATGGCGGTAAATGCTTCGTGTCCGGGAGTATCTAAGAAGGTGATCTTACGGTCTCCCACATTTACAGTATAAGCACCGATGTGCTGGGTGATACCACCTGCCTCACGATCGGTTACGTTGGTCTTACGGATAGCGTCTAACAGGGAAGTCTTACCATGGTCAACGTGACCCATAACACAGATTACGGGAGGTCTCTCCACCAGATCTGCCTCGTCCTCTTCATCTTCCTTCAACAGTTCTTCGATGACATCTACCTTGACCTCTTTTTCACAGAGAATGTCATATTCCATGGCAATGTTCTCTGCATCTTCATAGGAGATCTCCTGGTTCACGGTTACAATCTTACCTTCCAGGAACAGCTTCTTGATGATGGCTGCGGGCTGTAACTTCATCTTCTCAGCCAGTTCTTTGATGGTAATGGATTCCGGCAGCACGATCACCTTGATCTGCTCTTCCTGTACCTCTTCCTTCTTCTTTTCCGGCTTGATGAAACGTCCGGGCTTGTTCTTCAGCGCGTCCTCGTCCTCGTAGATATGGTCCTTTTTGGAACGCTTGTTGTCCTTCTCCTGGCTGAAACGTCTCTTTTCATCTTCGCGCTTCTTCTCAAGATCCTTGCCTGCAGGTTCCGGAGCGAAGCCCTTATTCTGTCTGTTATCTCCGAATCGATTACCCGATCCGCCATTGCCTCTTCCGTCGCGGCCGTTATTGCCGTAACCGCGCTCACCATTGCCGTTACCGCGGCGATCACCCTGACCGCCTTCCATACCCGGACGACCCTGTCTGTTAAATCCGCCTCCCTGAGGTCTGCCATTGCCCATACCTCCTCTGTTACCATTCTGTCCGCCCTGACGGTTACCCTGTCCGTAGCCACCCTGACGATTGTCACGATTGCCGTCTCTGTTGTCACGGTTGTAACCGCCCTGGCCACGCTCGTTCTGTCCACGGTTGTCACGATTATTCTGACCGTAACCGCCCTGACGGTTATCGCGGTTGTCACGGTTACCGTTCTGAGGTCTGTCTGCCGGTCTGTCTGCCGGTCTGGTCTGTGCCACATTCTGTGCAGATTGTGCTGCCTGAGGTGCCTGTGCGGCTGCAGTATTCTGTACTGCCTGCTCCTTTACCGGTGCCTGTGTCTGAGGCTTTTTCGCAGGCTGCTGTCCACGGTTGCCGGGTACCATTGCCACGCTGGGAGTGGGAGACGGAGGGGTCAGCGGCTTGATGGGACGTACGGGAGCCTGTGCCTGAACACGGTTGCCGTAGGAATTATTCTGGTAACCATTGTTCTGGTATCTGCCGCCCTGATTCGGACGCTGTCCGCCTGCATTTCTCTGTCCCTGTCCACTCTGACCACCCTGACGCTGTCCAGGCATCTTGGAATTCTGAGGGTTACTAACGAAAATAATCTTTTTCTTCTTTTTCGTCTCCTCAGTAGATTTGGTCTCCTCGGAAACTTTCGTTTCCTGAGCCTTTGCTTCCCCTGCGGGTGCCTGAGCCTTTTCCTCAGCAGGCTTTGCGTTTTCGGTATTTACCGGAGCTTTCTGTGCTGCGGGTGCAGCTGCTTTTTTCTTTCCGAGGCTGTTGCGTACCAGTGCTGCCGCATCCTCTTCCAGCGAGCTCTGTGCTGCCTTTGCCTCAATTCCTTTTTCCTGTAAAAAACTTAATATATCCTTACTCTGTAGTTCCAATTCTTTTGCGAGTTCATGTACTTTGATTTTCGCCATGCTTTCCTCCATTCTGCCTAACCGGGCAAATTCGCTTCCAATTGCTTGATGAGTGCATCTGCCAGTCCCGCATCACACACACCTACCGAAGATCTCAGATCCCGGCCGATGGCCCAGCCGAGTTCTTCCTTCGTGCCATATTCATATACCGGGACTTCATAATAGGAACATTTGTCGTGAAACAACTTTTTCGTATTGGCCGATGCATCCTCTGCAACGATCACCAACATGGCAGAACCTTTTTTCACAGCGTCCTCCGTCTGGAATTCACCGCTTACCAGGTTACGCCCCCTCATCGCAAGTCCCAAAAGGGAATAAATCTTATTCTGTTTCAAGCTGATCAAACTCCTTTTCCAGTGTATCATATACCTCAGGAGAAATACTCATCTTGAAAGAACGTTCTAATCCTTTATTCTTCCGGGCTTTCTGCAGACATTCCTTCTGTCTGCATATATATGCACCACGTCCGTTTTTTTTGCCGGTTGCATCCAGACATATCTCATCTTCCGGTGTTTTCAGGACACGCAGCATTTCTTTTTTGCCTTTCATTTCTCCGCAGCCTACGCACTGCCTCAGTGGAATCTTTTTTGCCATTGATTATTCCTGCTCTCCATCAAAATCGTCTACGGTATCATCTTCGTAATCATCCACATAGTCCTCATAACGGAAGCCGGGAGCATCCTTGGCCTGAGTCTCGGACTTGATGTCGATCTTGTAGCCGGTCAGCCTTGCTGCCAGTCTTGCGTTCTGACCTTCCTTACCGATAGCCAGAGACAACTGATAATCGGGTACGACTACCTTTGCGGTCTTCTCATCGGGATCTGCAAATACTGCTACGATCTTGGCAGGAGAAAGTGCATTCTGAATCAGGTTACCGGGGTTCTCATCCCAGTTCACGATATCGATCTTCTCACCGCGCAGCTCTTCCACGATAGCATTGACGCGGGCACCATTCATACCTACACAGGCGCCGACAGCATCTACATTGGGGTTATTGCTCCATACAGCGATCTTGGTACGGCTTCCTGCCTCTCTGGCAATGCTCTTGATCTCTACGGTACCGTCCTTGATCTCGGTAACTTCGGACTCGAACAGTCTCTTTACCAGTTCCGGATGGGTACGGCTGACATTGATGCGGGGTCCCTTCGGGGTGTTCTTTACTTCCACAATGTAAACCTTGATACGCTCGGTGGGCTTGAATACTTCGCCCTTTACCTGCTCGTTCTCGGTCAGCATGGCATCTGCCTTACCCAGATTGATGCTGATGTTCTTGCCTACATAACGCTGTACTACGCCGGTCACAACATCCTTTTCCTTCTCGTAGTACTGGTTGTAGATCACGCTTCTCTCTTCCTCACGGATCTTCTGTAAGATCACGTTCTTGGCATTCTGGGTAGCGATACGGCCGAACTCCTTGGACTTGATCTCCACATGGATCATGTCGCCCACCTGTGCTCTCTTGGAGATCTCCTGTGCATCCTCCAGAGCAATCTGCAGGCAGTCATCCTCCACATCATCCTTCGTGGGAACGACTTCCTTCTCAGCATATACCAGAAAATCGCAGGTCTCTCTATTAATCTCCACATGGACATTGTCAGCCTTTCCAAAATGGTTCTTGCAGGCTGTCATCAGGGAGTTCTCGATGGCTTCAAACAAGGTCTCCTTGCTGATCTCCTTCTCCTTCTCCAGAACGTCCAGTGCCTCCATTAATTCCTTATTCATCATTTCCTCCATTCCGGCTTTCGCCTTTTCTTAGTGTATGGTTTCTTCTTATTCTACAAGCTATCACTATTCCTTCGCCCTTTGGCTCTGAATAGTATCAAAAATCTAATGCAAGACGGATCAGGGCAATGTCTGCTCTGGCAAAAGTTCTCGGGCTGCCGTCTTCCGTGATCGTAATGTTATCTGCATTGAAGCTCTCCAGAATGCCAGAAAACTCTTTGCATTTGTCAATGGGCTTGAACAGCTTGATCTCTACTTCTTCACCGATGCTCTTCTGCAAATGCTTATCCTTTTTCAGCGTTCTACCCAGTCCCGGGCTGCTGACTTCCAGAATGTAAGCATCCGGAATGAAATCAGCCTTGTCCAGAGCTTCGGATAATGCTCTGCTGACATTCTCGCAATCCAGAATGTTCACACCTTCCGGCTTGTCGATGTAAGCTCTCAGATAGTAGTCACTGCCTTCTTTTACATACTCCACATCATAGATCTCCACCTGACTTACTTCTGCGATGGGCGTCAGCAATTCTTCGGTTCTGTTTTCGTAGTCCTCTCGTTTGGACATGTAGGCCCTCCTTTACTGATATGAGCTGTCGTTACAACAACAAGAAAGAGTGGCGCGCGTCCACTCTTACTCTAGTAATCATCTTTAAACTATACACAGTATAGACCCTGTGTGAAAAAATGTCAATAGGGTCTTGCAAACATTCGGATTCCGCTGATTCAGCCGCAGGCGCATGCAAGCATGCCCATACATTGTAATACCCACGAATTGCTCCGCTGCCGTGCAGCTTTCGCAATTCTGCAAACATTCGGATTCCGCTGATTTGCTTCGCAAATCGCTTCTTCCTCATGTTTGGGCGGTTCCCTGATTCAGCCGCAGGCGCATGCAAGCATGCCCTGCGGCTGAATCGGTCACCTGGTATTACAAGTAGTTATGTGTTTCAAAGTACAGTTCGTTCACGTGTTCGGAATGCAAAAGCTTATGGGCGGTGCGGCTGAGGGGCTTGCCCAGGAACTCTTCGTAGGCCTTCTGTACCTCGGGGTTCTCATGGGAGAAGCGAAGCTTTCTCTCACTGTCCAAACGGTACAGGGTGCCTCCGCGCTGCTCCGCGAATTCGCATCCGTCGTGGATGGGCTGTCCGCCGCCTCCGACACAACCACCGGGGCATGCCATGACTTCCACGAAATCATAGGATACCCTTCCTGCCTTAATGTCCTCCATCAGCTTCTCCGCATTGGCCAGTCCGCTGACAGTACAGGTATGTAAGGTCTGATCTCCCAGTGTGAAGTCTGCTTCTCTTCTGCCGTCTCTTCCCCGGACTGCCCGGAAAGCATCTGCTTCCGGATTCTTGCCTTCCACTACTGCATATGCGGTACGAAGTGCTGCCTCCATGACACCGCCGGTGACGCCGAAGATCACTCCGGCACCGGTGCTTTCTCCCAGAGGAGAATCAAAAGCCTGCTCCTTTAAGAACCGGGTATTGATATGCTCGGCACGGATCATCCGCACGAATTCTCTTGTGGTCAGTACAATATCCACATCCTGTCCGGCTCCGGCGCTCTTCATATAAGAAAGAGAAGCCTCTCTCTTCTTGGATACGCAGGGCATGATGGAGATACAGCAGATATTATTGGGATCAATCCCTTTCTTCTGTGCAAAATAAGTCTTCGCCATGGCACCGAACATCTGCTGGGGGGATTTTGCCGTGGACAAATTCCGCAGATACTCCGGATACTTCTTGGACACGAAGCTTACCCAGCCGGGACAGCAGGAGGTAAACATGGGCCATGCGTATTTCCGGGAATTGCCCAGCCGGGACAGCAGTTCGTTTCCCTCTTCCATAATCGTCAGATCCGCTGCGAAGTTGGTATCAAATACATAGTCAAAACCGATGCGCTTCAGCGCTGCCACCATTTTGCCCTCAGAAGCTTCCTCCGCATTCAGTCCCAGTTCCTCGCCCCATGCGGTTCTTACCGCCGGTGCCACCTGGACTACTGTGACCTTCTCGGGATCCGCCAGTGCCTCGAAAGCCTTGTATGTATCGTCCCGTTCCCGCAATGCTCCGGTAGGACAATGGGTAATACACTGTCCACATAGTGTACAGTCGGAGCAATCGATGGTCTTATTATCCGCCACATCTACTGTGGTACGGGATCCGGTGTTCTGTACATCCCAGACATGCATGGCCTGGACTTTATCGCAGATCTGTACACAGCGCATACATTTAATACATTTTCTGGAATCCCGGATCAGAGGGAAAGAATGATCCCAGGGTGTCTCGGGAACCTCCTCGGTAAAAGGTACTTCCAGAATTCCCAGATCGTTGGAAATCTGCTGTAAATTACAGTTACGGCTTCTGACGCAGGTGGCACAGTGACAATCATGCTGGGACAGGATCAGTTCCACATTTGTCTTGCGCACACGGCGTACCTTCGGAGAATTGGTATACACTACCATTCCCTCTTCCACCGGGCTGTTGCAGGCTGTGATCAACTTGCTTTTTCCCTGCACTTCCACCACGCAGACCTTGCAGGCACTGATCTCATTGATGTCTTTTAAAAAGCACAGATGCGGTACTTCGATTCCCACGCCTGCTGCCGCGCTCATGACGCTGGTTCCCTCCGGGACCTGCAGCTGCACGCCGTCTATTGTAAGGTTTATCATTTTCTCGCCCATTGTTTGCTCCTCTTTTTACCAGATGGCAGCTCGGCCGCCCTTTAAGCTTCCGTAGCCGTATTTATCGCAGCGTAAGCATCTGCCCGCTTCCTGGCAGGCTTCCTGCTTCGTCATGCCGCATTCAAATGCATCGAAATTCGTCTTGCGCTCTCCGGCTTCCTTTTCACTCAGCTGGATCCGTCCGCAGGGTTCCTTGTCCTCGTAGGATACCGGCGGGATCTCCACATCACAGGGTACTACATGGTGGTAACCCAGATATTCATCGATATTGGCTGCAGCTACTTTTCCGGCGGCAATGGCACGGATGACGGTAGCCGGACCGGTCACACAGTCACCACCGGCAAATACACCGTGGACATCCTTGACTTCACTGTCACTCATGGCAGTAATGGTGCCTCGTTTTATGGAGATACCCGCCTCCTCGAAATGGCGGGTCTCGATACCCTGACCGATGGCCACCACGACGATATCACAGGGGATTCGAAGGAGAGGCACATCCGCCTGGATCGGACGGGCTCGTCCCCAGGCATCGATGGGGCCGATGATCTGAGGTTCTACCCACAGAGCCGTTACATTGCCGTTCTCGTCGGCTTCGATCTTGTGAGGTGCTTTCAGGCTGTAAAGCTCTGCGCCCTCTGCGATGGCGCCTTCCACTTCTTCAGGAAGCGCTGTCATATCGGTCTGTCTTCTGCGGTAGGCAATTCCCACCTTTTTCGCACCCAGACGAATGGCGGAACGGGTACAGTCCATGGCTACGTTACCGCCGCCGACTACGACTACGGTCTTGTCCTTGAAGTCCGGCATGTCATCGTCACCGATGCGGCGCAGCATTTCCACTGCAGACATGACACCGTTGGCATCCTCTCCCTCGATACCGATCTTTTTATCCGTATGGGCACCGATGGCAATATAGACTGCATCGTATTCTTCGCGCAGCTTATTATAAGAAATCTCACCTTCGCCGTTGCCGACTCTGGTGTTCAATTTCACTTCCACTCCGGTGGACAGAATAGTGTCAATGTCCTCCTGTAAGCGTTCTCTTGGGAAACGATAGTTGGGAATTCCGTAGCGCAGCATACCGCCCAGCTTGCTCTTTTCCTCAAATACCACGGCATGGTGTCCCATCAGCTCCAGATAATATGCCGCAGACAGTCCGCCGGGGCCTCCGCCGATGATTGCTACTTTTTTACCGGTGCTCTCCGCTTTCTCAGGCACGGGAACCGTGTTGGCTCTGGCATTGTCCACTGCCATACGCTTCAGGCCGCGGATATTGATGGCACTGTCGATCATGTTGCGGCGGCATCTTGCCTCACAGGGATGCTCACAGATCAGGGCACAGGCGGTGGGAAAAGGATTGTCCTTGCGGATCAGCTTCACGGCATCCGCATAACGTTCTTCCTTCACCAGTGCTATGTAACCGGGGATATCCACACCTGCGGGGCACAGCGCCACACAGGGAACCGGCTGGGTAATATGGCAGGAACATTTTCCCCCATGTTCAATGTGATAGACATAATCCTCACGGAAGCCTTCCAGTCCGGCCAGTACCATATGGGCCGCCTCGTAACCGATGGCACAGTCAGCGGAGTCCACAATGTCGGAAGCGGTATCCCGGATCAGATCCAGTGTCTTCAGGGTGGCTTTGCCTGCCAATACATCCTCCATCAGGTTCTGCAACTGCCCCAGTCCCACACGGCAGGGCACACATTTACCACAGGTCTGGGCATGACACATTTTCAGAAAAGAAAGCTGCAGGTCCACCGGACATAATCCGGGCGGGCTGGCGATAATTCTTCTCTCCAGATCTTTGTACAGGCGTTCCACCGTAAGCTGTGCTTTATTCGGGGTAGCTATCTTCAATCGGCTCATAATCTTCTCCATTCTGCGGGCTGATGCCTGCGTTACTTTTATGCCCTGCGCCACGGGCGCCGCCGGCAACGGCTATGGCGTGCTGCTCTCCGTCTGCGGGCGCGGTGTTTTACTGACACGTACTATGGCATTGGCCACCTGAGCTGGCTGCCTGCTGCACCGTGTAAGTGCTTACATTTTGTTTTTTAAAAAATAGCCGTTTCTTGTCGGCTACTGATTTTTGTATATGTGCAATTGTATCCTAAATAATAAAAACTATCAATAGTTTTTAGGAAAGTTAATTTTTTATCTATCTTTTTGTGGAATATGCATGAGGATGTTTGTCTGACGCGTATGTAAGCTCTTACATTTCAATTTCTTATTCTGCCAGATTCATGGCACCGCTCTCTCAAATTCTGTTTTTCATAAAATACCCTCTATATTTGCTTTTTATGAAAAAAATAGCCCAGGCGGAACAGGCTGTCAGAAACAAAAAATGACAGGCTAATCCGCCGGAGCTATATTGCCTATGATATTAATCTTTTTACACCGTCACGATCACGCCGCCATCGTTGGCGTACATGCTGCTGACACCGCGGGTGTCCATGATCAGGCATCCTTTGAACTCTGCCTTTTCCATAAGAAGCTTCTTCATGGTCTCGGCGCGGTCAGGAGCATTGCAGTGGGTGATCATCAGGAAACGTTCCTTCGTATCCCCTGCCTCTTCCAGAACGATCTCCGCCATTCTTCGGAGTGCTTTCTTCATGCCGACGCTCTGGCCTCTCTGCACGATACTGCCCTTGTCTCCGGCCATGATCGGCTTGATGTTCAGTGTGGATGCCACCAGTGCTTTCACACCGGTCAGTCTGCCGTTCTTGCGCAGCGTCTCCAGATTATCCAGTACAAAATAGGTATGCACATTGCTGCGGAACTCTTCGATCTGCTTCACGATCTCTTCAAAGGAAAGGCCCTGCTCTTCCAGTTCTACCAGTTTCTTCACGATCTGGGTCTCACCACAGCTGGCGGACTCGGAATCGATGACGTGGATCTGCTTCTTCCCGTATTTTTCCCGATACAGATTCATACCAAGCACCGCACTGTTGTAGCTTCCGCTGAGGTGGGAGGATAAAGTGATCACATACACATGCTCTGCTTCTGTGTGGTAGGCTTCCCTGAAACGCTCTGGGGAAGGGCATGCCGACTTGGGACATTTCGGACACTCTGCCACCTTTTTCAGAAATTCCGCCTGATTGAAGTTCTCATCATCCTGGATCTGGTAATCTCCTACTTCCAGTCCCAGGGGCACGATCTCGAACCGGGGATCCTGCAAATATTCTTCCGGCAATTCACAACAGCTGTCTACTACAATTTTATAACTCATATTATCTATCTCCATATGATTGATTGCAGCTATTCAAAATTATGTCTCCGAAAGAGTCATTCTGCGAATGCGGCACTGAATAGTTACAATTATTTTCATTTTCCAAAAACCATACTATGTAGTTTTTAATACTACTTATAATAACACGAAACATTCCGTTCGTAAAGCCTTTACACAAAATATTCATATTCCCTTTTCGGCGGACTTCGTATATACTATTTCTATATAGTCAGCATATTATATGATGCCAGGGTCAAAAGGTCTAAGCCCATATGAGCTTGCTCATAAGTGGGTGAAAGACCTTAGGACCCGCCCCGATATGAGCAT
>ERZ779855.860-NODE-860-length-23138-cov-11.292250_pt1 | contig 23138 bp, 19 predicted proteins | sample MGYA00511370_ERZ779855 | MGnify/ENA primary metagenome ERZ779855 (study PRJEB29588, sample SAMEA1967319) | human gut metagenome | biome: human gut; feature: human-associated habitat; material: faeces | place: Denmark | collected 2008/2010 ...
AATTGATGTTAAGATTTTATGGTGTTTGGTCTAAAAGCTGGAGGGCAGTTCAAATGAAAAAATTACTGAAAATTATTGGTGGGGTAATTGTTTTTTTTGTTGCTTTGGCTATTCTAGGAAGTTGCATGGGAGGCGGAGATAGCAGTAGCAATTCTGCTAAGAAAGAGTCTAAACCTAAGTACTATGCAGAGGTTTCTGTTGGTACGTTGATTGATGCCGCAAAAGCCAATGCAGCAAAGGCTAAACAGGATTACAATGGAAAAGATATTAAAATTGTCGAAGGTATAGTTAGAAATATTGACAGCGACAGTAAATATTTTACGGTAGCAGACCCAAACAATAAGTTTGAAATAATGAGTGTTCATGTAAACCCGAGAAATAATGAGCAAAAGAAAGACTTTGTAAAATTGGAAAAAGGAAAACAGATAGTTGTCTACGGCACTGTAGATGAGGTAGGAGATATTATGGGGTTCACTGTGAAACTGGATAAGTTTGAACAGTAATCAAAAGGCTGTCTAACTGGCAGCCTTTTTTGTTTCTAACCATTTATTATATTGACACTTCTCAATATTCATGCTACAATTCAAATAGATGAAATTCGATATTGCAAAAGGAGGTACAGACCATGATCCAGATGATCACAGGCACAGACAATTTCGACAAGGCGCTGGAAAAGGGGGATATGATTGCCGGCTTCAGCGCACCATGGTGCGGCTACTGCCGCCGCCTGCAGCCGATGATCGTGAAGCTGTCGGAGGAGATCGACATCCCGATCTACGGCGTGAATATTGATGAGGATGAAGCACTGGCAGAGCGCTATCACATCGAGACGATCCCGGATATCGTGTATTTCAAGGACGGCAAGCCGGTGGACAGCATCATCGGCTATGGCAATGTGGGTTATCCGGAGCTTAAGGCGTTCGTGGAGAAGAATCGGGGATAGGGAGTGGCTGGTGACTAGGGACTGGTGACTAGTGACTGGTGGCTTGAATCCCACTTTCGGGCATCGCCCCATTGAACCCATTGCCCCCTCAAAAAGACAGACCTTCTGGTCTGTCTTTTTATTTTTCTTCCTCTTTTCTCAGGCTGCGTGGTAAAATAAAAAGAAAATTCAGAAATGAGGAGACACCATGAGAGAGGACGAGGCGGATTCCCTTGTGAGGCTGGGGAAGGACTATCTTCATATACGAAATTACGATAAAGCGATGGAGTATCTGGGGCATGCCGTGATGCTGGGCAAAACGAATGCGGCGCAGGATCTCTATGCGCTCGGCGAGCATTTCCTGGCAGAGAAAAACTACAAGAAGGCAGAGGAGGCTTTTCAAATGCTGGCAGATCGCGGGCATGGGGAAAGCTGTCTCATACTTGGAGAGATGTGTGAGAAGGGTCTTGGCCGCCAGCGGGATTATCAGGCGGCCTTTGGCTTCTATAGCGAAAGTTTCCAGCAGGGAGTCGACCGGGGGGCGTACCGGGCAGGGATGCTCATGCGTGAGGATGCGCTTCGGGTGACCGAGGTGCGAGACATCGCACTCACATGGCTGGAAGAGGCGATCAAGGCGGGGATCTATGAAGCGTATGCGGCGGTCGGGGATCTTTACAGCGAGCATTTCACGGCGGGATCGACGCCGCGAGATGATCAGGAGGCATTTTCCTGGTACATGAAGGGGGCGATGCGCGGCGATGCGCTGTGTCTCTTTCGCGTGGCGGTGTGCTTCGCCGAGGGCTATGGGACGAAGCCGGATATCCCGCGTGCGTTTCGCCTCTATCGGCAGGCGGCGGATGCCGGGAGTGCGCTCGCTTGCAGGCAGCTGGGGGAGATGTATGCGGCTGGTATTCACGTGCATCGTGAGATCCGAAGGGCGCTTACGTGGTTTCTTCGCGCCTATGAGCTGGGGGATCAGGGAGAGAAAAGAGCGGCTGCGATAGGGATGCTGCGCGTGGTGCAGGCGTATATCGATACGCCGCGCTATGAGGAGGTCGAAGAGCTTCTCCATTCCTTTCTGGAGAAGCTTTATGCGGCGGGAGATACGAGCTGTCTCTTCGCACTTGCAGACATCGAGCGACGCCGGGGACGGATGGATCTCTATCTAAAGGATCTGGAGATAGGGATGCAAGCAGGGCATGACAGCTGCCGTGAGCGCTGGGTGCAGTACTATATGAATGAAGTGGTGACGGAGCTGCGGGTACTGGAGCCGATATTTGACGAGCTTGCCGAAAGGCGGGGCGAAAGGAAGTTCTTTGATGTTTATATCGAGCATACGAGGCATGCGGCTTCTTGCTGTGAGAAGGCGGCAAAGGCGGGCAGCCCGGAGGCCTGGGCGCTCCTTGCGTATCTCTATCTCTACCATGGCGCGGATATCGGGAAGAGAAATGCGGATTTTCTGGAGGCTGCGGCGAATGGAAGAAATGCACGGATCATGGATATGGATCTCTTTCTGTGGACGTACTTTGCAGGTCCCTCCGGAGAGGAGCAGGGAGAGCTTCATCACGAGAATCCTTTGAAGGCGTTCCGGTTTGCGCAAAAGATGGCAAAGAAGCGGAATGAGGATTTCTATGAAGTGCTGGCGGATTACTATCGACGCGGATATGGGACAGAGCCGAATCCCCAAATGGCGGAACGGTATCTGGATAAAGCGGCTAAAGTGAAAGAAAAGGGGAAAAGGAAATGACATTTACATCTTATATCGATCAAGTCAGAGCGGAAAGACCGCTTGTGCATCACATCACGAATTATGTGACGGTCAATGACTGTGCGAATGCCTGTCTTGCGATCGGCGCATCGCCTGTCATGGCTGATGCGGTGGATGAAGCGGAGTCGATGGTCTCCATCGCGCAGTCGCTGGTGCTGAATATCGGGACGCTGAATGTGACGAAGGTCGAAGCGATGATGGTGGCAGGCCGCAAGGCGAATGCGCTCGGTATTCCGGTCGTTTTTGATCCTGTCGGCGTGGGGGCGACGCCTTTCAGAAACCGTATGGCGGCTGAACTCATGCGTCAGATCCGGATGGCGGTCGTGAGAGGAAATATTTCTGAGATCTGCTCTCTGGGAGGAGAGGCAGCGCGGACAAAGGGGGTCGACGCGGGCCAGGCAGATGCCAAGGTCGCGGAAGAGGTCGCTTCGATGCTGGCGAAGAAATGGCATGCGACGGTCGTCATCAGTGGCAAGACGGATATCATCACAGATGGGAAAAGGGTCATGCATATCCGCAATGGCTGCCCGGAGATGTCGGATATCACGGGTTCCGGCTGCATGTGTACCACACTCGTCGGTGCGTTTGTCGGTGCGCATCCGGAGGATCCCTTCGGCGCCTCTGCCGCGGCGATGCTCTCGATGGGGATCGCGGGCGAAAGAGCCTGGAGATCATACGGGCATCAGGGGCTTGGTCATTTCCACATGGGCATCCTGGATGAGCTTGGCAGCATGAGCGCCTCTGTCATGGAAGCGGAGGGCAAGTATGACATCCTTTGATCTCACGCTCTACCTCGTGACTGACCGGCGTATGCCCAAAGAAGGATTTGAAACTGCCGTAGAAGAGGCGATCCGGGGCGGCGTGACGCTCGTGCAGCTTCGTGAAAAGGAAGGGGATACGGGTCTGCTCTACGAACGGGCGCGCAGGCTGAAGGAAGTGACGGACCGCTATCATATCCCTCTCATCATCGATGACCGCATCGACATCATGCTGGCGGTGGATGCGGCAGGCGTTCATGTGGGACAGAGCGATATGCCGGCGGCCCTCGCAAGGCAGATGATCGGCCCAGATAAGATCTTAGGCGTCTCCGCTGCCAATCTCACCGAGGCGCTCAAGGCAGAAGCAGACGGCGCAGACTACCTCGGTGTCGGTGCGATGTATCCCACGAAGACAAAGACGGATGCGGACTTCACGACCAGAGAGACGCTGGAGGCGATCAAGCGCAGCGTCCATATTCCCGTCTGTGCCATCGGAGGCATCAATGAGAAGACCATCCCTGACTTCAAAGGAAGCGCGATCGACGGCTTCGCCATCGTCTCTGCCATCATGGCGAGCGAAGAGCCAAAGGCAGCTGCGGAAAAGCTGAAACGGATGATCGGGCAGACGCTTGGGGCAGAATGAGGGGAATGATATATTAGGGAAACGCTGATTCAATCGCAGAGTCAGCTTCTACAAGAATTTTGACGCATAGCTTCGTCATAGCCTTCCTTACGGGAATACCGTCAGCCAAAATGGTGGCGTAGCCGCTACTAATTTGCCTTCCCCATCGGGGAAGGGGGACCGCGGAGCGGTGGATAGGGTACTCTCGTTAGCAGTGATTTGTACAAAAACGTTTTTCCATCTGCATCATCTTTCACGCCACTCTGCGCCCCCAACCTCCGCCCTGCGGGCACCTCCTTCCAAAGGAAGGAGGGATCGATACACTCGAAACGGCCCACATTCTCGCCCCTTCCTCTGGAAGGGGCTGTCTGGCGCAGCGAGACGGGGTTGGCTCCCCTGTATGTTTGAAATACGTTTCCCCCGTATCACTCCACCACTTTCGGGCATCGCCCTATATATATTCGCGGCGAAGCCGCCACCACAACCTTGAACCCTGAACCCTGAACCCTGAACCCTCTTTCGCCCAATCAAGGGACGCCCCGCCCACGGGTGAACTCCTAATTCTATTTCCTCTTGACCTGTACTACAGAGTAGTATAAAATAAGGTTTGATATTGGCTTTATATTCGATAGGAAAGGCCGATCTGCCCTTGGGTAGATTCAGAGGAGGATGCAGAGTGAAGTATTTTTTGATTGGTTTGACAATGGTTGTTTCCTTACTGGTGATCGTAGTCGTCGTAGCTCAGGAATCCAAGCAGGCGGGAATGGGCTCGGCCATCGGCGGCGGCGCAGAAGGCGCTGTTGGCGGCAAAACCAGAGGTAAGGATGCTGTACTCTCCAAGTTCACGGTGGTATTTGGCATTGTCTTTGCTGTGCTTTGTCTCGTGCTTGGAAGATATATGAATACTTTCTGATGAAAAGAAAAGGGGCTTGCATAGAAGCAAGCCTTTTTTTATTAAGGGATGGCAAAGAGCAGTGAGCGGTGACCGGAGAACGAATCGGTGCTTCTTCAGTCCATGGTGAGGCTTCCTTATGGCTCCCTGCGGAGCCGCGAAGCCATTTCATCGCACATACACAGGAGAACAACAATGGAAGAAAAGAAAACGCTTTTATCTTATAAGCCGGGGACGATCCTGCAGGGCGTATACAAGTCGTATGGCCGGTTCGGATTTCTGATCACCGATGACGACCATGAGGATGTGTATATTTCCGACCGCGACCATCTGAATGCGGTGAATAATGATACCGTCGAAGTGAAGACAATGAAGAGTGAGACGGGCCGTCACAATACGGAAGGCCGTGTCATGAAGGTCTTAGAGCGTGCCAATGATACCTTCGTCTGCACCTATGAGATGCTGAAGGATGGCGGTGAAGCCGTGCCTATCGATGAGAAGGTGGATATGTACATCGAGATCCCTGAGGGGCAGGAAATGGATGCCACCACGGGGGCGCGTGTCATCGTCGAAGTCACTCGCTGGCCGGGGGAATGGACGGATGCGGAGGGCCGTGTGACGGAAGTCATCGGCTACAAAGGCGATAAGGGGCTTGATATCGATATCATCGTCGCACAGCACCGTCTGCCGCATGAATTTTCCGAAAAGGTACTGGATGAGGCAGAAAATCTGCCGCGGGATATCCGGATGGAAAAAGGACTCACCGATTTCAGAGCTCTTCCGATCGTCACCATCGACGGGCCTGACTCGAAGGATCTGGACGATGCGGTCTACTGCGAGAAGAAGGCAAACGGACATTTTGAGCTGTCTGTCCATATCGCGGATGTGTCCCGCTATGTGACGAAGGGGTCGCTCCTCGATGATGAAGCCTACCGCCGCGGCACCAGTGTATACTTGGCGGACCGCGTCATCCCGATGCTGCCTTTCCAGCTGTCGAATGATCTTTGCAGCTTAAACCATGATGAAGACCGCTATGCGATGTCCTGCGTGATGGATGTGTCGCCGGATGGCAAGGTAAAGACCGAGCTGGTCACACCGTCCATCGTGCGTGTGGCACGCCGCTGCAATTATCCGGAGATCAATAAGGCCTTCCATGAGGGCATTATGCCGGCAGATCTTGCACACTTCATGCCGATGCTCGAAGACCTGAAGGCCTGCGCGGATGCCCTTCGCACAGACCGCACCCGCCGCGGCGCGCTCGACTTCGATTTCCCAGAATACAAGGTCATTCTCGATGAAGAGGGGACACCGCTTCGCATCGAGAAGCGCATCAGAAGTGATGCGGAAAAGATGATCGAGGATGCCATGATCGCGGCGAATGAAGCGGTAGCGCGTTTCCTCGAAAAGACAGGACATACGTCGATCTACCGTGTGCATGAGCATCCGGATGAGGAGAAGCTGAATTCCCTGAAGCGTCTCATCGCCATCATGGGACTTAATCTCTCCATCCCGAAGGATCCGGAGCCGAAGGATATCCAGAAGCTGCTGGAAACGGTGAAGGGAGAAGATATCGAAGCGGTCGTGCAGGTGATGACGCTCCGCAGCCTTCCGCAGGCCTGCTACAGCACGGAAAATGCCGGACACTTCGGGATCGCCAGTGAATGCTATACGCACTTCACCTCGCCGATCCGCCGCTATCCGGATCTGATGGTACATCGCCTCATCCGACAGGCGATCTCAGAAGGCCTCTCCAAGGCAGAGCTCAAAAAGCAGACAGAGTTCCTCCTGCGCGCAGCTGACCACTGCTCGGAGACAGAGCAGAATGCGACAGATACCGAGCGCGATGTCGATGATCTCAAGATGACAGAGTACATGGTGCCGTTCGTCGGCGAGCCATTCGATGCGCATGTGACCGGGATCACCCGCTTTGGCGTTTTTGTAGGCCTTGACAATGGCGTAGAAGGTCTTGTCCACATTGACTCTATGGATGATGACGAGTACATCTATCAGGAAGATACGATGACCTTGAAGGGGCGCTTCTCCGGCACGACCTATTCCATGGGGATGCCCGTCCGCGTGACCCTTGTCAAGGCGGATAAGGAACGCCGCGAAGTCGACTTCATCATGGGAGAGATCCATTCCCCGCTGAATCTGGAAAAGAAGACCAGAGCATCTGCAAAATCCAGATCACATTCGAAAAAGAAAATGAAGAAGGGGAAGGGAAAGAAGTAGCAGGGGAGGAAGCGGCAGACGTAAAGACGGAGAGAAGAAAGGAGGCCGATGGGAAGGCTATATCCGTATTTCTGAGACTTCCTGTCTCTTCGTCCTTCCGCTCTCGAAAATATCACTTGGTTCGTAAGACACGGCGCTTTCCATTTTGATGCGCCGGGGATCCACGCTTCACTTCGCGCTTCTCCTCTTCATTTTGAACTACGAATTACATGGAAATTGACCAACATCCGTAAAGGAGAGATACATGGCCGAGAAAAAAACGGCGCCGCCGATCGCGCTCAATCGGCAGGCACATCATAACTATTTCATCCACGAGACGTATGAGTGCGGCATTGCGCTCACGGGGACGGAGGTGAAGTCCATCCGCGCGGGCAAGGCGAACCTGCGCGACAGCTTTGCCCGTATCCAGAAGGGCGAGGTTTACCTGTGGAATGCACATATCAGCCCCTATGAGCAGGGAAATATTTTCAACCACGACCCGCTTCGCACCAGAAAGCTGCTTCTGCACAAGAAGGAGATCCGAAAGATCGAGATGCAGCTGAAAACAAAGAGCTACACCTTAGTCCCGCTCAAGATGTACTTCAAGCACGGCAAGGTCAAGGTGGAGATCGGTGTGGCAACGGGCAAAAAACTCTACGATAAGAGAGAGGATATGGCTGCGAAAGCTGCTAAGCGCGATCTTGACAGGCGCATCAAAGAACAAAGGTATGATTGATCGGATCAGGGACTCGAATCCGCGTACAGATCCATAAATAATATAAAGGGAGAACCATAGCATCATGGAAGAAAAACAGAATAAGCCCCGCAAAGACTTCAAAAGTAAGGGAAAATTCGGTGGCAAGAAATTTGGCGGCAAGAAATTCGGTGGTAAAAAATTTGGTGAAAAGAAATTCGGCGGCCGCGGCAAGAGCTTTGGCAAGGATAAGCCGGATTTCAAGAAACGGAAATTGGCTCCCGGCGTCGAATTCGTGGACCGCGAGCTCGGTGTGGGCATCGTGAGAAAGCTGACAGATGAAGGCATCGTCGTTGCTTTCGGCGATGCGGAAAAGCTCATTCCGAGAAAGAAGCGCGAGGGCGGCTACAAAAAAGACGGCTTCAAGAAGGATGGGCATCGTAAGGATTTCAAAAAGGAAGCCTTCAGCGCAGCGAAGCCGATGGAAAAGAAGGTATTCACCTTCGATGCACCTCTGCCGGATGCAAAGCCGACCGGTTTCAAAAAGAGAGAAGCGGCTGTCGGGCTGGAGGTCACGGATGAGACGCTCGGCAAGGGCACGATCACCCGTATCACAGAGCGCGGCACGTATGTCACTTATGATGCGACAGGCGAGCGCATCCTCTATCCGATGGGGCTTCCGTCAAAGCTCTTGAAGACTGCATTCCCGGAAGTGAAGAAGGAAACGAAAAAAGAAGCGCCGAAGGGACAGGCGCGCACCTATACAGTGCCAGAAGCCGACAGACCGGCTCCGAAGCCGAAGGTGGAAGTCCGTCCGGTCAAGGAAACGCACCGCGGCAATACCCACTATATCGAGATCGGCGTAGGCACGCCCGTTGTCTCCTCTGTGTATGGACAGGGCGTCATCACAGACATTGCGGATGGCAAGCTCGTCGTAGACTTTGGAAATACGGAGCAGTCCTTCTTCTATCCGAAAGCCTTCGCGGAAGGCCAGATCGAAGTGTTGGAAGGCTAATGGCTGGGGAGGAGATCTCCTCTCGGTCTGTCAGACAAAAAAGGGGCTGTGAAGAAATGAGGATTCATTTCTTCACAGCTCCTTTTTGCGCGCTAAGGAAAGGCGGATTCATTGCAGAGTATAATCGGAAAGGGGACATTGGTAGCAGGCGGCTTTCTCGTAACGTCATTTCGAGCGAAGTCGAGAAATCTTCCTTGCCCTGCGGTTATCCATGTCAGTGTGAAAATGAAAATCGACGTCTTTGTGATTCGTTTCCCTGCTGTATCACGTCGGCCGTTTATGGGTCTGCCAGAAAGATCCCTCGGCTGCGCTCGGGATGACGAAACGGGGAGCGGATGGTTTCTCACTCGTTTTCAGATCGCTGCCATCTATCCGCTTCCTTCGGCGTGTCCCTCTTCAAAGATTTCTCGGCAACGCTTTCAATGATGATACGGGAGTATCACCCCTAATCCCTAGCCACTAGTCACCAGCTACTTCTTCAAGTACGGCACGACGGCGCTGCCGTGGGGGATGATATTGATGGCGTAGTCTGTCTTGCCTTCGCCTTCGAGCTGCTTTTGGGCGAGCTGCCAGGCTTCTTCGACGGTGGCGACGGGGATCTGGTGGGTCTTTTCACGGAGGATGTCGAAGTTTTCCGGACGGGTGACGATGTAGACGGTGTGGGTGAGGGCGGTGTTCAGATTTTCAAAGGCGACGAAGAAGGGGATGGTGAAGCAGTCGCGCAGGCCCTTTTCCATATCGACCAGGTTCTTGTACTTGAAGCTGCCGAGGTAGGCGGCAGGCTCCATGATGTCTTCGGCTTCGATCATGGTGATGATGATGCCGCCTTTCTTGGTGGCGATCTCAGCCGTGGTGTAGCACTTGGTTCCCTGATACAGGTTCGTGTCCTTCGGATAGCCGCCGGCGGAGACGATGGTGACGTCGGCCTGCTGCTTCATCGGGACTTTCTGGAGGCGGTAGGTCTCCTTCGTGCCTTCGAGCCATGCTTCGTAGGGGTCGCCGCCGACCATGGAGGAGATGCGGCCTTCTTCATTGATGATGGAGTGGACGAGGAAGCAGGGGTGTACCATGTCGCAGGCTTCCTGCATGTCGCTGGATACGGGATTTCCTTCGATCTTTAAGAGCTTGGCGTCAGGGTTGAGGCCGCTGCCGAGGGTGGCTCCCAGGGCGTGGCAGTGGTTCTGCTGAACGGTGTCGAAGCCGGCAACGCCCGGGAGGATGAGCTTGCGGCCGCCGCCGAAGCCGGCCATGTCGTGGGTGGAGACGGCATTGATGAGGATGACCTTGTCAGCATCTACGACGCGCTTGTCGATCCAGACTTCGGTGCCGAGGGTGGTCTTTCCGAGGTAGGTCTGCTGGGATTTGTCGGTGGAGATGTGCTGGTACATGGTGATGCGGCGGGCGACTTCTTCGCCGACGCAGGTGATGTTCTCTTCGTCGGTATGGGGGCGGTGGGTGCCTTGTGCAAAGACGATATAGATGTCCTTGTCGGGGATGCCGGCGAGGTTCAGCTCATCTACGACGTAGATCAGAAATTCGGAGGCGCGGTTCCATGCGCGGGTGATGTCGGCGACGACGAGGCAGACTTTGTCGCCGCTCTTTACGACCTCCTCCAGCGGGGCGCTGCCGATCGGGCTTCGCATAGCAGCAAGGGTCGCTTCTTTGACGTCGCAGGCGGGTGTCGGGACGCCTTCCAAGACGTCAGAAATATGATCTTCCGGCAGCATGACGGACTGCACGCCGCGGCCGAATGCGAGTTTGAATTCTTTCATGGATGAAATCCTCCTTGGTGGTATGGAAATGGGTATATCGTCTCATTATAGCATGAATGGGGAGAGGGAATGAGAAATGAGAAATGAGAAATGGTGGTGGCGGCTTCGCCGCAGTATAAAGGAAAGTAATGCCCGACCATTTGGGGGGGGTGACGGGTTTCCCGTTTTCGTTTTTCTGACATTGTCCGCTTGCCCGCGGATGACAAAGATTTCTCGGCAACGCTTTCAATGACGACGTGGAAGTCTGACGTCTCCCAGTCTCCCAGTCACCAGTTACTAACTATCCCCATCGTATGCCTAATGGGCGCGGCTTGTCAACGATTTTTCAAGATAGCAGGTTTCCCGCTTTGGGGTTCCAAACATCGATCGCTTGCCCGCGAATGACAAAGATTTCTCGGCAACGCTTTCAATGACGATGTGGAAGTCTGACGTCTTCCAGTCCCCTAGTCTTCTAGTGACCAGTCCCTAGTCACAAGTCACAAGTCACTAGTCCCCAGTCCCCAGTCCCCAGTCACTTATTATTTCTAAATTTCCTCTTTCCAAACAATTTCCTTCCATGATATAATACGAATTACACACTTCATAGGAAGGTCCGAGGTCGGGCGAGGCAGCTAGCGCTGTTTTCGCTCGGCTTTTTTTGTAGGAGAGAAGGAATGGGCATGAAAAAATGGAGAGATCTGCCAGAGGCGCAGGGGCTGTATGACCCCAGAAATGAACATGATGCTTGCGGGATCGGCTTTGTGGCGAATATCCGCGGCGAGCGCTCGTATGGTATTGTCGATGATGCTTTGAAGATCTTGGAAAATCTGAAGCACAGAGGCGGCGAGGGCGCAGACCATAAGAGCGGGGATGGCGCGGGGATCCTGACGCAGATCCCGCATGATTTCTTTCATCGCGAGTGCGAGGTGCTGGGCTTTTCGCTTCCGCCGGAGGGAGAGTACGGCGTCGGCATGATCTTTGCGCACCGCTATGAGGATTTCCGCAAGGAGCAGATGAGGGTCTTCGAGGAGATCGTGAAGGAGGAAGGACAGACGGTCCTTGGCTGGCGCGAGGTGCCGATCGATGAGAGCATCATCGGTGAGGCGGCGCGCTCGATCCGTCCGCGTTTTCTGCAGGTCTTCATCGGCAGGAATCCATCGCTTCGGGATCAGATGGATTTCGAGCGCAAGCTCTACATCATCCGGCGGCTCGCGGAGAAGAAGATCATTCCGCTCTCGGAAGGCATGGGGACGGATTTCTATATCGCCAGCCTGTCTTCGCGCACGATCGTGTACAAGGGGATGCTGACGAGTGAGCAGCTGCGCCATTTCTATCTGGATCTGTCGGATCTGGACTATAAGACGGCGATGGCGATGGTGCATTCGCGTTTTTCGACGAATACATTCCCGAGCTGGGCGCGCGCTCATCCGAACCGCTACATCGTCCACAATGGGGAGATCAATACGATCAAGGGGAATATCAACTGGCTGAATGCGCGTGAGAGCAAGTCGCGCCCGTCGAACGATCCGGAGCTGGTGAAGGCTTTCCCTGTCGTCGATGACACGGGGAGCGACTCGGCGATGTTTGATAACTGCCTGGAGTACATCCACATGGCGGGGCATTCGCTGGCTCATGCGATGATGGTCATGATGCCGGAGCCGTGGGAGAAGGATCCGGCGATGGATAAGGAGAAGAAGGCATTCTACCGGTATCACAATTTCATGATGGAGCCATGGGACGGCCCGGCGGCGATGTGCTTCTGCGATGGCGTGTCCATCGGCGGGATGCTGGATCGCAATGGTCTGCGTCCGGCGCGCTACTATGTCATGAAGGATGACCGTGTCATTCTGTCTTCGGAAGTGGGGGCGGTGCCGGTCGATCAGGAGAATGTGCTCTACAAAGGACGCCTCGAACCGGGCAAGCTCTTCCTCATCGATACGGCGCAGCAGCGCATCATCAGTGATGAGGAGATCAAGCACACCATGGCGAAGGCGCATCCCTATGCGAAGTGGTGCGAGGAGCATCTGCTCGATCTGAAGGACTTGGCGAAGGAGGAGAAGGAGCCGGAAGTGCCGGAGGATCTCCTTCTCGAGCAGAAGAATTTCGGCTATACGGTCGAGGATCTGCGTGATATCCTGACGCCGATGGCGGAGAACGGCAAGGAGCCGATCGGTGCCATGGGGATGGACTCGCCGCTCGCTGTCCTGTCGGAAGCGCCGCAACTGCTCTACGACTATTTCCAGCAGAATTTCGCACAGGTCACGAATCCGCCGATCGACGGTGTCCGTGAAAGAATCGTGACCTCGTCCTCGGTCGTGATCGGCAACATGGCCAATATCATGGATCCGGATGAGAAGGGAACGGCGGCGCTCTTCATCGACCGTCCGCTCATCACGAATGAAGAAATGGAAGTCATCAAGCATCTTGAAAGCAGCCAGCTGAAGCCGGTCGTGCTTTCGCTGCTCTATCCGGCAGCCGGCGGCGGCCGCGCGATGGAGAAGGCGCTCCATGACCTTTTCGCAGCTGCGCTCGCTGCGGTGAGGGATGGGAAGAATATCCTGATCCTCTCTGACCGTGGTGTCGATAAGGATCACATGGCGATCCCGGCGCTTCTCGCTTCGGCGGGGCTGCACAATGATCTCATCCGTGAGAAGGTGCGTCCGGATGTCGGTATCATTCTGGAGTCGGGCGAGCCGCGTGAGATCCATCATTTCGCCGCGCTGATCGGTTTCGGCGTGACGGCGATCAATCCGTATCTGGCACTGGAGACGGTGAAGGATCTCGCGGACAAGAACCGCCTGCACGGCAAGAGCGCGAAGGAAGCGCTCGCAAACTACCTCACGGCAGCGGTGAACGGCATCCTGGGCGTCATGAGCAAGATGGGGATCTCCACCGTCAAGAGCTACCACGGCGCGCAGATCTTCGAAGCTGTCGGCATCGGCAAGGAGGTGGCGGAGAAATATTTCGGCGGCATCACTTCTCCGATCGGCGGCATCGGCTTGAAGGAGATCGCCAAGGAAGCCGAGATGCGCCACGAGGCGGCGTACGAGGGGACCAAGGGACTCTCCTCCGGCGATGTCTATATGTATCACCGGAATGGCGACGAACCGCACATCCTGACGCCGGAGGCCATCCGCCTTCTGCAGCGGGCATGCCGCACGGGAAGCTATGAGGTCTATAAAGAATTTGCGAAGGTGGTCAATGAGCCGCTCATCCGTCTTCGTGACCTTCTGGAATTCAATTACCCTGCCGGATGCAGTATCCCGATCGAAGAGGTCGAGAGCGTGGACTCCATCGTGCATCATTTCCGTACCGGCGCGATGAGCTATGGCGCACTCAGCAAGGAAGCCCATGAGTGCATCGCGAAAGCCATGAATGCCCTCGGTAGCCGTAGCAACACCGGTGAAGGCGGCGAGGACACCGAGCGCTTCGCGCTGCTCCCTGACGGTTCTTCGGTCAATGACGAGATCAAGCAGGTATCGACAGCACGCTTCGGTGTCACGGGGAATTACCTTGTCCACGGGAAGGAAATCCAGATCAAGTGCGCGCAGGGCGCCAAGCCCGGCGAAGGCGGACACCTTCCGGGCAGCAAGGTCGATCCGGCCATCGGCAAGACACGCCACTCCACCCCGGGCGTTGCTCTGATCTCGCCGCCGCCGCACCATGATGTCTACTCCATCGAAGACCTGGCAGAGCTTGTCTTCGACCTGAAGAATGCCAACCACAAGGCGGAGATCAATGTCAAGCTCACCGCCGGTGCCGGTGTCGGCACCATTGCGGCCGGTGTTGTCAAAGCGAAAGCCGACGGTGTCACCATCAGCGGCTGCGATGGCGGCACGGGGGCATCGCCCAGAACCAGCATGCGCCATGCGGGACTTCCATGGGAGCTTGGACTGTCCGAAGCGCAGCAGGTCCTCCTCCTGAATCAGCTCCGCGACCGCATGAAGCTCGAAACGGACGGCAAGCTCCTGACTGGCCGGGATGCGGCCATCGCCTGCCTCTTGGGCGCAGAGCTCTTCAGCTTCTGCACCGGGCCGCTCATCGCGATCGGCTGCCAGATGTTCCGCGTCTGCAACAAAAATACCTGCCCCTTCGGTATCTGCACGCAGGATGAGAAGCTCAGGAAACGCTTCGCCGGCAAGCCCGAGTATGTGATGAACTACATGCGCTTCGTCGCAGAAGACCTGCGTGAGATCATGGCGCACCTCGGTTTCCACAAGCTCGAAGACATGGTGGGCCGAAGCGACCGCCTGAAGCAGAAGAGCTTCACCGGAAACAAGAAGGCAGATACCCTCTCTCTCGATGCCCTGCTCTTCCGTCCGTATACAGACATCACCGTCGGTCACCATTTCATGAAGGCGCAGGATCATGAGATCGAAAAGACCCTCGATATGGCCAAGCTCGTCCGCATGTGCAAGCCGGCTCTCGACGAGCAGAAGCGCGTCATCGCAAAGCTCTTCATCAAGAACACCGACCGTGTCACCGGCACCATCCTTGGCAGCGAGATCTCCCGCCGCTACGGCGATGAAGGACTGCCCGAAGACACCATATCCCTCTCCTTCGTCGGCTCTGCGGGACAGAGCTTCGGCGCCTTCATCCCGAAGGGCCTGACGCTCACTCTGGAAGGCGATGCGAATGACTACGTCGGCAAGGGCCTTTCCGGCGGCAAGATCATCATTTATCCGCCGAGAGAAGCCACCTTCCGCGCAGAAGACAATGTCATCATCGGAAACGTCGCCTTCTTCGGCGCGACAAGCGGGGAAGCCTTCGTCTCCGGCAAAGCTGGGGAACGCTTCTGTGTCAGAAACAGCGGGGCGACCGTCGTCGTCGAAGGCATCGGCAACCACGGCTGCGAATACATGACCGGCGGCAAGGTCATCATCCTGGGCGAGACGGGCAAAAACTTCGCAGCCGGTATGTCCGGCGGCGTCGCTTATGTGCTCGACCTCGATGAACGCCTGTGCAATCAAGAGCTGATCCATTTGGAACCGCTCACGGACAAAGAGGAGATCGCAAGCGTCAAGAAGCTGATCGACGCCCACTACCTCTCGACCAGAAGCCGCAAGGCGGAATCCATCCTCGCGCGCTGGGATGTCTACTACTCCCGCTTCACCAAGGTCATCCCGAAGGAATACGAGGCCATGGAAGAAGCGATCAGGACAGGCATGGCCGAAGGCCTCACACGCGAAGAAGCCATCAGAAAAGCGTATGACAAGAAGTTTGGAAAATAGTGACTGGTAGCTAGTAGCTAGGGATGAGTGGCTGGGGATTAGGGACTGAAAATCTCTTTATCCTGTATCACCACCTCCTTCCTTTGGAAGGAGGTGCCCCGAAGGGGCGGAGGTTGGCGGCGCAGTGCCTGCAGCGGAAGTCCCACGTTATATCCATGACCCCCAAAGGCGATGCCCATTAACGGGCATCGCCTTTTTGATTGCCAAGCATACCCCGGCTGTATTATACTTGAGGATGGATACATAGCGATGATACAAAAAGAGAAATGGTGACGGCAGCTTCGCCGTCCATAGAAGAAGGGCGATGCCCAATCCCATTTTTTGTGACGGGCGATCGACCTTTCATCGTTCGCCCATCTGAATGACGGAAGAAAGGAGGGATACCATGGGACTATCGATCAAAGACATCCTGCTCTTGGACTACTTCGATGGCAAGCCGGCGCACCACAAGGTGCCACCCTATAAAGAGAGCATCTACGGGCGTGATGCGAATGACCGCATCGGAGAGCTTTTTGATGACGGCTGGATCCGCATGAGCCGTCCGCAGGAGACGCTCACCATGCTGCCGGACAAAGCGCTCTCTGATTTCCTCAAACGATACGATCTCTCCGGTGAAGGCACACACGCCGAACTCGTGGGCCGTGTCATCGCCAAAGTGCCGGAGAAGGACTATGCTCATGGCGTCCCGAAGATCTACGTCCTTACCAAGGAAGGGCAGGCGGAGGTCGGACACCACATGGCCTACGTACTGAACGTCCGTGAGAACTACGGTCTGACCGAGGGCGAGATCGGTGAGTCGCAGACCGCTCTCTCCGCCCGCGGCGAGTCCTACACCGCCCGCGGCATCCTTTACCGCGCTTTTCAGCAGAAGATCTCCCTCTACACCATGGCAGGGGAATGGTCGAAGCTGCGCAACATGTACTATACCGTGGCGAATTTCTACATCCGCATCAAGCACAATGACTACGCACTGCCCTACCTTTACCTCGTCTTCTTCATGGATATGTCCGGTATGGGCAATAAGAACAACCTCGTGCCCTACGAGAACCTTTTCCCGACGCAGAAGGGCATGATCCTGCTCATGGATGAGATCAGGAAAGGTCTGCACATGACGATGGACGATGTGAAAGGCTCCTTCCTCTCCTCCATCGCCCGCATGGCGCCATCGCTGCCCTTCTCCTACTTCTCCCCGCAGGTCATGGCCTCCATGCTGCTCGAACGTCTCCGCGGCATCGATTTCAACGGTACGAAGTACATCTGCGACAGAAATGTCCCGGATCCTTCCTCGGGGGCGTACCACTATGTCCCCTACGGCCGGAGCGAAGCCCGCCCCGCCGCACGCACCCGCCATATCGTGAAGCCGAAGATCATGGCGCCTCCGGTCCTGCGGATGCCCACCTTCACTGCGCCCGCCCCCTTTTGCCCGAGCGAGGCCGGAAAGCCCAAGGAAGCTCCCGCGCAGGAGATCGAGAAACCGGCTCCGCCCAAAGAAGAAAAAAAGGAGAAAGGGATTCTCGCAAAGATCAAAAAGCTGTTTTGACTGGTGGCTGGTGACTAGTGACTGGGGACTAGGGGACGTTAGGCTCTCCCGTATCATCATTTCGAGCGAAGCCCTCGAATCTTTTTCGTTCGCGGTCAGGCGGACCATGTTTGTAAACGCCAAACGGGAAACCTGTTATCCACAAAACCTTCGGGCATCGCCCCATATATACTCGCGGCGCTTCATTTTTTATGCGCCGCACCACCATTCCTAATTCCTCATTCCTAATTCCTCATTTGAGTAGAGCTTTCAGCCGCAATCAAGGGGCGGCACGCCCCACGGGCTAATCCGGAATCCAAACAAAAAAGCACTCCTTTCGGAGTGCTTTGCTTGGTGCGCTTGGGGGGATTCGAACCCCCGACACACGGTTTAGGAAATCTAATTTCATATTTTTATATCATCACTCAAAAGTCCGATAAGCACCGATGTTATCGGGCTTTTTACTATGTAGCATATCTCATGTATGTGTCATTTAATACCGCATAATATCACTTAAAATCACGTGATAGTGCATTTCATAGTGCATTTCTTTTGGCGGTACTTTATTCGATATTATCTACAATCTTGCTAAACCCCTTTACTACATTTTCGCTACTTTCATTAGACGCATGACTATAGAAGTCTAACGTGGTTGAAATACTGGCGTGCCCTAACTGCTTTGAAATATCAGTGATGGGTACACCTGCTTGCAAGGATAAAGTGGCGAGCGTGTGTCTTAACTCATGTAAACAAATATGGGGGAGCGAGCCGAACTTCAATACATTCCTAAATGCCCGTGCAATGTTAGACGGCTTTATATATTCGCCTGTGCATGTGTGAAATATTTTATTACATTTGCTATCTTTGAAAGGGAGTAACTTTGCCATAACGTCTTTAGGGATCACATTCACCCTATATGCGTTCGTTGTCTTTGGTACTTCTATATCTAAATGTTCATTGATACTTTTGTTTATAGAGACTGTACACTTCTCTACGTCTATATCATCCCATGTGAGGGCGCATAATTCCCCACGGCGTGCCCCTGTATAAATGGCGAGATAGACATAAGGATAAATAAGCATGTTGACACTCTTATAGTTTTTCTTCTTTTTATAGTAAGCGTCAAGAGCGTGCAATAATTGGCGCACTTCTTCACCAGTGAGGGCGCGTCTATTTTCTTTTTTCGTTTCACGGAATACGGGAATATTTGCCAATGGATTAAACCCTATCACATTCTCTTGTACTGCTAAAACCATGATACCGTTTAGCACGTTGCGAATATTCCTTTTTGTCTTTACTGCTAACCCCTCTTTAGCAAGGCTATCCAAAAATATATTTACGTCAGTGGGGGTGATACTTCTCATTCTTTTATTCTTGAAGTATGGGAGCAAGCGATGAGAAAGAATACTTTCATACCCTTCAATGGTCTTTCTTTTGTGTTCTAGCCCATGCTGATGGTCAATGAAATGTTTAGCATATGCGGAAAATGTAATACCGTTGGGATCGGAGAGAGTGCCTTCTATTTTGGATTTCTTTAATCTGTCAATCCATGCATTAGCGTCCCTCTTGGTTGTGAATCCTGCTTTCGTGTATCTCTTTCCATTGATTGTGATACGCGCCCTATGGAGCTTTCCTTTCTTGGTGATGTAATCTTCAACACGCCCATTTCCTTTTGTTTCTCTCTCCCTTGTCATTGCTATCCTTCCTTTCTGATAATGCATAGTGATGTTGATTTAAGGATAAGGGCTAATGGTGGGAAAGTCAATAGCGATATACGGTTTATAGTGCATTTATTTAGACAATGCGCTTATTTAAGTTTTAAGGCGTTCTCTATGGGCTTTAGGTAATCTGATGCCTAAAACTATAGAGAACGCCTTAAAAACGAAAATAGATAGGTTTTTGGATGAGTGATGATAAATAGCCGCCGGAAATGCTGCATTAAACCCCATAGGGGAAAGACACACCGCCCATAGGGGGAAAGACACACTCACTTACTTTTCTTTCTTTTCCACGGAACATTCATTCTTTGCTATCTGTAGTGAGTAGCCGATAGCAGATAAGAGCCTTTCTAGGTCTTTCACTGTCATAGACTTACGGCGAAACTTATCTAATAGCCCGTTGTAATTCATATCCGCTTTACCTGCTAACTCTTTCATTGTGATATGTTCAGCATGACAAATAGCCTTGATAGTCTCTTTAGTGATCGGCATTATAGAAAGCACCGCCTTATACATATAGAAATTCTCTATCTTGAAAACACGTATATGCACGTGTTAGCTTATATATAGCACGTGAATACGCGTATTTAAGAAAGGGAGGTAACAAGCATGGAAAGATTAGAAATTGAAGATGTAAGCAATCTCTGGGTTAGACAGAATGTAGGAAGGGAATGGGATAGGGTATGGAGCATGGGGAAAGACACCCCCTCTAAATGGACTTTACCCTATACCGTGCGTGAACTCTTAGAGGGGAAAGACACAACAGAGCAAGAAATCAGAGTGATCGAGGAAACGCTACAGAAGAGCATGGAGCAGATAGCGCGCACAATGTACCTTAAAGGGCTTTATGATGGCGTATGGGGAGAGGGAGAGATAGCACAAATGGTGCTTAGATACGCATATAAGGCTAATCCGTGTGTGATGGGAGTTGAAATGCCCTATAGCCCATTAGACATGCAGTGCATTAAACCATGGGACTTTGAATGGATGATGAAAAAAGAATAACCAATATCTCATTATAGCATGGGAGACAAAAGGGAGAGGGAGACACACCCTCTCTTTTTTGATGGTCTGAAGCAAAAATTGGGAAAAATTGTGAAAGGGTATTCATATATTTTTCATCTGTTATTTTTCCCCGCGCCCGTCACCTGTTTTATGACAGTTTTTTGGTGCGGATATGAGGGATCACTATTCATTTTTCTTTCTTTTTTCTTCACCCATGACGCAGCAGAAGAAGGGGAATTGTAATTGGGGCACATATGGGGGAAAGAACATGCCTTTTATTATCGTTCAGTATCACGTGCTATCGTTATGAGACACACCATGCACAAAGGAATTGAGACACAACACGATAAGAAGGAAGTGTATTGAGACAGACATTAGTAGAAAGAAGGTGAAAGACTATGAAAGCATATGCAAATATTCTGCCGCTATGGGAGGGCATAGGCGTTATGCAGCGTGGGGAGACATGGGAGAAGGGAGACACCAGCACTCTTGAACCCTGGACTACAGAGAGGAAAGAAGAAGAGAAGAAGTATAGAGCCCATAAAAAGAGGATGAATGAACGGGCGCAGAAGGAAGCAGAGCAGATAGAACTAAATGGGGACGTTATTGAAATGGAATCAAGAGCATATAGGTGTAATGGAGCTTTAAGACACTTGGCAACATTTGAGACGCTTATTAGATACGCTAAAGGGCATAAAGAAGAAATAGCACTTTGGACGATGAAAAAGAGAGCAAAAGAAAATGATATTAGGAAAGAATGGAATGGGATTCGCACTTACCTTTCTAGGAAGGTTGTAAATGCTGATGAAATGGCTATAGCCGTAACTATTGGGCGGTGTTGTCGTGGTTGGTACGTCCTTAGAGGGATCGCTATCGGCATGGGAGCTATGGATTTTATGCCAGACACTATCCAATACCTTAGAAAAAAGAGAGATTGGAAAAATAATAGCGGTTCATATTCAGAAGATAGTAGGGAACTATTGGCGCATTATGATAGCAGACAGATAGAGGACTTCTTAAAGGAATTGTTTGAAGTCTATCGGATGACGCTTATGATTGATAGACGGACGTATAAGAACCATAAAGCTATTGGAATTTTGGAAGATGAGAAGATAGCAGTTAGCAGCAATGGAAATTCCTATATAGTCAATGCCCCATCTATTAAGGGAAATTCTAATAGCGGTGTTGCATTGTGTTCTTATGGTGTCATCCATGGGAAAGCTACAGATTGTTTTTCTATGTATGATTATGGGGGAAACATGGACAATGATGAATTTTAGTGCATAACCATACAACACAAGGATACATGCAGGGGGAAGCCTCTTCGGGACTTATTCGCATAAATTCCTTGTGAAAAGATGGGTGGTTATAAAACTTGGGAAGTATAGTATTTATCGGGGCTTAGAAGAAAATATGTCATTGTAATGTAAGGAACATTGAAAAGGCGTATGAAAAAAAGATCATACGTCTTTTTCTTTTGCCTTAATTGAGGCATGAGAGTGAAAGGATATGCATAAACATGAGTAATAATACAAAATTTCAGATCCCTAAAACTTTGACTTTGGAGCAGTTAATGGCGCACTTGCAAATAGAAAGAACATATGCGTATAATCTAATGAGAAGGAAAGATTTTCCATCCTATAAAGTGGGGAGAGAGTGGCGCGTAGACATGAAAGATTTGCTAGAATGGAAAGAGGTACAGAAGGAAAATAAATGTGCTTAACCTCTTTTTGAAAGTGATAGTGCATTGAATAGTGCATTTTTCAAGAAAAAACGTCCTTTAGATAACTAAAGGACGTCGATAAAATCTTGGTGCGCTTGGGGGGATTTGAACCCCCGACACACGGTTTAGGAAACCGCCGCTCTATCCAGCTGAGCTACAAACGCATGGATCTTTCCTATTATAGCATGGGAGAGAACATGTGAGAAGGGAGAAGTTGGAGGGGTGACTGGGGATGAGTGGCTAGGGATTAGGGACTTTATCCTATCTGTCTTCCATACCGCCCCTGCCCTATCCGCCCCTTCGGGGCACCTTCCCCTCGAGGGGAAGGCGACGCGGGAAAACCATCACCAGGACCCGCAGCCCCATGAAACCTTTTCTTTGGGCCATCCATGGACGTATCTGGAGCCCTGTTTTTTACAGAAAGCGTGAATTCTATGAATATCAGACATCTTACCATCGGCAGCGGACGGCCGAAGATCTGCGTTCCGCTGGTCTCTTCCACACTGGAGGATCTGGAAAAGGAATGCGCATCACTATCATCCTGTCCTTTGGATATGCTCGAGTGGCGTGTGGACTACCTCCTGAATCAGGAGGATTTCCATGCGACAAAAGATCTGGAAACTGCTTATGCGGTTATCCGCACGCATTTCAAGGATGTGCCTCTTTTGACGACGGTGCGCACGAAGAGCCAGGGCGGGGCGCACAAGACCCCGGGCGGTGAGTACGTGTCGCTGCTCTCTCTCATCATCCGTTCGCACTGGGCGGATGTGCTCGATGTGGAGTATGGGCATGAAGTGCTCGATACGAAGGTTTTGATTAAGCAGGCGCATGAGCAGGGGATCCCCGTCTTGATGAGCTATCACAAGTTCCAGCGGGCGATGAGCGAGACGGAGCTGATCGATACGTATGAAAATATGGCGTCCTTTAAGGCGGATATTTTGAAGATCGCGGTCATGCCCCGGACGCCCCGTGATACCGCGTCGCTCCTCTCGGCGGCAGCCCGTGTCCGGGAGGATCTTCCGGAGACGCCGGTCATCGCGATCGGTATGGGGCAGGCGGGTCAGCTCACCCGCATCGCGGGCAGCGATCTGGGCGCTCCCATCACGTTCGCGGCCGGTCAAAAAGCCAGCGCACCCGGCCAGCTGACCGCAGCGCAGGTGAAAGCCGTGCTGGATGTACTGTATCAATAGTGACTGGTGACTAGCAGCTAGGGATCAGGAGTGACTGGGGACATTCGATCATTCATCTTGCATCCCATAGTCACCCTATCCGCCCCTGCGGGGCACCTTCCCCTAGAGGGGAAGGCTGC
>ERZ779855.864-NODE-864-length-23067-cov-10.700982_pt1 | contig 23067 bp, 21 predicted proteins | sample MGYA00511370_ERZ779855 | MGnify/ENA primary metagenome ERZ779855 (study PRJEB29588, sample SAMEA1967319) | human gut metagenome | biome: human gut; feature: human-associated habitat; material: faeces | place: Denmark | collected 2008/2010 ...
CTCGTCTGCCCCTTCCAGAGGAAGGGGCGAGAATGATTCTTGATCGGGCATCGCCCCATATATAATTGCGGCGAAGCCGCCACCTCAACCCTGAACCCTGAACCAAATGAAAGCAAAGTAAAAAGGCGATGTGAAGAAATGAATCCTCATTTCTTCACATCCCCTTTTTTGGTTCGGGGCTGCAGCGACCGCTTCGCCGTTTTTGTAATGGGCGATGCCATGCCCATCTCGCCCATCCCTTACTTTTTCCACTTCATATCGGCGAGCCATGGCATGTAGAGCGACTTGAGGTCTATTTCCTCTCGCGCCGCCTCCTTGGGCGGATCATCATGGATCTCAGGGCAGGCAGAGCCCTTCTCGAGCTCAGCGCGCACGTCAGCTTCCGCATCGCCGTGGACGGCGATGGCTTTTTCAAACCATTCCTTGGCGCGCTTCAGATCCGGCTCACCGTAGAGGCCGTGCTGATAGAAAAGGCCGAGATTCATCATGCCCCAGTCACTGCCGAGAGCGGCTGACCTTTTATACCACTCTTCTGCCTTTGCCATGTCTCCGATCTCCTGAAAGAAGATCCCGAGATAGTTCGCGACGTCTTTCGCCTGCGGCCCTTTTTTCTCATACGCCTTGACCAGCCAGCGAAGACCTTCGTCATGGTTGACGGGCGTGCCGTTCCCGTAGAGATGCATCATGCCGAGATCGATCATGCCCGTCTCGTTATCAAGAGCCGCCGCCTGATTGGCCCAGTGGAAAGTATTCATCCAGTCTTTCTTCATGCGGTATCCGGCGCTGATCTGACTCGCGATGTCGCCTTTGACCTGGTCTTCGAAGATCTCCTCTCCTCTTTCCCAGGCTTCCTTCAAGTAGCGAATGGCTTCCTCCGGCTGCGGGGGTCTCTGCTGGAGCGCACCATTTCCCAGATTGATGAGGCAGTACACATCGCCCAGGTCATACGCCTTCTGATACCATGCGTTGGCCTCTTCCTGATCTCCCAGCCAGAACGAGCACATCCCGGCCATATTCGCCGCCTCGCCGCGAATGCTCCTCTGCATGTCCTCCGGCATCTGGGGATCTGCCTTCGCATCGTAGCAGCTCTTGAACCAGTGGAACGGCTCACTCGCATCCGCCGTATCAGGAAGCGTATCCAGAAGATACTGTGCATAGTGCAGCATGCCAAGCGGCGAGCCCAGCTCCGCCGCCTTTTTGACCCAAACGGCGGACTCCTTCATTTCATCCATGAGCGAGCAGCAGAGCGCGATCTGGTCCGCAAGGCTGCCGCTTGGCAACATGTCAAAGGCCTTCTTGTACCAGAAAAGGGCTTCTTTGAAATCTCCTTCCACATGGTAGAGCTGTGCGAGCTGGACCAGTATTTCCGGCCGCCCGCTCTTGGCTGCGACCACCGTGTACTTCAGCGCAGCGCCATAGTGCTCTGCATCCATCGCGATCAGTGCGAGCCGCTGCGCCGCCTCCTCTTCTTTGTAGCCGTGAAAGGTAAAGACCTTCTCCAAGAGCTCCTCTGCCATTTCGATGTTTTGCTTGCAGCCGCGCCCGTCCTGCAGGCAGCAGCCCAGAGAGAACATGCCCTGCACATTGCCCAGCTTCACGCTGGCACGGAGCCATGCGATCCCCCGCTTCGGCGTCGTTTCCAAGAGCACCTCTCCCAAAAGGGCCGCCGCATCCCCCGCGCACTCGCTCTTCCAGTCATAGGCCTTCGCCAGCGCATTCTCCGCCTTGATGAGATCCACCTTCACGCCGTAGCCATACGCATAATGAAGCCCCAGATAGAACCAGCCCCAGACATTTTTCCATCGCACGGCAAGCTCGCTGTAGTAGAAAGACCTCTTGAAATCCTGCTGAAACAGATAGTGCTCCGCAAGGAGGCGCGCCGCCTCGCCGGCGGATGCCTTCGGCTCCTCCGCGATCTCTTTCAGAAGGGCTTCTCCGTCTGCGCCCATGTCTGCGGCCAGCGTCTGATCAAAAATGAGGCGAGCCGCCCAGCGGATGCGGCTCTGCCAAAGCCCCGCTTTCATGCACTTTTTATTCCATGCCCAGCGCTTCTTTTCATTCGCCTTCCTGACAAGTCCGACGCGGTACACATCCGCCATCTCATACATCGCCAGCACATCGCCCGTCTTTGCCAGTGCTTCCACCTGAGGCATGTACTGACGGAAGATCCTCTTCTGCGTAAGAGTCCCCGGCCGGCTGGCATAGCCCACATTCAGGGCCGCCAGCAGATCGCCCGCCTTCTTCCCCTCCTCTGCATAGCGCTTCGCCAGCTTTTTGTCCGCCGGAGCGATGTAGCCATGCTTGGCGTATTCGCCCAAAAGGTACATGGCGCGGCCGCTTCCCTCCGACGCTTCGCTTAGCAGCAGGTCATAGGCTTCCTCTAATTGTCCATCGATGAAAAGTTTTTCGCCTTGTGTCATAAAGAATGTCCTTTGGAATGAAACAGCGGCCACGAAGCGGGCGCTGGAAAATGAAGTGCAGCGGGTGATATAGGTTCAGAAGGGAGGGCGGGGAGGTGCGGCGCATTTCGTCATCCTGAGCGGAGAAAAATGGCTTATCTGAAATAGGAAAACTGAGTCGAAGGATCTAAGCGCCGCGATTTTTGAAATAAGCGTTGCTTTCGTATCGTTAGCCTTCCCCTCTAGGGGAAGGCTTGTAAAGTCTCCCAGTCACCAGTCACTCCTGTGATACGTGGGGAGTGGATCGTCTCACATGCGTGGTATGAGATCCTTCGACTCAGCCCCCACGTGTTCTGGCTTGGGGTTTTCACACATGGGGCGTTTTCGTCCGCTCAGGATGACGATACGCGAGGGCGGATGGGCTCTTATCTGGGAGATATGTTGCGTGTTTTGGAACTAGCGGTGTTATATTACGATACGAGTAGCCCCTTAGAGAAGGGGCGCGCCAAAGGCGCAGGATGGATCCACGAGGCGGTATGAAAGACTATGTGAGATTACCCGTATTCCACCTGTCATCCCGACCGAAGTGGAAGGAGCTTTGTTGTATGGAGGTGGCTTCGCCGCTTTTTTAGAAGATGGTAATCTCGTATCACAGCCTTCCCCTCTAAGTGAAACGGTGTATGCGTGTGAATGAAAATGGGAAACCTGTCTTCCGTGGATTGGGCGTATGGATTGGGAATTCATATTTCCCATTGCTGCATTTCTATGAACCTGCTAGAGTATAGCTATACAATGATTTCGTCATTCAGGAAGGAGACTCTTTATGGAGCTGATGAACCGGATCCGAGAGCGTGTCGTGGCGTGGCAGAAGAAGCGGGTGCGGACGGTCGTATTTCCTTTGGCGGGGAAGCTCTGTGCTGTGGAGACGGTAGAAGGAAAGCGACTGGGACAGTGGCAGGCGGACTACGATGGTGATACGCCAAATTTGAAAGAGTGTTTCCTCTCACTGAAGGCTGCCGGACTTCGGGGTAAGAAGCTCTGGCTTTTGGTGAATGCGGAGTCGCTTCGATGGAGCAGGAAAAGATATCCGCAGATGACGGAGGAGGAATTTGCTGAATCGATGGAGTGGGAGGCAGATCGCGTCTTTCACACCGAGGAAGCGATCGCCATGGGGCATCGTGTGCTCTCTCATGATGAAGAGGGCTGGGAAGCGCTCTTGCATGCATTGCCGCGTGTGGATCTCGGGGCTTGGGAGATGGGAGCGCATGAGGCGGGGCTTACCATCACCCGTGCATTTCCTGTGACGGATATTCCTTTGCAAGAGGGGCCACACTTTATTCTGTATATGCGCCGCCGTTCAGCGATGCTTCTTTTCCGCAGCGGGGATCTCTGGGAGAGCCGCATCCTGCATCTGGCAGATGAGGGCAAGGCTTCGCTGTTCATGGGGCGGCAGATGGATCTGTATGGGCTCTCTTCTCTTCCATGTTTTCTGGTTCCGCTGGAGAGCTGTGAGACTAAGGAGCGGACAGTATGGCTTTCTTACATGGAAAAGGAGCTGACTCTTCTTGCGGCAGAAGGGACAGAGGACGAGGGGAGCAAGGCAGTCACGCTTGAAACGGAGCATCTGGAGGAAGGCGGATACTGGGATGATGCTATGCGTGTGGTGCTTGCCGTAAGTCATGCGGGGACGACATTGCCTCTTCTCATGGGAGAGCGTCCTTTTGTGACGGAGGAGAATCGAAAGCTTCGCATCGCGCAGGGAGCATGTGCGCTCGGCGCAGCCTTTTTCCTCTTTTCCTGTGCATCCTTTCTTTCGGCTTATCGGGAGGATAAGGCGCAGCTGGCGGAGAATGAGGCGTTGTCTCCATTGAAAGTGAAGAGGGCGGAATTGAAAAAGGCGAGTGAGGAGGAAGAAGCTCTGCTTGCGATGCTAAAGGAAGCGGAGGCCAAAGATCCGCACTGGGAGCAGCGTCTGGTACTGCTTGCTGATGGTATGCCGCAAGGTGTCGTGCTATCGGAGATCTCCGCAGAGGGAGAGGATGTCCTTTTGAAAGGGACATCGCAGAAGGCGTCCGATCTTTCGAATTTCACAGGCCATCTCACGCGGGCGTGGGGCGGCCTCACGGAGCTGAAGAGTCGGAAAAAGAATGCGCGCACGGGGCTCTTTGAGTTTACCGTCCGCTGGAAAAAGGAAACGACGAGGAAGTCGCCGTAGGTATTGCTTTTATCAATAATGGCAGAAGACGGAGGCGTGGGCAAAAGTGATTTGCAACATGCCTCCGTTTTTTGTTTTGCAGGTGGTAGGAAAGAAATGAAGAGATTTTCATAGCGAGAGTGTTTCCTTAAAATGTACTATAGAGAAATTTTTATTTACATGAAGGGGTGAATGCAAGGTTTTGACCTATACATCTGCTATAATAATAAAAAGGAGATGAGAAGCATGAAGGAGATCATCGCAGGGCATATACAGGACGAAAGAGTGCAGTCTTTGACAGATCATTTGGACGGCACAATGCGGTTAGCCGAAGGCTTTGGCGCAGGTATGGGACTGGGGGCTGAGGCTGGCATTCTGGGGGCAATACATGACGAAGGGAAAGATACCGCTGCGTTCCAAGACTATATTCATGGTCGAAAGCGCAGACGCGTGGATCATTCGACGGCTGGTGCGAAGTCTTTTTTTGAAAATGGTCATATAGGCTGGCTGCAACTGATAGGTGCCTTTTGTGTGGCAGGACATCATGCAGGGATCCCAGACTTGGGAAGCAAAGTGGATACTGCAGAGACATCTACATTGAATGGACGAATGAAAAAGTGTATCCCCTCGATCAGACATCCGCAGCGATATCTTATCGATAGTACATGTCTGGACGTAGATCATCTGAATACATTTATCGAAAATAGAAATGCACTAGATGTTATGATTCTCACGCGAATGCTGTTTTCATGCCTCGTGGATGCAGATTTTCTGGACACAGAAGCCTTTATGAACAATCAGCCTGTCAGGAAAAATGAGTTTTCTTCTTTAAAAGAAATAGCGGCTATGTTTTGGAGCAGGCTTGAAGAGGATGGATACTTCCGGCCTAAAAATACCTTAAATGAGAAGCGTTGTGAAATCCTTCATACATGCATGCGGAAAGGGGAGGGGAAACAGGGGCTGTACTCGCTGACGGTACCGACGGGTGGCGGCAAGACGATTTCCTCGATGGCTTTTGCCATGAAGCAGGCCATGAAATGGCACAAGGAACGGATCATTTACGTAATTCCCTACCTTTCCATCATTGAGCAGACTGCCGATGTTTTCCGGGCTTTTCTGGGAAATCATGCGGTGTTGGAAAGTCATAGCCAAGTCGACTATGACAGTTTGGTGGAAGAGGGGAGTGAAGAGGCAGGCAGAGTGGCAGAGAGTATGAAACTGGCTGCAGAAAACTGGGATGCTCCTGTCGTGATCACGACCAATGAGCAGTTCTTTGAGTCTTTGTATGCCAATAAAACATCAAGATGCCGAAAGCTGCATAACATAGCAAACAGTGTCATTATTCTTGACGAAGCCCAGATGATGCCGGTCGATTTTCTGAAGCCATGTCTCCATGTACTTGAGCAGCTGGTTCATTATTACGGCTGCACCGTTGTTTTATGCAGTGCGACGCAGCCGGAGCTGGGGCGCTACTTGCAGAAAAATCCAATACAGAAGAATCCAATAGAGATCATGGAAAATGTGGGAGAACTGTTTCAGTTTTTCAAGCGGGTGACATTCGATATAGATGGCGAAACGGATTATGCTGAGATTGCGAAGAAATTAGATGAATGTGAGCAGGTACTCTGTATCGCTTCTACCAAAAAAGAAGCCGAAAAAATAGTTGAACTGCTCGACGGAGAGGCCATGTACCTGTCGACCAATTTATGTCCGGCCCATCGCAGGGAGATCATTCGAGAAATGAAAACTCGCCTGCGGGATGGAAATCCGTGTCGTGTCGTATCGACCAGCATCATTTCTGTCGGAGTTGACATCGATTTTCCCGTGGTATATCTGCAGTATACAGGGCTGGATAGTTTGATCCAGGGGGCGGGCCGCTGCAATCGAGAAGGGCGGCAGTCTTTACAAAAAAGCAGGGCACACATCTTTTGGACAAAGGAAAGCAAGAAGAGCCTATTCATGCGTAAAGAAAAACAGGTCACAGATATGATTCGGAAAAAATACAATGCCGAAGAAATGACCGAACCGTCGGCTATTCGTACCTATTTTGAAAACTGGTACCAAAGCAATGAAGGAAATCTGGATTACCGGGAAATCGAGAAACTGGCTCAGTCACTCAGCTTTGCTGAGATCGGAAAGCGATTTCATCTGATCCAAGACAGCACGAAGTCAGTCTTTATACCCTTTGACGAGAAAGCCAGAAACATAAAGGAACAGCTGATGATGGGGAATCGGTCTCGGCAGCTGATGCGGGCCGCCGGGGCGTACATGATCAATGTACGGTATTCCAAGGCACAGGGGCAGTCCGATTTCATGAAACTGCTCACGCAGGGGCAAATAGAGATGTTTCCAGGTGATGAGAACCTAGCCTACTTGGTAAATATGGAGGACTATGATGCGGAGCTTGGGCTCAAAATCAAGTCTGAAGATGGCGTGGGGATCATGTGGTAAAAAGAAAAGAGGAACATGTATGGCATATGGAGTAAGGATAGAGTGCTGGGGCGACTATGCCTGCTTTACACGACCGGAAATGAAAGTGGAACGAGTATCTTATGACGTGATGACGCCATCTGCGGCACGCGGACTTGTCGAAGCGATCTTCTGGCATCCGGGACTTCGGTATGTCATCGACGAGATCGATGTCATGAATCCGATCCAGGTGACGAATGTCAGAAGAAACGAAGTGAAGTCCAAAATCACTGCATCGAGGATCGCAGGAAACGCCCAACAGGGGAAAGCCATGTATCTATGCCCAAAGGAAGACATTGTACAGAGAGCAGCCTTGATCTTGCAAAATGTCAGGTATTGTATTCATGTACATTTTGAAATGACAGAGAAAGCCAATGCCAGTGATAATGCGGGAAAATTCAGAGAAATGCTCTGCCGCCGTGCGAGAAAAGGCCAATGCTATCATCAGCCGTACTTGGGATGCCGAGAGTTTCCTGCAGGCTTCCGTCTGGTAGAGGATGATGAGACCGTGATCCCTTACCCTGTCACACAGGACTTGGGATTTATGCTTTACGATATGGATTTTACTGATCTACAGTACATCACACCCCGATTTTTTCATGCCAGACTGGAAAAAGGGGTCATGGATCTTCGAAATTGCGAGGTGCATCAATGATACTTACAGCGTTGGTTCACTTATATGAGGAGCTTTGCAAGCAAGGGAAAATTCAAGCAGAAGGATGGGGAATCGCCAAAGTCACCCACCGCATCCTGCTTGATAAAGAGGGGCATCTCTGTGGGATTATTTCTGTCCGCCAAAAGGTACAGAGAGGGAAAAAGGAGATAGAAGTACCTTGTGAAATGTGTGTACCGCTGCCCGTAACTCGTTCTTCCGGCGTAAAAGCCAATTTTCTGTGTGATAATTTCAGCTATTTTCTGGCCATTGATGACAAGGGAAACGTTCAAAGAACCATTCAGTGCTTCGAAGAAGCCAAAAAACTGCATCATCGAGTGTTAGAACATTGCCATTCCCCCGTGGCGAAGGCCATTCTGCATTTCTTTGATACCTGGGGATCTGATAAGGCTGAAAAAGATTCATTGATCCAAGAAAATTTGGAGGATATTATAGCCGGTAGTAACTTTGTGTTTCAGGTGGATGGAGTAGATGCCATCGAAGATGAAGAAATAAAGAGATCATGGGAAAATTTTCAAGGGACAAGTCAAGCGGACGAAGATAGCACATCAGCGGGGCAGTGCCTGATCACAGGTGCGGATAATCAGAAAATCGCCTTGCTTCATCCCAAAATAAAGGGAGTCCGTGGAGCGCAGACGGCTGGGGCGAATTTGGTATCATTCAATGCACCTGCCTTTTGCTCCTATGGCGGAGACGGTGAGCAGGGAAAAAATGCACCGGTCAGTGAGCGGGCAGCCTTCGCCTACGGCAGCGCACTGAATGCGCTTCTTGCTGATCAAGGTCATACCCAGATCATAGGAGACACGACCATCGTATACTGGTCAGAGCATGGTATTTCTGCCTGTCAGGATTTCATGATGTCTTTTTTAGGGAATCATGCAGGGATCGATGATCATACGCTTGATACGATCGTTACTCATATGAGAAATGGGCTTCCCGTAGATTTGGAAGGCGTCGAGATCTCACCGGATGAGCCCTTTTACATCTTGGGCTTGGCACCCAATGCAGCCAGAATTTCTGTCAGGCTGTTTTTAAGGAACACATTCTGCAAGCTGGTGACGAATCTATCGCTTCATCAGGAGAGGATGAAACTCGATGGGCCATCCTGGGAAAAACAAAATATCCCATTGTGGAAGACACTCAAAGCGACAGTGAATCCGAATGGCAAAGAACAGGTAGCTTCGCCTCTGCTCTCAGGCAGTTTATTCAGAGCTGTGCTGCAGAACACAAAGTATCCTGCGTCCGCATTTCAAAATATCCTGCTCCGTATATTTGCGGATCAGGACAAAGCGGCAGATGGCGGACGATCGGCCGTTGAGAAAATCAGCCATACCAAGGCAGCTTTCATCAAGGCGTACCTTTTGAAAAATTGTAAAGAATACTGGGAGGGAAAATTACAAATGGCGTTAAATGAGAATTGCAATGATGTTTCTTATGTATTGGGGCGGATGTTTTCTTTGCTGGAAAATATTCAGCAGAGTGCAAATCCAAGAATCAATACCACCATCAAGGAGCGATATTTTAATTCTGCCTGTGCTACACCGGCTTCCGTATATCCCATTCTGCTGAAGCTCGCGAACACGCATCTCTCTAAGCTCGATGGCGGAAAGGCTGTCTATTTTAAAAAGAAAATGGGCGCTTTAATGGATAAGATCATGATGCCGGATGAAGGCATTCCGTTTCCGGCCAGATTGACATTGGAAGAACAAGGCGCATTTATCCTTGGTTATTATCAGGAAACTCAGGCAAGATATAAAGGTAAAGAGGAGGAATAAGCAAATGGCAGAAGTGATTCATAACAGATACGATTTCGTGGTTCTTTTCGATGTAGAGAATGGCAATCCTAATGGAGATCCGGATGCAGGGAATATGCCGCGCGTGGATCCGGAAACGGGTCTTGGCCTTGTGACCGATGTCTGTCTGAAACGTAAAATCAGAAACTATGTGGAAGCAGCCAAGGAAGATGAGCCTGGGTATCGGATCTACATCAAAGAAAACGTACCGCTGGAACAGAGCGATAAAGAAGCTTTGACGTATGTAGGCATCGATGATATCAAAACGGCCAAAAAGAAGAATCCGGATGCAGACAGCCTGCTGCGGGACTTCATGTGTTCCAATTTCTTTGATATTCGTACGTTCGGGGCTGTCATGACCACCTTTATGAAAGGCGCTTTGAACTGCGGACAGGTGCGCGGTCCCGTCCAGCTTGGATTTGGAAGAAGCATCGATCCGATCGCTCCCCAGGAGGTTACGTTGACGCGCGTAGCGATCACGACAGAAGAAGATGCGCTGAAAAAAAAGACCGAAATGGGACGCAAGTTCATTGTTCCTTATGCGCTCTATCAGGCCGAAGGTTACATTTCAGCCAATTTAGCAAGAAAAGTCACACACTTTAGTGAAGACGATCTGAATCTTTTGTGGCAGGCGATCATCAATATGTTCGAAAATGATCATTCGGCTGCGAGAGGAAATATGGCGGTGCGCGAACTCATTGTTTTCAAGCACGACAGTGAGCTGGGAAATGCTCCTTCGTACAAGCTGTTTGAACGAGTACATGTAGCAAGAAAGGATCCACATAGTCCGGCTCGCTCCTACAGTGACTATGAAGTACATGTCGACACAGAAAATATGCCGCAGGGAGTCACCTTGGAACGTAAAATATGAGCTATGCAGAAGATGACTACCTGCTGATTTCCGGCATCCAGCATTTTATGTTTTGCCGGAGGCAATGGGCCTTGATTCACATCGAGCAGCAATGGCAGGAGAACCGTCTGACCGTGGAAGGTGAAGTCATTCATCGGAATGCGCATAAGGATGATTTCATAGAAAAGCGCCCGGGTATACTGGTGACGAGAGGTCTTCGCGTATCTTCTCCCATGCTGAAAATCACAGGGCAGTGTGATGTAGTAGAGTTTTTGTCTTCTGAAGAGGGCGTGCCACTTCATGGACACAGAGGACTTTGGCAACCGGTACCGGTGGAGTACAAAAGGGGCAAAGATAAAACAGATGATTCAGATATTTTTCAGCTCTGTGCCGAAGCCCTGTGCCTGGAAGACATGCTGCAATGCAGGATTCCATACGGATTTCTTTACTACCACGAGATACGGAGACGGCGAAAGATCGACCTTGATGAGAATATCAGGAGCAGAGTGAAGTCGGCTTTGAGAGAAATGCACGAACTGTTTCACAGAGGGTACACGCCAAAAGTCAAAAATTCCAAGAAGTGCCAGTCCTGCTCCCTGAAGGGACTTTGCTTACCTAAGCTGTGCCGCACTCAGTCGGTGGCAGACTATATGGCAAAATCGCTGGGGGAGGAACGGTCATGAGAAAACTGCTCAATACGCTTTTTGTCAATTCAGAAGATTTGTATCTGTCTTTGGACAATGAAAATGTGGCAGCATGGAAAGGAAACGAAATCCTTCAGCGAATACCGCTGATGAACTTGGAAAACATTCTGTACTTTGGATACAAAGGTGCGAGTCCTGCGCTTCTTGGTGCCTGCGTGAAGCGGCATATCGGATTTTGCTTTCTGACACCGCAGGGAAAGTTTCTGGCGCGCGCTCAGGGACTGACCGCGGGAAATGTGCTTCTCAGAAAAGAACAGTTTCGTATATCTGAAGAAGAGCCTCGTGGTCTTTCCATTGCGCGTACCATGATTGCAGGAAAAATTCTAAATAGCCGTACCGTGCTTATGCGCTTCCTGCGGGACCATCCGCTGTCAGTCGATGCGACTTCTTTTCAAGCCGTCATTCAGGATCTGCAAGACTCTGCTCGGGAGGCTGTCAAAGCAGATTCGCTAGATCATCTGCGCGGAATAGAAGGAAATGCTGCCGTATCCTACTTTTCTCTCTTTGATGCGCTCATTTTGAATGACAAGAAGCACTTCTATTTCCATGGCAGGAATAAACGGCCGCCGCTCGATCGAGTGAATGCATTGCTTTCCTTTGCCTATACGCTCCTTGCCCATGACTGTGCCTCTGCCATAGAAGCAGCCGGCATGGACTCCTACATCGGTATCCTGCATAGAGACCGCCCCGGGCGGCAGTCATTGGCATTGGATCTCATGGAAGAGCTTCGAAGTGTATATGCCGATCGATTCGTCTTATCACTGGTCAATAACAGGGTCCTTCCTGCGCAGTGTTTCCAACTGATGGAGGATGGCGTCGTTTTACTGAATGCAGTGGGACGTAAGACTTTTCTTAGCAAATGGCAGGAGCGGAAGAAGGAAACATTGACACATCCATTCCTCGGCGAGAAAATATATTGGGGACTGATTCCTTACGTACAGGCATTGCTGCTAGCCCGTTACATTCGTGGAGACCTGGATGGGTATCCGCCTTTTCTATGGAAGTGATGACATGCTTCTTGTGATTACCTATGATGTAAATACTACGACACCCGCAGGACAGAAACGCCTTCGGAAAGTAGCCAAATGCTGCGAAGCTCATGGCCAGCGGGTACAGAATTCCGTCTTCGAATGTCAGGTGGATGAGGCGCAGGCTGTCTCACTTCGTGCCACACTGGAAATGCTGATGGACAAGGAGTCTGACAGCATACGGTTCTATAATCTGGGGAATCGATACCAGTCTAAGGTGAAACACGTAGGGACCAAGCAGGGATATGATCCGAATGAAACTCTGATTCTCTGATTTTTTTGTGCGCGAAGTAGCAGCATACATGGAGACAATGGGCGAAAAACACGCATTCTTAGAATAGAAAAAATGCGGTTCGCGCAAAGTACTCCATTTTATGCGGTCATTGCTGTATGCTTTGGCTGTACTGTCGCTCCCCATGCGGGGAGCGTGGATTGAAATCGAATCTGTCAAATGCAAATAATCATCATAATAAGGTCGCTCCCCATGCGGGGAGCGTGGATTGAAATATAACTACCACCTGAAGAGGCACCGAATGTAGAGGTCGCTCCCCATGCGGGGAGCGTGGATTGAAATGCCTTCTTGATATCCGCATCGGAAATGCCAAGTGCGTCGCTCCCCATGCGGGGAGCGTGGATTGAAATAGCATTTTGCTAGTATTGCTGGCGCTCTGCGCTGCGTCGCTCCCCATGCGGGGAGCGTGGATTGAAATTTAGATATCAGGCAAAAGCTCTTACTGTTGCCAGGTCGCTCCCCATGCGGGGAGCGTGGATTGAAATTTCGTGCCTTAAGTATATCATACTTTTCGGAATGTCGCTCCCCATGCGGGGAGCGTGGATTGAAATAATAAACTGTGCAGAAAGCGTAGGCAAACTATCAAGTCGCTCCCCATGCGGGGAGCGTGGATTGAAATCAAATCGTTCGCGAATTTTAGCAGAGAGATCGTTGTCGCTCCCCATGCGGGGAGCGTGGATTGAAATTTCCGGGAACATGATGACAACAGGGCGCGGGTCGGTCGCTCCCCATGCGGGGAGCGTGGATTGAAATCTAACGGGACTGGAATTATTGATAGCGATTATTTGTCGCTCCCCATGCGGGGAGCGTGGATTGAAATACTTAAGTCAGATGAATCGTCAATGGGCACATCAAGTCGCTCCCCATGCGGGGAGCGTGGATTGAAATATCTTGCTTAAAACGACTTGTTGCTCGTCCTTGGTCGCTCCCCATGCGGGGAGCGTGGATTGAAATAATCTCTTTATAGACTAGTTTTGCCATTTTACTTGTCGCTCCCCATGCGGGGAGCGTGGATTGAAATCTAAAGACCTCGCGGCTTTTAATCTTGTATGCCCGGTCGCTCCCCATGCGGGGAGCGTGGATTGAAATATTGTAAAACTTAAAATCTTTCATTTCCGCACTAAGTCGCTCCCCATGCGGGGAGCGTGGATTGAAATCTGATAAATTGGTTACAACGGTACGAGCATGGGATGTCGCTCCCCATGCGGGGAGCGTGGATTGAAATTTATCAACAACGATAGGGACTTTAAACCCAAATTGTCGCTCCCCATGCGGGGAGCGTGGATTGAAATTAGGAGTAACCCATGATTAAGTCGAAACAGTTGTCGCTCCCCATGCGGGGAGCGTGGATTGAAATCATCTGCTTCCGCGGAATCGCATTTAGCCTGTGTCGCTCCCCATGCGGGGAGCGTGGATTGAAATTTGCCCTTTATCATTCATCCGCATGATGTATTTGTCGCTCCCCATGCGGGGAGCGTGGATTGAAATATGTTCTTTACCATCAGCTTCTCTGCTCGGGTAGCGTCGCTCCCCATGCGGGGAGCGTGGATTGAAATAATGATGCATGGGGCAATCTGGCACTAGATATCAAGTCGCTCCCCATGCGGGGAGCGTGGATTGAAATGATAATAAAGATAGTCCCTGTATCTTGACAACGAAGTCGCTCCCCATGCGGGGAGCGTGGATTGAAATCTGAGATGGACTTTGAAGAATCAGAAGATGATTGTCGCTCCCCATGCGGGGAGCGTGGATTGAAATCGCTTAACGGCAATGCTAATATTATTAGAGATGGTCGCTCCCCATGCGGGGAGCGTGGATTGAAATATGTTTTTATTTTTTCCTGTATTTCTATCGGCAAGTCGCTCCCCATGCGGGGAGCGTGGATTGAAATCCCCCATGCCCCTAAGGCAAACAAGGAGGGAAGAGTCGCTCCCCATGCGGGGAGCGTGGATTGAAATCCCTCTATGATTACCGGTAAGCTCAGATCTACGGGTCGCTCCCCATGCGGGGAGCGTGGATTGAAATTGTGACAGATGCCAAACGTCAAGCGACTGAGGATGTCGCTCCCCATGCGGGGAGCGTGGATTGAAATTGAAGTAGGCGCGTGACCGATTCATTCTTAACCGTGTCGCTCCCCATGCGGGGAGCGTGGATTGAAATGTACCGAGCAATGATAGCGTTAATATCGGCATCAGTCGCTCCCCATGCGGGGAGCGTGGATTGAAATTTATTTTGATAATGGTAGTAAATTTAAGCCTACGTCGCTCCCCATGCGGGGAGCGTGGATTGAAATCGTCTGCGCCTGAGCCTGTGCAGTCATAGCACGAAGTCGCTCCCCATGCGGGGAGCGTGGATTGAAATACTTTGTAAATCCGCCCCACCTGAACATGCGGGAGGTCGCTCCCCATGCGGGGAGCGTGGATTGAAATTAACGGGTATATCGTCAGGATCCTACAGGTATTGTCGCTCCCCATGCGGGGAGCGTGGATTGAAATCGTCAAGCGGTCATAGCTGATCAGCTCCCCCTCCGTCGCTCCCCATGCGGGGAGCGTGGATTGAAATCACCGATGTCACTTTAACGGTAACATTGTATCTTGTCGCTCCCCATGCGGGGAGCGTGGATTGAAATACGAATGCAGTCATTCTGCACCTTCATTCGTGCCTGTCGCTCCCCATGCGGGGAGCGTGGATTGAAATCTTTTCCCGGATATATGCGATGTCATCCTCATTTGTCGCTCCCCATGCGGGGAGCGTGGATTGAAATCTCTTCCCAGCAGCTGCGGCAGAGCTTCTTTTCTGTCGCTCCCCATGCGGGGAGCGTGGATTTAAAATACGCGGAAGCTGTCAAGCGACCATCACAGGGAATGTATTGGGATGACAGATGGTGCATCTTTGGTGTTATTCCTTATCTGACTGCGATTGGCGGAAGGGATGCGGTTCAATATTCAAGAAAACGCGATGACTGAAATCGCGCTTTTTTATTGCACAAACCCGCTCTAAGACGGTATAATAATAAATAACTGTAGGCTGAGAGAGTATGGCTTTGTGGTATCCGGGACGCTATGTCAGAGAAGATTTTGAGAGAGTGTCTGGTACTCGCAGTTCAACTTCTGTAGTGAAACTGATTTCCTATAAGGAGGGCATGATGATGAAAATGAAAAGACTGGTGGTCTGTGCACTGGCGGCGGCGATGATCGGTGCAGGTGCATTGACGCAGGTATCGGCTTTCAATCTGGGCAGTGTCCTTGGCGGTGTGGTCAAGGTCGGCGGTATTGCGATACTGGTCGATAAATATGGCGCTTCTATCAATAGCGCGATCAATTCGGTCATGATGAAGGAAGGCGCCGGCACGAATTACGCCACGAAGGTGGTGCCGATCGTCAGCATTGGAAATAAAGGATATATCGGGGCCGCGCAGGTCATTGGCGATGCCGATCAGGTAGAGAAGGTGAAGGCGGTCGGGCAGCTGGAGATCAGCTGGAATGACAAGCTGTTCCGTATCAAGGGGCTCATCCCGATGGATAGTGTGAATCCGACCTCGTTCTCCCGTGTGCAGGGCGTTGGCGTATCGGCAGTGATCGATGTTCGGGTGTGATGGGCGCTGGAAAAGACCGGGAGATCAAGCGGCTTATGGATGGGAGGACCTGTTTTTGCATAGTCCTTCGGATATAGCCGGTCTTCATGAGAAGAAGCGGTCACCTGAACCATGAACTTTTACTATTTGATTATTTTCGGAGGAATATATGAGAAAAGCATTACTGGCAGCGGGATTGGCTGCATTGATGGCGATGCCTGTCATGGCAGAGGATGTGGCAACGCTGGCGGAAAAGATCGACCGTGTAGATGAAGTCCTCTATGGTTCGGTGCAGAGCGGGTCTCTCATCGGCCGTGCGGATCAGGCGGATAATGTGATCTACGGCGTGGGGAATACATCGGCCAGCGGACTTGATCATCGTATCGACAATTTGTATGCGGATGTGGTGAGAAATGACAACGATCGCACTCCGGCGATTTCGAACCGCATGAATGCGATGGAATACTATCTGACGGATGAGATCAGCACGGATAATCTGACGGTCCGCATGGATAATCTGGAAAAAGCGGTGCTGGGCGAAGCGAAGAAGGGGGCTTTGGATGAACGTATGCAGAGCCTGGAGCAGGCAGTCTATGGAGACCAGCACTATGAAATGAAGACGGTCCAGCTGCCGGCGGATACGGTCTTCAAAGTGGCACTGAATGATGATGTGGGCAGCAAGACGAGCCAGGTCGGAGATCCGGTCTCCTTCACGGTACAGGAAGATGTTCTGGTCGGTGATGTGCTGGTGCTGCCTCGCGGCACACAGGGCAGTGGCGTGGTGACGGAAGTCAGCCGCCCGAAAAGCTTTGGTCGCAGCGGCAAGGTCGATGTCTCCTTCGATCAGGTATTCTCTGTGGATGACGAAGCGATCCCGACTGTGCTGGGACCGGAAGCCAAGGAAAAGCTGAAGATGGAAGCAGCGGCTGTCGGCGCCTCCACCATCGGTGCGCTGGCTCTGGGACCGATCGGTCTTGTGGGCGGGCTTTTTGTCAAAGGTAAGGATGCTGTGCTCCCCGCTGGCAGCGAGCTCTATATCCAGACGGCACAGCCTGTCACGACGAAGGGGCTGGTGCTCCGTGAAGGCGCACCGCACATCGTCCTTAGAAAGCATGTCGCGCGCACAGCTTCTGCGGTTGCGGCAACTGCGACTCAGGATAATCAGGTGACGGCGACGGCTGTGCCGGAGACCGCAGCTCCTGCACCAAAGGCAGAAATCAGTGACAGTGCCAAAGCGGAGCTGGAAGCAGCCCGTGAAAAGGATTCTACAGTAAAGGAAACGGCAGACTCCGCCAAAACCGATAATGAGGCAGCTTCTGTTGTGATCATGAGAAATGAATAATCATAACTGGAAAAAGGCGGTGCTTCTTTCTGCCCTTCTGCTGCCTTCGCTGGCTGCTGAAGCGGCGGAGGCACCTGTTTCCCCAAAGCTGCCGCCAGAGGATACCACTCATGTGGAGTATTCCGTCAGCGACGGTGTACTGCGGCCTTCCTATGACGGGGAGGAGACACGGGAAACGGCCAAAAAGGATAAAGACAGGAAAAAGAATAAGGAAACGGCGGATACCGGGATTTCCAAAGAGCATCCGGCTACGGTCGTGGCTGATAAAATGCGCTACAATGATACCACAGGAGAGGTGGCAGCTTTCGGGCGCGTAGAGATCAAGCACATGATGGATACCTACCAGACCGAGTATGTCTATGGAAATACGATCTCTCAAAAGTATGTCGTCCCGGGGGAGCTTGTCTGGAAGAATCCGACGACGGACCTCAAGGCGGCGCGCGCTGACTATGACGCGAAGGCCGCTGTCGGACATTTTGAAAAGGTGTCCGGCTGGGACAGCGGGACGTACTATTTTCAGGGCGAAAGCGGTACATATGACAAGAATGCCAATCACATAGTGATTGAGCATGGCTACTTCACGACGAAGCATGCGGTGGCGAAGGTGCCGGACTATCGCATTGAGGCTGACTCCATCGATATTTATCCGGGGGATAAGTATATCGCGCATAATGTGAGACTCATGGCGAAGAATACGGTGCTTGTGACGCTTTCGACGTACAAGGGTTCCCTTCAGAAGAAGCGGGTCAGCCCGTTCACACTGATTCCAAGTCCGATGTTTGACAGTGACAATGGTTTCGGACTGCATAACCGGATCGAGATCCCGCTCGATGCGGATATGAATCTGACGGCGTATATGGAAAACCGCTGGTACACGAAGGCAGGATACAAACCGGATGTAGGTGTGCGCTATCAGACGTCGGTTGGCGGCTTGAATTTCCACTATGCCGAAGAGGAAAGCAGTACGAATGATGACGGCGGCATATGGGTCAAGAAACGGCCGTCGCTGGAATTTGACTCGAAGCATTTTTACCTCGGTGGCTCTCGCTTCTACGTGGGCGCGAAGGGGGAAATCGGTTACTGGGAAGAAGGCAGGGTCAAAGGACAGCATAAGAGCTACGACGCTTATATTTCCGGTGATCCATGGAAGCTCGGGAAATTCATGCGTTTTTCATGGCGCGCCGGCTATATGAGGGATTACTACAGCTATAACGGCGGGAACATCCGTAAAAACACCTATTACAGCATGGGGCTTTCCGGCGGCTACCGCAATGTGCAGGGCTGGATCTATTATACGGATCGTGAAATCAATGGCCTTACGCCGTATCGCTATGACTCCTATACCAGTGATAAGCCGCTCGACTTTGGCGTGCGCGTGCAGCCGACGAAGAATGATGCTTTCAGTCTGGCATGGACGGTCGATACCAAGTATGGCCGCCTGAACCATCGCTACTGGACCTACTACCGCGACCTGCATTCCTTCTATGCCTGGATCCGCTACGATGATATCGAAAGGGAAACCCAGTTCATGCTGATGCCGAAGGATTTTAGATTCTAGGAAAATGCTGATTCGCTCGGATAATGATCGGATCCGTATTTCCCTGCCGGCTGGTGAGCCTGTATCGGTCACTTTTTTCGGAGGTGCTCCATGGATAAAAAATGGGCACTGCCGCTGGGGCTTGCCCTTGTGGCTCTTCTGATCCTCTGGGGAACGCTGGGCATGGGGACCGCGTCGAAGCTGTTTCCTGAAAAACCAAAGGCGATGCCTCCCGTGACTGCATCGGAAGGGGCTTCTTCCTCTTCGATGCTTCCGCAGGAAGAGAGCCGCTGCGTCTATGATGCATCATCCTATATCAGGGGAAAGCCGCTTTCTGACCCCTTCCATATGGAGGCGATGACGGAAAAGACGATGCCTGTGGAAACGGCAGGCGTTTCTTTGCCTTCTTCTGCGCCTCGCACGGCGAATTCCTCTGCCGGATCGGCAAAAGAGAAAAGGTCGTATGCATCTGATGTGCCGCGTCTCATGGGTGTCATGTCATTTGGCAGTGAGAAGCGAGCGGTCATAGAGGTCCATGGGATGACGTACACGGTCAAAGAAGGAGAGCAGGCAGGACTATGGAATGTTTCCAGCATACAGGGAAAAACGGTCACACTCGCCGGTGCTTCCGGCGTTCTCACACTCAGCACCCGCTGATAAGAACGGCGGGGGCTGTTTTTTGCTGTGCCTTTTTGCTTTGCAGCGGTATTTCTGCCCGGGCGCTGGATCTGGATACCAGCGCACATGAGACGATGGCCGAAGAGCTTTCCTCCCGCGATCTCCGGATGCCGGAGAAAAAGCCGGATGAGGCCATTGTACAGGTGGCGCCAGCCCCGGAGGAGAAGGTCAGCCTGCATGTGAGCGACGCTCCTGTGGCAGAGGTACTGCGGGGACTCGCGGAGATGACGGGAGAGAATGTCATTTTCTCTTCTCACGTGAAGGAGCGGGTCACAGCCAGTCTGGATGATGTGACGCCGGAAGAAGCGATGACATCCATCATGGCGGCCTGTGGACTTGCCGGGCGGAAAGAGGGAAGTACGCTTATTATTTTTTCCGCCGTAACGGAGAAAGAGTCCGGCATCTTTGCGAAGTCATACCGCCTTTCCTATACGAATGCCAAGGAAGCTGCCGAAAGCCTGACGGACATGGTATCCAAAGGCAAGGTGTCTTATAACCAGTCGGCCAATACCGTGCTTGTGAGTGGGACGCCGGCCGAGCTGATGCAGGTGGATGCGCTCCTTCGCGGTATGGATATCCCCGAAAAGCAGGTGAAGGTGGAGGCGGAAGTCATCGCAGTCAATAAAAGCTCGGCCAAAGAGCTGGGGCTGGACTGGAATTTCAAAAGCCTCACCGGTAGCGCGGACTATGACCGTGACAGCTGGACGGAGCAGCACTATGTACTGGGGGAAGATGGAAATATCAAGTACGACAGTGATGGAAATCCCAAGATCCGAAACATTGAAAAAAGCGGCTGGGACGTCACGATCCCTGATGGCTACGCCGGGATCTCCTATGGACGTGCGCCGGGCGGGCATCCCTACACCTTCTTCTTTCAGGCAAATCTCAATGCACTGGTCACCAAAGGCAAGGCAAAAGTACTGGCAAAGCCGCACGTCGTCACGATGAATGGCAGGAAAGCCGACATTCTGATCGGGAGCCGCATCCCGGTCATCGTAGAGCATGTGGAAAATGGCGTGAAGACCACGACGACAGAGTACAAGGACGCCGGCATCAAGCTCACATATACCCCCATTATCAGTGCGGACAATGAGATCACCGCTGAGGTGGAAGCAGAAGTCTCGACGCCCTACCTTGTCCCTGAGATGAAAGCGTACCGCATCATCACGCGCTCGGCGAATACGATGGTGCGTCTGGCATCCGGGCAGCTCTTGGCTATCGGCGGTCTCATCGATAAAGAGGAAGGAAAGACCTTCCGTAAAGTACCTATTTTAGGAGACATCCCGCTTCTGGGAAAACTCTTCCAAAGTCATGGGAAAAGTCTGGAGGAGTCGGAAATCATTATACTTATCAGGGCGGATGTCATCGAGTGAGAAAACGGGTTCTGCAGGCTCATGGGAGAAAGCCAAGCCGAACGCCCCGCCGAACCTGCAGCGCCTTTGGGGCAATGACAGCAAGGGGCGCGTCCCGATGCGCCCCCCTGAACCATACACCTCGATCCTTATCCTTACATCATATATTGGAGCAAAAACATGGCAATTCTACGTATCAACGGTCTGTCGAAATCCTTCGGCATCAAGACTGTCTTTGAAAATGTGTCCTTTGACATCCGAAGCGGGGAACGCATCGGTCTGGTCGGTGCGAATGGTGCGGGCAAGACGACGCTCCTGAAATGCATTCGCGGTGACGAGGAATACGATAAAGGTTCCGTCAAGGCGAGCGACGGTGCCATCATCGGCTACCTCCGTCAGGATTTCAATTACACCTCCCATACCATCCGCGAGGAAATGGAGGAGGCGTGGCGGGATGTCCTCTTTTATAAAGATCGCATCGAAGCGCTGACGAAAGAGCTCGAGCAGCACAAGGACGATGAGAAGCTCATTGAGCAGTATGGCAAGGCGGAAGAGCGATTTGAATTCTTAGGCGGTTATGATTATGAGTCGATGACGAAAAAGATCCTGACCGGGCTCGGCTTCACGCAGGAGGATTGGGACAGAGACATCCATGCCTTCTCCGGCGGGCAGAAGGTTCGTATCAACCTTGCCGCCGCCTTCGTGCGCCATCCGGATTTCCTTCTCTTAGACGAACCGACGAACCACCTCGACATGGGCATGCTCGAGTGGCTCGAAGACTACCTGCGCTCGTACAAAGGCGGGATCCTCATGATCTCCCATGACCGCTATTTCCTGGATGCAGCGGCGACGGGGATCATCGATCTGGAGAACCATCATATCCGAAGCTTCCGCGGAGGCTACTCGCGCTATCTGGAGACAAAGACGAACCAGGATAAAGCCTACCAGAAGGCTTACGACAAGCAGCAGGAGCACATCAAGGAAACGGAAGAGTATATCCGACGCTACAAGGCAGGCATCAAGGCGAAGCAGGCGCGCGGCCGCCAGTCACAGCTGAACCGCCTCGAGCGTCTCGATAAGCCTGTCCATCAGGCGACGCTCCGTTTCCACTTTGATCCGCCACAGGAATGTGCGGAGAAGGTACTCGACATCGTGCGCGCGAAAGCCTCCTACAAGGATCACCTGATCTTTGAAGATCTGAACCTTCACATCAAAAAAGGAGAAGTACTCGGCCTCATCGGCCCGAATGGCGCGGGCAAGACCACGCTCCTGAAGCTCATCACGGGAGAAAAGACGGCAGACAGCGGCATCATCCAGCTCGGCAATAATGTGAAGATGGGCTACTACTCGCAGGAGCAGGAACGACTCCATCCCGAGCTTTCCGTCCTTGACGAAGTGCGTGACACCTTCAATTTCGGAGAGAAGGAAGCCAGAAATATCCTCGGTATGTTCCTGTTCCGCGGAGATGACGTATTCAAGCAGGTCGCCATGCTCTCTGGCGGAGAGAAGGCACGTCTCTCGCTCCTGTGCCTCTTTCTCGAGAAACCGAATTTTCTCATCCTCGACGAACCGACGAACCATCTCGATATCCCCACGAGGGAGATCATGGAGCAGGCCATCCAGGCCTTCGGCGGCACCTCACTTGTCGTCTCGCATGACCGCTATTTCTTAGACAAGATCACGACCCGCATCGTAGAAATGGAACATGGAAAGCTCACCGAGTACCTCGGGAACTACAGCTACTATAAAGAGAAAAAGCTTGACCTCGAAGCCTTTGAAAAAGACCGCAGCGGGGAAGAGACTGTAGAAGAAGAGCCGGAGGAAGATAAGGCTGCGCCTGAGAAGGAACACCAGAAGAAGCAGGAAGTCTCGGCCGTAGAAAGGGAAAAGCTCAGCCATGTGGAAATGGAGATCGGCCGCCTCGAAGCGACCGTCAAGATGTACACCGCGCAGATGAGCATGGATCCGGACAACTATGCAGACCTCGCCGCCGAGTACGACGAAGCACAGAAGAAGCTCGAAGCTCTCTATGAGAAATGGGACGAGCTCGCCGCAAAGATGGATTAAATGCAAAAGACGCCTCTTGTGGGCGTCTTTTTTGATGCGAAATGAGAAATGGTGGTGCGGAGAAAACGCCATTTCAACAATAGCGCGAGCCAACCCCGCCTCGCTGCGCTCGGCA
>ERZ779855.867-NODE-867-length-22992-cov-3.850286_pt1 | contig 22992 bp, 21 predicted proteins | sample MGYA00511370_ERZ779855 | MGnify/ENA primary metagenome ERZ779855 (study PRJEB29588, sample SAMEA1967319) | human gut metagenome | biome: human gut; feature: human-associated habitat; material: faeces | place: Denmark | collected 2008/2010 ...
TACCTGCCGCCACCGACCTTATTGTCATTTGCATCTCTTCTTCGCTGCATCTCTTGCTGTGCCAGATCGAACAACCCTTTTTCAATGATTGCTGGGTGCGATCCTTCGACATAGTAGATCGGCGCTTTCTTGCCGTCGTTTTTCTGTCGGTACTTTGTGAGCACGTCCGGTTTGAACGTCTTGCCGAGTAGCGCATTGCCTGTATATTTCTCATTCGTGAGGATGCTCTCGATGACATTGTGCCGCCAGTTTTCCTTGCCGAGCTTGGTTTTGACTCCATCCGCCTGTAGCCGCTTTGCGATCTGCGTAATAGAGTACCCGGCGATGAACTCCCGGTATATCCTTCTGACGATTTCCGCCTCTTCTTCGTTGATCTCATATACATCGTGGCCTTCATCATCTTTTCCGATCTTTCGGTATCCGAGCATGAGTCCTGTATTCAGTATGACGTCGCCTTTCTGGAACTTCCGCTGCCATGCCCACTTAATGTTGCTACTGATCGTGCGGCTTTCCTGTTCGGCCATAGCCGCGAGGATTGTCAGGAGTACTTCGCCTCCGGGTGTCAGCGTGTCAATGTTCTCACTCTCGAAGTACACGCTGATTCCGAGATCCTTGAGCTCTCTGATGTATTGCAACGCATCGACAGTATTCCGAGCGAAGCGGCTAATGCTCTTAACCAGCACTTTCTGTATTTTCCCCGCGCGACAGTCCTCAATCATGCGGAGGAAGTCCGGTCTTTTTTCTGCTCGCGTCCCGCTGATGCCGGGATCCGCATAGACATCAACGAACTGCCACTCTGGTTTTGAGTAGATCAGCTGTTTGTAGTGCTCGACCTGCCGCTCGAAGCTGTCCTCCTGTTCTTCTTTTTCGGTGGACACTCGGGCGTATGCCGCCACCTGCAGCCGCTCAGATTGGTTATCCGCCACATCGATAAACATCTGCGGCATGGTTCGTACTACTCTTCTTGTCGCCGTTGCCATTATGACTCCTCCTTCTTTTTGTTCCACCCGACTTTGTTCCCGGGCTGCCCATTATCGTAGGTGCGCGTAATTTTTGCTCCGTTATAGAACACGAAGGTCACCGTGAACATTGTCACGACGACCTTCGATAGAAATCGTTTTGCTTTTTCTTCGCTGAATTCTGTAATCGACACATACTCGCTTTCGGGCACACGTTTTGCCCTACGTTCAGATATCTTATCACTGATGTCAGTGATCTGCATTTTGACGCTTTTGCGTTCTTCCTCATATGCCGCCTTCGGGATCAGCCTCTGCATCATGAGCTCTGCGAGCTCCTGCTCCTGCTGTCGCAGGTCTTCGAGCACTTCCTGCAGTGCTACCATTGAATCGCCCTGCGGCCTGCGCTCGATAAATTCATTGTAGGCGGATATGAATTTCTCCTTGAGCACAGTGTCCTTGATTCGGCTGTTGCCGCAGGCTTTTTTCCCATCTCTCAGATATGTGCGGCATGCCCAGATGTCTGTCTGCCATTTGCACTGGCTGTTATTGACCTTGTGCAGATAATTTTTTCCACAGCAGCCGCATTCTATCATGCCGGTGAAGCTGTGTGCGATTCTTGTCCGGCAGTGGTTTCTGCTGCGTTCTTCCAATATGCGCTGTGCGGCTTCCCACATATCTCTATCAACGATTGCCTCATGTGTGCCTTCCATGTAGTAGCGAGGTGCATATTCGGCGTTTGGGTTCTTATGGTATTCTCCGAAGTGCCTGACCGATTTCCCCATGATCACATCGCCCTTGTATTTTTCGTTTCGCAGTAAGCCGATGATGTGCTTCGCATCCCACGGATACCCATTCCGGCTTTGGACGCCTGCTGCATTGAGCGCATCCGCAATTTTCTTTGACCCAATGCCGCCGTCCACGTAGGATTCGTAGATGTATCGAATCACTGCCGCCTCTTCTGGCACAATCTCCAATTCATTATCCGCTGTCAGCTTCAGGCCGAAGAGCCCGCTGCCGACGCTGATCCAGCCATTTTCGCAGCGATGCTGAATTGACCAGCGCTGTCGTGCCGAATCTACCTCCAGATCGTTTTCTGCAATCGTCGCTGCGATCGTCAAGAAGATTTCGCTTGTCGGCTGGAATGTGTGGATGTTTTCATTCTCAAATACCACCTCGATACCGAGGTCGCGGAGTTCTCTGACAGCTTCCAGCAGCTGTGTTGTATTCCGTGCGAAGCGGGATACAGATTTCGTATAGATTTTGTCGAACTTATGCTCCCGTGCCTCCTGCATCATCACAAGGAATTTTGGACGCTTTTGTACACTGTGTCCGCTGATGCCCTTGTCTGCATAGATACCAATGAGGTCTGTATTCGGGTCATCTTCGAATGCACTCTGCCAGTAGTGCTCTTGGAATTCGTAGCTATGCAGCTGTGCATCTCGCTCCGTCGATACACGGATATATGCGACTGCCCGTGTTTTTTCCATGTCGTTCTTTCTCCTTTCTATGTGCTGGACTCGAACCAACGTATTTTTTTACCCCCGCCATTGGAGGCGGGGGTAAAGATACCAGAGGACTCTTAGAAAGTCCAGCCCAAAAGCGAAAGAACACAAAGAATTATCAGCTTGCCTTTCTAAGGGCTTTCTGGCTGCTGTTATTGATTTTTTCGCGCTGTTTCTGTGTGATCAGCCCTTTTACCCAGAGCTGTGTAGTGATCGCTTCAGCCAACGCGATTTTCACCTTTGTCCTATCACTCATGGCTGCACCTCACTTACTTCTGCGGGATCTTAAGTTTCTGCCCCGTATAGATGACAGACGATTTTAGGCCGTTGAGCTTAACGATCTCTGTGTAGCGGGCTCCGCTTGCGAGGTAGGTCTTTGCGATTCCCCAGAGCGTGTCACCATGCACCACGGTGTGGATGCGGTAGTCCTCGGCGGGTTTCGTGCCTGCCACGGCAAGTGCAGAAGTCTTGACCGGCGACATGATAGCGTACTTACCGAACTCGTCCTTGTTGATGACCGTGCGGTCGCCGCTGACCTCTACCACATACCAGCGGAGCTTCTTCACCCAGCCGGGAATGGCTTTGCCGTTATAGTAGGTGCTGCCCGTGATGGTCACGAGGTCACCGACCTTGATAGACCCGGTAGGCTTGGCGGGTTCGGCAGGCTTTACATCACCGCCGAGAGCTGCCGTGACCTTGGCTGCCAAATCGCCCATGCGGGCATACATCCAGTTGCCGGGGCAGGATTTGTTCGCAAACCATCTGTGGACGGTCAGTACCATCTCGTCAGACTTCGGAGTGTAGTTCAGCGTCTTGGCCTTATCCCCCAGCCAGAGCAGCTTCGTCTTGCCATTGCGCTTGCAGATGTCGGTGCAAAGCTCGATGAGCCGCTGGTACACCACATCCTTGAACGCATACGGCTCGGTGTTGTCGCTGGCACACTCGATGGTGATAGCTCTCTGGTCGTTGGCTGCGGAGGAGGAGCACCAGGAGCGGTTTTTCTCTTCCACATACATCCCGACCCGACCGTCCACGCCGATGCCGTAGTTGCTGCTTGCCTGCCGTGAGGTCGGCAAAAAGATGTTGCCCAGCGTTTCCACACTGCACTGACCCACCACGCAGTGCGGCGTGATGCGGTCAATGCTGTGGGTGCGCTGCCCGGAGTGGTTCGGGCTGAGTTTGGTGTAGGACACCAGGGAGCTGTTTGTGTAAGCCATATTATTCATCCTCCTTTTCACTGCGGTCATGAAGCTGCTCCAGAACGGATTTCAGTTTCTGCGGAATGGGTAGTCCCAGGTATGCGGCGTTTTCCAACAGGGACACGCCCTCATTCGACAAATAGAAGAAAATGACGGCGGTACGCATCACCGAGCCGCTGCCGATGACACGGGTGTCGAGAATATGCCCGATGCCGACCAGGGCGAAGATGAGCACCTTTTTGAAAATGCCCTTGAATCCGACTTCGCTGGACAGCTTCTTGTCCACCACGGCGCACATGATGCCGGTGATGTAGTCGATGACTACGAAAGCCAGAAGCGCATAAAGCAAGCCGTCACATCCTCCCAAGAACCATCCCAGCCAGCCGCCGATACCGGCGAATACCACCTGAATGGTCGTCCAGAATTCTTTCATGTTGTTTGTCCTCCTTTGAAATTAAAAATGGGTATGAAAAAAGTGACGCCGGAGCGTCACACTTTTCCGATAGCATAGATTGATACTTTGTAGGTTGCCGATGGTACCGTATTTGGTCTTACGGCAAATATCTTTCCGGGGTTGGTCGTTGTAGACCAGCTACTCGAACTGCCTCGCTCCACAAACATGGCGTAGTTGCTGTTCTCCGTGGAGATATGGACATGAGGAATTTCCGCGAAGGTAAATGGAAAATTAGGGAGCGCAATTGCGCCGCTCTCATAGAGCACGCCCCATGCCGTCGAAATGGCGGTCGTAAAGGAATACTGACCCCAACATTCCGCTGTACCGCTTTTCCATTTACGGTAATTCCAGATGCCGCTTGTCCCTTGCTGAATGACAAAATCCGCAAGGGGTGAGCCATCCACCCGCATATCCCCGGCAACATCCAGCATGGCTTGTGGCTCCGGCGTGTTGATGCCGACCTTCTTTTTCCGAAGCGCAATGAGGGGCGTACCCTGCGGAACAGTAAAATACAGATCCAGACTGCTCAAAGAATAGAGCTTGTCTTGGATCTGTAGATGAAGGTCGTAGGAACTGTTGGCATCCAGACTGCACAGTTCCAAATTGGAGTAGCTGAAAGAGGTTCCGCTTTTTGTCGTGCCGGAATAGATGCTGGTGTAGCTGCCGTAACTGCTCTCACTGGTTTTCTTGTACCGATACCGCACATAAACCACGCTGTTTTTCTGCGTCCCGTCTACGGTCACAGCAGAAATAGAGCCACTGAATTTGAGCTGCATTTCCGCTTCAATGTCGTTGGTTCGTCGGAGCGTCACCGAGGACACCTTCGGCTTTGCGTATGGGATGACCGTAATAGTTTGGGAAACGCTGGCGGTATAACCGCGGGAGTCCGTGACCGTGAGCGTGACCGTTACGCTGCCGGACTTGGCGATCTTTCCAACAGATAAGGCAGAGCCGGTAGTGTTAGAGGATGACAGCCCGTTGCAGGAAGCTGTGTAGTTGGAAATACTGGCACCGTTTTTTGCAGTTGCCGTTCCGGGCGTGACCTTGAGGGTCGAGTAGTTCTGAACGAATAGCTGGTCGTTGCCTGTGAGGTTTTTCGTGGTCGTGTAGCTGTCGGCATAAGTGAATCCGCTTATGGTTGGAGCAGAATTGGTTGCCGTGGTCAGTACAGCGGCGGTCTTGCTTGAGGTGCTGCCGATCTGCGTAGACCCGCTGTAAGACGAAACCGCAAAGGTACCTGTGAACGACTTGATGGATGCCATAGCGTTCAAAAGCGTTGTTCTCTGCGCCGATGTCAGCGTGACCGTGCGGTTCGCCGTGCCCTTCGACCAGGAAAGCCCGGAAATAGTCAAGATGGTCGAGCTACCGTTTTTGAGCACCAGCGTATTGGTGTAGGAGGCTTCGTACACGGTCACATTGATGGTAATGGAAACCGTGGCATTGTCCGCCGTCACCGTGTTGACACTATTCACCACAGCACCGCCCAGCGTCTTGACCGTGGAACTGCCGGAAGTGCCGTAGACATGGTTGTACTGCCGCCTTGCTCTGACCCTCACCGTGTAGCTTGTATTCGGTGAGAGCGAGGTGATCGTCACACTGGCGCTGGTGGATGCCGTTGTTGAGAACTGCGTCCAGCTCGAACCGCCGTTTGTGCTGTACTGCCAGACGTCCGCAGTGGCAGAGGATGTAGCGGAGATTTTGAAGCCGTTTGCCGTGACATTCGATGTACTGAATGTAACTGTGGGAGCAGAGCGGTCAATGGTAGTCAGCGTCATGCTGCCGCCGTATTCCTGTGAACCGTAGATATAAACACGGGTCGAGAATCCGACCGCAATCGTTTTGCTGCCGTTGCTGTTGTGAGCTACAGTAATCGTGCCACTGACAGAACCTTTCTTTGCCGGGAAAACACGGTCATCCCAATAGGTACGTTCCTTTGAGTAGACGGTCGTACCGTTGATCGTTACAGTGGTCGTGTCAATGGTGTAGTAAGTGGATGCGCCGCCGGTAGAGGTCAGCGTCCAGGAAAGTGTCGAGCTGTTACCGACCACATTTACGCTTTCTGAAATGTCCAGTTGAAGATAGCGCCCATCGTATGCTGCACTTTTCCAAGTTGCCATAGCTTTCCCTCCTTAATCCAGAATGACGATATTCAACCCCTCGGACGCCGTGGGCATCGGGACAAACTTCGTTTTTCCCACAGTCAGCTCGCCGTCCACCGTGGTTTTCTTGGTTTGCGTTTCGTCCTTGTTCAGGGTGAAAATCACCTCGTCGTTGTAGTAACCGGCGAACTCCGTGTTTGTGATGACCGTCCGCTGGGACGATGCGCTGTTGGACACCTCGATGCCCCGCTTGTCGATCTTGACCTCCTGCGTGTAGATTTCGTTGGGTGCAGGCGTCCACTTTCGGGGGATCGCTCCTTCGGAGATCATGATGTCGGCGAGATAAATGGACGCATCCCGACAGTAGCAGTAAATGCGCAGCGTGGGGTCAGTCACATCCGTGAGCGTTACGGAGTAATCCGTCCAGTCAAACGCCGTGGCCTTATTGAACAGGTACTTGGTTTTGTTCCCGTTGTAGGTCACATAGAAATATCCGGACATGGTCGAGGTTTTCTTTGCCCGGACCGAGATCGTATAAGTGCCGGGGACTACCCCTCGGATGTACTGCGACAACGAGGAATAGGCTCCCAACACAAAGCAAGAGTCGGAAATGGTGTTGTTCTGCGTATCGGTGGAGGTATCTGTTTTTACCGTACCGGAGTAGCTCCAATCATCCGTGATGCCGTTCAGCCCGGAGGAATTCTGCACATAGTTGATGCCGCCGATGTACTGCTCCTGCATGGTGACGGACAGTCCATCCACGGTGTGTTCCAGCTCCGAAACACGGCTTTCGGAGTTCAGTACCCGTTCCTCCAGGACGCCCTGGTCGTTGGACACTGTTTCCACCGTTTCGGTAAGGGTCGCCACATAGCTGTTCAGCCCGTCGATGGTCTGCTGGAACTGTGCGTCCTTCTCGGTCAGAATGGAAATGGTGGTGCGGATCGTTTCAATGTCGTTCTGCACCACCCATTCATTTCCGTCCCATATCTTCGTTTCCGGCGGGGTCACGGAAGTATCCACCCAGAGCTGCCCCTCATAGGGGTTCTCCGGCGGCGTGTCCGAGGTGACCACATCGCAGAGACTGATAATCGTGAACTGTGCTGATGCGATCATCTCACCACCTCCTCAAAGCGCCACAACGACCATAAAGGTTGCCTTGGTATCCACATCGGCACTGGACACCGACAGGGTCTTGCCGGTCTTGCTGCCGTTGGTTCCCCAAGAGGTATCGACTACACCGTCCTTGTTGTACTTTGTCCAGGTGTAACTGCCGTTTCCGGCTGCATCCACTTCAGACCCCGCCTGATAGCAGACGGCGGTCAGCACGGTCGTGCCCTGGCCGTTCTTGAACACATCGCCGCCCGTGGAGGTGACGATGATCTGCAGCGGGTCAGAGTTGTCGATGAAGGTCGCCACGTCGAAAAACTTCGTGTTATAAGAAGCGGATGCGGAATCCGTGTCCTGGGCACAGCACTTGAACACGGCGTAGCTGTCCACCGCTGCGGCGTAGACCGTGAGGGTATTGGTGACCGTGCCGGTGTATTTGTCGGCGGTATCCGAGAGCTTGCGCCAGCCGATGCCGAAGTCTGCATCATAGCCGGTGGAAGAAGTAGCGGTGACGGAAGCGTCCATGACCGCCCACTTGTAGCTGACCTTGGTGGTGTCCACCGTAGAGCCACGCCACAGCTCGGCCTTGGCGGTCAGACTGGCGACCTCCTCGTTCTTGAACACATTTCCGTTGGGCGTGGTGACCAGCAGGTCAACGATGCCGGAGCCGTTGACCACACGGGAGAAGGAAATGGTCAGCGGATGGGTCAGCGACAAACCGGTGCTTTCGTCCTTGTAGGTGATGACGCAGCGGTAGTCGATACCGGGCAGCTCCGCCATGACATTGGCCTTGACCGTGAGGATGTGGCTCTTGGCACCACTCAGTCCGTAGTTCGTACCTGCGGTAATGGCGGTGTTGCTGTCGCCCACATACCACTTGACCGAGGTGACATTGGCGGTGGCGATCTGGTCGGCAGTGGTGCCGATGACATACAGACTGGGTGTCAGAACGAGGTTCTTCGTTTTCCAGTCCGGGGTGTAACTGCCGTTGTCGGGGTTATACATCTGAGTCTTGGCGAGGTTCGAGCCGATGTACCCCGTCAGCGTCAGTGCGTCATTGTAGTCGATGATGGTAAACTGGCCTTGTGCTTTGCTCATGTGAGAAGCCTCCTTTGAAGTTGTTGTATCAGAAACGGACGCTGTTCCGGTTTCTGTTGTGGGTTCTGTGGTTGCCATAGTGAATTCCTCCGTTATAACAGGCTCTGCCTGGTCGTGGTGTCGATGAGGTCGCAATAAAAAGTGGCGCGGACTTTGACATCCGCACCGGTGATGACCACGGACTTTGCGCCGCCGAAATGCTGTTCATTCCAGACTTTGTCCGCTTCCGTATCTTCCGACACCCTTGTCCAGATAAACTGGTTGGCATCCAGCGTGTCGGTGATGTCTTCATCCCAGGAGTACACCTTGGCGGAAAGCAGCGTTTTCACATTGCCGTTTTTGAAGATGTTCCCGTTGGACGAGATGATGACAAGCCGGAGCATTTTCTGCTCCTCGATGGTGGTAATGCGGTCGCTGACCTCGGTGACCTCCTTGCTGGTGGCGTAGGCACGAAGCACGACCTCGCCGCTCTCCAAATCCCAATAAGACGAGCCATCCTGTGACTGGATAACGCCTGCCTTGATGATGTTTGCTACCAGAGAGCCGGAGGTGATGAAGTCCGCAACGATCTGACCATCTGCCGTGATGGCAGTTTCGTAGGGGCCGTTGTAGCCGTTATGGGAAAAGCCCAGACCGCCCACATTCCACCGCCAGACATTCACGGCATCGTCAATAGAGGGAGCGTCCAGAATGAGCAGCTCATAAGGCTGCCCGTTTTCCTCACTGGTGTGGATGACCACATAGCCGCCGCTCTGACCGGTGATAAGCCCGGTGGCTTTGCCGATGGCGGTCTGGAGCAGCTTCGGAAAGCGTCCAACCGTGGACTCCACCTTATCGACCGAGGACTGCACCTCGGAGATGGTGGTGATCATGCTGGACTTGCTTTGACCGAGAGAAATGCTCTTGTATCGTTCGGCGAGGGTGTCGTACACGGTTTCAATGACCATAGCCGACACGCTGACACCCAGCAGCGAGTGCCGAATGGTGACGGTATCACAGAGATTGACCCGCTCCAAGAGTGCCGAATACTCCGGCTGTTTCCAGAGCGGCTCAAAGGACACCTTCACCGTAGGGATGGTCGCACCCAGCGGATTTGCTTTGATGTAGCTGTTGGCTTTCGCTCGGAGGGCTTCCTCGGTCACAACTCCGTCAAACTGGTCGGAGAAATCCATGATGAGCGTTTTCGCCCGGACGATCTCCGAGGTCACAATGGGGAGCGTGACCTCCGGCAGCGTGATCACCATTTCGGTGTCCGAGCCTTCCGGGGTGTATACGGCATACGGGAGCAGTGCGGTGTACACACTGCTGCTGTCCTCGTCCTGCTCCAAAGCGGTGAGGTTCTTACCGTATTCGATGACCACGCCTGTTTTCTGTCCGCGATGGGAATGGAGCTTCACCGTAAAGTTGTCCCACTCAAATTCGCCGTGCCATTGAGAGAGCATAGAGCCTTCCGTGCCGCCGAGACAGGCACGGACGCTTTTCGGCTGCTTGACGGAGAATGCTTTCGCATCCGAGTAGTCCGTCCAGCTTTTGAAGCGTTTGTCTCCCGACAGAAGCCGCGAGAGAATAAGCTGCGACGAACGGCTTTCGGTGATAAATGGCATAACGGGAACATTGGCAAGGTCATAGGAAATGTGCTGCCCATAAATGGTGACGATGCCGTTTAAGGGCTTCGTGATGCGGTAAATACGGAATGCCTGGTCGGCGGCGGTGTCATTGGGCTTTGCCTTGATGATGCACTCCTTGGTGATTAGCCCGTAGTGCTGACCGCTCACCGGGTATTTGAGCAGGCACTCAAACACACCGTTTCGCTCCTCGGTGACTTCGCAGGAGATGGTGTCTGTCAGCACACCAAGACCGAAGGTGGAAAAGTCTGTTGCATTTGCGGTGTATAGGACTGGAATCATTGACTGTCACCTCCTTTGGGGCATAAAAATACCACCGGGGATTTCTCCACGGTGGTTGGGTCACATTTCGTGAAATCAATTTCTATGCTGGAATTGCAACGATTTTTTCTTTTACATATATATTTATTCGTTCTACAATGCACGCTTCTTTATCAGGCAAACAAATCTCTATTTTGTTTAATTGGCCATCTTTTGTAACGGAAACAATTAGCAGAAAGAAAACCGGTGGGCTTTCAATTGAGTCATTCATTTCCTTGCAGCGTTCAAATATTTTTCTTCCTTTAAGGTCTGAACCATCACTATAAATATGAAAAACACCTTTTTCGCAGGACAATTCCGGCTGTACCAATTTGTCCCGCAATCCGTAATTCAAATCCTTTGACGTGATTCCTTCAATCTGAAATTTTCCTGGTGCAAATCCAGATATAATAGCAGCAGTAACCGAGTGCTTGTGTCGCATATTAGAATACGGCTCATAAAAAAGATCGTCGTACTGCTTCTCGATGGACTGAAAACGCCTACATTGGCTTTTGATAATCTCAATAATTTTGCTTTTTTGTTGATTAGTTAGTAGCTGATCTATCATTTTATCATCCAATCCGCATTATGCTGTCAAGCAGTAATTCATATCTTATTCTACTCTTTCAACGCAGTGCCATCCGATTTGCTGTTTCAATTTAAAAATATTATATCATACCTTTATAAGCTTTTCCACTGTTTGTATTCCAAAACCTTTTTACAGGCATTGCCATCTTGGAACAACCTCAACCCTCCGAACATTTCCGGCGCAGGCGATGGAGTTTTCTCCGGGCTTCAGCACAGGAAAACCTTCCCCGGAAAGGATATCATTTTTGAGAACGGTACCCTTGTAGCAGTTCATGTGTTCACTGTCGATTTCAATGTACTCGTCCACACCGGCAAAGCCCCAGGAGCTTGTGCCCTGACCCTCCGGCTGAACCATGAGCCGAATCAGACCGTTGCCATAGATTTTAATGTAGGGCTTGCTGTCAAAGGCGGTGGGATTCGTGACGATTAACCTCGGACTGCCCTCCGCTATGGTCTGCTGTCCCGCAAAGCTGTATTTGAACGGCTTGCAGTTGAAGGTCACGGTGAAACTGCCGACCTTGTTCAGCTGCTCCTCAATATCCAGCGCACCGGATATGACTCCGTAACGGAAATACTCCGCATCGTAGGAATCGGTGAGTTCGTGGTATCTGTCCGGCTCGGAATATAACCAGCCCTTGATATCCCGCAGGACGGAGGCAAGGGCGGCGGTATTCTTCCGCATGAGGAACACCGTATAGGTGACCTTGATATTGGAAAAGCGGCGGTTGGGGTTGATGATATCGCCGCTCCTGCCGGGAATGGAGATGAACTCCGCATCGTAGCTTGGTGCGGAGAACACATCCTTTTTCTCAATATGCAGACCGAACTCAGCGGAACTGCGGCCGTTGTAGGTGAAATAAGTCATGCGAATACCACTCCTTTCCGCTGGGCAAACTGATTCGCCGTTTCCATGACTTCGTTGGTGAGCTGACGGATGTCCTCGCTGCTGTAATTGTTGAAATTCGTAATGTTCAGGGCAATGGTGAAAGCGGATGCCGCCTTGCCGGTCACACCGTCCACGGCAGAGCGGATCGAGCCGTTCACGTCAAAGTCGGTGGGCAGAGCCGTCTGCATATCGTGGGCAAGGTCGCCCATGACGCCGTTGATGTCCTCTGCCACTCCTTCTGCGGCTTTGACCGCTTCACCGCCGTTGTCGTCAATGGAGCCTGCAAGACCCTTGACCAGCATTTCACCCACCCATGCCATCTCCTTCGAGGGCGAATGGATACCGAAGAAATCGCAGATGCCGTCCCAGATGGAGGAGATCCACCCGGATACCTTGTCCCACAGCCACGAGGCAAGCTGGGTAATACCGTTCCACAGTCCCTTGACGATGTTGCCGCCGATCTCCACGATCTTATACATCAGAGAGCCGAAGGCTTTCACGATACCCGCAATGATCTGCGGCACGGCCTTGACGATCTCCACGATGATGGTGGGCAGGTTTTCAATCAGGGCAACGAACAACTGAACGCCTGCCATGATGATTTTGTCGATATTCCCGACCAGTGCATTGACGATGCCGGAGATAATTTGCGGGATTGCCTGCACGATGGTGGTGATGATCTGCGGCAGGGCTTGAATGAGGGAAATCAGCAGGTCGATGCCCGCTTGAATAATGAGCGGTATCGCATTCAGCACAGCATTGATAATGCCGTCAATGATTTTCGGGATAGCTTCCACGATTGCCGTGATGATCTCCGGCAATGCAGTCACCAGCGAGGTCAGAAGTTGAATGCCTGTTTCGATGATCTGCGGAATCGAATCCAGTAAGAAGGTAATGATGCCGTTGATGATCTCCGGCAGAGCGGCGATCAACACGGGTATTGCGTCCAGAAGCCCTTGCGCCAATCCCGTGATAAGCTGTAAGGCTGCGTCAAGGAGCATCGGCAGGCTGTCCACCAGTCCTTGTACGATGGTGACGATAGCCTGCACCGCTGCCGGGATGAGCGTGGGCAGTGCATCCGCAATGCCGGTCACAAGTGTAGACACCAGCTGAATCGCTGCCTCAATGAGCAGGGGCAGATTCTCAATCAGCGTGTTCACGATGGTCATAAGTGCGGACACCGCCGCCGGGATAAGCTGCGGAAGCAGGGATAGCAGCGTTTCCAGCACCTGCGAGAACAGTTCGGCGACCGCTTCCAGCAGTGTGGGCAGCAGTTCACCCACAGCCGTCAGCAGAGCGTCCAGTGCCGTGGGCAGAGCCGCCACGATGTTCTCAATAACCGGGGTGATGTTCGCCACCACGGTCTTGAAAGCATCCACCATGTTGTTGCACAGCAGCTCCATGTCAGCGTCCGCATCACCAAAGCCTACAATAAGGTTCGACACGGCGGATTTCAGCGCATTGACAGAGCCGGATATGGTGGCTTCCGCTTCCTTGGCGGTTGTGCCCGCAATGTCCATACTCTCCTGCATGACATGGATGGCTTCCACCACATCTGCGTAGGAGGAGATGTCGTACTTGACGCCGGATATCTTCTCCGCATCGGCAAGCAGCCGTTCCATTTCCTGCTTTGTACCGCCGTAGCCCAGCTTGAGGTTGTCGAGCATCGTGTAGTTCTGCTTGGCAAAGCCCTGGTAGGCATTCTGAATGGAGGACATATCCGTACCCATCTTATTGGCGTTGTCGGACATATCCGTAATTGCCATATCCGCATACTTGGCGGCTTTCTCGGTATCGCCGCCGAGGGACTGGATCAGGCTTGCGGAGAAGCCCGTGACCGTTTCCATGTACTCGTTGGCAGAAAGCCCTGCCGTTTTGTATGCGTTGGCGGCGTACCGCTGGATCTCCTGCGAGGAGTCCTTGAACAGAGTGTCAACGCCGCCGACCAGCTGCTCATAGTCCGCATAGGCGGCGATGACCTCTTTGCCGAGCTTCACGGCGGCGGCACCTGCGGCAACGGCCACTGCGCCGAGCGCCAAACCTACGGTTTTGAGAACTTTGCCGAAGCCTTCAAACTTACTGCCGGATTCCTCTGCGGCTTTGCCGCCCTCCTTGATGGCTTTCTCGTTCTCGTCCAGCTCACGGTTCATATCGTTGAGGGCGGCTTCGGCATTGTTGAGTTGGATCTGCCAGTTCTGGGTGCGGCGGTCGTTCTCTCCAAAGGAGGTGGCGGCATTCTGCAGAGCCTTACGAAGGGTGTCGATTTTTGTTGTCTGCTCATCGATCTCTTTTCGCAGCACCTTGTTCCGTGCGGCGAGTGCCTCCACGGATTTATCGTTTTTATCGAACTGAGAGGTGGCGAGCTTCATTTCGGAGCCGAGCACCTTGAAGGACTGGTTGATGTCCGCCAGCGCTTTTTTGAACTCCTTTTCGCCCTCAAGACCGATCTTCAGTCCGAAACTGTCTGCCATGTACCGTCACCTCCTTGTGGATGGCATGAAAAAAGCACCCTCTCACCGAGAAGTTGGGACGAAACCGTCCGAAGTTTTCGATGAAAGCGTGCCTGATGGTATGAAAAAGGAGTGTCCCCGAAAGGTCACTCCTCGTAGATATATGAGTTATTTTGTCAGAACAATTCTACCCGGCCAAGCAGTAGGTCGATCAGATTGCAGTGGAAGATGCCGTTGTCGTCATAAAAATTGTGCGGCACATCCATGCGAACGATAATCTTTTTGAAGAAATCCTTGGTAAGCATCAGCGATGCCAGCTCGGAGAATTCCTTTTTATCGGTATCCATGCGGAAAGCGGACTGAATATAGATTTTTTTATCTGCATCGTTTACCACAAAGTCGATCTCTTTCTGAACCTTGCTGTCGCCTGCGCGGTCGCAGACCACACCGACATCAACAGAGTACCCGCGCCGCAGAAGTTCGTTGTAGATCATGTTTTCCATGATATGACCGGGATCATACTGGCGGTAATTCAGCCGTGCGTTCCGAAGCCCGATATCCGTATAGTAGTATTTGTTCGGATACTTGAAATAGGTCTTTCCTTTGACATCGTATCGCTTTGCCATTGAAATGAGGAAAGAGTCGATAACATACTGTACATAGTTTGAAACCATCGCGGGATTGATTTTTTCGTTCTTCATGGACGCGATGGCATTTGCAATATTGGTCGGATTCGTCAGCGAACTGATCTGCGAAGCAAGGAAGTCCAGAATATCATTCAGAACATCCTCGCGCTCGATGCCGTTTCGCTCCACAATATCCTTGACATACAATTCGCTGTAGAGGGAGGTCAGATAATCCTTCTTATCTTTGTCATCCTCCAGTGCTAAAAGTCTAGGCATACCGCCATAGAGCATATAGGTATCCAGCGCTTTTCGCTCGTCGCCGCCCACGGCAGAATAAAACTCCGCAAATGACAAAGGGAACACATGGATCTGTGTAGCACGACCGCGAAACTCTGTTGCGATATCTTTCGACAGCCCTTTGGAGTTACTGCCGGTGACATAAACATCAAGGTTTTTATATGCCTTGAGTTCGTTCAGCATATCGTAGATGGTAACCTCGATGCCGCCGTTTTCCTTGTCCACTACTTTCGTGGTGAACTGCACCTCATCAATGAACAGATAGAATTTTTCATCCTTCCTGTCCCGGACGGTGCTTTCTACATATTCGCACAGAGTGATCGGATTTCTGAACTTATAGTACCGCCGCTGATCCAGTTCGATTTTCAAAATATGATCTTCCGAAACGTTCTGCGAAAGAAGATACTCGAAAAACAGATCGAAAAGCAGTACGGACTTGCCGCATCTGCGTATGCCTGTGATGACCTTTATCTCGCCGTTCCACATACTGTGGATCAGTCGGTTCATATAGGAATCTCGTTTAACCATGCATTTCACCTCGTACTTAGGACGAAACCGTCCGAACTTCTATGTGTAGTATACCACGATTTTTGAAAAATATCAAGGCTATACGAAAAAGTTCACAAAGAAGTTGCGACGGAAACGGACTAAGTTCGAGGTGAAGCTGCCCGATATGGGTCAAATGCCGTCCGGGATAATATCGTCGATGTAATGCTCTCGTGCCGGGGAGGCCTGCCCGTTATACTGCTTGTGGCACTCCCATAAGTCCAGCAGCAGACCAAACGGCATCAGCCACACCTCATCCTGGCTGAGATGCAGGTGGGCAAGGCCGTAATAAAGAAGCCGGGTAAACAGCTCCGCATCGGAGACCGTTACCCGACTTGCGCGTTTTTTGCGTCTTTCTCGCTTTCCACATTCCGCTTGGTGCCCTTGTAGAGCGCCTCCGTAATGGCGGTTTTGTATCCGGCGAGGTCGAGGGGCGTGGTCAGAAGCTCCACCACATCCTCCGTGAGCAGCTCCTTGGGATGCTCTTTATCCTTGAGGTTGTGAATGAGGATGCTCTGATTTGCCAGAAGCGTGATGAGCCACACGATCTCTCCGATGGCCATTTCAAAGTTCTCTGACTTCATCAGCTTCTCGCCGAGGTTTTCCAGCCCGCCATAGCGACCGGCGATCTCCTTGGTGGCCTTGGTTGTGAGGAGCAGCGTGTACTCCTCGTCACCGATGGTGATGACTGCGGTTCTTTCGTTATCCATTGTGCGTTACCTCCGTTAACCCTGTTTTTCGGGTGTCGTGGTATAGGTCGGCTCATAGACTTCCTTATACCAGTTCGTGATAGTCGCAGTGGGCACATCGCCCTCCAATGCTTCTGCCTTCCACGGGTGTTTGCCGCCTGCGTCTGCCTTGTTGCGGCGCAGAATAGTGCCTTCAATGGTCGGCGTAGAGAAAGTAATGCTGTCGCCCTTGGTGGCAAGGTTCGTCGCCGGAATACCGAATTTCACTCGGTAGAGCCAGTAATACTTGTACTTGCCGTTGGACTTCTTGGCGCGGAAGCCCACAGCCACAGGGTCGCCGCCGTCCTCAGATGCGGAAATCAGCACCTTGTTTTTGTCGATGGTTGCACCCGTGAGGTCGGATGCCGCCGCAGAGCCGATATCGTCAATGCCAAGAGAGAGCGTGCCGGACTTGAATTCCTTCACAATCTCCGAAGCACCGTCGTCGGCGTAGAGCGTAGCTTCAGCCAATTCCACCGAAAGGTCGGCGGAGATGGCTTTCGCAAGCTGAGACGGCGTACCGTATGTTTCCTCACCGGCATCGTTCTCGGTGATTTTTGCGTAATACAGTCTGTCAAGACCGATCGTTGCCATAACTTATTCCTCCAGTTCGTAGATTTGCGCCACATCAATGGCGTAGTGATGATAGCCGGTCTCGGTTTCAAAGCCGATGTACCGGCGGTCGGTAATATAAAAGTCCGCACCAAGCAAGGCGCGGACAAGTGAATTTTTCAGCTTGGTATAGCTGCCCTTTGTGAAAAGGGACAGCCGTGCCTCCTGCGTTTCACAGCCGGGGGTATTGTCGGCGTGAAGCTCAAAGCTGTCCGACAGCGGCGTAATCACCAGATAGGTATCCGGTGCTTTGCCGGAGAACACACCCGTTTCCACAGACACGCCGCAGCTTTCGGCAATGGTTTGTAAATCGGATAGCAGGCTCCCAGCTTTTCCACCTCCTCATCCAGTGCCTTGGTCATGGCATCGATGCATTCCTGTCGGGATGCGGTTTTCGCAGGTTTCAGAAACGGTTTTGCAGGCTGACCGTGCTTGCCGTATTCGAGAATGTTGGCAAGTTTGGCGTTGCTGCCGCCGTCCGAGCGAGGCTCAGCGAAACCGACCTTGATGTCGTGGTTGCCGTCCCGGTTCAGCTTGGAGGGAGACAGGCCGAGTGCGCCTTCCAGTTCGCCCGTGGCGCGGGAGTTGAACTTTGTCCCTCTGCCGATAACGGAGGAAAGATTGCTCTTGACTCTCTTTAGCACGACCTCGCCGCCTGCCTGCAGGACGGTATCTGCCACACCGTCAAAGTTGCTGCCGAGTTTGGAGATCTTCAGCAGGAAATCCTCTGGCATTTTCATTTCAGCTTTTGCCAATGGTGGGTTCACTCCTTTTCGCTAAAACCTCGATGTACATCCCACGACCCTTTACATTCTCGACAGAGATGATATTAAACCGCTTTCCGCCGCAAATGAGAAAATGGTCGGTAGTGACCGTCAGCCCCGGAATACACCGAAAGCGGAACAGGTCGGTCGCTTCACTGAACGCAGCGAGGTTTGCCCAACGCTGAGAGCCGTGCCGACCTTCCCAGTACACACGGACGGAAGCGAGGACTTCATCCTCGGAATGGGTGAAGCCCTCGCTGTCCTTGACTTGGCGGGTTTCCACGATGTCGGCGAAGCCGTTCATCTTTCCGAAACTCATACCTGCCACCGCCTATCCAAGCGGAGCAGCAGATTGACCGTGTTCCACACCTGCTGTGCTGCCCCGGTGTTATCCGCAAAGAAGCCGCCCGTGCTGCCGTCCCGGCTTTCATAGAAGTGGGACGACAGCATAATGACGGCTTGCTCTGTGGTGGCTGGCATGGGATTCTCCGTATAGAACCCCTCCGGGATGTGCTGGTAGCTTTCGGCGTAAGAAACAGCGGCGGTGATGTAGCTTTTCAGCAAGGTATCATCCGCCGTATGTTCCAGGATAAGGTTGGCTTTTACTTTGGAAAGAAGCTCGTCCATCACCGCCGCCTCCTTTCATCAAGACGCCTTCATCTTCAGAAGCTGGATACCCTCCGGCAGGATGATCTTGCCGTCCACACGCTCGGTGGCAACAAAGCCGACCTGACCGTTGGTGGAATACAGCTCGTTCAGACGCTGAACGGTTCTGCCGGTGCGGTCAGCGATCCAGTAGCTCTGGAAATCGCCGAAGGCAATGGAGAGCGCACCTGCCGCCAGCGTGGGAGCATACGGGCTGGTGTAAATCTCGTAACCGAGCAGTCTGTCCGGCTGACCCGCCTGCAGGGAGGGCTGCCACAGATACTGACCGTTGGAATCCTTCAGCTTACGAAGTGCGGAAACAGTAGCATCGTTCATCAGAAACTTGGCGTTCTTGCGGTACGGTGCTTTCAGTGCATAGATAAGGGAAATCACCTCATCGGTGGTGACGGCGGTCGCCCCGGCTGCGGTAACGCCGACCGTGCCGCCGTTTGCAGTGAACAGGCCGGTGGGCTGACCCGTACCGGTGCCGACGCAGAATGCCTGTTCCTCGGCAGCACCGAAGGCGTAGGCAAACTCACGGGCGATGTACTCTTCCAGATCGAAGGCACTGTCATCCAGAAGCTCAATGCTTACCTTCACAAGGTCAGTCAGCTTGTAGGCATCAATGGTCTTCTGTGCGAAGGTGGGATTGCTCTCGGTGTAGGCAGCATTTTCAGCAGTCCACGCAGCGGTGGAATGGGTCGCTGCAACGGGGATCTTACGCTCGTTATCGGTAGTGATGACCTTGCACAGACGGCGCATCACATTTTCCTCCTTGAGCGTGTCCACGATGAACTTCTCAAACTCCGTGGGGACGAGATAGCCGCCGTTGGCGTCCACGCCCTCGGAGAGCACATTGTGGAGCATACGTTTACCGCGCAGATGCAGGCCGAAATCCTCGCGGTAGGCGTTAGACGCTCTGCCGGTCTTGGCTTCGCCGGTCGCTTTCTGGGGCTGTTCGGTGATGGGAGAGGATACGGGCTTTGCAAGCTCTGCGGCGATGGCATCGCGGCGCTCCATGCGTCTGACCTCATTGGTGAGATCGTTCAGTTCCTTCTCCATATTGGCGTAAACGGCATCGTCCTCGGCAGACAGAACGCCTTTTCGGTCGCGGTGGGTGTCGAGGAAGCCCTCCATCGTAGCCCACAGCTTGGCGCGCTTTTCGCGCAGTTCAACGATAGTCATATTGAAATACCTCCATATTAAATGTAGTTTTTGATGGTGTTCAGCTTGGCTCTGAGTTCGTCCACAGAGCGTCCCGTGTGTTCTGGCACGGTAGGTTTGGGGTCAATGGCACACTTTGCGGCGATCTTCTCCATGAGAGAGTTCACCACATTCGCCTTGGAATACAGCATGGAAACGGCAGGCGTGGGTATCTCTTCGGATTCCGAGTTTCTCTGCATGATTTCGTCCGCAAAGCCGAGTTCCACAGCCTTGTTTGCGTCCATCCAAGTTTCGGCATCCATGAGGTGCGAGAGCTTGGCACGGGAAAGCCCCGTCTTGATCTCATAGGCGTTGATAATGGAATCCTTGACGCTACCGAGCATTTTGATAGCTTTCTGCATCTCGTCCGAATTGCCGAATGCCGCCGTCATGGGGTTGTGGATCATAAGCATGGACACGGGAGATACCAGCACCTTCGTGCCTGCCATAGCGATGACGGACGCTGCGGATGCCGCAATGCCATCGATTTTCACGGTCACATCACCCTTGTAGTCCATGAGCATATTGTAGATTTGCGCTGCAGCCACGCAGTCGCCGCCGGGAGAGTTGATCCACACGGTAATATTTCCGCTGCCGGACATGAGCTCGTCCTTGAAAAGCTGCGGGGTGACATCATCGTCAAACCAGCTTTCCTCGGCGATGGTCCCGTTCAGGAACAGGGTTCTTTCCTGTGTCTGTTCCTGCGTCTCCGAGTTCGTCACCGTTCGGCTCTTCCAATTCCAAAATTTCTTCATCGGTTTTTTTCCTCCTTTCCGTCATCGTTCTGTGTATTTGCAAACGCTCCGGCCTGTTGAAGCGGGAGCATATTGCCGTTGATAAGGTAGAGATCACCGCCAGCCTCTGCAGGAATGCGGTCGAGGTTTTCCAGCTCCCGGATGTCGTTTGCGGACATCCAGCCGTTCTGGCGGCCGATGGCGTACCCGTTCATGCGGCTCTGGTAATCGCCGCGGAGCAGACCTTCCAGATTGAACTTCACAAAATACCTTGATTTTTCATCCGCAGATAAAAGCGACCGCTGAATGGACTGCTCCCAGCGGATGACCCATGGGTCAAGGGTGTATTTCACGAATTCCAAGGACTGCTGCTCAATATTAGAAAAGCTCGACTTTTCCAGATCTCCGACCATGTGGGGCGGGACTCGGAAAATTCGAGCGATCTCATTGATTTGGAATTTGCGTGTTTCGAGGAACTGTGCCTGCTCCGGCGAGATACCGATAGGCGTGTACTTCATGCCTTCTTCCAGAACGGCGATTTTGTTTGCGTTTCCACTGCCGCCGAAGGTTGACTGCCAGCTCTCACGCACACGCTGCGGGTCTTTGATCGTGCCGGGGTGTTCCAGCACACCACCCGGAGCGGCACCGTTGGCGAAGAACTTTGCGCCGTACTCCTCACAGGCGATAGCCATGCCGATGGCGTTTTTCGCCATAGCAATGGGACTGTAGCCGACCAGACCGTCAAAGCCCAAGCCGGGGATATGAAGCACATCCGAGGGATGAAGCGTTACGGAAAAATCCTTATTTTTTATAGCTTCGTCCGAGCCACGATAATAGGTGTAGTAGAGACGCCCGTTTTCATCTCTGTCCACCGACATCTTGTTCGGCATCAAGGGATACAGAGCAACGATCTCGTTCTTGCCGTTGCGGATGATTTGTGCATAGGCGTTGCCCCAAAGGAGCAGGTGCGTCATGAGGGTTTCTCGGAACACGAAGGAACTCATCTCCGGGTTCGGCTCATCGTGGAGCAAGCGGTAGAGTGGATGGTCGAGCGCCATTGCTTTGCCGCCGCTTTCCGTGTATTTGTAGAGGTGTAGCGGCAGTCCTGCGACAGCTTCCGACAGGATGCGAACGCAGGAATACACGGCGGTCATCTGCATGGCCGAGCGTTCCGTTACCGCTTTGCCGGAGGTCGTGCCGCCGAAGAAGAAAGCATAATTGCTGCCTGCTGTTCTGTCTTGAGGCTTGTCCCTTGATTTGAACAGTCCACTGAAAATTCCCATTTGTATCCTCCTGTACTACATATTTATATAAACAAAAGCCCGCGCGAGTCATATACTGACTCATCGGAGCCTTGGTGGCGAATTGCACGGTCGAGCGCCATGATCGTTGCTACTGCACCGTCAATGCGCTCTGTGCTCTTTTCCTTATCCGGTTTGATATTGCCTGCGGGATCTGTCCGCACATAGATGTTATCCATCATCCATCGCAGCGGGGCGTTGCCGCCGTGGGCGATCCTACCTTCGAGTACCAGTTTCATGAGTTCTTTCGTCGGCGGACTCATATCTTTGAATCCCTGACCGAATGGAACGATCGTGAAACCTGCGTCCGCAAGGTCTTGGCTCATTTGCACTGCGCCCCATCGGTCGTATGCGATTTCCTTGATGTTATATTTGGTGCCAAGATCTGCAATGAATTGCTCGATGAATCCATAATGAATAACGTTTCCTTCGGTTGCCATGGCCGAGCCTTGCGCCTTCCACACATCATACGGTACATGGTCGCGCCGCACTCGGAGGTCAATCGTGTCCTCCGGCACCCAAAAGTATGGGAGAACATAATACGGCTCGTTCTCTTCGCGCGGCGGAAACACAAGAACAAATGCCGTTATGTCCGTACTACTTGAAAGGTCAAGCCCGCCGTAGCACTCTCGGCCAATGAGTGTTTCCGGATTTACGAGGGTATCACATTTATCCCAAGCGTCCATGGGCATCCAGCGCACCGACTGCTTCACCCATTGATTGAGTCGCAGCTGCCTGAAAAGATTCTCTTCCGCTGGATTGTCCTTCGCACTCTGGTAGGCAGCGCGGAGCTTCTCTACATCTACGGTCACATCCAGAGAGGGATTCGCCTTGTACCAATTGCGTTCATCCGACCAATCCGCATCATCGTCGATGCCATATATCACAGGGTAGAAAGTCGGATCGTTTTTGCGTCCGGCGAGAATGTCCTCTGCCTTCTGATGCACCTCCCAGCAGATACTGTTCCTATCGGTGCCTGCAGTTGTGATCAGGAAGAACAGCGGCTGTTTTCGCGCGTCGCCGGAGCCGTGGGTCATAACGTCATACAGCAGCCGGTTTGGCTGGGCGTGGAGCTCATCGAAAACGACACCATGGACGTTCAGCCCGTGCTTCGTATAGGATTCTGCCGACAGCACCTGATAAAAGCTGTTGAGGGGTGTGTAAACCAGTCGCTTCTGGGAAAGCACTGGCTTGATGCGTTTCTTCAGCGCAGGGCATTGCTCCACCATCTGGCAGGCGACGTCAAAGACGATGGATGCCTGCTGCCGG
>ERZ779855.868-NODE-868-length-22949-cov-11.738884_pt1 | contig 22949 bp, 18 predicted proteins | sample MGYA00511370_ERZ779855 | MGnify/ENA primary metagenome ERZ779855 (study PRJEB29588, sample SAMEA1967319) | human gut metagenome | biome: human gut; feature: human-associated habitat; material: faeces | place: Denmark | collected 2008/2010 ...
CTGCAAAATATATATTTGCGGCGAAGCCGCCACCACCATTTCTAATTTCTCATTTAAACGAGGCTTTCAAATGGAATCAAAGGGCGACCCGCCCCCATGGCTACCCCCGAACCCTGAACCCTGAACCCATTATCTTCCACAATATTTTCTGAAATCACAGAACCGGCACGCCGTCGGAAGCTCGTTCTTTTTCATTTCACAGCGACGCGCAAAATCACGCGCTAGGATCCGCCTCGACGTCTTGTCGAATTCCTCTATCCTTTTCTTCACGCGTTCTTTGCTCATAGGAAAAACAACGCATGGATCCTCGGCATCACTGGTGAAGTACAGGACGAGCCTTTCCACGGAGCGGCCGAGTTTCGTTTCGACGAGGTAGGCATATACCTCGAGCTGGCTCAGGTATTTCTCCATAAGGGGACTGTCCATCGACGGTTTCTTCCCTGTCTTGAAGTCTATGACCCGTACCTGATCCCCATTTCCCGAGAGAAGATCAATGGTGCCGTTCAGAATGTAGTCATCTTTGACCAGCTCAAGAGGGCATTCGGCAGCAAGCGCATCCTCCCAGTTCCCTTTCCGGAAATCCACATATCCACGAATCTCTGAAAAGGCCTGCTTCAGTTTTGCCTCAGGGAGCCAGCTATTTTCTTTATCAGACAGGGAAATGTAATTCGCCATCATCCAGCCGTAGATCACAGAGGGCGTTACGCGATCGGCCTCTCCGCGAAGGGCAGCGCGGTGGATATCCTCGATCGTTTCATGGACAAGCTCGCCGTACATGGCATGGCTCCCCTGCGTGCCTGCGAAACGGTAGACGCGATGCCAGAGATACTTCATCGGACATTCTTCATAAAGGGCGATCTGCGACGTGAAGGCGAAACGCGGCTTACATACATTCCGCCCCACCGGAAGGCATCGAAGATGCTGGTAGTCTGCAGCCTCCGCATCGTACTCAGGAAGCTGCTCCATGACAGGACGGAAAACCTCGGATATCTCATTTTTCCCTAGCGGGGACGCAAGAACGAGGAGTGTCTCTGCACGCGAAAAAGCCGTGTAGTATTTCCGCCAGAAGTCGAAGTCCTTCGTATCGTTCATCGGCTCGCAGGGCTTTCTCCCTGCGGCCGTCTCCACCACACGGGTGATCAGGTCGCTTTCTGCCTGCCAACGTGGATAGTCCTCGAGCGACGGCACGATCACGACCGGATACTCCAGCCCCTTTGACTGGTGGATATTCAGAAAAGACACCGAACCGGAAGGCGCATAGCGCTCCTCATCTTCGTACTCATTGACGCCATTCTCAAACCAAAGCCGAAGATAGCGGGAGAAAAAGAGCTGCACATCCGCTATCGTCTCCTCGCCATGCCCATGATTTTCCGGCAGGAAGAATCCGAAGCGCCGGATGAGGCGCGTAATGGCAGAGAGATTTCTTGCCTCATTCGACTCACCCTTCACAGCGCCATCCAAGAGCCCTGAAAAAGGCTCGAATGCAAATATTTGATAAACCAGGTGCAGGAAGGAGGAAGGAAGCTTCTTTTCATAAGAAATGAAGCTTTTCATCCGGTCGATCCAGTCTTTCAGTGCCTTATGCTCCGGCCGCGCAAGCATCATGTTCGCGACGCCCATGCAGGCCATGTACAGCTCGAGGATCCCCTTCGTCTCCTGCATCTCCGTCTCATTTTCCATCGCATCTGTGAAATCAGGAAACAGCAGGAGGAGCGCGCCGATCAGCCACTTCACTTCTTTTCGTTCAAAGAACCTGCCCGCCCGCGGCGCATAAGATGAGATGCCCCGCCGCGAAAGCTGGCTCTGCAGCACACGGGAATTCTGGCTCTTCACGGAAGAGCAGAGCACTGCCACCTGATTGTAGTCGGAGATCTGCCCCCGCTTCTTTAGTCCTTCGATGAAATCAGCGACCCTCGTATAGCACTCCGTCCGGCTTCTTCCCGTGATGCGAAGGACCGGCGTCCCCTTCTCCGCAGAAGCAGCCTTGATCTCCCCTTTCAGATAGCGATAGAAGCGTCCATCGGGCCCCCGCCACTTCGTCTGCCGTTTCATCCATGCAATGCAGAAGCGGACAATTCCCGGATGCGAACGATAATTCGTATCCAGCTTGCATGTATGGCATGTCTCATAGGTCTTCGAAAATCCCAGAATATTTCCGATGGACGCCCCGCGGAAGCGATAAATGCTCTGGTCATCATCCCCCACCACGAAGATCTGCTGCGAAGAGCCTCCCAGAAGACGGATGAGCTGCTCTTGGATGAAATTCGTATCCTGATACTCATCGATCATGATGTACCGGATCCGTTTCTGCAGCTGGTCAAGGATCTCCGGATAGGAAGAAAGAAGCGCATATGTCTCCTTCTGCAGGCGGGAGAAATCGATGAAATGCCTTTCCTCTTCGAGGCGCGTGTACTTCATCATCATTCGTGCGAGCACTTCTATGCGCCCGCCCAGTTGATTCCCGCATGTCCGCCGCATCTCTTCCGGCAAGAGCAGCTCCTCGGAGAGACCATTCACATAGCGACAGATCGTCTGGCACTGGCGCCATGGAGAGATCCCCACCAGCTCCCCCTGCTTCAGATAGGAGTCCTGTATCACACGGCGGAAATCCGGGATCGCCGCAAATTCCTGCAGATGCTCGTACACCAGATACTGCTGCTCAAACTGGTCCACCGACAGATAATTCTTCGGAAGATGGGTATACTCCTGAAACTCTTTCAGGATCTTGCGGCAAATGTGATGGAAGGTACCGATGTACATCTCATGCAGATTCACCTCGATGCCCGCCTTCGACAGCACATCCGTGAGGCGCGTCGTCAGCTCCTTCGATGCCTTCTGTGTGTACGTGACCAGCATGATCTCTTCCGGCTTCACCCTCTTCTCACGGATGAGGTAAAGCACGCGCTGAATGATGGTATAGGTCTTTCCCGTCCCTGGTCCCGCGATCAAGAGCGTGGGACCTTCGGAGAGGATGGCAGCTTTTTGTGAATCATTCATAGAGAGGACTCCTTTTGGAAATAGTGACTGGGGACTAGGGACTAGGGGCAGCAGGTATAATGGGTTTTAAGGATTTTAAGGGTTTTAAGGGTTCTAAGGGGGTGGTACGGCGCATCATCATCAGGAAGCGCCGCGGAGTTTTAGAATATATGATATTCGCAAAAGATAAGAAAGCTGTGAACCTTCAGAACCCGCTTAACCTATGAGGATTCGCATAAAGGATAGATTGTTTTTTCTGCTTTCTAACTTAAAGGGTTCTAAGGGGATAGTGCGGCGCATTGAGCCTCTTGAACCCATCTCCCTTGTCACCCTTCACTTTCACTACGTCCCACCACCGTGAGGATTCCCAGCACGGGCAGGCAGAGGACATAGGCGAAGGAATAGCGGAAAACGGAGGAGGCCGGCGTGGAGAGGAGGAGAGTGGCTGTATTCACTAGAAGCGGCAAAAGCGCCCAGAGATATTCCTTTTTCCCCTGCCTGATCCAGACGAGCCCCAGAAAGAGCGCGATCCAGAGCGAAAGCCCCGTCCCGATGAAATGGCTTCCCTCATAGGAGACATTCGCCAGCCGCGCCTTGAGCCAAAGCGGCATCGGGAAATCCCCCGTCGCCATGCGGTCATTGTCTGCCGGCTTCATGTCTTTCGTATTCTCATCCGAAAGCGCCCAGCCGAAGCGTGACTGCACGCCATACTCGAAGAGATCCAGATTCCACAGGGCATATGTCTCCGTCAGCCAGCCTTCGACATAAATCCGCGGATTTCTCAAACCGGTATCCACCCATGCCGAAAGGAATTCTTTTTTCTGCCCATTCAGCCAGTTTCTATGGAAATGGTCATGCCACTTTACAAAGTCCACGGTATAGGGTGAGTATTCTTTCTTCCACTCTTCTTCGGTGAGAAGATTTTCCATCAGCGTTTTCGTTTCCTCACTTCGCTCACCGCCAAGTACCATTGTCCGCCCAAGCTGCTGGATCGGGATCGCCATAGACTCCTGAAAGAGCGGCTCCCAGTGATGGGTGCGCTGGATGACCTGTGCGGGGACGATGGAGAGCAACGCAAAAATCACAAAAAAGAGGAGGATTTCCTTTCTCTTCTCCAGAAAAAAGAGAGCAAGGGATACCGACAGCGCGACAAGGAGGCCATTGCTGCGAAGCAGCATCGCAAGCAGCGCCGCAGCAAGGATCCAAAGAGACGCCCTCCCCCAGGGCTCCCCTTCCGCGCGCCGAAGAAAGAGCCATACAAAGAAGAGCAGCCCCAGCGAGAAAAGGCCATCGCGCACTGCCGCGATACTATAATTTCCAACCATCGGAAAAAAGAGAAAGTACCCGTACAGCCCCCATCCGGCACGATCATGCACTCGTCCCTTCACCCAGAAGGCAAAGGCGATAAGCCCATAGGAGATCAAAAGAAGCTGCAGCAGAGAAAAGAAGAAGATGACCGGCTCCCGGCTCCCCAGCACCTCCTTTCCCCAGCCCGCACCATAGCCGTATATCATCGAATACAGCCAGGGAAACTGCACGCTTGCATAGAGCGGATTCTCCATCATGAAGACCGTGTCATTCATTCCCGGCGCCGGATAAAACGAGAGAAGGAAGGGCAGCTGCCAAAGCGCCATCAGAAGGAATGCAGGAAGAACCCATGTCCGATCTGCTGCCGTTCTCCTCGAACAAGAAAAGCCGGAAAGCCGATCGACCAGTCTGGGCAGTAAAAGAGAAAAGAACGCCGTCCCCAGAAGAAGGATCGGCACGTCCCCAAAGTCCAGGAGCGCGCGCCCTGCCTCTTTGAGCTCTCCTGCCCGATCCAGACAGTCTATCTTTACCGTGTACCAGAGCGCAGCCGCCAAGAAGAAAGAAAAGCATATATATATGTAAGAAAAACGTGTCCGAAACAGTTTCATAAAAAGCTCCTAGATCTTAAAGGTCGTCGGGTTCCGTGTTCGCTCCGCGGAGCCTCTCCCCATGCATCAAGAAAGTTTTGCTCAAATTAGGAATGAGTGTCTAGGGATTAGGAATTAGAAGTCTCCAGTCACTAGTGACTGGTGACTAGTGACTGGAATGTCAGCTCATGGCATCGCCACTATTTATACTCTGCGGCGCTTCTATATTCTTATGCTCCGCACCATCATTTCGCATTTCTCATTTCTAATTTCTCATTCAAGCGAGGTTTTCAAATGTAATCAAAGGAACGGCACGCCCCAAGGGCTAACCCTGAACCCGCAGCCATTCCTCTTTTCCCTCATTATATCACGCGACCTTTCCACCTATGCTACAATATGGCTAATCTCATGATTTCTTATACATAAAGGAGTCCCTGTATGTATAGAGAAGAACGAGTCAGAGCCGCCCTTGCCGGCAAAGAAGTCGACCGCGTACCGGTCGCTGCCTAGATGCACCTCTCCGCATTCGACCAGGATCCGATCTCCCTCGCCGAGGCAGAAGTCGATCTCACAGAAAAATATGACTTCGACTATATCAAGATGATGACGAAGCTATGTATAAAAATCTATATGAAATCTGATTCTTCGATTGAATCAGCGTTTCCTTAACACACGACGTTTTTCTCCGCTCAGGATGACGAAATGCGCCGCACTATCCCCCTTGAACCTATAGAACCTATAGAACCCGCTGAACCTTTTTCATCCACCATCAGGGGATGCTCCGCTCCACGGGCTAACCCTGAACCCTGAACCCATCAAAGGACATATTCTATGAGCAATACATTCGGACAAAAACTGAAAGTCACCATTTTTGGGGAATCCCATGGCACTGCCATCGGCTGCATCATCGACGGACTTCCCGCAGGGATCTCCATCGACTGGGACGCCGTGCGCCGGGATATGGCGCGCCGCGCTCCGGGCAGCAGCGCACTGGCGACCCCGCGCAGGGAGAAGGACGCTTTTGAGATCCTCTCCGGCTATTTCAATGACCGCACGACCGGGACACCGCTCGCGATGGAGATCAGAAATGGCGATCAGCACTCGAAGGACTATGGCATTCTGAAAGACTGTATGCGCCCCGGACATGCCGACTACACCGGACATGTGAAGTATGGCGGATACAATGACTACCGCGGCGGCGGCCATTTCTCCGGCCGCATCACCGCGCCCTTGACCTTTGCGGGCTCCATTGCCCGGCAGGTACTCTCTGCCAAAGGCATCCATATCGGCGCGCATGTCACTCGCATCGCGGGGATCGAGGACCGCCGCTTCGATCCTTTGGGAGAGAGCGAGGCGACCTTCGCGTCTCTTCGTGAAGAGACGCTCCCCGTCCTCACCAAGGACATCGGCGAGAAGATGGAAGCCGCCATCCTCGCCGCCAAGGCGGAGGGAGATTCCGTCGGCGGCATCGTCGAATGTATGGTGACCGGCCTTCCCGTAGGGCTTGGCGATCCCTTCTTTGATTCGCTGGAGAGCGAGCTGTCTCACATGATGTTCTCCATCCCCGCCGTGAAGGGCATCGAATTTGGAGACGGCTTCGCCCTTGCGGCGATGAAAGGCTCAGCGGCGAATGATGGCATGCACTGGGCGGAGGGGAAGGTGGAAACAAAGACCAACCACAATGGCGGTATCTTGGGCGGTATCTCCGGCGGCAATCCCGTGATCTTCCGCCTCGCCATCAAGCCGACCGCCTCGATCGGAAAACCTCAGCTCACCGTGAATCTCGCCGAAAGTAAGGACACCCTCCTCACCATCGGCGGCCGTCACGACCCCTGCATCATCCCTCGCGCGATCCCTGTCATCGAGACCGCCGCGGCACTTGTCATCCTGGATGAGATGATGCTTGCTGGAAACTTGTGACTGGTGACTGGGATACCGCTTTCGGGCATCGCCTCATCATAAAAAGGCGGCGAAGCCCGCACTGCGACCCTGAAGCCTGCACCTTTTTTTCGGAGACATCCTATGACACATACACTCAAAGTCGGCTGCTATGGTGCGAAAGGCTCCTACACCTACGAGGCCATGGAGCAGCAATTTGGCAGCAAGGAACGGGAAGAATCCTATTTCCCTTTATTTGAAGACGTCGTGAAAGCCGTGAAAGACGGCACCATCGACTACGGGGTCCTCCCCATCGAGAATTCCTCGACCGGCGGCATCACCGAAGTCTACGACCTCATCCAGAAATACGACTGTGCCGTCGTCGGAGAGCAGCTGGTGAAGATCGAGCACAACCTTCTTGGCATTCCCGGCGCGACCTTGGACGACATCGACACCGTCTATTCCCATCCGCAGGGCTTCCGCCAGTGCCGCCCCTTCTTCAATGAGCACAGAGACTGGACGCTCGAGCCGTATTTCTCCACGTCTCGGAGCGCAGAGCGCGTTGCCGAAGACGGCAGGAAGAACCAGGCCGCAGTCGCCAGCCGCACCGCAGCCCGCCTCTACGGCCTCTCCGTCCTCGCGGAAAATATTTATTTCAATCAGAGCAACTACACCCGCTTCTTCATCATCGCCCCGAAGATGGAGATCACCGAAGACGCTGACAAGATCACCCTCGTCATCTCCGTCAAGCATGAGCCGGGCGCGCTCTACCACGTCCTGGGCTACTTCTTCTACGGCGGCATGAATATGACGCACCTCGAGTCCCGTCCCATGGAAGGTCATCCCTTCGAGTACTTCTTCCACATCGACGTCAAAGGCCGCATCCACGACCCATCCAACGCGCAGACCCTCCACGGGCTCGCTTCTATGTGCACGTACTTCAAGATCCTGGGAAATTATCCGTCGTGTAAGAAATAGCGACGGGCGGCACGTCCTATACTCCCTTTCCCGGCGGCGTCCCCTGCAAAGAGGCAGACGACGGGAGCGTTTCTTTCAGATCTTCGGGCATCGCCCCTTTTCGTCATCCTGAGCGGAGTCAAATGTCGTTTGTTAGAAAAGTCGTGTGCGGAATGTGGAGCACTGAGCCGAAGGATCTCGGCGAAGCCGCCGCCTTCCCATTGAACCTGTTGCCCCCCGTAGAACCTGCTAACTCCAAGGAGATTTTTATGAAACTCGGACTGATCGGAGAAGTGCTCGGACACAGCCTTTCTCCTGTAATTCACGAAAAACTATTTCACAAGCTTTCCATCCCCGGGCGCTATGACCTTATCGAGATCCCCAGGGACCACTTCGCTGAAGTACTGCGGGATACCCTCACCGCCTGCGACGGGCTGAATGTGACCATCCCCTACAAGCTCGATGTCATCCCCTTTCTGGATGACATTTCCCCGGAAGCAAAGACCATCGGTGCGGTAAATACCATCGCCAAGGCAGACGGGAAGCTCGTGGGATACAACACCGACTACTTCGGCTTCCAGAGAACGCTCCGAAAGATCGATGCCAAGGTCAATGGAAAGACCGCCGTCGTCCTCGGTCACGGCGGTGCGTCGCGCGCCATCATCCAGTGCCTTTATGATGAAGGCGCAGCAGAGATCCGCGTCATCTCCCGCCATCCGGAGAAGGTGGACTCCGATCTCCGCTCCTTTGCAGAAGAGCGCCGCGTCCGTCTCATGGACTACGCCGCTTTTGAAAGAGAGGCAGAAGGCGCACTTCTCGTGAACGCCACTCCGGTCGGTATGTATCCCAAGGTCGGCGTTTCACCGATCTCCGAAGAGGCTGCTCGGCATTTCTCCAAGGTCATCGACATCATCTACAATCCGAAGGAGACCCGCCTTCTCCATGACGCTTCGCACGCGGACAAGGCCAATGGCATGTACATGCTCGTCATGCAGGCCATCGCGGCGGAAGAAATCTGGCTGGAAAGAGAGATCCCCGATCGCATCGCAGAAGAAATCGCAGAAGAGATGGGGGGCTAGCGGCTGGGGATTTAGAGTGAGTGGTGACTCCCGCATCGTCATTTCAGGGGAAACGAGGAAATGCCTCTACCCATTTCTTTTTATTCTGCGGCAGCCAACCTCCGCCCCTTCGGGGCACCTCCTTCCATAGGAAGGAGGGAGATACGAGGATGCTGCCCAAGGGCTGTCCCTGAACCTTTTGGACCCGACGATCTACTTTCATAGGAAGGAGCATTCATGAAAAATATCATCCTGATCGGCATGCCCGGCTGCGGGAAATCCACACTGGGGCGGCGACTGGCCGGAGCCCTGCACCGCTCCTTCGTGGATGCCGATACCTATTTGGAAGAAAAAGAAGGAAAGAGCATCCCCGAGCTCTTCGCCGTGAGTGAAGACTGCTTCCGTGATGCCGAGGAACGCACCATCGAAGCCCTCGCAAAGAGGGAAAGCCTCGTCATTGCGACCGGCGGCGGCGTCGTGAAGCGCGCTGTCAATATCGAGCGGCTGAAAAAGACCGGCACCATTTACTTCATCGACCGCCGCCCCGAAGACATCGCAGGCGATGTAGAGGTCAGCACCCGCCCCCTCCTTGCCGAAGGCAGTGCGAAAGTCTACACGCTTTACCATGAGCGCATCACTCTCTATCGCAAGGCGGCAGACGAGATCGTGGTGAATGAGGGTTCGCTGGACCGTGTGCTCGAAAAATTGACGAAACTGGTGATCAGGGGACAGGGGATCATCTGACGCGGATAACGGGCTTGTAAGCTTGTAAGAAGGAAGATGACGAAGCGGTGCATGAAAATACAGGAAAAATCGGTTTCTGCGATGAAATATGTCTTTTCCCAAGCACGTATTGATATAGCATAGACCCTTTTTCCCGTTCCTGTGCGATCACCGATAAACAAAGAACCTTAGGCAGAGGAGGGCTCCTTTTTATGGGGCTTTTTTTCTTTGTGAGGCGGGATAGAGGGGCTCGCTTTCTTTCGATATGAGAAGACCCGGAAGAGGGGGGCTTTCCTTCGGTGCATGGAACGAGCTTTTAGCCATGGCTGCGCGTTCCTCATTAGGGGCATGAGGGGCGGCGTTTGTGGACAGACCTTTTATCCTCGAGGCTGTCTGCGATGGATCTCAAAGATCCATGGCCCGAAAGGGCGATGGGGGGAGAGCCTCCCCTCTGCCCCTTGCATTCTTCTCCTGTTTCGAGTACGATAAAGAGTAAGAATCGTCGAAAAAATCGGCGGGTGCTGCCCATGAGACAGGCCGCCTCCCGATTTCGTAACGAACAAAGGAGACAACTATGCTGAGCGATATATGGGTATATACGAGGACCGCGAAGCTCATGATCGGCCTGCTGCTCCTGGCCGCACTGTTGCTTGCTACGCAGAATTGGCCGCTGGGGCTGCTCTTCTTTATCATCGTGGCCGGGGTCATCGTCTACGTGAAACGCTCCGACTACGGGCAGGAGAAGAAGCTCCTGCGCTATCTGGATGACCTGTCCTCGGGCGTTTCGGCCGGTACGGTGTATGCGGTGAAGAACCTCCCTGTCGGCATCGCGATGATGGATGAGAAGAAAGAGCTGGTCTGGGCGAACAATGTCTTCCGCGGCTGGCTCGGTGAGGGTGCCGAGGTCGGAGTCCGTTTTCAGGATCTCATCACCGGGCAGAAGATCTCCAAGATCTGGGGCAAGACCGGGTGGTTCGAGTGCCATGCAGGCGAGTCCTTCTTCCGTGTTTTCTACAAATTTCTGGACACCGGAGAGAAGAACGATACGCACTTCATGGTATTCTACTTCATGGACCGCACGGATGTCGAAAAAGCGGTGAAGGCGTGCGATGAAGCGCGGCCGGTCTTCTGCCTCATCCGTATCGACAATGTGCCGGAGGTCACCGCAGACCTCACCGATGTTGAGCGCTCGGCCCTGCTCTCGGATGTCACGGAGAAGGTCCTCTCCTCCTTCAATGCGAAAGAGGGCTTCATCAAGCAGTACTCGACGAATGATTTCGTGGCGTGCATTTCACACAAGGCACTTGCGGAAATGATGGAGAGCAATTTCGAGATCCTCGATGCAGTCCGCGCGATCCATACGGTGAACCGCATCCCGGTCACGCTCTCCATCGGCATCGTCCAGAGCAGCGATTCCTTCATGAAACAGTTCGAAGAGGCGCAGGTCTCCCTTGACCTCGCCCTTGGACGCGGCGGAGATCAGGCCATCGTCCGCCTCGGGAAGGAAGTGAAGGCCTTCGGCGGGAAATCGCCGACGTCCGTCTCCTCCACCCGTGTGCGCGTCCGCGTCGTCGCGCAGGCGCTGAAGGAGATCATCGAAGACGCAGATATGGTGCTCGTCATGGGGCATAATCATGAAGACTTCGATGCCTTGGGATCGGCAGTCGGCGTCGCCCACCTCGCGCGCGCCTCCCATGTCGAGGCGCATGTCGTCCTCTCGAAGGAGCGGGACACCTGCCGCAAGATGGTCGATGCCATCGAGAAGAGCGGTGCCGCCGAAGGGCTCCTCATCGATGAGAGCGAGGCAAAGGGACTCATGACGGATAAGACCGTCGTCATCATCACCGATACGCACATCCCCGAGCTTGTCGCAGCCCCGGAAGTCCTCAAAAAAGCCGTAAAAAAGGTCGTCATCGATCATCATCGCCGCGCGGCCTCCATCATCCGACAGCCGCTTCTGACATACATGGAGCCATCCGCCTCATCGGCGTCCGAGCTTGTGACCGAGCTCGTCCAGTACTACGGCGGGGATGAAGAAATGAATGAGATCGAGGCGTCCTGCCTCTATGCAGGCATCGTCGTCGATACGAAGAACTTCGCCGTCCAGACCAGCGTCCGTACCTTCGATGCGGCGAGCTTCCTGCGCCGCTGCGGGGCAGATACGAAGCTCGTCCACCGGCTCTTTGCGGAGGACATCCACTTCATCAAGACGAAGGCAGAGATCCTGGCCCATATGAAGCTCATCGATAACTATATCGCGATCGCCGAGTGCCCGGAGGGGACAGAAGACTCCCAGGTACTCGCCGGACAGATCGCAGACTACCTTGTGACCGTGAAGGAGATCCGGACCAGTTTCCTTTTCTATCACACAGACAATGGACTCTGTCTCTCTGCCCGCTCCGACGGCTCGATCAATGTACAGGTCGTCATGGAAGCCTTGGGCGGCGGCGGTCATCTCACCGTGGCAGGCTGCCAGCTGGGCAAAGATGGAAATAAAGAAGCAGCGGAAAAGGTCATCCTGACCCAAGTCCGTAAACAAGTAGAGGAGGAAAAAGAATGAAAGTCGTATTACTGCAAGACGTAAAGAAAATGGGAAAAAAGGGCGACGTCATCGAAGTCGCTGATGCGTATGGCCGCAACGTGCTCATCCGCAAGGGCCTCGGCGTAGAAGGCACCAAGGCAAACCTCAATACCGCCTCCCAGCGTCAGGAAGCGAAAGAATTCAAGAGCAAGGTCGCAGCAGACGAAGCCGTCATCATGGCCTCCCAGCTCAAGGCCGTCAAGGTCGTCATCAAAGTCCAGAGCGGGGAAGACGGCCGCATCTTCGGCTCCGTCACCGGCAAGGACATCAGCGAAGCTCTCGAGAAGCAGTACAAATTCAAGCTCGAAAAGAAAAATATCCGTCTCAAAGCGCCGATCAAGACTGTCGGTGAATATGACGTAGAGGTCTGGGTCCACCAGCAGGTCACCAGCACCGTCCACGTCTCCGTCGTCACAGAATAAGAATGATAAGAATTCCCCGAGATTTATTCCCGGGGAATTTTTCTTTGCGTGCGATCAGTGACTGGCGATCAGGGCGCGCTAGGGTTCTCTTTCGTAAATGCTTCTTTGATGGGGGAATACCCGAGAGCGTATAACATCTTTTTCAACTATGAGATCGCTGCCTGCGCTATTTTCCGTGTATTCTCATCGAAGGGAACCTTCAAATGTGATAAAATAAAGCCAATAGAGAGTCCCTTAGAATGATAGGGCAGCTCGGTTATATGATGGAATTTGAGGAACTTATGGATAAGAAGGAACTTTATAGCTTTGTCGCCACGCGCACATCCCAGTGCCGGATCCTTGTCGCAGGTGACGTGATGCTCGATAAATACTACTACAGCGAAGTGACCCGCATTTCCCCGGAAGCCCCCGTGCCGATCGCGCACGTGCGATCGGAAATGGAAACGCTGGGAGGCGCAGCAAACGTGGCGCACAATCTGACGCGCCTTGCCTGTCAGGTCAGCATTGCAGGCTTTGTGGGGAAGGATTATCACGGAAAGAGCCTGCTTGAAAAACTGCGCGCCAGAGGGATCGACGGAGCCGGCCTTATTCCGACCGATCGTCCGACCACGACGAAGCTGCGCGTGATCGGCGGTCACCAGCAGATGCTGCGTCTCGACTTTGAAGAGTCCGCCGCTGTGACGGGGAAAGAGGCAGAGCATTTCCTTGCCGGCATCTACAAGAAGCTGGATGAGGGGCTGGACTGTCTCATCATTTCCGACTACGGCAAAGGGGCATGCACCGAAGAAAACTGCCAGAAAATCATCGCTGCCTGTAAGGCGCACCACGTGCCGGTCATCGTGGATCCGAAAGGGACGAACTGGATGAAGTACGCCGGCGCTGACTACATCACGCCGAACCTCAAGGAGATCAATGCGGTTCTCCCCGATCACATCCGCAATGAAGATCAGCCTGTCGAAACGGCTGCCCGCAGTGTGATGAAGAAATACCAGCTTGGGAGCCTGATCGTCACCCGTTCTGAGGCCGGTCTTTCTCTTATTTGCGAGGGAGAGATCAAGCATATCCCGACCAAGGCACAGGAGGTATTCGATGTCTCCGGCGCAGGGGATACCGTCATCGCCGTCTTCGCCATGGGTATCGCCGGTGGTATCGCACCTGTGGCCAGTGCTTACCTTGCAAATCTCGCTGCCGGTGTCGTAGTCGCCAAGCTCGGTACCTATGCCGTTAGCCGCGAAGAGCTTTTGAAAGCACTTGAAAAAGAAAAATAGAGGCAATGGGTTCCATGGACTTAGGGAAACGCTGATTCCATCGCAGGATCAGATTTTATATGGATTTTTATACATAGCGTTGTCGACGTTCTCCTTAAATAGCTCGCTGTTTGCGTCGAAAGTCTCCTCGCTCTGTATAAAAATCCAAAAATGAAATCCAATAACGATTTCATCAGTGTTTCCTTAAAAGACCTACTCTCATGGCAAAAGGACGCGGAATACATCCGCGTCCTTTTTAGTGGAATTTTCATCGAAGCAGCTGCTGAAATGTGATAAAATAAACATATATTTTATCATTCCGATCCGCCAAAGCGCCCAAGATACGGCGAGCTGAGCCGGATCCAAGGACATCCATCATGCCAAAGACGTATAAAAACATCCTGATCATAAAAATGAGCTCCTTGGGGGACATCATCCACGCGCTCCCCTCCCTCTACGCCCTGCGCAAGGCCTATCCCGATGCCAAGATCACATGGGCCGTACATCCTGCCTTTGCGGGGATCCTTCCCGGCAAGCCGTGGATCGATGAAGTCTACCTCGTCGACCGGAAACGCATCAATCAGCTCTCCTACTGGAGAGAGATCCGCAAAGACCTGCATGCGCATCACTTCGACCTCGTCATCGACCTGCAGATGATCGCCAAGAGCGGACTCATCTCCTTCCTCTCCGGCGGCAAGAAAAAGATCGGCTATCATGATGCACGTGAAGGCAGCTTCCTTTTCAGCAAACCGATCTCCGGCTCCCATAAGCACGGACACATCATCGAGCAGCTCTTAGACGTCATGCGCTATCTGGGCTGCCCCGCAGACAAGATCGAATTTCCCCTTCCGGATCTGACAAAAGAAATGGAAAGCGTCACTACGATTCTTCGGACAAACGGCGTCAAAGGAAGCTACGTCCTTCTCGTCCCCGGGACACGGGGCGACCATAAGAAATGGCCCATTGAGTACTGGGGCGAGCTTGCAAGGAAACTCGCCGAGGACAAGATCACCACCGTCATTGCGGGCTCAAAAGGCGAGATGCCCATGGGCGAAGCCATCCGGAAAATTTCTCCTTCCCCGTATACCGTGAACCTTATGGGACAAACGAATCTCTTAGAACTCGCCGCTCTTGAAAAAATGGCGGCACTTCACATTTCCAGCGACACCGGCCCCCTCCACATCGCAAACGCCGTCCACACTCCCATCATAGCCCTCTTCGGCCCGACACTTCCGGACAGAAGCGGTCCCTATGGGAATGACAACAGCCACGTCCTTCTGGCAGAGCATCCGGGGACAAAAGAGAGCAGGATGGCAAGCCTCCCGATGGAGAAGGTGTATCAGCTGGTGCGGGATATGATGAGCAGGTAGTGCGCTTATTTTCGGATCGTATGGCTCATGTACGTGCGGTGCGATCCATGGGTGGCGCCTGATCCTATGATGCCTGTTTATTTCATGGAAAGCACGGATTAGATCATCGCTCGCAAGATCCCATGCTTTTCTGTCATCCAGATGAGCTACGGCTCTATCAGCCAACTACATATGTGTATGGGATCAAAGAGAAAGAAGAGCATGGCCGGTGACAGCCATGCTCTTCTTTTTGCATGTTTCACGGAAAATGCCTGTTATCAGAGTATGATATAATGATAGAAAAAACTTTAGGGATGCTGGCAGATCGCTCTGCTGATTTTTGCCGGCATCCGAGCTAAAAATGTATCATACAGGGAGAAAAATCCATGAAAGTCATGCTGGCAGATTTTCATAAATTCATAGGCTACAGCGGCGGCATCGAGAACGTCTTTGCTAAGATGGCGAGCGCCCTTTCCGAAAGAAACTATGACGTCATCGCAGTCTTTGCCGACGAGAAAAGAGAAGGAGAGCCCTTCTTCACCGTGCCCGAGAGCGTAAAGCTCCTGAACCTGTACCATCTGCCGGGGGAGAAAGCAGTAAAACCGAGCGGACTTACGAAAGCGCTCCGCGAAGTCATCCGCCCCTTCTCGAGAGCGGCAGCCCGAGATCAGAATTACCACCTGCTCTATCAAGCGAAAGCACAGCTGTCACGGCTTCTCGAAAAAGAAAAGCCGGACGTGATCGTCTCCTTCCGTGAACCCACCGGACGGTTGCTTTTGGATGGCGTGGGGACGAAGATCCCCGTGATCTCCATGCTGCACAATGATCCGGATGAGATCTTCCGCGGCTCGCCGGCGGAGGAAAGAAAGGCTTTAGAAAAAAGCGCCGCCATTCAGGTGCTGCTCCCTTCTTTTATTCTCAAAGCGAAAAAATATCTGCACTACGACCACTTCATCGCGATACCGAATGCGGTGAACGCGCCGCACGTCACGGCAGATCATCTCGCAAAGAAGGACAAGTACACCATCACCTGCGTCGGCCGCCTCACCGGCCGCACCAAGCGTCAGCATCTCCTGATCGAAGCCTTCGCAAGGCTTTCCAAAGACCATCCGGACTGGCAGGTGAAGCTCTGGGGAGATACCTATGATAAGCCCTATGTCGCTTCGCTCAAATCAAAAATAAAGAAGTACGGTCTGGAGAAGCAAGTCTTCCTTTGCGGGACGACAAAAGATATGGATGCCGTCTGGAAAGAGACGGATATCTTTGCATTCCCCAGTCACCATGAAGGTTTTCCTTTGGCATTGAGCGAAGCCCTGAGCTGCGGCATCCCGGCGGTCGGCTATCGAAGCTGTCCGGCGGTGAATGAGATCATCATATCGGGGGAGAATGGGCTTCTTTGCGAAGACGGGGTGGCCCCTTTGTCGCAGACGCTGGGATGCCTGATGGACGATCGCACGCTTCGCCGGGCCTATGGGGAGGCAGCGAGATGCATGGCGGAGAAGTATCGTGCAGAGAAGGTTTGGGGGCAGTGGGAATTTGTACTTCAAACGGTTAGACATTAAGGCGTTCAGATATCATAACGATTGATTGTAAATGTAGAGAGGACGAATGATGAATGGAAACATCCATTATACATGACGCTATTAAGGAACAAATGCAGTTAGGAGTTACGAATGCAGGAACAGAGTATCTTCATGTCGGTCTAGCTGGAACAGAAAACTATATTCCACACATCGGCATGGTGATGATGAGCTTGATCTCTTTTAACCCGAAAGTGAAATTCATGTATCATTTGTTTTTGAGTAATATTTCCAAAGTAGAGTTGGAACGATTGGAAAGTGTTGCTAAAGATAGCGATTGCGTTATAAAGGTATATGTAATCAATGATGATTTCTTTGGTGATGTTGTTAATGGTATGTATACGGCCTCCTTCTTTTACCGATTTATTATGCCGGATGTTGTAGTTAATGATACGGATCGACTGATTTACATGGATGGAGACATGATGTGCCATGGGGATATTAGCGATATAGGTTCGCTGGAGCTAAACTCAAATATGGCGGCAGTTGTTACTGACAGAGATGAAAAAAGACAGATGGAGCAACTACAGGTTCAGCATTTCTTTAATTCTGGCATGATGGTTATCAATGTGAAAAAATGGGTACGAGAGAATTTTCTGAAACAAGTCTTAGACTTTTCTCGCGAAAGTATGAATAAGATGGACTCCAATGGCAGAGTAAAAGAGTGGAGGAATGCTCGCTACAATGATCAGAATGTTTTAAATAAATTACTTAATGGTCAAGTAGTATATCTTTCAAAAAAATATAATTATGTTTATAAGTTAAATCGCTCGGCTCTATTTAGAAGAAAGGCATATAATGAAGATTATAAAGAGCAAATCATTCTTCATTTTGCGGGTTCAGTGAAACCGTGGCATGAATGGGTGCAGGATTGGCCAGTGGTCAAGGAGTATAGAGAAATTTGGAGAAACTCTCCATGGAAAGATGTGCCAATGACTAAGCCTGTGTCAAGGAAAGATTTCCATCAGGCAGCTAGAGAATACCGTGTGACAGGACGGTATGGAAAATCTTTTAAAAATTATTGGGAATACTATAGGAGGAAGCTATGAGGTATACATTATGAGGATTCTGATTGTATGGATTGCCCGATTTTTAGGGCATAACGGTGGAATGGAAAAGGTTTCTATTCGATTTGCTAATGAGATGATAGAACGCGGGCATTCTGTGGCGTTGGCTTATTGCACAGAACATGATGGCAAAGCATATACTCTTATCGATTCTCGCGTAGGAGTTGTCAATATTGCACACTATTTACCCGGAGGAAAATGGGAAAGCCATAAAACTACATCTTTCAAAATCAAAAGGGAGGTTTGGCGATTAATAGGTAAATCCTTCATGTTAGATTATATAAGGAAATGCGAGGTGGCCTATTTAAAACCAGGCGTTCAGCGATTGTTGGAAGATTTTCAGCCTGATGTGGTTGTTACATTGGATGCAAAAACTACTTCAGCCATTAAATGGGCAGATTCCACCAATCGATATCCGGTTATTACGATGAGTCATTTTAATGCGGAAAATATTTTAGCGGACGCTTCTGCTTTTGACAAAAAGAGCTTAAGAAATAGTGATGTAGTACAGGTGCTGATGCCACATGATATGGAGGTATTTAGTCGTGCGTTACCGGGAATAAATTTAATTCATATCCCCAATATTGTGCCTCAGTATCATATCTCATCTATGGAAAAGCGAGATAGTTGTAATAAGATTATTGATATAGCAAGATTGTCTAGGAGACAAAAGAGACAGCATTTATTAATTGAATCTTTTGCGAAAATCGCTCGTAAGTATCCCCAGTGGAAGGTGGAATTGTGGGGGGAAGAGCAAGATAGCAATCAATATACAATGTATTTGACATCGCTTATTATAAAGTATCATCTTGAATCGCAAGTATTTTTGCGAGGGAATGCGGAAAATGTAATTGATATATATAAAAAAGCTGATATTTTTGCCTTTCCAAGCGCCTTTGAAGGATTTCCTTTAGCAATGACGGAATCAATGAGCGCCGGATTGGCGGTTATTGCCTTTCAATCTTGCCCTGCAGTCAATGAATTGATTCAGAGTGGAAGGAATGGATTACTGGTGAAGGATGGGGTGAAAGCATTGTCGGAGGGATTAGAATATTTAATGACAAATCGAGAGAAAAGGTTGGCATTTGGAAAACAAGCACAGCAGGATATGAAAAAATACGCTGCGGAAGAAATATGGGATCAATGGGAAAAATTAATGATAGAGGTCGTTTCTTCGCATAAATAAAAAGTTTTTCAAAGTAGTATAAAAAATACTTTTTTCTTAGTAAAGGGAAAACAGGTGAGGGATAGTGATCTACAATGAATTTGAAGGATAAAAATATCGTCATTATCTATATGCTCTACTTTGGAGACATGGTTTCTCTTTCGCCATTTCTTGAGATCCTTCGCCGCGAAGCTGTTGGCTCTAAGATCACGCTTGTCATCGATGCCGGATTTCAAGAGGCTGTCCGATATAATCCATGCATCGATACGATCATTCCTGTGGATCGTAAAAAGATGGGGCTTCCTGCTACTTGGAAATTGGGGAAAGAAATCGGGAAGACGCATCCGGACATTCTCATGGTGCTTCACGGGACGACGCGTACTTTCCTCATGGCGAAGGCGATGAAGGCGAAGGTGTGGGTCGGGGAGACGGGAAATTCACTGGGGCGGCTTTTTATCGATGATGAAATACTGGTGGAGCGGCGTGACTGTCATGCGGCAGAAAAGTATGTCAAGGTGCTAGAGCACTTGGGCGTGTCAAACTTGGCCCACCATGGGATGCAGATGTATACCTGCCCTGCATGGGAAGAGGGGGCAAAGGCTTTTTTTGCTGCAGAGGGAGTAAAGCCGAGGGATAGACTGGCGGGATTTTCTGTGGGGAGTTCGACAGCGGAGAAGAACTGGCCTGCAGAAAAATATGGCGAAGTGGCGGACCACTTCGCCGGTCTCGGCTATCGCCCTGTCTTCTTTGGCGTCCCTAGCGAGATGCCGCTCATAGAGAAGGCTTTAGCACATATGAAACGCAGAGATGAGGCCATCGTGGCGGCGGGGAAGCTCTCTATGGGGGAATTCATCGCGGCAGCTTCTTGGTGCGCAGTTGCTTTTACGAATGACAGCGGACCGATGTACGTGTTCGATAGCCGCAAGGTGCCGGTGATCGCGATGTTTGGGCCGAGCAATGCGAAGCTCCATCATCCGCTGGGGGAGAAGTCCTGCGCGCTAGCGACGACGGATATGCCGCGCACGCAGGACCATGTGAATCACACGATCCGTGACAGGTCTTATACGCCGATAGATGCTATTTCTGTGAGCGAGGCCGTCTGTGCCGGCGAGTGGGCGCTCGGAATGATAAGTGATGAACGGTATGAGGGGCATCTTGTATTGATAAGGGGAAATGAGAATGCGTAATATGTTACGAAGTCCCAAGAGGTATATATGAATCAGATCACAATCGTAGTGCCCTGCTTTAATGAAGAGGAGGTACTCAGACAATTCCATCAAAGAGTGAACGAAGTGCTTTCCTCTATAGAGGATTGCTCATTTCGGCTTCTTTTTATCAATGATGGCAGTCGGGATAGCACGCTGTCGATGATTCAACAAATGGCAGAAGAGGATCCGAAGGTATCCTATATCAGTTTTTCCAGAAATTTTGGAAAAGAGTCGGCTATGCTGGCAGGGCTGGATTATGCAGATGGGGATGCTGTCATTATCATGGATGCTGATCTGCAGCACCCGCCGGAGTTAATTCCTGAAATGCTGAGGTATTGGCGAGAGGGTTATGAGGATGTTTGCGCCAAGCGAACGGATCGGAAGGATGAGGGATATGTCAAGGGGAAGCTGACGAATCTCTTTTATTATCTTTTGCAGAAATCGAGCCGGACGGAGATTCAGCGTAATGTGGGGGATTTCCGGTTGCTGGATATGCGCTGTGTGGCGGCGCTTCGTCTGATGCGAGAGAGGGAGCGTTATACCAAGGGGCTTTTTACCTGGGTAGGTTTCAAGAAGAAAGAGATCCCTTTTCATGTGGAGCCGCGCGCAGCGGGGAAAACTACGTGGAATTACTGGTCTCTCATGAATTTGGCACTGGAAGGGATCACTTCTTTTACTACGGCACCGCTTCGTCTGGCATCTATGATGGGCGTGGTGGTTTCTATATTGGCTATTTTGTATATGATCTATGTCTTGGCTAATGCATTGATCTATGGGGATCCGGTGGCCGGATACCCTACGCTGATCACGGTCATGCTCTTCTTGGGTGGCGTACAGCTTCTGGCATTGGGGATCATAGGCGAGTATCTGGGGCGCGTTTTTAATGAAAGCAAAAATCGGCCTTCATATCTGATCGATGAGATGAATGGTCACAAGATGATCTACAGGGGGGCTGTATCATTGGAAGAACGGGTCACACAAAGAGATTCGGATACATATGATCGGGAAGATGGATCAAAAGAATAGGGCCTGTTTTCCAGCAAGATTTGGGTGGTAAGGAACATACTATGGAAAAGAAAAATGAGATGCGCTCATGGGCGATTTTGGCGGTAGTGTTTTTTTTTATGTTATTGTTGAATGTTCTTATGCCGATCCATCGAGATGACTATGATTATTCTTTGGTGTGGGGGACGATGCAGCATGTCAATTCATTCTCTGATGTGCTGCAGTCTATGTGGAATCATTATCTGACTCATGGCGGACGCATGGTGACGGTATTTGGTCTGGATCTGTTCTTATGGTTGGGAAAGATCTGGTTCGATATAGCGAATGCGTTTGTTTTTACAGCGTTTACTGCACTTTTGTATTTTCATGCGATACGAAAGGTGTCCATCGGCCGATCCTCAGGGCTTTTGGGACTGACTGCATTCTTGTTGTGGCTGGTTTTGCCTCATTTTGGAGAAGTGGCTGTGTGGAAGAGTGGGTCCACGGTTTACTTGTGGTCAGGGCTTTGCGTTGCTGCGTTTTTATTGCCATATAATTTGTATTTGGCAGGGCAGCTTCATTGGAAGCGTGGTATCGCTGCCGTTATGTTTTTTATGGGCATTTTGGCCGGATGGTCAGTGGAAAATCTGGCGGTGACGGTGGTCACGCTGACTTTTTTGATCACAGCGTATTGCTGGAAGAAAAAGATGTTAAAGGCTTGGATGCCGATTGGTATGGTTGCCTCGTTCTTGGGGTTTGTAGGAATATTAGCAGCTCCCGGAAACTATGTGCGTTATGGGGAACAGGGGTCCGGTAAGGGTATCCTGATCCATATCGGAAATCAGTTTGCCGGTAACGGAGAAATGATCCTTTATATACTGCCGGTACTCCTGTTGCTTTATCTGGTATGGACGGCATTGAAGCTGCAGCTTTTGGAAGAAAAAGGAGAGACGTTCGAGAGGACCTCCGTGCATATCAGTGTAGGTCAGATCGTTATTTTGGGGCTGATCGCACTGATGCTCATTTCTTATTTTTCGGGCGGATGGTTGGCTTCTTCCTTGACGGAATTCCTGATCGCTCATGTACTGACACCGCTTCATGTGACACGTGCAAAGACGGTGGCGCAGTTTGCACATACGATGTCCGGCTTGGAAGAAATGGTGATATACCTTGGCGGAGTGTGCCTGGTCTTCTGCTTGGCAAAGCAGTCGATGGGGATTCCTGGGCGAGTATTGAAGAGCGTAAAGGCCAAAGATGTATGTATGGCGTATCCGGCAGTGCGGTTTGCCGCAGCTTGCTTTTTGCTGGCCGCTTTTAATAATTTTGTCATGATCGCAGCGCCTACTTTTCCTGCGCGTGCCACTTTCAGCTCGGTGTGCTTTATTCTTGTAGGGACACTGGCCATTTTGCATATGCCGGAAATGAAGAGTGTATTTGCCGGTACGACTGGGCGCATATTGAAAACGGGAGGTATCGTGCTGGGGGGATTTTTGGCGGCTTCGGCGGTCATGGTATCCTTGGCGATGACACAGGCGCAGGCTGAGCGAATTCAGTGTATTGAGAGGAAAGCGGGCTCTATGGAGGTGGTGGAGCTTCCACCGATCGAAATGAAAAATAGAGCGCTGCGCCATGTCTTTTTTGTCGATTTTGATAATGCTGTGACAAAGGGGGGACTTTGTCATTATTATGGTATCAAGGATATCAAGGTGGTCAAAGGCGTATCGTTGGATACATGAAGGCCATGTGCAGGGTAGGCCCATGCCCTTTGGCTGCTAAGCCAATAAAAAAAACCTTCAGCATAGAGTGATATGATCCCCCTAAAGCAGACAAGGTAAATAACCAAACTGCTTTAGGGGGAT
>ERZ779855.879-NODE-879-length-22757-cov-4.328738_pt1 | contig 22757 bp, 23 predicted proteins | sample MGYA00511370_ERZ779855 | MGnify/ENA primary metagenome ERZ779855 (study PRJEB29588, sample SAMEA1967319) | human gut metagenome | biome: human gut; feature: human-associated habitat; material: faeces | place: Denmark | collected 2008/2010 ...
CCCGGCTTAAAGCTGAAAGCAAAGTACATCGTCCACGCCGTTGGCCCCATCTGGCAGGGCGGCAATCACAACGAAGAAAAGCTGCTGTACTGCTGCTACCAAAATGCCATGAAGGTTGCCTACTCCAAGGGCTGCCGCTCCATCGCCGTGCGAATGATGCGGATCGCTTCGTCTTCGTGCCCGTCATCTACCTCGAAAAGCAGCTCATCGTGAATCTGCAGGATCGGGCGGATATACGGCTTGTCCGCGAGCTCTCTGATCAGCTCCGCCATCGCCAGCTTCAGGATCTCCGCTGCGGTGCCCTGAATCGGCGTATTCATGCTGCATCGTTCAGCAAAACTCCGCTTGCCCCAGTCGGCGCGGTTATTGATGTTCGGGAGATAGCGCCTTCTGCCGAAGGACGTCTCGCTGTACCCATTGATACGAGCCGCTCTGACCGTCTCTTCCTGCCATTCAGACAAACGAGGATAACCGGTCTTCAGGTTAGCAATGATACGGGCGCACTGATCCTCGGTCTTTTCGAGCCCCGCCTTGAACTTGAGTGTTCGCTGCAGACCGCGCGGAAACAGGCCGTAGAACGTGCCGAAGTTCACGTTTTTGGCGATCGTCCGGCGCTCTTTGTAATCTGAATCGTCCTTGTCCTGCGCCTCATCGACGCTGATCCCGAAAATGACCGATGTGGTGCTGGCGTGGATGTCGCCGCCGCTGCGGTACGTTTCCATCATTCGTGGGTCGCGGCAGTAGAACGCGCCGACGCGCAGCTCGATCTGTGAGAAGTCGAAATCGAGGAAGGACGTGCCCTCCGGCGCGACCACGAACTGCCTAACGCCGATCGGGTCAGGGCCCTTGCGGGGCATATTCTGCAGATTGGGTCTGCGGGATGCAAAACGTCCCGTGTCGGTTCCCATCGGCAGAAGGTCGGGGTGTATTCTACCGGTCGCCGGATTGATCCATTTGAGGTATCCGTCGATGTAGGTGCTCTTGATCTTTGCCCACTTGCGGAATTCCTGTACGGTATCGAAGAAGGAAACCATCTCAGGGCGGTGCTTTTTGCAATATGCACGAAGCAACTGCATAGCCTCATCGTCCGCTGCCTCGGCATATTTGGTTGTGGTCTTCAGGACGGGCAGGTTTTCTGTCTTATACAGATAGTCCTTGAATGCCTGCGTTCCACAGTTCTCTCCGATATCCACATTGCCGATGACCGCCTGCAGCTTTGCTCGAAGATCCACAAGGTGTGCTTCGGCCTCCGCCTTCTTTTCCTCCATGAGGTCGGTATCGAACAGGACGCCGTTATACTTCATCATGCCGGTGAAAACGGCGGTTGGGCTTTCGATCTTTTCACAGATCAGGCGGTGCTTCGGGATGTTGTTCTCAAACCATTCGCTGAACGTGTAGTAAAGCTGCAATGCCCAGTCGCTATCCGCACAGGCGTACCGGCAGGTGTCCCATGCATCTGGATCGAGCTCATCAAAACTGTGCTCGCCAACCACATCCTCAAATTTCGGGAGTTCAACGCCATACAGATACGGGACAAGGGTTTTAAGTCCGCTGTCACCGAGATCGCGGTACTCAAAATCATTTTTCAGCGTAAGTTGTGATGCAACGATCGTGTCGTACACGGGCTCCTGCAACACGATCCCGTCTTTATACAGGAACATTGCCTCAAACGCCATGTTGTGTGCGATTTTGACTGTTTTCGGATTCTGAAATACGCGCTGCCGCAGGAATGCCATAACAGAAGGAATACTGGCGTTCTTACCGACGCGATGCCTGAGCGGGATGTATCTGCCTGTGCCTGCCTTCACGGAAAGTGACACGCCGGTGATGTCTGCCTTATGTGCATCCAATGCCGCTTTGCCGTCACTGCGATATTTCTCCGTGGGCGAAGTCTCGAAGTCAAAGGAAACTACACCAGCGCTGCCGATATATTCTTCAATTTCCGCAATATTGCGGATCGTCTTATAATCATTCATAGTCTGCACCTCAAATCGTGCAGCCGTGAGCTCCGTGAATAGGCGCTCACGGCTGCTTTATCCTTATTCCGCTGCAGTCTCGGTTTCGGCGACGGAAACCTTGCCTGCGATGAGCTTGACCTGCTCGGTCATGGATGCGATGTTCTTCTTTTCCTCCGGGGAAAGAGGTCGATCCACAGAGCAGATCACCTGACTGTAATTGATGCCGGTGCTATTCTGCGCACGCTTCAGGGAGAACTTTGTCACTACATGATTGGCCTTCATACCACGGGTCACAAGGCGGGTGACATATTTCGTGAATTCCGCCAGCGACCCAGTGGGTAGCGTCATGATGATCGGGAGCATTTCGCCTTCGCGTAGGAGGTAAATACGGCGCTTCTGTTTGCAAGCCATGCCGCCGTTTTCGCCGCTGCCAAACTTGGCATACGGGCAGGTCTTGCATTCTTTGCATTCGCCGGTTTCGGCAACGACGCCAAGCTTTCCGTCTAAGCTGGAGCAGTCGGGAGGATTGTTGCCACCGGTGAATTTTTCTTTATAGTAACTGTTGATCGGGTGATGATACAGAATGACGGCGCTAAAGTCTTTGGCGCTGTCGGGGCTGTTCGGATCGTCGCCGGGTACCTCATAGGCGAGCCCACCGCCTGCGGGAATCTTGATGCGCTCAAAGCTGGGGCGCAAACCATCCAGCTCTTCACTAAACAACTCGGCGAGATTTACGGTTTCGGTAAGATAACCGGTATTCTGATCGGTGGTAGCAATTGCAGTGGTGTTCTTTGTGTTCATGGTGTTTATCTCCTTTTATTTCTTAGATTTGGATACGCGGATGCTCGGCTGCTCGAACACCTGAATCACACCTTCGAGCCAGTCGGGGAGCACATCATCGTTGTTGGCCTTGAGCTCTTTGACCGTAGCGCCAAGCGTCATGGTGTTGATGGTGAACAGATGGTCGAAGCCATGTGCTCGCATCCGTCGGTACAGTTCTTCCTTTTCTTCCGGTACCGCGCCGGGGAATTCACGAATTACAAGGGAGAATCGGGATCCGTTGCGGTCGAAGCCGGTGCATTCTTCATCCGTCATCAGCTGAATCAGCTCGGCCTCCACAGAATCGATGCGTTCCTGTACATCTTTGAGCTTTGCCTGAAGGTCAGATTTCTCGTCGCGCAGCGCCTTCAGGGTATCCGCCGCAGCGAGCATGCTTTTTTCGTTCATATCGTTATCCTCCAATGATTTTTTTGTAGTCGTCGACGAGTAGCTTGGAGACATCGGCCTTCTGCTTGAGCGCACCCATGACTTTTTCGTCAATGGTGTCTTTGCAGACAAGGTGAATGTAAACGCCGCGCTTCGTCTGCCCGATCCGGCGCACACGCGCCATGGATTGCTGGTAGTTGGCATAGCTGAAATCCAGCGAGTAGTACACGCAGACGCTGCCTGCCGTGAGGGTGAGCCCCATGCCGGTGGTCTGTAACTGCCCGACAAACACCTTGGTGTCGGGATCGGTCTGGAAGGCGGAAACCTGCTCGGCGCGATCCTTCACGTCACCTTTGATCAGGGCGTACCCGATGTTCTTCTTGCGGAGCATACGGGCGATCGCATCGATCTCCGGCACGAAGCGGGCGAACACGATGACTTTTTTGCCTTCCTCCATGCAGCTGTCGATCACGTCTTCGAGGGCGTCGAGCTTCGCTGTCGATAGCTGCTGGGCGTCATCACCGTCATCATTGCGGACGAATCCGCCTGTGATCTGTGAGAGACGAAGAAGCTGGGTCAGCACGTTGCGGGTCGTGATTTCGCCGTTCATGAGCTCGGCGAAGCTGTCCTTTTCGATGCCGTCATAGACCTTCTGGGCATTTTGCTCCAGCTTTACCGGTCGCACTTCCTCCACGAATTCCGGCAGATCGACCGCTTCGTCGATGCGGATTCGGTATGCGATGGAATGTGCCTTTTCGACCAGCTCTGCCAGATGCTTGTACCCGACGATCTGGTGATTCTGGAATCCGCCGAGGATGGCGTAGTAGGCGCGGAAGCTGTAGAAGCTGCCGCCAAAAATGCTTTCATCCAGAAACTTGTACTGGCTAAAAAAGTCTAGCGGGCTGTTTGTGATGGGTGTGCCTGTTAGAATCAGGTTATAGCTGCTGATCTTACCGAGCCGGTGCAGTGCCTTCGAGCACTTTGCCTGCGGATTCTTGATTTTGCTGCTTTCGTCACACACGATCATGTCTGGGTGCCAGCGAGTGAGTTCCGCCTCCAACCTCCAGCAACTTTCGTAGTTGACTACAATGATCTGAAGACCATTGCCGATCATGTATCGGATGGTATCGGCCTTCTTCGCGCTGGTTCCATCGAGCACAGCCAGTTGATAAGGGAAATCCGCGAATTTTTCAAACTCTTGCTCCCAGACATCCACGATAGATTTCGGGCAGACCACCAGCATTTGAGTGATCTTGTGCCTGTGGTGGAGCGTACCCGCCAGGGCGATGGTGGTAATCGTCTTGCCGGTGCCCATGTCCATGAGAAAAGCACAGCCTTTACTTGTCATCGGAATCACCGCCTTGCATCTGCTCTATGGCAAGCGCCATGTGAAGCTGTCGATGTTGCCTGTCAGGCATGACCAGCAAATTCTCCGGACTGTTGTCGGAGGCATCGCCGTTCATGTGATGGACTACTTCGCCGTGCTCCAGCGGTCTGCCGATGTATGCCTCCGCTGCGGCACGCGCCTTCTTTGAGTTGGCTTTGCCGCGATCGGCGATATGGCAGTAAGGATTACGCTGGCGATTGAGATCCGTGAGATGAGCTGCCTTATGGCCACGGGCAAGTTTGGCGAAATCCACATTCTCGCTCATCCATAAATTGCGGTGCTCTACAGAGCAGAAATTCTTTCTGCTTGGCTTTTTCCGCTCGATGGCCTTCCCGCAGACCACACAATGCACGATCATGCTGTACCTCCGATCCCGAAAGTGCGTAGGGCAAAGTTATATGCTCTGATCTGATGCTGATAAGGTGTTGCCTTGATCGGCATCGGAATGAGCGGGACTTCGTCGCCTGCGTCCTGCGTCTTGATATCCGGCGAAAGCGTATCGTCGAGGGATGCACCGAGCAGCTGCAGCAGTGCTACATTTTCCTTGGAATAAGGCACCACCCATGCCTTGTCATCTGGATCATAAAATCTTCCATCGATTTCTTTGATGCTCTCTTTCGCCAGAAATGCGTCGTATATGCGAATGTGATTGCCGTCTCTTATTGCATTCAATGATTTTTCTCCTTCACACTTGGTTTAGCGAAGGCGGAAAGGATACGCTGCATCGTTTCCTGCTGATCCGGCTGCAGTCCGGGAAGGAGGGAGCGAAGCAAAGCCTCCTGATCGTCGTTTAAGTACCGGCGAGTGACGTACCATCCGTCCATGGCGCGGACACCGCCCGCTGCGCCTTGTACTGTGACAATGGGGTAAGAACATGAGAGTACGAGAATGTCGCGCTCGATCGTCCTTCTGCTGACACCGAATTCAGACGCCAAATTCTCAATGCGCTCTGTTCTTCGATCGCTGATTGCCTCCAGCACTTGCTGTCTGCGCTCAATCGCGCTCTGCATGTTCTCACCTCCTTCCGTCCTTCGTTGTCTTTATTTTCAGAGATAAACCCGACACCTAATGTCGTGTTCAAAAGGGTTTTTTAAATAATCTTCTTTTTTCTCAGTAGAAATGAAAAATGCCCGCTGCAGCAGGATTGCTCCTACCGCAGCGGGCATAAAAAGACCGGCAGATAGAATTATCCTTCAGGATTTCTATCTGCCGGAAGCCTATTGATCTGTGTCAATTTCGATCCCATAACAGATTTTACTGTTGTGTCGGTACCCCTAACGGTTCTGGCCGAGTCCGGTGCTCATGGCGCAACAGCAGTCTTATTTGTTTTCATTGTGGTTGCTGATGTACGTTGTACCAGCTCTACCATGACCTTTGCGTCCTGATCAACGACCACACGCAAAGGGCTTCCGCATTTCGGACAATTTAGCTCCATACCATCACAGCGCTTCGATCTGCCGATCGGCTTGCTACACTTTGGACAGCAGGCATACAAAAGCGTGTCTAATTCGCCCATCCGACTTCCTCCTTGCTTCCTGTGGTACGCGCGGGCATTTATACGGCCTCCGGGGCAACGTACTGCGCGAGCTGTCCCATTTTAATAAGAGGGATCCGCACAGTGTGCTTACGGGCGTATTCGCCATCCATAACCATGGTGTGGCAATGCTCACATTCCATCCATCCGCCTGTTTCATCCAAAAACAAGCCTTTATTCAAAGTGCCACAAATCGGGCACATAACATCGTATTGTTCCATCTCAGTTCCTCCGTTCAACCTAAATCTGTGATTTCGATTGAGTAGATATCCTCGAAATATATCTGCTCACCATCCAGCTTGAGCCAACGGAACGTACAGCTCACGTCCGTGATTCTGCCACATTTGGTGACGTCGTGAAAGGCGCAGTAGCAGTCAATTTCAACTTTCATACCGCGCCTAAGCTTCAGGAAAATCCGCGAGTTGTGTTCTGCCTGCTCTTCGGAAATATCATGGCGCTCTACTCGCAGGTGTCGTTCTTCACGATCCCGCAACGCCTCCTGTAAGCCCTTCATTGCATCAAACGGGCTGAATATTTTAGCTCTTTCTGCTCTTGTCATCATATCCTGCTCGATGCCCTCCTATAAAACCGTTCCGTTCACGCTGCGTACCCTCCGGCATATAGTTGATGCCACGGAGAACGGCGTTTTTGCCATGCCGCTGCCGAATATCCAAAACGGTCTGCTGAACAGTTCGCTCCCGCTCGACGGCATCAAAGTTCGTGAACAAGTTGTAGCCCTCACAACCTTCATCGCACACATCCTCAAATGTGATGCCGAGCCGTCTGATTTTGGTACAGCGATCTGCGGTTTTGTCGTATACCCGCAGCGCCGCCTCCACGAGGAAGGAGGCGAGGGCGGTTGTCACATCCAGCTTTGCCATACCCTTGGTGGGCGCAAGCTCATCATGAGTATAGCCGACAAAGATACCGACCTTGCTGGTGATAACTTTCCGCCGCATAAGCTCGGCAGCTCCATTGAGTGCCATCTCATGCATGACTGTCCGGGCTTCCTGAAAGGTGTAATCCCGAGGCAGAATCTGCGAGAACGATACGGATTTTGATTTACTCTTGTATGCTTTGATGTCAGAAATCAAGCACGGCTCACGTCCCCACGCATGGTCTATAAGCAGTTCTGCATTCTTGCCGAATACTTTGTACATGAGCCCTGTGTCCATCTGGGTCACGCCGCGCATATCGAAAACGCCATAGCGTTCCAGCCGTCGTGCTGTTCCACCTGCGACCATCCAAAAATCTGTGATCGGGCGGTGATCCCATAATGTCTGCCGGTATTTCTCTTCGTCCAGTACCCCAACGTGATCTTTGGCGTGTTTTGCTGTAATGTCCAGCGCAATCTTGGCGAGGTAGAGGTTCGTCCCGATACCCGCTGTTGCGGGAATATGAAAGCGATCTGCGATTTCATTCATCAGATGCTTGGCGAACGTCACTGCGTCCATGTGATTCGGTGCCAGATAATCGCTCACGTCGAGGAACGATTCGTCGATCGAGTACACGTGAATATCCCGTGGGTCAAAGTAATCCAAATACAGCGAGTAGATATCCGCTGCGTATTCAATGTACAAAGCCATGCGGGGCGGGGCGACCTCGTACTTGACATTGCTGGGGATCTCTGACAGCCTACAACGGTTTCTTATACCTTGTGCCTTCATCGCTGGAGTGATCGCAAGACACAAGGCATTTTTCCCGCGTGTGAGATCTGCGACGACGAGATTTGTTTCGAAGGGATTATACCCACGCTCGGCACATTCGACCGATGCGTAAAAGCTCTTCATGTCTATGCAGAAGTAAGTTCGTGTTTTTGCCATGGTGGGTACGCTCCGTTTTATCATTTGAGGTGCGGTGGAGTAGTCATAGCGCTCGCACCGCCTCAATGCTGGGGCCGCCGTCCCTTTCGATAAGGTCAGCAAATGCCTGCAGCCGCTCTTTCGAATACATGATCGTGCAGTTGATGTGCATCACCATGTCGCCGGATTCTTTTTCGACGACATGGATGTGTGCGTTGTATGCCTGTCCGACAAAGAAGTGCGCTGTTTCAACGATTTCTCCCTTGTCAGGCAGGTTTTCCGGATCAACGTCCAGATACATTTCTTCCACATCAACGTGCTCTAATACACGTTCCATCTACCCATCCCTCCGTTCACTCCAGATCCTTGAGCACTTTAACCGCAACGCCTTGAATCTCACAGTTATCAACGTAGATGTCGTCCATACGAGAATTCTCCGGGTGCAGACGGATGCGATGCTTTTTGGGTTCTGGATAAAATCTTTTGAGTGTCGCTTCATCCTCCATAAGGGCAACGACAATCTGACCTTCGTCTGCGTAGTTTTGCTGCCGAATCAGAACGAGATCGCCGTTATCGATACCTGCTTCGATCATCGAATCGCCGTAGGCGCGGAGAATGAAGAAGTTGCCTTTGCCGAATAGTGCGACAGGAAGGCGGACGTATTCCTCGATGTTTTCCTCTGCAAATTTCGGAATGCCGCAGGCAATGGTGCCGAGAACGGGGACTCGGATTGCTGCTGCCTTCGTTTTCGTAGAGGTCATCGTGCGGTAGCCGGAGTAGTCAAGAATGCCATCATCACACAGCTGGGCGATGTAGCGCTGCACCGTGGCCTTTGACGATCCGACCCCGTCTGCGACTTCCTGCATAGTGGGCGAGATACCGTTGCTGTCCGTGTAGTCACTCACGAACTTCTCGATAGCCGCCATCAGGGTCTTATCTTTGCTTCTCATGCGAAATTCCTCCTAAATGAAACCTGTGTCTCATTTACAACTAAATTATACTCACGACGGCAGAACGCGTCAAGGGGTTTGAGACAAAATTCCCGGTTTGCAGCTTTGAAGTAATGATTTCATTACGCTGCTGGCAATGATAGGCAAACGCCATGCAGTACAAACCACATGGCGCTGCCTTATGAAGTTGAGGCTCTAAGGATTATTTGGCGTTGACTTTAGAAGCAGCCTCCGCAGCAGCTGCAGCCTGCTTTTTGGCCGTCCATCCACCCTTGGGCACTGGGGCATACGCCTGCTCCAACGAGTAGATAATAACTTTTTCTTCACCGAAGATAGCGCCGGGAACATTCCAGCTTTCTTCGGGTGCCCACTGCATGACCCTCCGCACCGCATTGGCTGCCGGGGCACAGCTGATCTTGATGGGGTATCGCTGTTCACCAGCGGGCTTGGAGAACTTGATCGCCTGCGGCGCATCTGCCTTGCAGGCCTTGATGGCGAACTGCTTGCCTTTCTCTTCGACGAAGAGCTGGATGTATTCCGGGTATCCCAGATCCACAAAGGTGGCTGCATTGAACTTGATCTGGTTGCCGTTCATAAAGGTGGCAACGGAGTCGGTGCGAGAGGTGATGAGCTCTACGAGCTTGAATTTTTCGAGTACGGACATATTAGTTTTCTCCTTTGACTTTAATAATTTCGATGTGATCTGCCATAGCTGGCGTTGCGGCTTCTGCCGCAGGTGTGGTCGAGTAAAAAATACGCGCGATGTCGTCTTCATCCCAATCGAGGTCGATCTGAGTGAAACCGGTAAGACAACCTTTCAGGACGATTCTCGGCTTCGTCCTGCGGCCGCGTCTTTTGCGATAGTATTTCTCGTCGATCATCTGCTGCACCCGATCCCAATCTGATTTCAGAATAATGGGTTCATGGTGCCCTTCAATGAAGTACTGCGTCTTCTGTCCCGTGTTCTTGATGGCTTTATGGCTGAACACATCCACGGTCATTGTCTTCTGGCACAGGACATTGCCGCAGTATTTTTCATTCCGAAGTATTCCGAGCACGCCGCCACTGCTCCATACCGTCTGGTTAGTAGCAGTCGGAACACCACTCCGGGTTAAGATCTCGGCGATCTGAGGGGACGAGTAGCCGTTGAGGTACATATCATAAATGATGCGTACCAGTTCGGCTTCCGCTTCGACGATCTGCCACTTTCCGTCTTCGCCCATCTCATAGCCGAGAAGTGACCACGTCGGATAAATACCCGTGCCACGCTTCCAGCGTCGGATGTACGACCATTTAAGACTTTCAGATTTGGACTCCGATTCACCCTGCGCGAACAGGCTGATCAATCCCAGATATGTCTCGGACGTAGTATCCAGCGTGTTGATCCTCTCGGTTTCAAAGTATACGGCAACCGGATGCTCCAGCTGTTTTAGCATGCGGATCGTCGAAATGCAGTCCAGAACATTACGCGCAAAGCGGGTGACCGCCTTCGTGATGATCAGGTCGATCTTACCCGCTTTGCAATCCTCGATCATTCGATTGAATTCATCCCTGTGTTTTAGGGATGTGCCGGAAATTCCGCGATCTGCATATATACCTGCAAACTGCCATTCATCGTTTCCTCGGATGTAATCTGTGTAATTCTGTACCTGCAGCTCATAAGAGAGCGCCTGCGTGTCCATGTCTGTGCTGACGCGGCAATACGCGCACACGCGGAGCTTCGGCTTTTCATATCCCTCTCGATCTGTGATAGCAGGGATTACCTGCACATCAACATGCTCTGTCAGTGACTGCCGAATTTTCTCGTTTCGTGTCTGCTTTCGCGTAGCAGGGCGCTCTTGTATAGCTCTGTCGATTTTAATCTTCTTCAAGAATGCATCACCTCCTTCTGCGCCACAGATTTGATCGATTGCCGACATCGACCCTGACGCATGCGGAGGCGGCGCTACTTTATTATAGCGCTGTATATCAACATGTAGTGCGGTTTTACCACCATATCTTGCGCTACAAGGGCAAAAAAGAAGGGCGATCGCTCGCCCTACCTTTATTTCTCGTATGTTTTGATTATTTGCCAAAGTGCGGTTTTCTGTTCCGGTGTCAGTACTGTCCATTTGTCAAAGAGTTCCCGCAGCTCCGGCGTAATCTCAATCATTTCGCCCTCTGCAAAAAACTGTGCCATGGTAATGCCGAACGCCTTGCACAATGCTTCCAATGTGACCATGCTCGGAGTGTTGCCACGGCGGTAGATGTTGGATACTGTGTTCGGCGATAAGCCTGCCTCTTTGGCGATTTTGTAATCTGACCAACCGTGTTGCTCCTGCAATTCGATCAGCCTTTGACGGATGTCCACAAAACCACCTCACTTCCAGTATATATTCTATCACTACGTTTGGTGATGCCGTTAGAGCAAATGGGTGGAAGTAGTATAGCAAGTTATGGTGATATTTATACTTGAAACTTGCGCGTTCAGGCGGTAAACTATATTTGGGAAATGTGGTGATCCTTATGTCAAACGAGCCTGAGCTCAGAATGCGCCGGGTATGCTTTACCGGCCACCGCCCTGAAAAACTGAATAAAAGCGAGGCAGAAATCGTAGCCTCACTTGAGCGAGAAATCCGCGCTGCTATCACAGACGGTTTCCAGACATTCATCTCCGGTATGGCCAGAGGTGTTGACATTTGGGCTGCGGAAGTCGTCCTTCGTCTACGGGACAATGGCGCTCCGATTCATTTGATTGCTGCAAGCCCCTATCAGGGCTTTGAACGTGCATGGTCGTCAGCGTGGCAAAGTCGCTATGCTTCGGCTCTGGCCGGTGCCGATATCGTCCGTTTCATTTCTCCGCAGTATGATCGTGGCTGCTTCCAACGCCGCAATGAATGGATGGTCGACCACGCTGGCCGTGTGATCGCCGTCTTCAACGGTGAGAAGGGCGGGACGAAAAATACGATTGATTATGCCGAACGGCAGAATATCCCCGTAATCTATATTCCATAAAACCTGCACTTACAGAAACACCTCGCAGCCGTTATGACTGCGAGGTGTTTGCTATTTGTTTAGGGCTTCCGTTAAGCAGCAATGACAACCGCGTTTTCTTTCACTTTGTTGATCGCGGCCAATAACGCTGCACGTGTACGGGCATCAAAGAGCTTTACAAAGCTGATCGGCTTGTCAAAGGGCGGATTCTGCAGCTCGGTAACATTCTCCATATACCCATTCTGCTCGATGTGGTTAATGATCTTATGCACAAAAGCGATCTGCTTCTGGTTCAGTGACTGGTCGTTTATGAACTGCGAAAAAGCCTGCATTGCTGCTTCGTGATCCAGCTTGGCGATTTTGCGGATCAGCAAACCAAACGGCGTATCACCATATTCTCTTTCGTAGTCTTCTTTACTGCCCAATTCGCTAGTCAGCACGTGCTCCAGCTCGCTGTAATCCGCAGCCGAGAGGGGGATGTTGTGTGTCAGCTTATAGATGGCAAGCGCATTTCCGTTTTCGTTGACGTAGCGATTGACTTTGGCGCGATAGTCTTCGAAATCATACCCCGGCTCCATCGGGTCGCCCTCTTTCTGATCTATAATCGGGTCAGATAGCCGAGTAATAATCAGCTTTCGAGGGTCAACGTCATTCAGGAACTTTATCAGATCACGGAGCTCCTTCCGCACCCGCTCATACAGCAGAACATCGTTCGCATTCCAGAAAGCGTCTGTGTTGACCTCCTTGATGATCGGCAGTTTCGCTTTTACCTGCGGGATGCTGACCTTGCGCTCCAGCAGCGTTCCAATATCACGGAGCTGTTTCTGTGCAATCTTAAGCGAGGGCATCTGCTCTATCTGGGCAATCATTAGACCGTACATAAAGTTATCAAAGCGCTTTGCAAATTCATCGTTGTCATCCAAGTGAACGATTGGCGCAATCTGCTGCATCAGTTCGCCCTTGTCGCCTTCACTAATGTAGTTGAAAGCTCCGGGCTTCTTAAATTTTTCAACGCTTTGTATGTGCAGCCGCACGGCGATGAGGTCGGTGTTCAGTGCCAATACCTGAGAGTAGCATGTCTCTACAAGCTCGGATCTCCAGCTCTGATAGTCGTCTCCGGCAAATGCACTTTCCTGCAGCGCCACCGCAATGCGGATCTGCTTCCCGAATATGTTCTCCGACAGCGTCTTCGTCTCGCGGGACTCAAAGCCCTCTTTGTGAGCACGGAAGTATTCAAAGTTTCCGCAATAGTCAAAGATGAGGAACCGTCTCTTTGCCGTGTATTCGCCGTCGATCTGATCGATGCAGGTGAGCTCCTTGCTGAGACGAGTACCACGCCCGATCATCTGCCAGAATTTCGTCTTTGACCGCACCTTTTTAAAGAATACGAGGTTGACGCATTCCGGCACATCGATGCCGGTATCCATCATATCCACGGAAACCGCTATGATCGGGTCTTTCTCTGGAATTTTGAAATCGTCAATGATCGTCTGCGCGTATGTATCGTCGCAGATAACGCGCTGTGCAAATGTGCCACGGTATTTTGGGTACAGCTTATTAAACCGCTCCAGAATGAACTCCGCATGGCGCTTGTTCTGGGCGAAGATGATGGTTTTACCCAGTCTGTCACCACCAGCAACACGGATGCCGCGTTCCATTAAATCCTGAAGCACCGTGTCAACGGTTGTCTCGTTGAAAACGAACTTGTTCAGCTGTGCAGACGGAATGAAGTCGGGCATCAGACCGTCCTCAATAAAGTCCTCTTCATACCGTTCCTTGTCCTCATCGGAAAGGTCGTCGTATGTGATACCTTCCTCTAAGAACTTTGTTTTTACCTCATAGTTATAGTAGGGCACGAGCACATGATCCTGATAGACTGCCGTCTCGTAGTCGTATGCATACGTCGGTACACCGTGCTCCATTTCGAAGAAATCATAGGTATTGCGATCAACGTCCGTTTTTGGGGTTGCGGTCAGTCCGACCATGATCGCATCGAAGTATTCGAAAATCGCGCGGTATTTTTTGAATATGCTGCGGTGGCTCTCGTCGATGATGATGAGGTCAAAGTGGGCGGGGGTAAACATGCGCTGCCCATCTTTCGACTTCATATCGTCTATGGCGTTCAGCATTGTCGGGTATGTCGAGAATACGATCCGTGCGCTCCGGTCGTCCTTATTGGAGCACAGATTGCACAGAGACATATCCGGCAGATAGTTCTTGAAATCGTCCTTTGCCTGTTTCACCAGCGCCGTGCGATCAGCCAAGAACAGAATATTGGTGACGTATTTGCCGCGACTGAGCACATCGGTGAGGCTGGACGCAGTTCTGGTTTTGCCTGTTCCTGTTGCCATGACCAGCAGGTGCTTTCTAAAGCCTTGTCCGATTTGCTCGCATACTGCACGGATGGCTTCCTTTTGGTAGTAACGATCCGTGATCCTGTCATCGATCGGAATAGTCATCAGATTCTTCCGCTCGGTACGACGGTTCATCAGCTTCTGCAGATCGTCTTTGCTGAATATGCCGCTGACTTTGCGCTGCGGGCTGCTCTGATCGTCCCAGAAGTAGGTTTCAAAACCATTGGTCGTGAACATCATGGGGCGACGTCCGAATTTTCTCTCCAGACAGTCAGCGTACAGCACAGCTTGTTTGCGGCCTATGTTCGGGTCTTTGCTGGATCTCTTGGCCTCCACCACTGCAAGTGGTAGGCCGTCTTTCCCGAACAGCACGTAGTCCACATATCCCATCTGCCCTAGTACCCCTGCCATACCTTCGACGGGATACTCTTCCTGAACGTCAGCATCTGCTCCGGAGAACTTCCAGCCCATCTGCTTCATGTCCACATCGATATAAATTTTGCGGGTCTTAAACTCGGAAAGGTCTGCGGCGACAAAGGTGCGCTCCTGCTGGTGCTGCTCCTTTGCTGCGGTGATCTGCTCGGACATTTGCTCGATCTTTTTACGCAAAGCCTCAATCTCTGCGTCCTTCTCACCGAGCAGACTCTCTTGCTCTTTTATTTTTTTGGTGTCGACGACGACCTTTTCGGTCGGAATCAATGCCTCGTCGAACTGCCGCTCTTCGTAATCAGCGCCGTAGCAATAGTCCACCCACTGGATGAACTCAAAGAGGCCTTGCAGGGAAGCGAGGGCATCACTGGCCTGCACGCTTCGTTCTGTGTGAACAGCCAGATTGCCCAATTTGATAATAAACGGCAGTTTGCCCCATGTGTTGTAGTCTACCGCAAAACGGAAGGTCGGCTCATGAATGAGCGCCTGCAGATTATCCTTGTATGGCATCTGCATCGTCTTATCAGCCGAATACACCCATTTGACTGCTAATTCCAGTGCTTTTCTGCTGCCGACGGCGCACATGGCAGGCGCGGAAACATACACCTTTTCCGCCTCGATCGCAGCCGAGGCAAACAGTGCGTACTCCTTTTTATCTTTTAGAAATCCGAAGTTCGACATGTCATCCACTCCTGTCTGTATGTATTCGCTGCCGCTTGGCAGTATCTAAAGCTCAAAGAGCTGTAATATTTTGATTTGTCGGTCTGTTCGACGAAGGTTGCAAACTGCTCCTGCAGTGTGATCGGTGGGAAAGGGAACGCTATTTCTGACAGTTGGCTTTTGCTAAGTATCCCCTTCAATGCCATATTGATAGTGCGGTGTATCATAGGCTTTGATAGCTGCATAAGCCAATACAGATACAGCACCTCATCCTGCTCCGGGACAATGGCATTTATTTGCTGATTAAATGCCACACGGCGGTCGGTAACCGCAACATTGCCGATGCAGTTAATACTGCCAGCGATACATGTCATTAGAATACTACCCGCTTCAACAAAACGGCATTTGTCAAAACCGGCTTCAGATAAGCATTCCTGCGCTTTGGTAATGAATGTGAAAGGAGTGTTGATATTGTCCGATTTAATCCACTCAATGTACTCACCGTAATTTTCAGTCTCTGAACGGGATGGCGTATTTCCTGTGATTATTCCGCATCGCTTTCCAAGTGGCACTACATCCCAATCTTTTGGATTACTTACAGGGTCTCCGAACAGTTCGATAAATCGGGACTTGACGGCCTCATCAAAAGACAGAATCTGTTGCTTTTTCCCATTGATCATTGCGTCAATCAGGCGCATTTGATGGGTGATTTGTTCCTGAAGCGAAGGGGCAGGCATATTGATGTTAATGTTCAGGATATAATCCTTGGATATGTGTTGCAACCCGGCACCTTTAAACCCATCTTGCAGAAGATGCATATTGCTCCTGAGGTAGTAATATATCAACTCTAATGGCGCGCCCAGGCGTCCGTACATCACTAAGCAGTCTGTCGATGTTGAAAAGGGTTCATTACAGTAATGAACGCTTGCCATTCCGCCAGTTCCAAAAATAAGTGCGGGCTGTGTGTAAGTGGCGGAATGATAAAACTTTGATTGTATCTGACTGGATGTGTAGAAGTTATAGGCACCTTTTAATTGACCGTCGCCTGCTTTGATTTTAGATTTTGGCTGCGGGCATAGGAAATCCCTTAGTGTCTGTTTCACGCTGCCACCTCCATCTTACCGTAAAGTTTTGATTTGTCGGTCTGTTCCTTGAACTGAACAAATTGCCGTTGCAGTTCAGTGGGTGGCAGATAAATTCCAATGTTTTGCATCTCTTGTGCATTGATATTGGCTTGGCCGATTGCAGCTTTACACATTCCAAGTAGCATCTGCTTTGAGAAATCCGTATTTAGGAATGCAGAGAGGAACTCGGGCAATACACGCTCTGTGACTCTGACACGAATAACAAAGCCCGCAAGTACCATCATTTCATCTCGGTTATAGACACACGTCTTTCCAACTAGCTCTTTACTGTTTGTGCGGTTGAAAAGCACATCTCCACGCCGTACAGTACACTTATCCAATTCGTTATCGGGTATGTCAATACGTTTGGTGTCTGTTAAATCCAATTCTCCACCATAGGTAATATTGTTCATTCGGAGATATGGATATTTGCCTCCATCCACAGCGGGACGGCTGGATCCGTAACGTACATCCGCAACAATATCCCTTATGGTGGCCGTTTCCCATCCCTTAGGATTTGAAGGATATACTCCAAACAATTCGATAAATCGGGATTGGCAATCAGCCAATGTATTTTCTATGGGAAATCTTTACATTGTTCTGATTTACCATTGCGTACTGCATTGTGGTGTCAATTTTGGCGTGACCAAGGAGCCGCTGCACCTGTTCTATCGGCATTCCTTTGTCGATGGCGCGTGTCGCCAACGTTCTTCGGAACTTATGTGGATGCACCTTTGTGATACCGAGCCTACGTCCCAGCTTTCGCAATCGCACCTCCACGCCACTGATCTCCAGCCTGTTGTATGGACTGAGTAGAGATACGAATAGTGCGGGGTTATCATCATTCCTGCTTTCCAGATAGTTTTTAAGATGGATTTTGGTGCGGGCATCAAAGTATACTGGACGTTCTTTGCTACCTTTTCCGAATACAACGCACTCTCTGTTCTCAAAGTCAATGTCATCACGGTTCAGCCTTACCAGTTCTCCAACACGCATACCTGTAGAGGCAAGCAGGTCTATCATCGCCAGATCACGCAAACAACCACACTGATCGCGCATGGTTTCCAGCGCTTCATCCGTGTATGTTTCCTTAACGGTCTTGTTTGAACGGATTTTATGGATCCGGCGCACAGGGCTTTTTAATATGTAGTTTTCGTCCTCCAGCCACGTGAAAAAGCTGGACATGATCCTTCGGATGTTATCTATGTTGCCTTTGCTGCACTGTGTTTGTTGCTGGTAATCAGAAAGATACCCTCGCAAATCATCCGTCTGCATGTGTGTAACATGGGAATCAACTGCAGCAAACAGCCTCCGGATTGAGGTTTCATAATACCGCAGCGTTTTTTCGCTGCAACCCTCAACCCGCTTTGCTGACAAGAACATCTCCAACAATTCAGAATTGGTTTCCTTGTCTGGCTGCTGAGCACCGTCCTCATTAGCTGTGATTTGGACGTTCCAGAGAGCATGCTGCAGAACATTCTGCAGCTGCTCCATCTGGGCGTTATCCAAATAGGGGATCATTTGTCGTGTGATTTCGGAAATAAGCTGGTTTTTCATGCTAGTACACCTCTAATTTTATGTTGTGTACCAACATCCTGCACCGGCTCAATTAGCCAAAATACTGTTGCATCAGAGATTTTTTCAGAATCTCCAGTTCCTGCAGCCCTTTCTGCACTGCCAATTTTGATTTGTCGGTCTGTTCGACGAAGGCCGCAAACTGCTCCTGCAGCTCGATTGGCGGCACAATAATGCGTATAGATCTGGTGCTTTCCTTTGTAATGGTCTTGGTAACAGCTCCACGGACATGCTGTTGAATTTCAGCGGTACCATATTCAGAAGTCAAGAGCGCATAAAGAAATACTATGTTGACTCTTTGGTCAAACCTAAACATAAACGCATTCCTGCCAAGCGAAGCCGGTGTTTCAATGTGCGGCATGAGATATATTTTACCGGCACTGCCGATTTTGTTCATGATCATTTCGCCACCGAACAGTTTCGATTTTCCAAGCAGTTCATACGCTTTTTGATCAATATACTTTACGCCATTTTTTAAATCACCAGTTTCCAGATCAGTAGTTCGAACCATAATAGCGTAATGTGGCTCATCATACATCACCACCTGTGAGTCCAGTAGTGCGTAGCTACCGTTAGCACTGAAATCGGTTAGGGTTGTCATATAGTCACCTAATCGACCTGTATCCCATTTTGGGGAGTTACTCGCAGGATCGCCGAACAGTTCGATAAATCGGGATTTTACTAGCTGATCAAAAGACACGAGCTGCTCCCTGCGGTTTGCCATCATCTGCTCTATACAATCCAAATTTGCAGCTAACTTCCGCTGTTCTGGCAAATCGGGTACCTGTATTACAATTTTTCGGAGTCCTGCGTTAGTGATGGCTTTTTGCGTTGCGCCAGAACTGTTCTGATCTTTTTGAGTAAGGAACTGGTCACTTGCCAACAGGTGATATAGTAGCGCTGCATCCATTAAGGACTCGTTAGCTCGTACTGCACAAAACCCTGTAGAATATAGATGTTCAGACAGCGGCCTGTCGATACGTAGGGTCTTTTTTGTTCCGCACATTTTAGCGAAGAGGATATCACCTTCGGCTACCGAAAGATTAGCCCTTGAGGGGCGGTTGTCATAAGTTACTCGTTCTGTCTGTGCATAGTCTACATGATCGCAATCAACAGCGCCTGTACTCACATAGGTTTTTTCACCCTCAAAGCGCAAAGGCGTTCCGCCAACAAGCGTCATGCAATCAAGAATGTTCCGCTTAATCATAACATTGACCTCAATTCTGCCAACCCAGAAACAATCTCCTGCTCTATCTTTTCGATCTTCGACAGAATTTCATCTGTGGAAGGGTACTCTTCAGCAACATACTCCATCTTTTTATACTTATTAATAGAGAGGTCGTATCCGTTGTCAACGATTTCTTGCTTCGGAACAAAGAAGCTCTGCTCGGTGCGCTCGCGTGTTGCTTCCTGCTCCAGATGGTGGAACCTCTGAATGATATCGGGGATATCGTTATCTGCAATTTCAGAACGTTTATCGTCGAGGCTGAAGCCATCGGCCTTCATGTCATAGAACCATACTTTGTCGGTACCGCCCGCGCCGGTCTTTGTGAATACCAGCACAGCAGTGGAAACACCTGCGTATGGCTTGAATACGCCAGAAGGCATTGAGATCACGGCACGGAGCTGGTGGTTCTCGACGAGCTCTTTGCGAATGGATTTATGTGCTGAGGACGATCCGAACAATACACCATCCGGAACAATGCAGGCGCACTGGCCGCCCTTTTTCAGCATACGCAGGAACAGGGCAAGGAACAGCAGCTCCGTTTTCTTCGTGTTCGTTACCGCTTTCAGATTATCGTGGATGCTCTCTGCGTCGATCGTTCCCTTGAACGGGGGATTCGCCAAGCACATCGTAAAGCGATCGGAAATCTGATTTTGTTTCGACACGCTATCCTTATAATCAATCTCCGGATTGCTGATAGAGTGCAGCATGAGGTTCATCGCAGAAATACGGAGCATGGTGTAGTCCGTGTCAAATCCCGTAAATGCGGGGCCTGCAAAATGCTGCCACTGCTCGGAGGTCATGGTATCCTCATAGGTGCGACGGATGTACTCCGACGCAGAAACCAAGAAACCTGCTGTTCCGCATGCCGGATCGCAAATAGTATCATCTGGTGTCGGCTGTAGCAACTCGACCATCATCTCTCGAATATGCTTCGGGGTACGGAACTGTCCGTTCTGGCCTGCTGTAGCCAGCTTGCCGAGCATGTACTCATACAGGTCGCCCTGCATATCCAACTCTGCAATATCGTGCTCGTACAGATCATCCAGCCCCGTGATTATTTTCTGAAGCAGCTGCGGGGTGGGGATGATGAACATCGCATTGCTCATATACCGTGCAAAAGCGGTCGTGCTTTCGTCTGCCTTGCCGGGTTCGTCTTCGATCTCTACGAGCTCCCCCTTTTCATTAAAATCGGGGAGGCGACCATACTTCATGCTTTTAATCGCAGGAAATACCCGCTGGGAGATCACGTCGAAAATCTGGCGCGGATCGTCGTTTTTGAATTTGCTCCAACGCATTGATTGCCCGACGGGAGATTGTGGGAAAATCTTTGCCATCTTTTCGCCGGTCATCGTTTCAAATTCCTCGGTCTCCAGTTCCTTTTCGTCGAGGGAACGGATGAACATGAGGTATGTAAGCTGCTCGATAACGGTCAGCGGATTTGCGATGCCGCCAGCCCAAATGTCTGTCCAGATCTTATCGACCTTATTTTTAATTGCTCCTGTAATCATTCCGCGTTTCCTCCGACAATATTGTTAATGTGTTCTCTGTAGTGATCGATTACGTTGGGTGGGGAGATGACCTGCATTCTGTTTCCGAACTGTGCCAGCCATCCGAAAAAGGGAGGGCTAATCTGCACATGTACCGTTGCCGCGCAGGTGGTCTCGTTCACTGACATCATTGGTGTGTCTTCGCCAAATTTATCAAACACGGGGCCGATAAGCTGCTTGTTGAACTGTATCACAACGTCCTCCAGCTCGCCGCTGAACATTTTGAAAACCTGCTCCGTATATTCTGCCACGCCATCAATCCGGGCTACCGCTTCATTCGACATTACCGATTCTTCTACAACGGTTAGATGATCTATGCGATCAATGCGATAGTTGGCGGTGCTGTCCGGATGCTTGCTGCTGTATGCCATCAGATAGTAGTTGTCCTCATTGAAAATAAGCGCGACCGGCTCCACGTAATAGCGTTTCTTGCTGCCATCGCTGGTGGTCACATATACGCGCTCCGCCTTTTCATTCAAATGGAAGTAATTGAATTCGATCTTCTTCTTTCGAATGATGGCATCCTCAATGCCATCCACCGTGTAGAGGATGGCCTCGTTGGTGTGCTTCCGGGTATTGAAGCATACCATGTTTTCCTTTAGTAGTTCGGCTTGGTGTGATCCGCCGAGAGCGGCAACCTTTTCTATCAGCTCGACCGTTTTTTTCTCTGTGATAAAACTGGCCGCTTGTACCGCATCAATCAGTATTTTTATCTCCGGCACGGTGAGCTCATGCTCCGGAACATAGTAGAACTTTTCCTTATCCTTCAGGTAGCTCATGATCTCGAAGCCATTTTCCTGCATGGCCTCAATATCCAAGCTCAGTGTCCTGACATTACTGGAAATGCCCATCTCATTCAGCCGTCTGCAGAGCTCGACGCGGGAGATGGGATGTGTTTCATCCGTCTCTTTACGCAGCAGCTCATAAAGCTTCAACAGCTTAATCTTTTGCATATTGGCAGCCATGCTGTGCCTCCTCTTTGAAATGGGTATAATAATACTGATTAAGTATAACACAAAACTTCCGATTTTTCAATGCCTCCGCGTAATTATATCATTACCTGAACTGGATTTTTCGCAAACATCCGGTTCAAGTCCCATACCCTAAACACATTTAGTGGTTGCTTGCAAAGCAAAGAAATTCTATGTGTACACCGTGTACACCGGCGTTTTCGGACTGTTTCTGCCGCTGAAAGCAAAAAATCGGGCTTCGGAGCAGCCGATCGACCGCTCCAAAGCCCATTTTTCTATGATTCGCCTTGTATTTTGCCCAGAAAGCAAGAAAAAACCTCTCTTGTCTTGGTAGACAAAAGAGGTTTCTTTTATGTGAAAGAGCGCCGTAATGATACGAAAACCAATGGAAAAAAGCCAAAATGATAACCGCCAGCAGGATGTGCTTTTCCCGCTGGCGGCTCGTTTTCTCATTTCACATATTCCTGCTCGATTGCTACGCCGCATTTGAATTCGACCACAATGCCGTCGTTCCTGACGTGTATCCTATCGACAAGCATTTTCATCGTTGTGCCATCTACCGTGGTGAGCGTATCACTTTGCATCGTTTGCTCTATGAAGGTATCGAGCCACATCCTGACCTCGGCATATTTGGCTGCCGTGCCTTGCAGCTCATTGCGTTCGGCCTCCAGTTCCTTCATACGCTCACTGTACTCTTTGACCCGTGATGCATATTCCACAGCCCCGATTTCCATCCGCTGCTTTGCCTTGTGCAGTGCGAGCGCGGCTTCTTGCAGCTGAATGGTTTCTTCATCGATCCTTTCCATTGCTGCTTTGTTTTCCGGTTCCAGTGCGAGCTCAGTGCCGTCCCTTACCACCTCGACTACTTCTTCAGCACTATCGACGAGCCTTCGCATTGCGGTGAGGTAAGTTGCCTCCAACACATCTTCATTGACATGATGGCTGTCGCATGCTGCTCGACCATTGTTTATCCTATTGCAGCAGCCCCATGATGCCGTCCGCTTTCCACTGCCCATTGTTCGTACCTGCCTGCGTAGCTTGGATCCGCAGATACCGCAT